>Ga0210378_10000844_pt1 | contig 15997 bp, 12 predicted proteins | sample PLM1_60_b1redo_FD_155465 | JGI IMG/M metagenome (GOLD analysis project Ga0210378, IMG submission 155465) | Groundwater sediment microbial communities from an aquifer in East River, Colorado, USA - PLM1_60_b1 redo | ecosystem: Environmental > Terrestrial > Soil > Riparian zone | place: USA: East...
GTATCTGCGCGTACGAGGGCGCTTGGCGGATGGCCTACGTCCGCGGGCCAGAAGGGATCGTCGTCTCGCTGGCCGAGCGCATCGGCTGAGCCTCGCAACGTCCGCCTCTAGCCGCGGGTCGTGCGACCTGGTGGGCGGTGGGGCGGGTGTCGTTACCTGGTCTGGGCGGGTATTCGGCCGGTGCGTCGCCAGCGGGCAAGGACGGCGCGGCCGTAATTGTTGGTGCCGGCGATGCGGTCCAGATCGGCTCCGGTCGGCGTGCGTCCGGCGGCGTGCTCGTGTTGGTAGTGCGCCCACATCCGTTGCTCCGCGGTCCCCACTGCCACACCGCCGGCTTGGTGCGAGGTAGGCACGGCGGCCAGCTTCCGGTCACGGGCCGCCGGGTGCGCCGGTGTGGCCGGGCTGGCGGTGGAGCAGGCGGGTGCAGGAACTGGGTGGTCGGCGAGTAGTTCGACTGCGAGCAGCAGGGCGACCGGTGGCCAGCCGGCGACCAGGACCGGCTGCCATCCCAGGTTCGGCGCGGCGGCGATGTTCGCGGCCAGGGACACGGCGATCCCGAGAATGAACGCGGCCCACAGGACACCGCGGGTACGTCGGCTGGCGTGTGGTCCGGTGCGTAGCAGGCCGATGCTGGCCAGCAGCAGAAGCCCGTCAACGGACAGCGGCCACAGCCTTGCTCCAGCGGGGTCGGCGCCGCCGACTACGGCGAAGTGCCGCTGATGCTCATAGGAGGAGTAGGCCGCCACGCCGGCCACCATCAGCGTGCTGCACCGCCGCACCCACACATCCACCAGAGCCGGCCGGCCGCCCCGGCTCCGACCATGCGATTCATCGACCTGCACGAGCCGGTGAACACGCTCATCCGGGCCGGCCGAGCCGATCATCTCCACGGCCGCGGTCACCCGGTTTCACCCGCCCTGACCTGCCGCTTCGCCACCGGACGGATCGTGATCTCAGGCCCTTCGACGAGGACGAAGTGGTTCGTATTGTGGCACGTTAGGTCCACCACGAACCGTAACCAGCCTCCGACCTGTACAAACGCTTGTCGATCACTCCGGACGCGGCGCCGGGCGGTCTGTCGATGCAGGTCAGGACGGTCGCTGGATCGGTTCGTGCAGAATTAGGTTCGTCGGCCACCAATCACGCAATGTGTTCCCGGGCTCCATCGATGCTAGCTGCCGTCGGTGCCTGCAGAAATGGATCATGGGCTTGCGACGGCGCCGGTCGCATGTAGGGCTGCACGATGTCGACTACGTTTGCGTCGACCGGTACGTGTTGACGGCAATGTGGGCGAATGAGCGAATCAGCGGATTCTCGTGCTCGGTCGCCCAGGCGACGACGAGAGGGCTCGGGGGCATGTCGGTCACGGGTACCCAGGTCAGCCCGTCGGGCATGGCGTGGGTGAGCGGCGCGATGCCGACCATGCCGTTCCATAGGACGGCCTGCATGCATTCGTTGACGGTGCGGACCACCGGACCGGCGGGTCGTCCGCCGACGGGTGTCGCCCCGTTCCAGTAGGCGCGCCAGATCGGGTCCGTACCGTCTGGCAGTTGGAACCAGGGTCGGTCGGCGAGGTCGGCCAGGCGCAGGGGGCCGCGGCCGGCGAGCGGGTCGTTCGTGCGCAGGACGACCCCGACCGGGTCGGACCGCAGCGTGCGCATGCTGATGCCGGTGTCGTCGAAGGGGAATCGGGTGAGTGCCACGTCGACCAGAACGGTGCGCAGTCCGGTGGTGGGGTCGGTGAAGTCCGCCTCACGGAATCGGATCGAGACCTCGGGATGGTGGCGGCGGAAGGTCGCGGCTAGGCGGGTGCTGGCCTCTGCGGCGGTGTCGGCGAGCGTGCCGACGGTGAGCGTCGCGGCGCCGGCCGCGGTCACTCGGGCGCGTGCCTGCTCGGCCTGTTCCAACAGGGTGCTGGCCTCCGTGTACAGGGCGTTTCCGCTGGCGGTGAGCTCGACGCCGGTGGCCGAACGATGCAGCAGCACGACACCCAGGTCGGCTTCCAACTGCCTGATCGCCCGGCTCAGCGGTGGCTGCGTCATGTGCAGTCGGGAAGCGGCCCGCCCGAAGTGCCGTTCCTCAGCGACGGCCACGAAGTAGCGCAGCAGGCGCAGCTCCACAACCAGCGATGATACCCCCACGGTATCGGGTGTGCGGAATCGGTGTTGGACGCGGGCGGCGCGTCGGTTGGACGGTCGGAGCATGTCTATCGAACCTCGCACCTCTTTCGAACCTCTCACCCACGAGCCGATCGTCGAGATCAGCCAAGCCCAGGAACTCGCCCGCGACCTGGTGGTGATCCCAAATCGCGGGGTCGATCTCGTGCCCAACATCGGCGTCATCGGCGGCAGCCACTCCGTGCTTGTCGTCGAGACCGGCTTGGGCCCGGGCAACGCCGAGAAGGTGCTCGCCTTCGCCTCCGAGTACGCCAAGGGCCGCAAGCTGTACCTGACCACGACGCACTTCCACCCCGAGCACGCCTTCGGCGCGCAGGCGTTCGCGGGCGAGGCGACCTACCTGGTCAACAGCGCGCAGGCCGCGGACCTGGCCGGCAAGGGGCCGGGCTACCTGCAGATGTTCCGCGGCCTCGGCACGCCGGTCGCGCGGCAGCTGGACGGCGTCGAGCTGGTCACGCCGGACGTGGTCTACGACGACACCTACGACCTCGACCTGGGCGGCCGGGTCGTGCAGCTACGCGCGACGGGGCGCGCCCACACCAAGGGCGATCAGGTGGTGACCGTCCCCGACGCGGGCGTCCTGTTCACCGGTGATCTGGTCGAGGCGGGCCAGTTCGCGATCTTCCCGTGGTTCCCGCCGTATGACGTCGACGTCTCGGGGCTGCGCTGGATCGAGGTGATGCGCCGGCTGGTCGCGACCGAACCGGACGTGGTGGTGCCGGGCCACGGCGACATCTCCGGCGCGCAGGCACTCGCCGATGTTCGTGACTATCTGGAGCTGCTGCGCGATGAGACCTGGGTGCGGCGTGACTCGGCGATGAGCACGGAGACGATCGTCGCCGAGGTCAAGGCGCTGATGATCGAACGGCACCCGGAGTGGGCCGGCCAGGAATGGATCGAAAAGGGCGTCTGCTGCTTCCACGCGGAGCACGCATGACCCGCCGGGAGCGCGGCATCGCCGCCTACGCCAGGATCTTCGACGTTCCCGAGGAAGGCGTCGCCGCAGCCTTCGCCGAACGAGTCGGACCGGTGTTCGCCGCGGAAGCGATACAGATGGCAGGCGGGCCGGCCTGGTCGGATCCGGCGCTCACCGACCGCGAGCGCGGCATCGCCATCATCACGGCCCTGACCGCCCAGGGCGTCACGGACGACCGGCTGACCGCCCACGTCCGCCTAGCCCAGCAGAACGGGCTCGACCGGGACGCGCTGACCGCGCTGATGATCCTGCTGGCCGGCTACCTCGGCTATGCCCACGCCTCGCTGGCGATGGAGACCGTCAACAACCTCGATAGACCGAGCGATGCCTGACGTTCCCGGCACCCGCCGAACTCCCATGCCGTCCAGCGCGCGACTGTGGTCCGGACTGACGACCGCTCCAAGGCGTGGCACGAGCGAGCAGTCGACGACAATCTGGCCAGGTTGCCGGGCACGTTGAACCGCAGGCGGCTCGGGCACACCGAGGGCCGCTACGGCTAACTCGGCCCCTGCCAGAGCGGCAGTTTAGCTGTCGTCGCGTGTCCTGAGGATCGCGCTCGTGGATCACCGTCGTCACCCACGCCACGGGGACCTTCACCGGCGAGATGACCCTCCCCGACGGCAACGTCATCCCCCCGACGGGGAAGGCGTTCGACGTCGAGTTCGGCCAGACCAGCAAGTGGGACGGCGACCGGCTCATCGTGATCTCCGCGTTCTGGGACGCCGCTGTTCAGGCAAAGCAACTCGGCCTTGGCCAGTAAACAAGGGATCCCGGTCGGCTCGCGGCGCTCGGATCAAGGTGCCGGAAACGGGATCGGCTACTGGTTGGCTGATCGGGCGACCTGCCGGTAGAACGCCTTGGCCTGGTCGGTGACCGCGAGGATGTCGCCGAGGTGGGTTTGCCGGGTGGTTGGGTCGAACCGGCCGTGGTCGGTCGCGAACTGGTCGAACATGTCGAGGAAGTCCAGGCACCAGCGGGCGTCGGCGGCGCGGGCCACCCGCTGGCCGGCGATGTCGAGGTAGACCGGTGAGGTGTGGGCGAGCACGGAGCTGTCCAAGACGTGGGGATGCTGGGGGCCGCGGGCGATGGCCGCGATCCAGGCCGGTCGGCCGTCCAGGGTGGTGTCCAGCCGCAGTTCGCGGTCGGCGGGTCCGGCGGCCAGTTCGCCGCCGGGTCCGACCAGGCTCAGCCGTTCAGCGCCCGGACCGTCGACCCGTGCCCGGATCTCGAGCTGGTCACCTCGGGCCGGGTCGAGCACCGCACCGGGTCCGTGCCCGTTGACCTGCAGGGTCAGCCACGGCCCGTTGGTGACGACGGTGCGCCCGGCGCGGACGGCCTGCTTGAATGCCGGCACCGACAGCGGCTGACCGCCGAGGTGGGCGTAGACGCGGCCCCAGCCTGGGGGGTTGGAGGCGGTGCCGAGCCTGGAGAAGGACAGGAACGTGTCGGTGCCGGCGGTGGCCGCCAGCCGCAGCCCGCACGACAGCAGCCGGTGGTAGAGGAAGATCGCCCCCTCGTGGTCGAACGGGGAGATCACGTCGATGGAGTCGACCAGGCCCAGCGCGGCGTCGGCGACCAGCTCGCGGGCCTCCACCGAGCGGGGGATTGCGAAGAAGCCGTTGGTCGACCCGTCGGCCGGGAACGGGGCGAGCGCCGGGTGGCAGTAGCCGACGGTGGCGTCCAGCCGACGCAGCTCGGCGCACGCGACGCTGTTGGGAGGCCAATCCTCCGGGTGGTCGGACCGCTCGTGACCGGCGTAGTAGGCCGCCGGCGGGCCGGTCGGCCCGAGGGCGTGCACGTGGCCGAGCAGGTCGTTGCGGTACTCCACCCCCATCCGCGCCACCGTCTCGTCGGTTGACCAGTGCAGGTCGGTGTCCGGGAACGCCTCGAGCATCTCCCGGTCGTAGACCAGCGACGTTTGGCAGTTCGCCGCGACGAGGTTGGCCAGGTGCAACCCCTCGCCGGCCTGCATCCTGGCAGCGTCGGCCGGCGTGCAGACCAGGTCGCCGCTGTAGTTCATATGGATGTGTAGGTCGCCGCCGTACCAGCCGTCGGCGGCCGGGTCGAACAGCCGCGGCGGGTCGCACTCGACCATCGCCGTCTCTCCTGCCGCCGGGGCGACATCGACCTCCACCCGGTCAAACTCGATACCGCGGGCGCACACCACATGCAGCGGCCCAGCCGGCACCGCGAGCGTCACGTCGTGGCCATGGAAGAACGGCCGCTGGTGATAGTCCCACTTCGCCAGCGTCCCATCGGGAAACCAGCCGCCGTCGGTGGTGTCCGTGACCGACCAGCGAGAGCAGCGGGACGAGCACAACCGCAGCCACGCGGCCGGAGACGGCCGGATCACCCCGGCCAGCTCCAGCCTCCGCTCACCGAACCCGAACGCGATCACCGGCGCGGCCGGGTCCAGCTCGACGGTCTCGATCACCGCGCCGAGCGCGGCCACCCCAACCTCGCGTCCGGCCACCCTCACCGTCGCAGCGGCGTCCGCGGCCGAGTCCACGACCACCTCGACAGTCACCGACCGGCCGGCGATCCCGGCCCGGGCCGGCCCAGCCTCGGCCCGCAGCCCACCGTCCCGCCCCACCCTCAGCACCGCGGTACCCGCCGGAACACCCCCGGCCAGCACCTGCCGGATCGCCGCCGGCCAGTCGCCGCTGGCCGCGAACTGCAGCGCGACCGGCGCCAACAACCGGTGCCGCGCCCACCGGAAGAACTCGATCCGGTCGTCCCCCCAATCCCAGCCGCGACCGCCGAGCTCGGCCCGATACCGAGCCAGCGCCTCGATCACCTCGGCCGGAAGATTCAACCGCTCGCCCACTCCGCAGCACACGGGGCAGGAGTCTGCCACCACCGCCGGCCCGGCCGATCGACAGATCACAGCCCGCCACGGCCAGCGGCAGGTCCCGGCGTCCTCGTCCCCGAGTCGCCCGTTCCCAGCTGCCCGACGAGCAGGCCGGCAGGCCGGCCAACCTGCCGAACGCACGACAACCGCTCCCAACGCCATCTGGTCGCGTTGAGCCGCACCGCGGGGCCATCGAGCGGCACACCGACGAACAGGCCGAGCTCGTCGCGGGTACGCCGCCGACATCTGCATCACGCCGCATGCAGGGACCTCCTCTATAGAACGAACCCAGGAGCATCGTCAACGTGCCCGCCAGCCGCCCCTCGCCCCAGCGAGGTAGCGACCTCTCCGCGGCAGAAGCGTGCAGTTGATCATGGTATCTGTCGAGGTCAAGTCGGGCGCGCCAGCTGGCGCCGCAGCGGCGTGACCGTCGACGTCGACGGGTCCATGTCGAGCGTGCGCGGGCCGGTCGACAGCGTTTGGCGGTTGCCCGAGGCTGATGGCGCCGTGCGACCGGTGACGTTGTGCATGCTCGCGCCGGCGACTGTTGATGAGGCGAGCGCCGTTGCGAAGATGCGAGATGCCGCCGCGCGGTGGCTGCTGGCCAACGGGATCCAGCAATGGCGACCAGGCGAGCTCGGCCCGGACTTCGAGGACCATGACCTCGTCGGTCCGGAAGACGCCGGGTTTCGGGAGATGGCCCGGCGATCGCGGCAGAACGGGCACCCGTAGCAGGCGGGCTCGTGCAGCCTCACGGCCGGGATCGCAGCACGGCGACCTCGGGGAACTCCTCGGGCGAGCCGTAGCCGTGCTCGGCCAGCCAGCGGACGTTAGTCAGGCATCGCAACGACCACCAGGCGCGGATGAGGTCGCGGTCGACGTCGTCGCCGTAGCCGGCGACGACGTCGCCAAGGTGCTCCTTGTGTCCGAGCGTGAGGATGGCGACGTCGAAGAGCGCGTCGCCCTGGGACGCCTCGGACCAGTCGACGACGCCGGTGACCTCATCACCGGCGACGAAGACGTGGTCGACCTGCAGGTCGCCGTGGATGAACACCGGTGTCCACGGCCGGAGCGCAGTCTCGGCGAGCTGGCGGTTGCGTGTGACCACGTCGGCGGGAAGGACGTCGTTGGCGACGAGCCACTCGCACTCGCCGGCGAGGCGCGATGCGAGCTCGTCGAGGCTCCGACCGGGCCATGGCGGCAGCGGCGCGTCGTGCAGCGTCCGGGCGGCGGCACCCGCCGCGGCCCACGCGGCCGACGACGCGGTAGATGGCTCGCCGAGGTGGCCGAGTGCCGTCCCCGGGAGAGCGGCGAGCGCGAGCGCGGGCGGCTTCCGCCACAGGATCTCCGGGGTCGGGACCGGCGCCATCGCCATCGCCTCGACCTCGACGTCGGTGCGGGTCTGATCAGCGTCGATCTTCAGGAACACGTCGCCGACGCGCAGGGTCGCGCGCTCGTTATGGGCGACGACGACCTCGACCTCCTCCACGTCGGCCATCATCGCGGGGATGACCACGGACGTCACCGGGTTTGTCGCGTGCGACTGCGCGGCTGACCGCGTCCCGCTGCCCGGCGGCCTCGTGCCGCCACCGACCGCTGACGGGTCGAGCACTGCCTCGGTCCGCCGGGCCTCGGCACGTGGATCGTGAAGTCCAGGCGGCATGTCGTCGCGGTCGGTGACCTCGACGCGACCGAGACTGTCGGTCCGATGACGTCGAGCGAGCGCTGTCGCGCATGACCCGGCTGCGCTCAAGTCATCCGGTTGCACGTCGAACACACTTGGCCATGCCTCGGCGCGCCCGAATCGGCGAACTGGTGGCACGCGCGCTCGGAGTACGAATCGGGATGCGTTACGGCGCATAGGCATGCGACCTAGCCGACTCGATCACATCGGCATGAGCGTGCATCGGACTTTGTCCGTCGCGGCCACGGCTGCCGCTGCTGCGGTTGACCGTGCCGGAGACTGTCGCGATCAGATCTGACCAGTACTGGCAGGCCGTAGACGTACTCGCCTTGATGATCCTGAACTACTACCACGCCCGGCACCGCACGGCCGTGCCGCTTGGCGAGCAGGCACCTACGGCTGGCTGACCTGCCGTTCCCGAGCTACCGGAAGCCGCAGGTCAGGGCCGGTCGCCACCGGCAGGGTGTTCTTATGCCGTAACCTCCGGTCCACATCAGGTCTCCGCGAACACTTCGCGACCCGGAAGTAACTTTTCGTAGCGTACGGGGCCCTTACGACCGGTTTTGGGGTGGCCCATAGTCACTACTCGTGGTCGGCTTCGTGTTCGCATGCCGTGATCCCTACCTACTGCCCGTCAGTTGCGAACTCGGATCGAGCTGTGTGCGCCGATTGATGGGTCGGTCTCCGGTTGGCGTACGGAGTCGTGCCGGTCACGAGGCCGCGGCGGCTGGGTGATCTTGTTGAACGGGCGGAGAGTCGGCGCGTCCTCGACGATGGCCCGGATGTTGTACAGGCATGGACAATCAGCCGCGACAGAAGAGCGATCCTCAGCGGGCGCCCCGGTTGGCGCTGACCGAGCCCGAGGTCGTCCAGATCGCGCCGGCACAGTACCGCCAGGCCGTTGGCCTGCTCGCGAGCGTGATCGTCGACTTCGTTGACCGGGATCGTGTTGAGCGGGATCGCACTGAACCATGGATGGGCCCGCCGCGTCTCTGGCCATAATTCGGACCGGTCGCTATTGTGGTCGTCATGGAGACCATACCGATCACGGAGGCCAAGGCCCGGATCGCTGAGCTTGCCGACCGGGTCGCTCGGGAGCACGACCATTTCACGATCACCCGCAACGGCCGCGCCGACGTGATGCTGATCTCGGTGGCCGAGTACGAGTCGATGCAGGAGACGCTCGACCTGCTTTCTGACGACGAGGCCCTGGCCGACCTGCGCCAGTCGCGGGAGGATTTCTCGGCCGGCGACACGTTCACCGTGGACGAGGTCCGTGCTGAGCTTGAGCGCCGACGTGGTGGGGCGGCCTGATGACCGCAGGCGACGAGCCAGCCCAGGAAGGCGTCGCTGAAAAGCCCAGCCCGTATGCGGTCCTGCTCTCCCGGCAAGCGCGGCGCAACCTGAGTGAGAACCTTCCGCTGGACGTGGCGATCGCGGCGACGGAAACCATCCAGCACGCGATCGCCGTCAACCCCGCCCGGGTGGGCAAGCCGCTCGACGAGCCGTTTGACGGGTACTACTCGGCCCGCCGTGGCACCTACCGGATCATCTACCGGATCGACGAGGCCAAGCGGGTCGTGGAGATCCACTCGATCCGCCACCGCCGCGACGCCTACCGCTCGTAGGGATGTCCGACGTCCGTGTCGTCACTGGCTCGCGACGAATCGCCCGGACCACCACGACCGGGCCTTGGCTCCGCAAGCTGGTGCATCATGACTTGCGGATGTCCCGTGAGTCAGCGTTGACCACCCGCTCCCGCGCCGCGGGAAGCGGCAGGTCAGGGCCGGCTATGACGGCGAGGGTGTTCGTATGTCGTAACCTCCGGCCCACACCGAAGTGCGAGGTCAACGGCCCAGTCTCCGATCCCGGGGGCCGGGCCGTTGATCGTTTGGCAGCAGTTTGGCAGCAGGACGGGCCGGCACAGTCTGCCATGTGCTGCCACCGGGGACCGGTTCCCGTCAGCCCGGGTGGTGTGTCGCCGGCGGTATTGAACGGCTTTCATGCCGATGCCTGGCCGGCGGCCGGGGTGTGGGCGTCGGTGCCGAGGAGGCGGGTGACAGTTCAGCGAGGGCCGGAAGATCCGGTGAGCCGGCCCGCCAGGACGAGCCGGATGGGACGCCGGCCTCCTGCCCGTTCCGGGGGTGGGTGAGCCGGTGGACCACTCGACGGCGCGTCTCCTTGGTGGGTCCCCCCGCGCCAGCGAGGGAGCCGCATGCACCGGTAACCGGTGCGCGACCCCTGGCCGGCCCCCTCGTCCGCACCGCCCACGCGGCCGCTCGCACCGCATTCCTCAGAGGCGGACAGGTCGGCGCAATTGGCCCCGGTCCTGGCCCGGGCGGGTGACAGTCCGGGCATGGGCGTCCCGGTCGGTGATAGGCGCCGCGGGACAGGGCGCCCACATCGCCGACACGGGGTCTCGTCGCATGGCATGGTCGCTCCGTGAGGTTTCTGTTCGGCTGCCGTGGTTGTCGAACAGGCAGGGTGGCGACCGAATCCGTGTACCAGACGAGGGAGAGCGCCGAGCCGGGCGCACTGGATCGCCGCGTACCCCAGCGCGTACGCCCCGGCCAGGCTGACCCGCCCGGGCCCGTTGGCCACCAGTAGCCGCCGCAGCGCCCCGTCCGCCCAACCCCCACCCCTGGCGGGCAAGCAGCCGTTGGGACCGGCGGCTGGCGACCGACATGGGGCCGGCGGTGTTTTCGGCGGCGGTGCGGGCGAGTGCGCCCAGACTTGACCCCAGTAGCGAGCCCGGAGGATCGTTGGCGTGTACGGCAAGGCATCCGAGCCAAGGACGATCATGGTGGCGACCGTTCAGGCTGGCCTGCGCCCACGCAGCGGCCCAAGGCGGGTCGACGTCCTGGTGAGAGTGCGGCGGCGGGTGCGGCATGGCCGCGCGTCCGCCGCCGAGGGGCAACGGCCTGCGGGCACGCCGGTGGCCGCGGTCGCCCAACCAGCCGTGGCGGGCGGCGTCGAGGTGGTCCGCCGGGCGGGGTGGCTGCCGCGGCCAGCGTTGGGGGAGGCCACGTCCGCCCGGTCTGTGCGGGTGGTGCCACTGACCCGGGACGGGCCGAGCTCGGCGAGCGTCCCCTGGCTGGGCCTCGGGAGGCCGCCGGCCAGCATCGCCGACATCCTGTGGTGCATCAGCCTGGCCGTCGGCCAGGTGCTGCGGTTGGCCGCCATGTCGCGATCGACACCGAGCGCCTGGTGGAGCGCCGGGCAGACCGACGGGGCTGCGGCGGCGTTCGGCTGGGTGCCGGGCATCGTGCCGCTCCACCGGCTGATGCCGGCCGCTGGTGCGCGGCGGCGGGTCGGCGTTATGGGGGAGGGGTTCTGCGCCGGCGCTGCGTGGCGTGGGCGGCGGGGAAAGCCCCGCGGGTGGGCTTGTCCGGTAAGGCCGGGACGGGGATGTCCTGGCCGGCCACGCAGTCTGGAGGCCAGCGGCGATGACCGGCGGCAAGCAGGGGGCGCGCGGCTTCGACGGCACCCGGCTGCGTGAGCAGCGCCGCAAGATGGGGATGACGCAGCGGCAGGTGGCCCGCGAGGTCGATGTGAGCGAGAGCGTCGTCGCGCACTGGGAGAGGGGTGCTCAGCGACCGACTGTCGAGCGGGTCGCGGCGCTGGCCCGGGTGCTGGGGGTCGCGCCGACGGACCTGACCACCGGCGGCGCCGGCGGCCCCCGCTCGCTGATCCAGCTGCGGCTGAACGCCGGCCTGAAACAGGACCGGCTGGCCGCCCAGGCCGGGCTGACCCGCACCAAGTACTCCTCCCTCGAGCGAGGCGAGGTCGCCAGGCTCAGCCGCGAGGACGCTGCCCGGCTCGCGAAGGTACTCGGCGTGGACCCCGACCTGGTCCGCACCGCCCACGCAGCCGCTCGCGCCTCATACCTTGAGGGCTAGCCGGGCCGGTCAGATCGGCCCGTTCCCTGGTCATGGCGGAGGGCGTGGGAACCGAACCCACTAGACGGCGGCTCCGAGCGCACCCTTGCCCGCGCCCGCGTGAAGCTCAGCGTGAGGACCAAGCGGCTCGGATACCAGCAGCCGGCCGAGTGGTCGCTCGACGCCAGTCCTGCCACCCCCGACGCCGGTCGTGCCAGTCATGTCAGCACTCGGAGTCCGGCACGCCTGGCACGAGTGGCACGACTGAGGTCACCGGTGGCACAACTGACGGATGCGAACGCCTGCGGCGAACCACTTGAGCCGATGTACGGCGACCGGCCCCGACACGTACTGCACCGAGGAGACGCCGTGACCGGCGACTACCGGGTGCCGATCGACGGGCCCGACCAGCCAGCTGTGGCTGGCGGTGGCCGCCGGCGTGCAGCCGTTCCGCCCGTCGCCCGTATCCCGCCGATGCGCACCCTGCTGGTGCACCGGAAAACGCCCCGTCCATGGTGCGCCGCCAGTCCGCGCACCGGCTGCGATATAGCTATGCCGGTGGCGGGGCGGGCGCGCCCCAGCGGGCGGCGACGTATCGCTGACGTTCCTTCGGATCGACAATCTCGCGGGTGCCGTTGCCGATGCGAACGTAGAAGGCGGTCTTCTTCTGGAGCTGGCCGCCCTTGTCGACGAGGACCTCCGCCTCGATCGGGAAGCTGCTCGGCGGTACGTGGACCCGGCAAAGGTCCTTCCCCTCGACAGTGTGGATTTGAGTGGAGACCGCGCTGGCCGCGGCCTCGCCGAGGGCGGTGACGAGCAGTTGGTTGAGGTGGAGCAGGAAGCGGTCGCGGTCGTCCTTGCCGGGCTTCCGGAGCGAGGCGTAGTCGACGGCGAGGCCGTGGACGGTGCCGTCGTCCGCGACCCCGATGAGCAGGGTGCCGCCGTCCCGGCTGTTGGCGAAGGCGGCGACGGTCTTGATGGCGGCGGTCTCCAGTGGCTTGTAGACCTCGCCGTCGTCGGCGTGGGTCCGCAGCGTCGCCTTGTACTCGAGGTGGGCGTTCTCGGCGCCGGCGCCGAGCAGCTCGCCGATCGGGCAGTGTTCCTGGTACGCGATCAGGGCTCGGGCCCGGGCCAGGGTGGCGTAGACCCTGACGACCTCGGCCGCGAGCTCCGGGTCGTCCAGGTACTTGAACACCACCTTCTCGTTGCGGTCCATCCGGCCGAGCAGCGCCTGCTGGAACAGCTCGGGGAACACCACGCCGAAGTTCTCGGGCGTGTTGTTGACGGCGGTGACCTGGACCTCGGTGCTGTCGACGAGGTCGTCGAGGGCGGCGTCGAAGACGAGGCGGTCGGTGTCGCTCCAGTCGGTGCCGTACCGGGCGTTGAGTCTTCCGATGATTACCGAGAGCGGTTCCGGCTCCGGCTCGGCGGTTCGGCCGGTGCCGGAGTACAGGGTGGACACCTCGCCGTCCTCCACCCCGAGGGCGACGGAGCCGGAGAACTGCTGCTCGTGCCGCAGGTGGGTCAGTTCCACGACCCCGCTGAGGTCAACCGCGGCGCCGGGATCGGCCTTGATGAACGCCTGCAGCGCCTTGCCGAAGAGGTAGTCCCGCTCCAGCGCGGTGTCGGTGAAGGTGACGATCTGGGAGAGGAACGAGTAGGTCCGTACGAACCGGCCGAGCACGTCCCGGAACCGGTCCCGCTCGTCGTCGGCCAGGCCGTGGAACCTGTCGATGGCCGGCCCGAGGGCGGCATGCAGCCGGCCGTGATCGAGCCGGTCGGCGAGCAGCAGTCGGGCGAAGGTGGTGGCCTCCTCCGTGTTGAGGACGCCGAATTCGTCCAGGGCGTGGCGGGTGTCGTAGAGCAGGTTCGGGTCGGACGGGGGCGCCACGGTCCTGGCGAAGTACGGCTCGAACGCGGCGGCGATGTCCTCGGCGTCGTTGACGAAGTCGAGGACGAAGGTGCCGTCCTTGTCGGGGTGGGTGCGGTTGAGCCGGGACAGGGTCTGCACCGCGGCCAGTCCGGTGAGGGTCTTATCGACGTACATGGCGTAGAGCTTCGGCTGGTCGAATCCGGTCTGGAACTTCTCCGCCACCACCATAATGTGGTACGCGTCGGTGTCGAAGCGCTCGGCGGTCTGCGAATCAGGATAGCCGTTGCACTTGTACTCGGTGACCGACTCGTCCCCGTTGATCGTCACCGCGCCGGAGAACGCGACCAGCACGCCCAGGTCGTGTCCGTGGTGGTCGACATAGGCACGCAGCGCCTGCCAGAACCGTACGGCGTGCTCGCGGGAGCCGCAGACCACCATCGCCTTCGCGTGTCCCGCGACCTTGCGTGCGATGTGGGCGCGGAAGTGCTCGACGACGATCTCCGCCTTCTGGGACAGGTTGTGCTCGTGCAGGTTGACGAAGCGCGCGATGGCCCGGCGCGCCTTGACCGTCTCGTACGCGGGGTCGTCTGCGATGGCCTTCTCAAGGTGGAAGTAGGTGTCGTAGGTGGTGTAGCTGGCGAGCACGTCGTGGATGAACTTCTCCTCGATGGCCTGGCGCATCGTATAGAGGTGGAACGGCTCGTGCCGGCCGGTCCCAGAGTCGAGCCGTCCGAACAGCTCCAGCGTCTTGCCCTTCGGCGTCGCCGTGAACGCGAAGAAACTCATGTTCTCCTGCCGCCCCCGCGCCGCCACGGCCCGCGCCAAGGCCTCCTCGACCGCGTCCGCCGGCAGGTCTCCGTCGCCGTCCACTTCGGATGGACGGGCGCCGAGGACGCGGCGCAGCTCCTTGGCCGCCTCGCCCGTCTGCGACGAGTGCGCCTCGTCCACGATCACCGCGTAGCGGCGCCCGGGAAGGGACCCGACCTTGTCCAGCACGAACGGGAACTTCTGCAGGGTGGTGATGATGATTCTGGCCTGCTCCCCGGTGAGGGCGTCGGCGAGCTCCTGGGACGACTTCTCGACCCGCACCACCACGCCGCGGGCGTGCTCGAACTGGTAGATCGTCTCCTGCAGCTGGCGGTCGAGGACCAGTCGGTCGGTGATCACGATGACCTTGTCGAAGACCTTCGTGTCCCCGGCGTGCAGGGTCGACAGGCGGTGCGCGAGCCAGGCGATCGTGTTCGACTTGCCCGATCCGGCCGAGTGCTGCACCAGGTACGAATGGCCGGCGCCCTCCTCGCGGGCGGTCGCCTCCAGGCGCAGGACCGAATCCCACTGGTGGTAGCGGGGAAAGATCACCTGCCGGGGCTTCCTCGAGCCCTTCACGGGGCGATCCACGTGGACGAACCGGCCCAGCAGGTCGAGCCACGCGTCGCGTTGCCACACCCGCTCCCACAGGTACGCGGTCGGGTGCCCGCCCGGGTTCGACGGGTTGCCGGCGCCGCCGGCGTTGCCCTGGTTGAACGGCAGGAAGCGGGTGTCGGCGCCAGCGATGCGAGTGGTCATCGCAACCCGCTGCGGGTCGACCGCGAAGTGCACCACCGCCCGGGACAGCGTCCGATTTCTGGGGTCCCGGTCGGCGCGGTACTGCCCGATGGCCTGCTCGACTCCCTGGCCGGTCAAGGGGTTCTTCAGCTCGGCGGTCGCCACCGGGATGCCGTTCACGAACAGGGCCAGATCCAGCGCCTTGCCCTCGCCGGCCGCATAACGGAGCTGCCGGGTCGCCGTCAGCCGGTTGGCCGCGTACCCCTTGACCAGCGCGGGCGTCAGCCCGTGCGCCGGCTTGAAGTACGCGAGGCGGATCGTGATCCCCTGGTCGACCACCCCGTGGCGAAGAACGTCCACCGCGCCCCGCTTGTCCAGCTCGCCGGCGAGCCGGTCGGCGAACTTGCGCTGCGCCGCGTCCCGGTCGCCGCCGTACCGCTTGACCAGCCCCTCCCAGGTTTCGCCCTGGGTCGCCCCGATGAACGTGAACAACTCGCCAGTGTCCAGCCCCCGCACCGGATCGAAGTCCCGCGGCTCACCCTGCAGCTTGTCGTTTTTGACCGCCGCGTAACCTCCATGCTGGGCCAGCCAGTTGCAAATGGCCGTCTCGAACAACTCCTCCTTGGGGTTGCTCACGTCGCCACCCCAGGAATATCTAATTCCGCCACCCCAGGAATATCTAATTCCCCGGTCACAGCCGCCGTGATCAACGCCTGCCGGTGCTCCTGCAGAAGAGCGATCTGGCGTTCCAGCTTGACAGCCGCCCGGTGGATAGCGCCGAGCATGCCGTGGAGTATCTGTAGCCGCCCGCGCTGGATATCTACATCCGCGACCGGGAGACGCAGATCTCCGATGTCACCAAGACTCAGTTGTGTCTTCGTGCCTCCGTACCGACCAGCCTCCAACTGAGCCTGTGCTGCCGACGAGCAGATTGCGAACGCCAACCATTCTGGCACGCAATGGGTAGGGGAGAGTAGGGCGATGTGCTGACTGACGTTTGCCCCCGGTGCTCG
>Ga0210378_10000846_pt1 | contig 15979 bp, 10 predicted proteins | sample PLM1_60_b1redo_FD_155465 | JGI IMG/M metagenome (GOLD analysis project Ga0210378, IMG submission 155465) | Groundwater sediment microbial communities from an aquifer in East River, Colorado, USA - PLM1_60_b1 redo | ecosystem: Environmental > Terrestrial > Soil > Riparian zone | place: USA: East...
GGCCGCCGCCAGCGCCGCCACGGCCAGGGTGCCGGCGAGCGCGGTCCGGGCCGCCTTCGCATCGCCGCCGACCGCCTCCGTGCGGGACAGCCCGGTGACCACAGCGGTGTGGGCGGCCACCGTCGCCGCGGCCGGCAGTGCGCGGGCCGCACCGCCGGCACCCAGCAGCACGTCGAGCCCACGCGCGGCCGCCATCACCGCCGGACCGGCCACTGTGGACTTCGCCCGCAGGTCGTACGCCCACACGGTGGCGGCCAGCGGGACCGCCACCCGCAACGCGCGGCCACCACCCACTGCCCCGGCGACCGCAACGCCAGCCGCGGTCAGCGCACCGGCCAGCACCGCGGCTGCCGCCGGTGACACCCGCCCGGACGGGATCGGCCGGCCCGGCCGCTCGAGGGCGTCCACGTCCCGGTCCGCCCAGTCGTTCGCGGCCATCCCGGCCCAGTAGAGGCAGGCGGACGCACCGATCAGCCCGGCCGTCCGCCGGCCGAACGGCCAGCCGGCCGCGGCCGCGCCGAGCAGCACGTCGCCCGGCACCGTGAGCGCGGCAGGCAGCCGCACCAGCTCGGCGACCGGACGCCAGCCCGTCACGGCCGGCTCCCGAGCCCCGCGGCCCACCGGCTCAGCAGCTCGTACTGCGCCTCGAGCCGGTGCACGTCGGTGCCGACCGGATCCTTGAAGAAGAAGCCGAGCGCGCCGAGCGGGCCGGTCTCGCCGGCCTGGTGCGCACGGGCGACCAGGCGCGCCAGGTCCAGCACGAGCGGCGCGGCGAGCGCCGAGTCGCAGCCCTGCCAGGTGAACTGGAGCGACATCCGCGCCCCGAGGAAACCCTCGAACGACACGTGGTCCCACGCCGTCTTCCACTCGCCGAGGTCGGGCACGTGATCGATGTGCAGCGGCGCGGTGACCGGGTGCCCGAGCAGCGTGGCGAGCAGGGTGCTCTTCGAGGCGAGCTTGCTCGCGGCCACCTCCGGGTCGGCCAGGTTCGCCCCGTCCCCGCCGCCGAGCAGGTTCGTCCCCGCCCAGGACCGGACCCGCAGCGCCCGCGTCGCGAACATGGGGGCGAGCGCGGCCTTGACGAGGGTCTCGCCCGTCTTGCCGTCGTTGCCCGCCCACGGCAGCCGCTGGCGGGCGGCGAGCTCGGCGAGCGCCGGGAGCCGGGCGCCGACGGACGGGGTGAAGTCGACGTACGGGCAGCCGGCCGAGAACGCCGCGTACGCGTAGACGGCACTGGCCGGCAGCACCGCCACACCGTCGTCCAGTGTGGACTCCAGCGCGTCCAGCGACGCCGTCGCCGGGTGTGCCGCGGTGCGCGGCTCGGTGGAGGAGACGTTGACCACGACGACCCGGGCGAGCTCGTGCCGGCGCCGGAAGTCGCGCAGGTCGGCGGCGAGCGCATCGGCGGCTCGCCGCTGCGCCGCGGTGCCGGCGTCGTACCCGGGCCGCACCTCGCCGTCGAAGGCACGCAGCTCGTCGCGGACCGCGTCGACGACCACCCGGGAGACGACGCCGGCGTCGGCGAGCAGCTCGGCCCGCTTGTCGACCGCCGTGGGCGCCAGGTCGTGGCCGCCGAGGACGAGGTCGGCGTACCGGGGAAGCCCGGCGGCCGCGAACGGCGGCAGCTCCGTCACGCACCCGACCGGCTCGACCAGACCGGTACGCAGGGCGGCCGCGCCGCAGGCCGCCGTGGTGGCCACCGACCCGCGGGCGCCGACCAGCCAGACACCGACCCGGCTCACGACGCCTCCTCCGTTCCGCCGCAGCCGCAGCGCCAACCCGACCCGGGCGGCCCCGCCCAGCTGCAGCACACCGGCCCGCACGGGTCGCCGGGTGCCGCGGCCGCCGGCGTGGCGAGTGCCGGCAGCATGCCGATACCGACGAGTTCGCCCGCAAGGAGCGCGAGCGGCCGGCGCCAGCACCGACCCGGGTGTGGTCGTGCCGGGTGGGGCGGGGACGGGTCGGCGGCACCGTCCCCGCCCCACCGGCTTGTAGGCGGCGTACGCGCGCGGGCTCCGCGCGATCGCGCCGTGCTCACGGGAACCTTCTCTCTCCCCCGTGCAGTGGCGCGCCGCCCGCGCCAGTCCTGACCTGGACTTCCGATGGATCAGCGAGCCCGCAGCAGGTGGTCCACGGCCAGCTGATCCAGTCGCTCGTAGTGCATGCCGCGCGCCGCCGCGGCCTCCACGTCGAAGCCGTCGTCGGCCTCGAGCAGTTGTGCCCACCCCTCTCCGGACGACAGCGTCGGCGTGGCCAGCTCCGGCACCCGCGACGCGGCGAGCGCCTCGGCCACCTCGGGATCGGCGCGGAAGGACGCGGCCCGATCCTTGAGCAGCAGGTACGTCCGCATGCAGCCCGCGGCCGACTCCCATACCCCGGAGACGTCCTCGGTCCGGGGTGGCTTGAAGTCGAAGTGCCGGGGCCCGGTGTAGACGGGGGCGGTCCCGCCGGCGCCTTCGAGCAGGTCGACCAGGAAGAAGGCGCTCTTCACGTCGCCGGCGCCGAAGCGCAGGTCCTGGTCGTACTTGGCGCCGTGCTGGCCGTTGAGGTCGATGTGGAACAGCTTGCCGGCCCACAGCGCCTGCGCCACGCCGTGCACGAAGTTCAGCCCGGCCATCTGCTCGTGCCCGACCTCCGGGTTGACCCCCACCATCTCCGGGTGCTCCAGCCTGGAGATGAAGGCGAGCATGTGCCCGACGGTGGGCAGGAAGATGTCGCCGCGCGGCTCGTTCGGCTTCGGCTCCAGCGCGAAGCGCAGGTCGTAGCCGCGGTCCAGCACGTACCCGCAGAGCGTGTCGACCGCCTCCTTGTAGCGGTCGTACGCGGCGTTGACGTCCTTGGCCGCGTCGCTCTCCGCGCCCTCCCGGCCTCCCCAGCAGACGTACGTCCGCGCGCCGAGCTCGACCGCCAGCTCGATGTTGCGCATCACCTTGCGCAGCGCGAAGCGGCGCACGTCCCGGTCGTTCGCGGTGAACGCGCCGTCCTTGAAGACCGGGTGGGTGAACAGGTTGGTCGTCGCCATCGGCACCGTCAGGCCGGTCTCGTCGAGCGCCTCGCGGAAGCGCTGGACGAGCTTGGCCCGGTCCGACTCGGACGAGCCGAACGGGATCAGGTCGTCGTCGTGGAGGCTCACGCCGGCCGCGCCGAGCTCGGCCAGCCGGTGCACGGTCTCGACCGGGTCCAGCGGCGCCCGGGTGGCCTCGCCGAACGGGTCGCGGCCGAGCCAGCCGACTGTCCACAAGCCGAAGGTGAACCGGTCGTCCTTCGTCGGGGTCGGGCTCATACCGCCTCCACCTGAGTCCAGCAGCCGCGGTCGGCGGCGGAGCGCTGCACCGCGTCGAGCACGAGCTGCACCTGCAATCCGTCCTCGAAGGACGGCAGCGGGTCCGTCCCGGCGCCGGCGGCCTCGACGAAGTCCTTCACCTCGTGCGTGAAGGTGTCGGCCCAGCCAAGGGTGTGCCCCGGCGGCCACCAGGCGCTCATGTACGGGTGGGTCGGTTCGGTGACCAGGATCCGGCGGACCCCGCCCACCGCGGGGTCCTCGGTGCCGTCGAGGAACTCCAGTTCGTTGAGCCGCTCCAGGTCGAAGGCCAGGCTGCCGGCGGAGCCGTTGACCTCGACCCGGATCGCGTTCTTGCGGCCGGTGGCGAAGCGCGTCGCCTCGTAGGAGGCCACGGCGCCGCCCTCGAGCCGGCCGAGGAACAGCGCGGCGTCGTCGACCGTCACCTCACCCTTCCCGGTACCTCCCGTCGCGGACAGCCCGGCGCTCGCGCCCGGCAGCGGCCGCTCGCGGACGAAGGTCTCCATCAACGCGTTGACGCCGGCGAGACGCCGGCCGGTCACGAACTGGGTCAGGTCGACGATGTGCGCGCCGATGTCACCGAGCGCTCCGCTGCCGGCCTGGTCGGCGACCAGCCGCCACACCAGCGGGAACTCCGGGTCGACGATCCAGTCCTGCAGGTACTGTGCGCGCACGTGCCGGACGGTGCCGATCCGTCCTTCAGCGACCAGCTGCCGGGCGAAGGTGACCGCCGGCACCCGCCGGTAGTTGAAGCCGACCATGGACCGGACCCCGCTCGCCCGGGCGGCCCGCGCCGCCTCGACCATGGCCCGCGCCTCCGGCACCGTGTTGGCCAGCGGCTTCTCGCACAGCACGTGCTTGCCGGCGGCGAGCGCCGCGGTGGCGATCTCGGCGTGGCTGGAGCCCGGCGTGCAGATGTCCACCAGCTGCACGTCCTCCCGCTTGACCACCGCCTTCCAGTCGGTCTCCACCGACTCCCAGCCGAGCTTGGTCGCGGCCGCGGTGGCCGCCTCCCGGTTGCGTCCACACAGGACCGTCATCCGGATGTCCAGCGGCAGGTCGAAGACCCGGCCGGCGTTGCGCCAGGCCTGCGAGTGGGCCGCGCCCATGAAGGCGTAGCCCACCATGCCCACCCCCAGCGTGGACCCGGTGTCCGGTGTGGACATCCCCATCCCCCTCAGGACTCGAAGCCGAGCGACAGGTACTTGTCGACGTTCTCCTTCGTGATGGTTTCCGAAGCCAGCGTGATCGAGGCCGGCACCTGCTTCTCCACCAGGTCGGACATGCCCTTGCCCTGCGCGATGAGCCGGGCCAGCGAGATGGCCGAGGAGGCCATGCTCGGGCTGTAGGTCACCGTGCACTTCAGGACGCCCGAGTCCTCCTTGATCAGCCGCATCGCGTTCGCCGAGCCGGCACCGCCGACCATGAAGAACTCCTTGCGGTTGGCCTGGTTGATCGCCGCGAGCACGCCGACACCCTGGTCGTCGTCCTGGTTCCACATGGCGTCGATCTTCGGCTCGGCCTGGAGGATGTTGGAGGTCACCGACTGTCCCGACTCGACGGTGAACTGGGCGGCCTGCCGCGCCTTGATCGTGTAACCGTACTTCGCCAGCGTCTCCTTGAAGCCGCGGCTGCGGTCCTGGGTGAGCTGCAGGTTGTCGATGCCGGCGATCTCGACGATCACCGGGTTGCTGACGTTCGAGCCCTTGAGGCGTTCCCCGATGTAGGTGGCGGCCGAGACACCCATGCCGTAGTTGTCGCCCTTGATCAACGTCCGGTACGCCTGCGGGGTGTCGAACTCGCGGTCCAGGTTCACCACCGGGATGCCCGCGTCCATCGCCTTGCGGGCGACCGCGGTCAGCGCCTTGCCGTCGAAGGGCAGGATGACCAGCGAGCTGACCTTCTTCGCGATGAGCGTCTCGATCGACGAGATCTGCCGGGTCACCTCGTTGGTCGCCTCGACCGGTTCGAACTTCACGTCCGAGTAGCGCTTGGCCTGCGCCTCGGCGTTCTTGCTGATCGCGGCGATCCAGCCGTGGTCGCCCTGCGGACCGGAGAAGCCGATCGTCACGGTCTGGCCGGGCGCGGCGTTGTCGTTGCCGCCGGCGCCGACCTGGCCCGAGTCGGTGGACGGGGCGGCGGGCTCGTTGCTCGTGCAGGCGGCGAGCAGCGCGCCGGCGCCGACCACCCCGCCGACGGCGAGGAAGCGCCGGCGGTCGAGGCCGGCGGAGCGGAGGTCTGTCATGGAGGGCTCCTTCGGGAACGAGGTCATGGTCCGGATGCGGGCTTCGGCAGCGCCGGCCGGCCGGGGAGGGGCGGCGTACCCGCAGTGCGCCGGGGACGCCGCCCGCCGGCGGCGCTAGGTGGAGGCGGCCTTGCTGCGGCGCTGCAGCAGCACCGCGGCGATGATGATGAGGCCCTTGGCGATGTTCTGGACCTCGGTGGGCAGGTTGTTCAGCACGAACAGGTTGGTGATCGTGGTGAAGACGAGGACACCGAGGATCGACCCGATCAGGGTTCCCCGGCCGCCGGTGAGCAGCGTGCCGCCGATGATCACCGCGGCGATCGCGTCCAGCTCGTAGAGGTCCCCGTGGGTGCTCGAGCCGGTCGTGGTGCGAGCCATGATCATCACGGCCGCGATGCCGCAGCACAGCCCGGACAGCACGTAGAGCAGCGCCGTGTGCCGGCGTACGTCGATGCCGGCGAGCCGGGCGGCCTCGGCGTTGCCGCCGATCGCGAAAGTCCGGCGGCCGAAGGTGGTCCGGTTCAGCACGACCCAGCCGACCGCGACCACGGCCGCGAAGAGGTACACCAGCAGCGGGATGCCGAAGACCTCGGTGGTGGCGATGGCGTTGATCTCCGTCACCGTGACCAGCTGGGTGCGCCGGTCGGACATCGCCTGGGCCAGCCCTCGAGCGGACACCAGCATCGCCAGGGTCACGATGAACGGGACCAGCCGCCCGTACGCGATGAGCCCACCGTTGATCAGGCCGGCTGCCATGCCGACGAGCAGCGCGGTGATCACCATGACGACCGGACCGTACGACTGCGTCTGCAGCGTGGTCGCCCACACCGACGCGAGCGCGACCAGCGCGCCGACCGACAGGTCGATGCCGCCGCCGATGATCACGAAGGTCATCCCCACCGTGACCACGCCGATGATCGACGCGCTGACGAGGATGTTGAGGATGTTGCCGGTGGTGAGGAACTGGCCGTCCGTGGTGACCACGCCGACGATCGCCAGGATGACCAGCACGCCGACGAGACCGAGGCTGCGCACCCCGGCGAGCCGGCCGACCAGCCAGGACGGGCGGCGGTCGGCGCCGGCGACGGCGGCCGCCTCCTCCACGCGGGTGTGCTCGTCGACCGGCGGAGCCTCGACTCCGGTCCCTCCGGACGGGGCGACCGTCGACGTCCGGCCGACGGGCGGCCGGGCCTCCGGGGCCGCTCCTGGCGACCCGTCGGTTCGCTCGCTCATGCCACCGCCCCTTCCATGACCAGGTCGAGGACCTTCGACTCGTCGATCTCGCTGGCGTCGCCGGTGTGGACGACACGACCCTCCCGGACGACCAGAACGCGGTCGGCCAGCCCGAGCACCTCGGGGATCTCGCTCGAGACCATCAGCACCCCCACGCCGGAGTCGGCGAGCTTGCGGACCAGGCGGTAGATCTCGGTCCGGGCCCCCACGTCCACGCCGCGGGTCGGCTCGTCCAGGATCAGCAGCCGGCAGCCGCGCAGCAGCCACCGCGCGAGCACCACCTTCTGCTGGTTGCCGCCGGACAGCGTGCGGACGACCCGGCGCGGGTCGGCCGGCCGTACGTCGAGCTCTTCGGTCACCCGGGCCGCCTCGGCCATCTCCCGGGCGGTGGCGATGAAGCCGGCGCGGGCGAAGCGACCCAGGCTCGACACCGACACGTTCCGGTAGACCGGCTCGAACAGCAGCAGTCCCTGGCTCTTGCGCTCCTCCGGGGCCAGCCCCAGGCCCGCCCGGATCGCTGCGGGCACCGAACCGCGACGGAGCACCCTGCCGTCGACGGTCACCCGGCCGGAGTCCGACTTCCGCGCGCCGAACACCGTCTCGACGATCTCCGACCGGCCGGAGCCGACCAGGCCGGCGAGCCCGACGATCTCGCCGCCGTGCACGCTGAACGACACGTCGGAGAACTCGCCCCGCCGGCCGAGCCCTTCCACCCGGAGGATCTCGTCCCCGTCCGCGGCCGGCGCTGCCGAGCGGGGGAAGGCGTACTCGACGTTCCGGCCGGTCATCAGGCGCACCACCTCGGCGGTCGGCGTCGAGCGGGCGGGCAGCCCGACGGCGACCGTCCGACCGTCCTTGAGCACGGTCACCCGGTCGCCGATGACCCTGATCTCGTCCAGCCGGTGGGAGATGTAGACGACCGCGACGCCGTCGGCGGTCAGCTGGCGGATGACGCGGAAGAGGTTGTCCACCTCGCCGCTGTCGAGCACCGCCGACGGCTCGTCCATGATGATCAGCTGCGCCTCGTGCGAGAGCGCTCGGGCCATGCTGACGACCTGCTTGCCGGCCGCGGACAGCGAGCCCACCTCGCGGGCCGGCCGGATGTCCTCGTGGCCTAGGCGCTTCAGCAGGGCGGCGGCCGCCTCGTTCATCTCGCCCCGCCTGCTGAAGCCCAGCGCCGACGGCTCGTGGCCGAGGAAGACGTTCTCGGCGACGGACAGCCCGTCGACGAGGTCGAGTTCCTGGTAGATCGTCGCCAGGCCGGCCCGCAGCGCCGCGACCGGAGTCGGGAACGCGACGTGCTCGCCCTTCCACCGGATCTCGCCGGAGTTCGCGGTGTGCGCGCCGGAGAGCACCTTGATCAGCGTCGACTTCCCGGCGCCGTTCTGGCCGAGCAGGCAGTGCACCTCGCCGGCCTCGACCTCGAGGTCCACCCCGTCCAGCGCCCGGACCCCGGGGAACTCCTTCACGACCCCGCTGACCGTCAGCAGACTGGCCACGGGCCCACCTCCTGGTCACCCGCACGTAACACTGCGGCGGTAGGTCGGAACGCTAGAGCAGAATCGAATGCGGTGACAAGGGTTTCGGGCGGTTTCGAGACAGCTTTTGTAAGATCTGAGGGAAAGTGCGGCAGAGACGACAGGATACGCGGCGGCCGGTGCGGTGCGTTGGCGGCTTCGTCGCGGCCGTGGCTCTCACGCTGGCCGGCTGCGCCGGTGACGCGGACGGCTCGGGCGCCGAGCCCGGCGGAGCCGAGGTGGTCCTCTTCGACGGCGGCTCGCTGCGCGGCTGGTCCCAGGCCGGCCCCGGACACTTCGAGCTCCGTGACGGGGTGCTGCGTACGCACGGTGGCATGGGTCTGCTGTGGTTCTCCGGCCGGACCTTCACCGACTTCGAGCTCGACCTCGACTGGCGGACATCCGACCGGACGGACAACTCGGGGGTCTTCGTCCGCTTCCCCGACCCCGGCCGGGACCCCTGGGTGGCGGTGGAACGGGGTTACGAGATCCAGATCAACGACGAACCCGCCCGCGATCCGCAGACGACCGGCGCCGTCTACGGCGCCCAGGCTCCGGCCAGGTCCGCCTCCCGCCCGTCCGGCGAGTGGAACCACTTCCGCATCCGGGCGGTGGGCCCCGAGTACACGGTCTGGCTCAACGACGTGCTGGTCAACCACTTCGTCAGCGTCGACCCGCGCCGTGGCCTCGAGGGGCACGTCGGCCTGCAGAACCACGACGTGGACTCGGCCGTGGACTTCCGCGCCATCCGGGTGGAACCGCTCGCCTAAGGCCGGAACCTTCGTTCGACGTCCGCGTGAAGCTGCCGGTCGTCGACAGTTGTATCTTCCGGTTCCGAGCGAAAGTCGGTACGGTTCACCACGAAACACTGCCGATACGTGCGGCTACAGCGCCCACGTCACCTCCCACCAGCCGTCCGCGAGCAAGGGAGATCGAGCATGTGCACCTCTCACGACGCGACCGCCACCCACGAGGAGGTCGCCCGGCTGCTGAGCCGGCGGGGCTTCCTGCGCACCGCGGCGGTGGGCGCCGCGGTGGTCGGCGCCTCGGGTGCGCTGGCCGCCCCGGCGGCCGCCGCCGAAGGCAGCAGCCGGGGCGGCGGCGGCCACAGCGTGCCGCCGAGCGATATCAGCATCCAGCTCTACACGCTGCGCGACCAACTGGCGATCGACCTCGAGGGCACGCTGGCCGTCCTCGCTGAGATCGGCTACCGGAAGGTCGAGCACGCCGGCTTCGTCGGCCGCACCGTGACCGAGTTCAAGGCGGCGCTGGACGCGGTCGGCATCCGGTCGAGCTCCGGCCACATCCTCATCCCGCAGCCCTTCGACGCCGCCGCCTGGAACGCCTCGCTCCAGGACGCGTTGACCCTGGGCTCCAGCTACATAGTCCACCCGTTCTTCGGCATCAACTTCGGCACCGGCGAGGTGACCCGGGACCGGGCGACGTGGACCGCCTTCGCCCACGACCTCAACCGGGCCGGGCAGATGGCGCGCGACGTAGGACTGCGGCTCGGCTACCACAACCACAACTGGGAGTTCTTCCGGCTCACCGACGACCCGTCGAAGACGGCGTACGACGTCCTGATCGAGGAGACCGACCGGCGCTACGTGCACTTCGAGATGGACCTGTTCTGGGTCGTCCGCGGTGCGCGCGACCCGGTCGACCTGCTGCGCCGGCTCGACGGCCGGGTCCGGCAGTACCACGTCAAGGACATGAACCAGGCCGGCAGCTTCGAGGACCCGGGACAGGGCCTGATCGACTTCCAGCGGATCTTCAGCACCCAGCGGGTGGAGGAGTACATCGTCGAGCGCGACGACGCCGGCACCGCGCCGCGTACCCCGGCGGACGCCCTGGACACCGCCCGCGTCGGCTACGAGTTCCTCCGGACCGTCCGCTTCTGACCGTCCACTCCCGACCGTCCACTTCCGACCGTCCACGTCGGCCCGTCGACTCACCGCACAGCCGTAGCCAACCATCCTCGCCACGAGGAGGTCTCCCATGCGCAGAAAGCTCGCCACGCTGGCCTGCTCGGTGCTGGTGCTCGGCGGCCTGGCCGCCCTGCCGACCGGCGCCCAAGCCGCCCCCACGCCGGACTCGACCGCCCAGGCTCCCCCGCCCGCCTCCAGCTTCCAGAAGGTCACCCTCAACGACCGCCCCGGCGAGCCGATGAGTCTCGCCGTGCTCCCCGACGGGCGCGTGCTGCACACCGCGCGCACCGGCCAGGTGCGCATCCACAACCCCCGGACGGGGCTGAACACGCTCGCCGCCGACGTCCCGATCTACCAGCACGACGAGGAGGGCCTGCAGGGCATCGCGATCGATCCCGACTTCTCCCGCAACCACTGGGTCTACCTGTACTACTCGCCTCCGCTGGACACGCCGGTGGACGACCCGGCCACGCCGGGCGTCAACGAGGGCGACTCCCCCTTCCAGGGCACCGAAGCGGACTGGGCGCCCTTCCGCGGCGTCCTGCGGCTGTCTCGCTTCAAGCTGGTGGGCGACGACCTCGACCTCGGCACCGAGGAGCAGATCATCGACGTGCCGGTCGACCGCGGCATCTGCTGCCACGTGGGCGGCCAGATCGAGTTCGACGGGCGGGGCAACCTCTTCCTGTCCACCGGCGACGACACGAACCCGTTCTTCTCCGACGGCTACGCCCCGCTGGACGACCGCCCGGGACGCAACCCCGCCTTCGACGCCCGACGCACCTCCGGCAACACGAACGACCTGCGCGGCAAGCTGCTCCGCATCCGGGCCAAGGCCGGCGGCGGGTACACCGTTCCCAAGGGCAACCTCTTCCGCCCGGGCACACCTGGGACGAAGCCGGAGATCTACGCGATGGGCCTGCGCAACCCGTTCCGGTTCTCCGTGGACCGGGCCAACGGGAACGTCTACATGGCGGACTACTCGCCCGACTCGCCGGTGGCGAACCCGCTGCGTGGACCCGCCGGCCAGGGCCGTTGGATGATCATCAAGCGGCCCGGCAACTACGGCTGGCCGTTCTGCGCGACCGCTGATCTGCCGTACGTCGACTACGACTTCGGCACCGGCGCGTCCGGCGCGCCCTTCGACTGCGAGGCCCCGGTCAACGACTCCGCCCTCAACACCGGCCGGCGGGTGCTTCCGGCGGTGGCCCAGCCCGAGGTCTGGTACTCCTACGGCGTGTCGCCGCTGTTCCCCGAACTGTCCGAGAACGCGGGCGGCAACGGGATCGGACCCATGGGCGGCCCGGCCTACGACTTCGACGACCGCAACCCCTCGCGGATCAAGTGGCCGGAGTACTACGACGGCGTGCCGCTGTTCTACGAGTGGACCCGCGACTACATCAAGGAGTTCCGGCTGAACCGTCCGAACGGGACCCGGCTGGAGCAGATCCGGCACGTGCCGGCCTTCGTCGACAACCCGATGGACATGGAGTTCGGGCCGGACGGCGCGCTCTACGTCCTCGAGTACGGCGACGGCTTCTTCTCGGAGAACCCGGACGCGCAACTGGCCCGCATCGACTTCGTGCGCGGCAACTACACGCCGGTGCCGAAGGTTGCGGCGGACGTCACCGTCGGCCTGGCGCCGCTGACCGTCAGCTTCTCCAGCGCGGGCACCAACGACCCGGACGGAGACCCGATCTCCTACGCGTGGGACTTCGACGCGGACGGGACGGTCGACTCCACCGAGCCGAATCCGACCTTCACGTACGAGCAGAACGGCGTCTTCGACGCGACACTGCGGGTCACCGACCGGACCGGTCGGTCGGCGGCCGCCTCGGTGGTGATCATCGTGGGCAACGCGGCGCCGGTGGTCGAGCTGACCACCTCGCCGGCGCCGGGTGAGCCGTTCGCCTTCGGCCAGACCGTGACCTACCAGGTGACGGTCACCGACGACACGCCGGTGGACTGCTCGAAGGTCACGGTGGCGTACGTCCTCGGCCACGAGCAGCATGGGCACCCGCTGTCCTCGACCGCCGGGTGCACCGGCTCGATCACGACGTTCGTGGACACGGGCCACGCCGGCGCCAGCAACCTGCGGGCCGTCTTCGTGGCCGCGTACACCGACGCCCCGACCGACCCGGGCGTGCCCCCGCTGTCCGGGAGCGACGAGGTCGTCCTGACACCCAGCCCGTAGGAAGGGGCCGACAGCAGGAGGGGCGTCGCCCGGCGGGCGGCGCCCCTCCTGCGAGGAGCAGTTTCCGCGACCAGGAGACCCGTGTGATCGTGTTTCGTGATGTGAGCGTCGTCGACGGCCAGTTCGACGACCCGCGTCCCGCGCTGGACGTCACCGTGGACGGTGCCCGCATCGTCGGGGTCGAGGCGGCCGACCCGGCCCGCTCGATCCCCGACGGCGCGACCGTCGTCGACGGGTCCGGTGGCACGCTTCTGCCGGGGCTCGTCGACTGCCACGTCCACTACGCGTTGGACCCGACATCCTGCGACGGTTCCAGTACGACTCGTGATGAGACCGAGGCGGCGGTCGTCGTCCGAGCGGCGGGCAACGCGCGCAGGGCGCTCGAGGCCGGCGTGACGACCGCCAGGAGTGGCGGCTCGAAGGGCCGCCTCGACATGCTTCTCCGGGACGCGATCGCGGCCGGGCATGTCCTGGGACCGCGCCTTCTCGCCGCCGGTCCCGCGTTGACGATCACCGGGGGCCACGGCCGGGAGTACGGTCGCGAGGTCGATGGTCCGGACAGGTTCATCGGAGCCGTCCGGGCGAATGTCCGGGACGGCGCCGACGTCGTCAGCGTGGTGGCCGGTGCGCCCGTGACGATCGGCTCCGGCGGCCACGAGTTCGACGAGATGTCACAGGCGGAGCTCGAAGCGGTCGTGCTCGAGGCGACGCGTCATGGCCGGCGGGTCATGAGCCACGCCGAGAACACCGAGTCCGTCGAACGGTCGGTCTGGGCCGGCGTGGCCAGTGTGGAGGGCGGATTTCTCGCGGACGAGACGGTCCAGAGCGTGCTCATCGGCACCGGGATCACGTATGTGCCGCTGCTCGTCACGACCGAGCGCCGGAGGGACCTGGCTGGCTCGACGGAGGACGGGCGCCAGGAACACCGCAGGGTCTCCGACCTCCACCGGCGGACGACGGAAGCGGCGATCGAACTGGGCGTCCGGGTGGCGGCCGGGACCGGCTGCGGCCTCGAGGGCGTGACGTCGGAGATGCTCGCGAGGGAGATCCGCTTGCTCCACGAGCACGGGGCGCGGCCGATCGATGCCGTTCGGGCGGCGACGCAATGGGCGGCCGAACTGCTCGGGCTCGACGGGGAGACCGGGATCGTTCAGGCGGGCTTCGTCGCAGACCTCATCCTCGTCGACGGCGACCCCCTGACGGACCTGCGACGCCTCGAACGGCCGTCGGTCGTCGTCCAGGGCGGCCGGATCGTCCGTCGCGCGTCATAGCCACCGGGGCTGGCGCACCCACATCGAGACACGCAGGGCCGGGGGTGCCGCAGACGCGACACCCCCGGTCCCGGCGGCGCGTGCGAGTTATGTGCCGACGCCGGCGCCGACGAACTCGACCCAGTTCAGGTTGAAGAAGTTGTTGCCAGGTCCACCTGCCGCCGGCTGGAACACCAGGAAGTACCTGTGGGTCCCGGTGTCGGAGATCGGGTAGGTCTGGCTCGTGTAGGTCGTGGCGTTGGCCGTGCCCGCGATGGTCACGCTCGTGACGAGCGAGCCGCCGCCCGCGGCGTTGATCGCGTCCCGCCAGATCTCGACCGTGCCGGCGTTGCCGCCTGCCGTGCCGCCCGAGGTGCGGAACGTGATCGCGTCGATGTCGAGGAGGTTGAACGGTCCGTTGAGCTCGATCCAGTCGCCCGTGGAGAGTCCGCCGCGCTGGAGCCCACCGCCGACGTCGGCGGACGCCGCCGTGTTCGTGCCGGACTGGTTGACCGCGAACTCGACCTCCTGCTTCTTCTGGCGGATCTGGTTCTGGTCGACCGTGGTGAGCGCCGGAACGCCGCCCGCGCCGCCCAGGTCGGTGTACGACGCGCTGATCACGCCGAACACGTTGCCGCCGTGCGAGACGTCGTCGACGTCCGTCGGCAGGACGCCGGAGCAGCCGGTCGTCGTCGCCTCGGCGTGGCCGTGGGTGTCATGGCCGAGGACGAAGGTCACCTGGACGCGACCGCAGTCGATCGGCCCGTCCTCGGGATCCGTGACTGTGACCGTGTACGGGATGTTGTCCCCGAAGGCGAACGTCCCGCCCTCGACCGGGGTCGTCAGCGTCACCGTTGGCGACGTGTTGCCGACCGTGATCGTGGTGTTCGCTGCGCCAATCTTCCCGCTCGAGTCGGTGACGGTCAGCCTGGCGACGAACACGCCACGGGTCGTGTACGTGAAGGTCGGACTGGGGTCGACCGAGTCGACCGTTCCGTTGCCGTCGAAGTCCCACTCGAAGCGGATCGAGTCACCCGGGTCGGGATCGGCCGAGCCCGCGCTGGAGAAGGTGACGGTCAGCGGGTCCTGGCCGTCGGTCGGCGAGGCGGACAGCACCGCCACCGGGGCACGAAGGCCCTTGACGTACTCGAACCGCTCCATCGCGGCGTCCGGGTTGATGGCGAAGAAGCCGTCGCCGTAGGTGAGCAGGTAGAGGCTGCCGTCCGGCCCGAACTCCATGTCCATCGGGTTGTCGCACAGGAACGGCCGGGTGGGCAGCGTCGGGGCCGCACCGCAGTTCAGGGCTTGATTGATCTTGAAGACCCTGTTCTGCGAGTCGAGCCGGACCTCCCGCATCGTGTCCTGGGTGAACTCACCGAGGATGAACGCCCCGTCGTAGTACGGCGGGAACTTCGTCGTACTGGGGTTGGCCGGGTCGAAGTTGTACGGCGCCGCGCCGTGCGGACCCACGCCGCCCGTGAACAGCTCCGGGAAGAGCTGCGGACACACACCGACCGGGTTGGCCGGCGCGCCGGGCCCGTACTGGGCGAAGCACGGCGTGCCTTGCGGGCCGTTCGGCGGCGCCTGGTTGTCCCGGTAGGAGTACCAGATCTCGGGCTGCGTGATCGGCGGCCCGTACTCGAGGCCCGGCTCGACCGCCGGGCCACCGTTCGCGACCCACCGCGACGTGTTCTGCGGCCCCCGGGTAGGGGTGTCGCACTCGTACTTCTCGGGCGCCGCGGCGCTCGGGAGCGGAGTGGAGGTGTTGAAGTCCCACTTGTAGTACGGCAGGTCGGGCTTCATGCACAGCGGCCAGCCGTAGTTCGCCGGCTTGCGCACGACCTCGACGCGGCCGGTGCCCTGCGGTCCGCGGGAAATCTGCGGGACCTGTGAGTCGGGCGAGTAGTCGGTCACGTACGCGACGTCGTTCTTGTCGAGCGTGATCCGGAACGGGTTCCGGAAGCCCATGGCGTAGACCTCGGGACGCGTCCTCGCCGTCCCGACCGGGTACAGGTTCCCGGCCGGCACGGTGTACGCGCCGCCGAAGGTGTTCGCCTCGGACGGGGAGATGTCGCCCGACTTGACCGTGATCCGCAGCACCTTGCCGCCCAGGTGCGCCGTGTTCTGGGCCGTCCTGCGGGCGTCGACGTGCGGGGCGTTGAAGAGCCCGCCCTGCTGTGTGGTGGCGATCGTGACCGTGGCCGTCGTTGCGCTGGTCAGACCGGAGGCATCGGCCGTCATCTGCGGAACGTCCTGCTCCGTCTTGCTGCCGCGGAAGTTGACCGTCCGCGTGCCGGTGCCCGTGACCGCGACG
>Ga0210378_10000847_pt1 | contig 15978 bp, 18 predicted proteins | sample PLM1_60_b1redo_FD_155465 | JGI IMG/M metagenome (GOLD analysis project Ga0210378, IMG submission 155465) | Groundwater sediment microbial communities from an aquifer in East River, Colorado, USA - PLM1_60_b1 redo | ecosystem: Environmental > Terrestrial > Soil > Riparian zone | place: USA: East...
GCCGGGCGATCGCGCCGGGCTGCGCGGCGGGAACGGTCAGGAGACCTTCAACGGGCAGCGGATCAGCAAGGGCGGCGACGTGATCGTCGCCATCGACGGGCAGGAAGTGCGCAGCGCGGACGACGTTGTTCGCTCGGTCGCTTATCGCCTCCCTGGTCGGGTGACCCGGATGACTGTCGTGCGGGACGGCCGGCGAATTGACGTCAGCGTAAAGCTCGGCGAGCGGCCGGCAACGCCTGACACCGGCCGTTGAGAGGGGGTTAAAACCCGCGTACCTGGGCAAAAGGGAAGTGGACCGAGCCGATGTCTGAGCTAGCCGGACAAACTCCGGGTTTCGGGGAAGACCGGTCCGTGACGTTGCGGATCCCCGCGAAGCCGGAGTACATCACTCTCGTGCGTCTCGCACTGAGCGGTCTCGCGCACCTGCGGCCGCTCGACGCGGAGACACTCGGGGATCTCAAGCTCGCCGTCACCGAGGCGTGCTCGAACTCCGTCCGTCACGGCTACGGCAACGGACGGGAGGGAACGGTGGAGGTCTCCTACGAGCTGCAGCCGGACAGGCTCGTCGTGGAGGTCGTCGACGACGGCCCCGGTTTCGATCCCGACCGGCCGCACGTGCATGGCGGGGAACTGAGCGAGGGGGGTCTCGGCATCGCGATCATCAAGTCCGTCGCAGACGAGTTCGAGGCTGGTGAGCGCGCCGGAGGCGGCGGCTTCAGGCTTCGCTTTGTCAAGTTCCTCGGCAACTAGCCGATTCTCCTGATTATCTTGCGCTAACCCCTCCTGGGACGGCCCCTGATGCTCCAACTCGTCAACGTCGGACACAAGTCTCTCGCCGACTATGCGTCGCTGGCGACGCGCGGCCTTATCGAGGAGATTCACCGGCTCGCAGAGCCGCTCCGTGGCAAGCGCGTCGTGCACCTCTCCGCCACGGCCTTCGGAGGCGGCGTCGCCGAGATCAACTACGCGCTGATACCCCTGATGGCCAATGCAGGGCTCGACGTCGAGTGGCGGATCATCAAGGGCGCAGACGAGTTCTTCGCCGTCACGAAGACGATCCACAACGCGCTCCAGGGCGACGAGCGAGGCTTGACCGACGCCCAGAAGCAGATCTTCCGCCGCTGCAACGCCGAGAATGCCGAGGAGTTCGAGGACGACTACGACTTCGTGATCGTCCACGACCCGCAGCCGGCGTCGATGGTCGACTACTTCTCCGGATCACGGGCACGCTGGATCTGGCGTTGTCACATCGATCTCTCGACGCCGAATCGCGATGTCATCGACTTCCTGGCGCCATCGCTCGAGCGCTACGACGCGGCGATCTTCCACCGCAAGGAGTACGTGCCCGACGAGGTCGGCCTGCAGGAAGCCTTCATCTGGCCGCCCGCGATCGACCCGCTCACTCCCAAGAACATGGCGCTCTCGGCTGACGACGCCGCGTACGTCGTCGATCAGTTCGGGATTCACGTCGACCGCCCGCTGCTGACCCAGATCTCGCGTTTCGATCCGTGGAAGGACCCGCTGGGCGTGATCGACGCGTACCGCATCGTCAAGGAGCAGCACCCCGATGTTCAGCTCGCGCTCGTCGGCTCGATGGCACACGACGACCCCGAGGGGTGGGACTTCTACAACCGCACGGTCGCGCACGCCGACGGCGACCCCGACATCTTCATCCTCTCGAATCTCAACAACATCGGCTCGGTCGAGGTCAACGCCTTCCAGGTGCACTCGGCCGCCGTGCTCCAGAAGTCGATCAAGGAGGGCTTCGGGCTGACCGTCACTGAGGCGCTCTGGAAGGCGCGCCCGACGATCGGAGGCCGGGCGGGAGGCATTGTCGACCAGATCCAGCAGGGTGTCACCGGGTGGCTCGTCGACTCCCCCGAGGAGGCCGCCCAGGCATGTCTCGAGATCATGGCCGACCCGGTGGCGGCGAGCCAGCTCGGCCGGGCGGGCAAGGAGTTCGTGCGGAAGCGGTTCCTCATGACCCGGTTGCTGCGCGACTGGCTTGCACTCTTCAACCGCATGGAGGGCAACGACACTGGCGAAACGGCGCTGGTGACCGCCGGGGCCGCCTCCTAAGTAGGGTCTTAGGCGGTGTCAGACCGCCGGAAGCTGATCGTCGTCTCGAACCGTGGCCCGGCCTCGTTCGTGCGCGACGAGGAAGGAAAGCGCGCCGCGCGCAGAGGCGGCGGAGGCCTCGTGACGGCTCTCCGCAGCCTTGTTACCCATCATGACGTGACGTGGATCGCGAGCGCGATGACCGAGGAAGACCGCGCTGTGGCCGGCGAAGCGGGGGGTGAGGCGATCGATGAGGTCGCCTGGGACGGATCGGCGTACCGCCTCCGGCTGATTGCGCATGACCCGGCGGCCTACGACTGGTTCTACAACGTCGTCGCTAACCCGACCCTTTGGTTCCTCCAGCACTACCTCTGGGCTCTGGCCTATGCGCCCGACATCGACCGCGGCCTCCACCACGCGTGGGAGGACGGCTACGTGCCCGTGAACGCCGCCTTCGCCGATGCCGTGCTCGCCGAGCTGGAGACTGAGCCGGACTCGGCGGTGTTCTTCCACGACTATCACCTGTACCTGGCGCCGAGGCTCGTCCGCGATCAGCGCCCTGACACGCCGCTCGCGCACTTCGTGCACATTCCCTGGCCCGAGCCCGACCTCTGGCGCGTCCTCCCGCATCCGATCAGAAGCGCCATCCACGAGGGTCTGCTCGCGAACAACGTCGTGGGCTTTCACGCCGAGCGCTGGCGGTTGAACTTCATGCGCTCCTGCAGGGACCTCGTTGACTGCGAGTGCAACTTCGAGACGAACGTCTGCACCTTCGACGGCGGCCGGACGCATGCGGTGGCCCGGCCGATCTCGATCGACGCTGCCGAGTTCGAGGAGCTCGCCGAGAGCGACAACGTCCGTCTTCTCGAAGCCGAGCTCGCTGCGAGGCGGCCGGAGTTCCTGGTGCTTCGCGTCGACCGCACGGACCCGTCGAAGAACGTCGTTCGTGGGTTCAAGGCTTTCGAGTACTACCTCGATGCTCATCCGGAGATGCACGGGCGCGTCTCGATGCTCGCGCTCCTCGACCCGTCCCGGCAGGACATTCCCGAGTATGCGGAGTACCTCGGCGCCATCCAGCGCGCAGCGCGGCACGTGAACGACCGCTTTCAACGCGAGGGCTGGACGCCGATCGACCTCCGCATCGAGGACAACTTCAAGCTCTCCGTCGCCGCGTACAAGCAGTACGACGTGCTGCTCGTGAATGCGATCTACGACGGGCTCAACCTCGTCGCCAAGGAGGGACCGCTGGTCAACGAGCGCGACGGCGTGCTGATTCTCTCCGAGAACGCGGGTGCACACGAAGAGCTCGGCGAGTGGGCGCTGTCCGTGAACCCGTTCGACGTCGAGGCCCAGGCGGACGCGATCCATGCTGCGATCCAGATGGCGCCCGAGGAGCGGCGCACGCGCCATGACGGGATCCGCGACTATGTGCGCGAGCACGACGTCGGCGCCTGGCTCGAGACCCAGCTGGCAGACCTCGACCGCTGGTCTGCGCGCGCCGCCCAGCCGTGAACGAGCTCTCTCATGTCGACGCCGAGGGGCGCCTGCAGATGGTCGATGTCGGCGGGAAGGACGTGTCGCGCAGGCGTGCGATCGCGCGGGCCACGCTGACGGTCAAGCCGGAGACGGCGGGCCGGCTGCGGAACCTGCCGAAGGGCGATGCCCTGGCCGCGGCACAGATCGCCGGGATCATGGCCGCCAAGCGGACGAGCGAGCTCATCCCGCTCTGCCACCCCTTGCCGCTCACGCACGTGGACGTCTCCCTGGAAGTCGGCGAGGCTGCGGTCGAGATCACGGCTTCGGCTGAGACGACGGCGCAGACCGGGGTCGAGATGGAGGCCCTGGTCGGGGCGGCCGTCGCAGCGCTGACCGTCTACGACATGGCGAAGGCGATCGACGATTCGATGGCGGTCACCGCAGTGCAACTGCTGGAGAAGACGAAGGAGCCGGCGTGAAAGCGGCCGTCCTCACCGTCTCCGACGGCGTGGACATGGGCACCCGGGAGGACAAGAGCGGCGACCTGCTCGAAGAGCTGCTCGCCGGAGAAGGGTTCGAGGTCGCGCGAAGGGTCGTGCCGGACGAGCGGGCCGCAATCGCCGAGGCGATCGAAGAGCTCGCGCGCGAGAGCCGCGTCGTGCTGACGACCGGCGGCACCGGCGTCGGGCCGCGCGACGTGACTCCCGAGGCGACCGCGTCAGTGCTCGAGCGCTCCGCTCCGGGAATTGCCGAGGCGATTCGCGCCGACTCGATTGCGAAGACCCCGCACGGCCTGCTCTCGCGCGGCCTGGCGGGCGTGCTCGGCCAGGCGCTCGTCGTCAACCTGCCCGGCTCGACCGGCGGCGTCCGCGATGGGTTCGCCGTCCTGCAGCCTGCCCTCGAGCACGCACTGCATCTCCTCGCGGGCGAGGAAACCGCGCATCGCCAGACATGATCCGCGCGCGGGACCTCGAGAAGCGCTTCGGAGACAAGCGCGTGCTCCTGGGCCTCGACCTCGACGTTCCGGAGGGAGAGTTCCTGCTGGTCACGGGTGCGAACGGCGCGGGCAAGACGACGCTGCTCAGGCTCCTGGCAGGCCTCACTGCGCCGAGCGCGGGGGAGCTCGAGGTCGCCGCTGATCGCGGCCAGATCGGCTTCCTGGCTCACGAGCCGCTCGTCTACCTCGAGCTGACCGCCCTCGAGAACCTTGATCTCTACGGCCGGCTCTACCGCGTCCCCGAGCGCCGCGAGCGGAGCGGAATGCTGCTCGAGCGCTTCGGTCTCTGGGAGGCCCGCAACGAGCGGGCCGGCACGTACTCGCGCGGAATGCTGCAGCGGCTCGCGCTCTGCCGCACCTTCCTCCACGATCCTGCTCTTCTGCTCCTCGACGAACCGTTCGCCGCGCTCGATGACCAGGGCGCCGCTTTGCTCCGGGACGAGCTGGCCGGAGGCCGAACGGTGGTCGTCGCGGCGCACGACCCCGCCCGGCTCGCGACCCTCGCAACGGCTCGGCTGGCCCTCGCATGAGCGCCTACGCCGTCGACGTGGCGACTCTCGCGCGAAAGGACGTGCTGCTCGAGCTGCGGTCGCGCGACACGCTGCCCGCGATGCTCCTCTTCGTCGTCTCCGCGCTGGTCGTCTTCCACTTCGCGCTGCCGGCTGATGCCTCTGACCGAGCCGAGATCGGCCTCTTCTGGATCGCGCTGGTCTTCACCGCGCTCCTCGGCCTCGGTCGCGCCTTCGCCGCCGAGCGCGAGCAGGGTCTGCTCGACGGCCTCGTGCTCGCCCCGGTCGACCGCAGTGCGATCTGGGCGGCCAAGGTGATCTCGGTCGTCGTGTTTCTCGCGCTCGCCGAGGCGGTCGCGCTCCCGGCGTACGCGCTCTTCTTCCAGCCGGTCGGCTGGGAGCTTCTTGCGGCCGTGGCGCTCGCAGACCTCGGGATTGCCTCGATCGGCGCCTTGCTCGCCGCCATGGCTGCGGCCAGCCGATCCCGCGAGCTGCTGCTCCCGGTGCTTTTCCTGCCGCTCGCAATTCCCGCCGTGATCGGCGGCGTCGGCGCCTCCGTGGCGGAGAATCCCGCTTCGTTCCTGGGTTTCCTCGCCCTGTACGACGCCGTTTTTGCGATTCTTGCCTGGGCCAGCTTTGAGTATGTCGTCACCGAATAGAGCCGCTGCCGTCCTGGTGACCGCCGCCGCCGGGCTGCTCGTGGGCGGGATCGCGCTCGCGCTCTTCTGGGCGCCGGAGGACGTCGACCAGGGGTTCAGCCAGAAGATCTTCTACATCCACGTGCCGGTCGCGCTGACCGCGTACGCGTTCTTCGGCTTCGGCGCCTGGAAGGCGTTTCGCCTGCTGGCGACCCGCGACTCGCACTACGACCTCGAGAGCTACACAGCTGTGCACATGGGCGTCATCTTCGGGCTGCTCACGTTGGTCACGGGCTCGATCTGGGCGAAGACTTCCTGGGGGCAGTGGTGGAGCTGGGGCGAGCGGCAGCTCGTGCTCTTCCTGATCGTATTTCTCTTCTACTCGGCCTACTTCATGCTCCGCTTCTCGACCGACCCGGGCCCGCGCCGAGAGCGGAACTCGGCCGTTTTCGCGCTCTTCGGCGTCGCTCTGATCCCGGTGAGTTTTCTCGCGGTGCGAATCGCCGGCACGATCCTGCACCCAACCGTCTTCACGCACGACGACGGTGTCGCGATGCCCTGGCAGATGTTCCTCGCCTTCTGCATCTGTCTCGGAGGCGTGCTCGCCCTGGCCGCGACCTTCTACCGCGTCGAGCTCGCCGGCAAGCGCATCGACCTGTCGCTGAAGGAACTCCGGGAGCAGCTCGCGTGACGAGCGCCGAGAAGTACGTTCTGGCCGCCTACCTCGTGTTCCTCGCGGCCGTGCTCGCCTATCTCGTGATCATCGCGCTCAAGGTCGGACGCCTGGAGCAGGAGATCGCCGACCTGGCCCGGCTCGCGCGGGAGCGCCGCGGTGGTTGAGCTGCTGATCTGGCCTGCGCTGATCGCTTACGGCGAAGCGGCCGTCGCCTACGCGGGCGACGCCCGCCGCCCCGGACGGCTCGGCCTGCTCGGGACGTGGGGAGTGCGTCTTGGCTGGCTGGCGCAGACGGGCCTCCTGATCGCCCAGGCCGTCGGCGCCGACGGCTTTTTTTGGGGCACGTGGGCGGGATCGCTCAACCTCTTCGTCTGGCTCGTCGTCTCGGCGTACCTGATCTGGGGCTGCAAGCCCCGCTACCGGCTGCTCGGACTCGTCGTCATGCCGCTCGCGGTGCTGCTGCTCGCCGTCTCGTACGCGGCGGGCGGAATCGGAGACTCCGGCGACACGCGGTACTCGACGATCTTCCTCGTCGCTCACGTCGGGCTGGTGCTCGCAGGGTTCGCGGGGTTCACGCTGGCTGCGGCTCTGGCCGGTCTCTACCTCTGGCAGGAGCGGCTGCTCAAGCACCGCAGCCGCTCGATCCTGCGCTTCCGCGTCCCGCCGCTGGCGCGGCTCGACGAGCTGGCGGGTAGGACGATCCTCATCTCTCTGCCCGTGCTCACCCTCGGGATGGCGGCGGGCTTCGCGCGGGTGCGAGACAGTTCCGATCTCGACGTGCTGATCGGTCTGACGCTGCTCACCTGGCTCGTCTATGGCGCCTATCTCGGCCTGCGTTACCGGGCCGGTTGGCGGGGGCGCCGGGCCGCCTACCTGTTGCTGGTGGGGTTCACGCTCGTCATCGCACTCCGACTCGGCCTCCCGGCCACCCACTTCGCATGAGCGTCGTCCTCGTCGGCACGTCGCACCGTCTCGCTCCCGTCGAGGTCCGCGAGCGCGTGGCCTTCGATCGCGAGGGCTCCCGGGAGCTGGCTCGCCGGCTTGCCGCGGAGGGCGCCGAGGTCGTGTGCCTCTCGACCTGCAACCGCACCGAGGTCTACGCGGTTCATCGCGACCCCGACGCGGCCGAGGCCCTCGCCGTCGACGCGTTGTCGGCGACGCCCGACCTCTACCGGCTGCGCGACGCCGCCGCTGCGCTGCACCTCTTCCGGGTTGCGGCCGGCCTCGACTCGCTCGTGCCCGGTGAGGGCGAGATCCTCGGCCAGGTCAAGACCTCCTACGAGGATGGGGCGACCGGCCCGGTGCTCGACCACCTCTTTCGCCAGGCCCTCCATGCGGGGAAGAAAGTGCGGGCCGAGACAGCGATTGCCGAGAGTCCCTCGTCGGTCTCCTCGGCGGCTGCCGCACTCGCGCAGCAGGTCTTCGGAGACCTCGGTGACTGTCGCGTCCTGTTGATCGGCGCCGGCGGGGTCAGCGAGCTCGCCGCCCGGAACCTCGCCTCCCGAGGCGCGACGATCGGCTGGGTGGCCAGCCGCACCCTGGAGCGGGCTCGCGAGCTGGCCGAGCGCCACCAGGCCGAGGCGCTCGCCCTCGACGATCTTCCCGCGCGCCTGGCCGAGGCCGACATCGTCGTCTCGTCGACGAGCGCGCCGGCCTTCGTCGTCACGCCCGGCCACGTCCCGGCCCGCAAGGGCAGGCCGCTCTTCGTGATCGATCTCGCCGTCCCGCGTGACGTCGATCCCGCCGTCGCCGAGACGGAGGGCGTGTACCTCTACGACATCGACGACCTCGAGGCCGTGGTCAGCGAGAGCCTCAGCGGGCGCCGGCGCGAGGCGGAGCGCGCGGAGTCGATCGTGGAGCAGGAGGTCGCGCGGTTCCGCGACTGGCAGGCATCACTCGAGGTCGTCCCGGCGATCGCGTCGCTCCGTGAGTGGGCCGAGCGCGTCCGGTCCGGCGAGCTGGCTAAGGCCGAGGGGCGGCTGGGCCGGCTCTCCGACAGCGAGCGGGAGACGGTCGAGTCGCTGACGACGCAGATCGTGAACAAGCTGTTGCACTTGCCCATCGTGCGGCTCAAGCAGGCGGCAGCTACCGAAGGCCCGGGCTACGTCGAGGCCGCGCGACACCTGTTCGGTCTCGGCGAGGAGGACGGCCGTGCTGATCCGGGTCGGAACCCGCGGAAGTAGGCTCGCGCTCACCCAGGCCGACCTGGCCGCGAACCACTTGCGCCGCCGGGGTGCGGAGATCGCGCTTGTCCCGATCACGACTGCTGGGGACCGCGACCGCTCGAAGCCGTTCGGCCAGATCGGCGAGCGCGGCGTCTTCGTGAAGGAGATCGAGGAGGCGCTGCTCGCGGGCCGGATCGACGTGGCCATCCACTCCGCGAAGGACATGACCTCGACCGACACGGAAGGCCTGGCCGTCGGTGCCTATCTGTCGCGCGAGGATCCTCGGGACGCCCTCTGCGGGGCAGATGCGCTGCGCGCGGGCATGCGGGTCGGGACGGCGTCGGCGCGGAGGCGGGCTCAGCTCCTCGCGCTCGAGCCCGAGCTGTCGATCGAGCCGCTTCGCGGCAATATCGACACGCGTCTCCGCAAGCGCGGCGAACGCGGCCTGGATGCGGTCGTCCTCGCAGCGTGCGGGCTCGACAGGCTCGGCCTCGACGACGAGATCGGGCTTCGTTTCGACCCTGACCTGGTGCTTCCCGAGGCCGGGCAGGGAGCGCTGGCCCTGCAGGTTCGAGCCGGCGAGGAAGAGCTGGTCGGCGAGGCTGACGATGCCGAGACGCGCCGTCGGGTCGAAGCCGAGCGCGCGTGCGTCGGCGCGATCGGCGGCGGTTGTCTCGCACCGATCGCGGCGTACCACGACGGCGAGACACTGTCAGCCCTCGTGGCCGATCCGGACGGCCGCTGGCTCGAGCGGCGGGTCGGCCAGGATCCCATCGCCCTGGCTGCCGAGCTTCGCCCGCTCGCCGCGGCGTGAAGGTCATCGTCACCCGGCCGCGCGATCAGGCTGGCCCCCTCGTCGCGCGTCTGGAGCAGCTGGGGCACGAGGTCGTCGAGTGCCCGCTGATCGAGATCGAGCCGTTCGACGACCCGGTCGACGTCGACGGCTACGAGTGGGTGATCGTCACGAGCCCGAACGGAGCGCGCGAGCTGGTGCGGAGAGCCTGTGGCTCATTGCCCAAGGTGGCGGCCGTTGGCCCTGGCACGGCGGAGACGCTTCGTGAGCTCGGCATCGAGCCGGCCTTCGTGCCGAGGGTGTCCTCGCAGGACGGCCTGCTCGAGGAGTTTCCGCGACCCGAGGGGCGGATCCTGTTCGCTGCGGCCGAGGGCGCACGGCGACGTGCGATCGACGCGCTGCAGGCCGATTTCGTGTCGCTGTACCGAACCCGGCTCGTGACCCCCGAGCAGCCGCCCCAAGGGGACGTCGTCGTGCTGGCCTCCGGCTCTGCGGCCCGCTCGTTCGCCGTGCTCGGCGCCGCTGTTCCAGCCGTGACGATCGGGCCACAGACGACGAAGGTCGCCGAGGAAGTCGGGTTGCGGGTCGCGGCCGAGGCGGAGACGCATGACCTCGAGGGCCTCGTCGGCGCTGTCCGTTGGTTAGCGTCGCGCTGATGCAGCCGATCACGTTCCTCACCGACTTCGGACTGGAGGACGACTTCGTCGGCACGTGTCACGGTGTCATGAAGCGGATCGCGCCCCAGGTCGAGATCATCGACCTCACCCACGGGATCGAACCGCAGAGCATCCTGCAGGGCGCCCTCGTCCTTGCCAACACCGTGCCGTACCTGCCCGAGGGCGTGCACCTAGCTGTGGTCGACCCTGGGGTCGGCAGCCCGCGGCGGGCGGTGGCGCTGCGCGCAGGAGAGCGGCTCTTCGTCGGTCCTGACAACGGCCTGCTGATTCCGGCCGCCGATAAGGTCGGGGGCGTGGGGGTGGCGCACGAGATCACCAACCGCGATTACGCGCTCGAGCATGTCTCGGCGACGTTCCACGGCCGCGATGTGTTCTCACCCGCGGCCGCCCACCTCGCCAATGGCCTCGATCTCACCAAGCTCGGGCCTGCCCTCGAGCCGAGCTCGCTCGTCCGCCTCGAGCTGCCCCAGCCGGAGATCTCCCAGCGGCGCATCCGTGCGACGTGTCTCTACGTCGACCGCTTCGGGAACATGCAGCTGAACCTGACGCGTGCCGATCTCGACAATTGCGGCGTCGAGCCCGGTCACCAGGTCGAGGTCGAGCACTCGGGCGACCGCTATTACGCGATCGCGGCTCGCACGTTCGCCGACGCGCGCGGGGGCGAGATCATCCTCTACACGGATGCGTACGAGAACGTGGCACTCGCGATCTCGGGCGGAAACGCGGCCCAGACGTTCAACGTGAGCGCCGGCGCTGAGCTCCGCATCCGGCTCGACCCATGAACTTGCGCGAGACACTGGGGCGCCGCTTCGCGCGTGTCGTTACGAATCAGGTCATCCGTCATCCGCGATTGTGGCGGCTCTTCCGTCGCCCGATGCGAGGCCTGTTCGACCGGATGGCGCCGATCTGGGACGATCGGCGGAGTCCGGAGGCGTTTGCGCCCGTCGAGGCGGGCCTGGATCGTGTCTCGCAGCCCAGGCGCGCGCTGGATCTGGGCACCGGAACCGGATCGGTTGCCTTCAAGGTTGCCGTGCGCTACCCCGACGCGGAGGTCGTCGGAGCCGACCTTTCGCCGGCGATGCTGATCGAGGCGCGGCGCAAGACGCCGCCGGAGCTGGCGGACCGCGTCCGGTTCGACGAGGCCGACGCCGAGCGCCTGCCGTACGCCGACGAATGGTTCGACCTCGTGACCCTTGCCAACATGATCCCGTTCTTCGACGAGCTCGACCGCGTGGTCGCCCCGGGCGGCTGGGTCGTCTTCGGGTGGTCGGGCGGCCCGCAGACGCCGATCTACGTTCCGCCCGACGTGCTGAATCGTGAGCTAGCCGCCCGCGGCTACACGGATTTGTCGGAAATTGCGGCGGGAAATGGCACCGGTTTCGTTGCCCGCAAAGGCGCCGCGAGCTAGATTTGTCGCAACGGGCGTTCGTGGCACGGAGACACCGGCCAGGACGCCCTTTTTATGTCGGCAGCGCCGACCCGCCGGAAGCGGGCTTCCGGCGGCGAAGAGCACGAAACGCGTTTGGCCGGCATACCGATCAACTCACTCCCCGTTGTTCACCGACTAAGCGCCATCCGGCCTGCGCTCGGGGAGAGCCCGGCTCCGGCCACGGTACGCAAAACTAGGGGCTGCCCTTTTAATGTGCCCGCATGAAGTCGCGTAACTGGCGGCAGCTGCCTGCGGCGCTCATCGCGGCCATCTTCCTGCTGCCGCTCTACTTCATGGTCAGCGGCTCGCTGCGCAAGGCCGGCCTGCCGCCGCCGCGGACGCTGGAGCTCTTGCCCTCGCCGCTCGCCTGGGGCAACTACGAACGGGCCTTCGAGCTCGTCGACATCCCGCGCTACACGCTGAACTCGCTGCTCGTCGTCGCCTTCGCGGTGCCGCTGACGCTGCTGACCGCGTCCTGGGCGGGGTTTGCCATGGCGCGACTGTCCAGAAGGCCTGCCGGTGCGCTCATCGCGCTCTCTCTGATCGCGCTGATGATCCCGCTCACCGCGCTCCTCGTCCCGCGCTTCACGATCTTCAAGGAGCTCGGGCTGATTAACACCTACGTGCCGCTGATCGCGCCGGCGATCATGGGCACCTCGCCGTTCTACGTGCTCCTCTTCTACTGGAGCTTCAAGCGAATCCCGCCTGAGCTGTTCGAGGCGGCGCGGCTCGAGGGCCTCGGCCCGCTGGCGACCTGGTGGCGTGTGGCGATGCCGCTCGTGCGGCCGGTGACCGTGGCCGTCGCCGTGCTCTGCTTCGCCTTCACGTGGAGCAACTTCCTCGATCCTCTGATCTACCTCTTCGACCAGGAGAAGTTCACGGTGCCGCTCGGCCTGCGCGCGCTCGCCACGCTCGACCGCACGAACTTCCCGCTCCTGCTGGCCGGCTCCGTGGCCGCGACGGCCCCCGTCGTCGTCGCGTTCATCTTCGTGCAGCGCTACTTCCTGCAGGAGTTTCGCGGCGTCGGCTGGCTCGGCCGCTGAGGCCACCGTCATGGCCGACCTGAGGTTTGCGGGCGTCCGGAAGGACTACGGAGAAGTCCGGGCACTTCGCGGCCTCGACCTCGAGGTGGCCGACGGCGAGTTCCTCGTCCTCGTCGGCCCCTCCGGCTGCGGCAAGAGCACGGCGCTGCGGACGGCTGCCGGGCTGGAGGAGGTCACCGAGGGCTCGATCCACATCGGCGGCCGAGACGTCACGGACGTGAAGCCTGCGTACCGCAACGTCTCGATGGTCTTCCAGAGCTACGCGCTCTTCCCGCACCTGAGCGTCGAGGAGAACATCGGGTTCGGCCTGCGCGCTCGGGGCGTCAAGCCCGGACGGGCTCGAGACAAGGTGTTGGCGGCCGCCGAGCTCGTCGGCTGCGAGCAGCTCCTCGAGCGCAAGCCGTTCCAGCTCTCGGGCGGCGAGCGTCAGCGCGTTGCGCTCGCCCGGGCGCTCGTTCGCGAGCCCGACGTGCACCTGCTGGACGAGCCGCTTTCCAATCTCGACGCTCAGCTGCGCGTGTACATGCGCGCCGAGCTCAAGCGGCTCCATCAGAACGTGGGCACGACGATGGTCTACGTCACGCACGACCAGATCGAGGCCCTGACCCTCGGCGACCGGGTCGCCGTGCTCAACGAGGGCGTCCTCCAGCAACTCGGCCCTCCCGACGCGGTCTACCGACGCCCGGCGAACCGCTTCGTGGCTCGCTTCATCGGCAGTCCTGCGATGAACCTCTTTCCGGCGGAGCGGATGGACGGGTCACTGCACGCCGGGCCGTTCGTCTTCGAGGCGCGGCCGAACCTCCCGGAGCGGGTCGAGGTCGGGGTCCGCCCCGAGCACGTCCGGGTCGATGAAGGCGATCAGGGTGCAGCGGCCGAGGTGCAGGTCGTGGAGATGGCCGGCAACGAGACGTATCTGCACCTGAAGGCAAGTGACTCGCCGCTCGTGGCGCGGGTCGGGGCCGATGTCCGCCCACCGGTGGGGTCGACCGTGCGCGTCAGCGCGAGGCCCGCCGACGCCTACTTGTTCGACGCAGAGACCGGGGAAACCCTCAGCTGATGCTCCGCGACCGCGAGCGCCGCGAGTACGCGCTCATGCTGGCGCCGTACCTGGTCGGGATCGCGGTGCTCATTGCGCTCCCCGCCCTCATCACGTTCGCACTCGCGCTCACGGAGTACGACCTGATCCGGAGCCCGCGCTTCATCGGCACGCAGAATTTTCGCGACCTCTGGGACGACGAGGTCTTCCGCACGTCGATTCGCAACTCGCTGATGTTCATCCTCTTCGCCGTGCCCCTGCGGCTGCTGGGCGCGGTTTCGCTTGCTCTGCTGCTGCACCGGCGGTTTCGCGGCGTGGCCGCCTATCGGACGGCCGGCTACCTGCCGACGGTGGTGCCCGACGTCGCGTACGCGCTGCTCTGGCTCTGGATCATCAACCCGCTGTACGGGCCGTTGAACCTGGCGCTCGGCGCGATCGGGGGACCGACGCCGTCGTGGCTCACCGACCCCCGGGCCGCCCAGTGGGCGGTCATCATCATGAGCCTCTTCGTGATCGGCGAGGGCTTCATCGTCGCGATGGCGACGCGGCAGGGAATCCCGGGTGAGCTCTACGAGCTCGGCGACATCGAGGACGCCTCGCCGTTCTTCATGTTCTGGCGGGTGACCCTGCCGCTCATGGCTCCGACGCTCCTGCTGCTGATGTTCCGCGACACGATCTTCTCGTTCCAGGCGAACTTTGTGCCGGCGCTGATCGTTACCGAAGGCGGCCCGCCGCCGTACGCGACGACGTATCTCCCGCTCTTCATCTATCGCAACGGGTTCGAGTACCTGCGCTACGGCTACGCGTCCGCGGCAACGCTGACCATGTTCGGCATCACCGCGCTGATCGTGTACCTGCAATACCGGATCGTGAAGCGCTGGCGCCACGCATTCGTGGTGTGAGACGGCGGCTAGACTTCGCCGTCGCGGCGAGGTAGCTCAGTTGGTAGAGCACACGGCTGAAAACCGTGGTGTCGCCGGTTCGATTCCGGCCCTCGCCATCAACCCTAGTAACACTGTGTTACTAGGCCTCAAACGCCTGCGGCGGAGCGGGATCGAGCCCAAGTAACACAGTGTTACTAGGTCTCGAGGAGGCCGGCCGAGACTTGATCGTGCATTGGTTGCAGGACCCTCCGCCAGTCGCCGGGGACGATTACGTCTGCGGCCTCGTTGATTGGGGCGCCGTCCTCGGCCCCGGCGGCCACGACGACGCCCGCCTTTACGAAACCGGCCGTCTCCTCTTCGTCGCCGCGGACACCGACGGCGACGAGCAGGCGCGGGGCCACCGGCCGGCCGAGGATGCCCACCTGCCGCGTGAGCGGCAACCAGCCCGCCTCGCAGACCTCGCGCGTGCCGGCGACCGCCGCCCCGACGGCTGCGGCTCCCTCCTCGATGAGCGGGATCGGCTCAGGGCCGCCGATGCCTGGACCGAGGAGCGACACGATGTCGGCGTCGTCGATGCGGTACGAGTCGCGGTCCGTGGTGCCGCCCGCCCGGCGCACCCGGGGCTCCGGTAGCGCGCCGATCTTCAGGCTCCGCACTTCCACGTCGACCGCGTCACGAGGTTCGACCGGCTCGTACATTCTCGGGCGAACCGTCGCTAGCTGGGGGTTCGTCCTGCCCAGGATGACGGAGGTGATGTAGCCACCGTACGCGGGCTTCTGCTGAAGCAGGCGTCCCGCCTTCGCGATGTCGACCCCGACGCAGTCCCCCGTCATCCCGAGCTCGAGCTCCCCAGCGGCGCGCGGGCCGTAGTCGCGGCCGCGCCCCGTCGCGGGTATGAGCAGCACGTGCGGGCGCTCCTGGTCGAGCACGCGCTTCAGGGTCTCGCCCCAGAGCTCCGGGTGATACTCGACGAGCGCCTCGTCCTCGACCACGCAGACGACTTCGGCGCCGAAGCGCCCCAGCTCCTCCGAGACCTCCGGCGACCCGAAGACGAGCGCGACGTTTCGGCCGCCGAGCTTCCCCGCGAGGTTCCGTCCATGACCCAAGAGCTCGAGCGAGACGCGCCGCGGCCGGCGGCCGGCCAGCTCGATCATCGTCCAGCAGTCGTACCTCGCTCCGGGGATCTCGGCGGCGTGGGGCGGCTTCTCCCAGGCCGACGGTTCGGGGCGCCGCTCCGCCAGCAGCTCCAGGATTCTTCTTGCCGCCTGCTCGACGTCTTCGATCCGCTCGCGGTTCCGCTCGGGCTGCGAGTCGCGAACGGCCATCACCCGTGTCGGAGAGCCCGGCTGGCCGAAGCGCTTGTCGTATTCCCGTAGTTCGTCCACGAGATCGGTCGCCTGCCAGAGGTCGATGGGCCCGTCCGAGCCGGCGCCAGGCACCGGAGCCTCAGGCGCGCGTCCGACGGAGACGACGAGCGGCGGTTCGGCCTCGTAGATCTCGAACCCGAAGTCGGTCTCGCGGGACAGCTGCAGCGCTCCGCCGAAGGAGTCCAGCGCTGCGGCGTTGGTCACGTGCGGCCAGCCGAGGAAGGCGGCCA
>Ga0210378_10000848_pt1 | contig 15975 bp, 17 predicted proteins | sample PLM1_60_b1redo_FD_155465 | JGI IMG/M metagenome (GOLD analysis project Ga0210378, IMG submission 155465) | Groundwater sediment microbial communities from an aquifer in East River, Colorado, USA - PLM1_60_b1 redo | ecosystem: Environmental > Terrestrial > Soil > Riparian zone | place: USA: East...
GTTGCCTGGCCGCATGGTGGCGGCTGCCCGATCAGGCAGCCCTCACCGCATCGCACAGTCCCACTGCGCTTGCCGCCGGCCTCGAGCGGTTGATCTGCTACCGGGCCGCCCGACCGGGAGCGCGCTACGCCGAAGCGGCGTCCGCCTACCGCATCGACGAGCACTCGGTTCGCAGGGCCGGCTCCGACCTGCAACTCCAACTGCAACTTTCCCGAACCAGGCTCTGGTAGACCGCTGCCTGCTGTCGAGCGGCTGCCCGAGCGCAACTGATCAGCACGATCAGGCCGGCGGCGGAAGGTGAATGCCGCGCCGCAGCGCCTCCAACGCCTCAGGGTCGCGTTCGGCGAGCTGTTGCTCGGTGTGCCGGCGCCACCGCAGCGTCTGCACGATGCCGACCGCCCACCACAGGTACTGGGTGGCGAACGCCCACTTGAAGGCGGTCAGCGAGTAGTCGGTCGACCCGGCCGGCGCGACCAGCTGCAGCACCAACCCGATGGCCAGGATCGAGATCAACGTGCCGGCGAAACCACCGACGTTGACCAGGCCGATGGCGCTGCCCAACCGCTGCGGCGGGTTGAACGCCCTGGCGAAGTCGAAGGACATGATCGCGGCGATCCCGGTGGGCGGCACGGCCAGCACCAGGACCACGAGCAACCACAGCGGCGCCGGGCCCGGCCAGAGCAGCACGGCCGCCCAGACCGCGCCGGCCAGGCACACCAGGCCGATGCCGATCCGGCTGCGGTAGTAGGGATAACGCTCCATCACCTCGCCGATCGTCACGCCGTACCCCAGCCCGGACAGCGCGAGCACCGTCATCAACACCGCCGCCTGCCCACGGGACAGGCCCTGCCCGGACACCAGGAACGGGTATCCCCACATCACCCCGAACATCATCGGGGCGAACAGGGCGAGGAAGCCCAGCCAGAACGCCAGCCGGGTGCCGGGCTGCGCCCATGCCTCGCGGAGGTCGCGAGCCGCCACCGCCAGCGCGTGGCCGAGCGCGACCCGGGGCGCTCGGCCGTGCGGCGCGTCCCGCAGCAACGCCAGCACCACGCCGGCGGCGAGCACGCTGATCGCGGCGGCGAGCAGGAACGACGGCGTCCATCCCGCCGCGGCCAGTGCCGCGGCCAGCACGGTCGCGGACAGGATGAACCCGAGCTGGTTGAGCGGGCCGACCGCCATGGTGATCTTCCCGCTGCGCTGCGCCGGGAACCATGCCGGCACCAGGCGCATCACGCTGATGAAGGTCAACGCGTCGCCGAGGCCCAGCAGTATCCGCGCCGTGAACGCCATCGGCAGCGACTGCGCCACCGCGAACATCGCTTGCGCGCCGGCCATCACCAGGGATCCGGCGATGATCAGCCGCTTGGAGCCGTACCGGTCGATCAACACGCCGACCGGTACCTGCATCGCGGCATAGACCACCAGCTGCACCACGGTGAACGTGGCGAGGGTGGCCGCGGCGATCCCGAACCGGGCGTACGCATCGGTGGCGGCCACCCCCAGCGAGGAACGCTGCAGGACCGCGATGACGGCGGCGAACTGCCCCACGGCCAGCACGAGCCAGGCCATGCGGCCGCCGAGCACCGGCCGTGCACCGCCCGTCGCCTCCCGCCCAGCGCCGTGATCGGGTGCGGCCACCATCACGTTCTCCCCCGAGGAGTATCCGGATGGACGCCGTGGGCGCCCCCCCTCTTCTCGAACGTGAGGCGAGCGCGGCCGGACGGCCGGCCGCCGGCCGGCGCGCTCACCTCGATCACCGCGGCCATCGGGTGCGTCGAGGTCCGCGCCCACAACGTTCCGACATACGTCCCTGGTGCGGGGACGGCCCGCGCCGGAGCGACCGTCACCGTCGCCGTAGACGGGTCGAGAACGCGCAGTGTCCCGGTGACCTCATAAGGCCTGCCGAGCAGCTCCCTGGCCAGCTCCACGGTCCCGTACGCGAGGCTGGCGCGAATTCGGGTGGCTGACACCGCGCCGCCGGCCACCTCCACGGTGCCGACCTCGACGCCGTCGAGTCCCCGATGCCCGAGGTGCACGCCGTCGAACTTGCCGAAGGCCACGACGTTGGGGCCCACCACGGACGCCACCCCCTCGGCTCCCCGGAAGACCCGAAAGCCGGCCGGACGCCTGCCGGTCGCGTTCACCGGGCCGGCGCCGTCGCGCTACGCCTCCCCCTCCCCCTCCTTGTCCTCGAGCCGGAAGCCGACCTTCATCGTCACCTGGTAATGCGCGACCTCGCCGTCCACGATGGCCCCCCGGACCTCGACCACCTCGAACCAGTCAAGATTTCGCAGCGTCCGGGACGCCCGCCTGACGCCGTTGCGGATGGCGGTGTTGACGTCCTCGTTGGACGTGCCGACGATCTCGTTCAGGACATAGGTCCGGTTTGCCATGTCACTCCTAGCGTCTATTCGACCACGGGGCCGCGGTAAAACCGTCAAGATCGTACTCGCTCATGCTCTGCTCGACGAACGCGTTGAACCGGTCGAAGTCGCCGCGATTGCGAGAGAAGCGCAGCGCGTCGAGCCGGATCTGGTCCTGGTTGCCCGAGTAGTTGCGCTCGTAGAGCTCGTGGCGGGCCCCGAACTCGGTTCCGATCGCGTCCCATATCAGTTTGAACAGCATGACCTGGTGCTCGGCATCGGTGCCGTCCGAGCCACGGTAGAAGGCGTCGATCAGCGGCCGCGGTGGTGAGGACCGTGACCCCACTGGCGAAATGGCCGATGACGTGCCGGAACGTCTCCTTGCTTGTCTGGGTCATGGTGACCGTTTTCCGGCCGGTTCGCGGGTGTCCCGGCGACCGGTTCTCAGCGCGTTCGTTGCGGCGGCCGGGCCAGCAGGATCGAGTACGGCGGATGCTGGTGGATCACGTGCTCGGCGACGCTGGACCGGAACCCCCGCCCAGGTCCGCGATGGTGTTCGTGACCGAGCACGATGAGGTCGATGTCCAGCTCCTTGGCGCGCTGCAGGATGACCTCGGCGACGTCGTGCTCGGTCGCGCTCACGAGCTCGCCGTGAGCCTCGATTCCGGCGGCCGCCAGGTGGTCGATGGCCTGTTGCACGACCTGCCGATCCACGTCCTCGGCGTCGTCCTCGGCGGACACCACGGCGCGCGCGGATCCGCCAAGGATGTCCATCGGGACGATGTGCCCGCGCGCCACATGCAGCAGGTACACGGTCGCCCCGCTCATCTTGGCGAACTGCTCGGTCCGCTGCAGCGCGGTGTTGCTCTCGTCGGGCGTCGTATCGACGGCCACCAGAATCCGGTCATACATCGTCGCGTCCACCCTTCTCAGCTCGTCGGCACCGGTATGCGCTGAGCCGGCGTCGGTTCCAGCCGGATCGTCGTCACCTCATGCGGGCGACGGGCGACCGGCACCAGCAGGGTCAGCACCACGCCGACCAGCGCCAGCCCGGACAGCACGTAGAAGATCGAGTCCAGGGCCAGGCCCGCGCCGATCAGCAAGCCACCGAGGATCGGGCCGCCGACGCCGCCCAGCCGACCGAACCCGGCGCACCAGGACACCCCCGCACCACGGACGTTGGTCCGGTAGTAGTTGGCCACGAATCCGTAGATGAGCGTCTGCGTGCCGCTGGTACCAAGGCCGACGATCGCGACGAAGGCCAGCAGCATGCCGAGCGGAAGGCTCAGCGTGAGCGTTCCGATGGACAACGCCCCGATCAGGAAGCAGCCGGCGACCACCAGCTTCGGACCGAACCGGTCGGCCACCCGGGAGCCGATCAGCGCGCCGACGACCGCCCCCCCGTTGAGCACCAGCAGGAAGGCCAGCGAACCCTTCGTGTTGAATCCCGCACGGCGCATGAGCTCGGGCAACCAGGTGTTCAGCGAGTAGACCAGCAGCAAGCCGGTCACGCTCATCAGTCCCAGCACCAGCGTGGGGAACCAGTAGTCGCGCCCGAAGAGACCCGCGAACCCAGCGCGCTCGCGTGCGGCGCGCGCGGTGGCCCGCTGGGCGGCGGTCGGCGCCTCCGGCACCGGCACGCCGGTCCGTTCGGAGATCGCGCGGGCCTCCTCCATCCGATTGCGCGAGACGAGCCACGCCGGCGACTCCGGCATCTTGAAGAAGGCCAGCGGCAACAGCGTGACCAGCGGCAGCGCCCCGATCCAGAACATGCCGCGCCAGCCGATGGTCCCCAGCAGGATGATAGCGATCAGGGCGGACAGCAGGCTCCCCATCGGCACGCCGCAGTAGGTGATGGCGTTGCAGAGGTTCTTCCGTCCCGGCGGGGCGAACTCGGAGACCAGGGCGCCGGTGGTGGCCACCAGCGCGCCGACGCCGAGGCCGGTGAGGAACCGCATCAGCCCGAACGTCGTCGTGCTGCTCGTCAGGGCGGTAATGGCCATCCCGATGGAGAACCACGCGTAGGCGAACAGCATGACCCTGCGCCGGCCGATGATGTCGCCGACGCTGCCGGCGAGCAGGGCGCCGACCAGCACCCCGAACAGCGCGTAGCTGCCCAGCGCCCCGGCCACCCCCGGCGTCACCGTCCCGATCTCCCCGGGGTTGCGCAGGAAGACCGATACCACGGTGCCGTAGACGACAAGATCATAACCATCGAAGATCAAACCTGCGGTGGCGAGTGCGACGACCCACACGACGGTGCGGCGGCGCAGCTCCTCCCGCCTTGGATCGTGCAGGGCTTCCGTGACCATCGACATTCCGAGTCTCCTTTGACGTGCGCCGAGTCCTGGGAGTGCATCGCGCCCGGCCGACGGACCGAGCGCTTCGGAGTGGGCCCCCTGCGCCTAGTCGGGATCGTCCGGCGGAGCGAAGATGACCAATATGTGCAGGTCCTCGGCGATGTCGACGAAGCTGTGCTCCTCGCCGTGGTCGACGGAGATGACGCTGCCCTGCCGTACTTCCTGATCATGATCCCGAACTCTCAGGGTGCCGCTGCCGCGCAGCACGACGTAGACCTCGTCGGAGGCGTGCGGGTGCTGCCCGTCCGTCCCACCGACAGGCAGCACGTAGATGCCAAGCGACATGCCGCGGCGCCGCAGGAACTCGTGGTACGGCTGGGCCTGCTCGGCCAGCTTGTCCAGCTCGTCCAAGTCGAAGGCTTGCAAGCCGTTCATCGCTTCCTCCATCTGCCACTCAGTCGATAGATCATGAGATCACCGCTGCGCCGGCCTCGGCTATCTGCACGTCCTGCTCCGAAGATCCTCCCGACACCCCGATACCGCCCACGGTGCGCCCTTCGGCCACGAGCGGAACGCCGCCGCCGAAGACGATCAGGCGGTCGGTCTTGGTGATGCCGTGCATCAGCGCGGGTTCGGACTCGAGCAGCCGCCACCATTCACTCGTCGGCAGGCCGCCGAACGCGGCGACCGAGTACGCCTTGTCCTGAGCGATCTGGCTGCACAGGACCGGAGCACGATCCATTCGAGCGAAGGCAAGGAGGTGCCCGGCATTGTCGGCCGCGGCAATACAGACGTCCACCGCGAGCTGCTCGGCTTCCTCGATCGCCGCGGCGACGGCCCGCTGAGCCGCGGCCAGTGTCACCGACGGGGCCATGACGTAGTCGGCCATCTTCCTCACCCCAGATCCCCGCCGGCCACCGGCACGGTTACTCCGGTTACGTAGGAGGCTTCGTCGGAGGCGAGAAACAGGATTACCGCGGCCTGCTCGTCCAATGTCCCGTACCGCTTCAACAGCGAGGATTCGACGGTCTGGTCGACGATCTGCTGATACCAGGCCTTTTCTTGGATGGTTCCCGCCCCCGGGCCGCGCGCCACCCGCCGCTCGGGCGCCTCGGTGCCGCCGGGGGCGGTGCCGACAACGCGAATGCCGTGGCCGGCGCACTCCCAGGCAAGGCAGGCCGTGATCGCATTGACGCCGCCCTTGGCCGCCCCGTAGGGCACCCGGTTGACGCCGCGGGTGGCCACCGAGGACACGTTGACGATCGTCCCGCGCTGCCGCTCGATCATGAACGGCAGCACCGCCCGGCAGCACCACAACGTGGGGAACAGCGAGCGCCTGATCTCCGCTTCGATCTGTGCCACTCCGTAGTTCACATATGGCTTGGTCCAGATCGTGCCGCCGACGTTGTTGACCAGGATGTCGATCCGGCCGAACTCCTGCTGCGCCTTCGCCATCACGGCTGCGCAGTCGGCGTACTGCTCGAGGTTGCCGACCAGCGCCAACGTCCCGGTGCCACCAGTGGCGAGCTTCTCGGCCACCTCGTGCACCGTTTCCGACCGGTCGACCAGCGCGACCTTCGCACCTTCCCTTGCCATGCCGGTCGCGACGGTCAGCCCGATGCCCTGCGCCGCTCCGGTCACGACCGCGACCTTGTCGTCGAACCGACCCGGATGGATCACATCAGCTCCCTCATGACCTGCCCACCTTTTCTATGCCGGCGCGCATCGTGGCCTTGGCGTGCTCGGTATGGGCCACCACGACGTCCCTGGCGGCGTTGAGATCTCCCCGCTCGAAGGCGGCAACGAGATCGTGGTGGTCCTGGACGATGTCACCGATGACCTCGACGTCCGGAGTGAGCGCCTGTGCCATGTACTCCAGGACGCTGAGCTGCTTGTACGCCTCGATGAGGGTCGCGTTGCCGGTCCTCTCGACGAGGAAGTCGTGGAACGAGGCGTTCGTCTCCCGGTAGGCCACGGCGTCGGTGAAGTGGCCATCGGCCACCGCCGGTGCGGTGGCCTCGGCGAGCCGGCGGAACTCGGCAAGCTGTTCCTCGGTCAGCCGCCCCATCGTCAGCTGTACCGCGCCCAGTTCGAGCGCCATCCTGGCGTCGAATGCCTCGTCCGACTCGACCGGCTTCAGCCGCTCCTCGCCGGTCTCCACGACCAGCCCGGTGCCGGAGAACTTCTCGTAGTAGAAGTTGGCCGGCGCGGCGCTCTGCGCGGTCAGGAAGCTGCGGACGGCGTCCACCATGGGCGGCGGGCCGCACAGGTAGACGTCGACGTCGCCGCCGTTGAGATGCTTGGGCTCGACGTAGCGGGTGACGTAACCCTTGTTCGGATAGGAGCTGCTCTCGTCGGCGACCGTGCAGGTGAACGTGAAGTTCGGCAGCCGCTTGCGGTATCCCTCCAGCTCGTCGATCTTGACGAGGTCCGGGTCGTTGGTCACCCCGAAGATCAGGTGAACGGGGTGCTCGCTGCCGCCGTCGTGGCCGACCTTCTCCAGCATCGACAGGAACGGCGCTAGGCCGGTTCCGCCGGCCAGCAGGAGCACCGGCCGCTGGATTGGGCGCAGGTAGAAACTGCCGAGCGGGCCGTTGAACTCGATCCGATCCCCCTCCTTCGCCCGCTCCCGCAGGTACGTGGGCAGGGCGCCGGTGGGGGTGTCCCGAAGCACGAAGGAGACCTCCGCCACCTGCGGCCCCGAACTGAACGAGTACGAGCGGGTCTGATCCGAGCCCGGCACCAGGATGTTCACGTACTGGCCCGGCAGGAATCCCAGGGCCGACCGGTTGTCCAGCGTTATCGAGAAACCCGTCGTCGTATCCGACATCCGGTCGATCGCGGTGACCCGCCCCGGGTGCGAGGACACCCCGGTCTTGGCCACGTCGGAGGTGGTCGGAATGCGAAGGACACAGTCCGACTGCGGGGTCATCTGGCAGGTCAGGACGTATCCCTCCTGCTCCTCGTCCTCGGTCATCGCCTCGTCGATGACGTACTCCCCGAGCTCATACCTGCCCGACTCACAGAAGCTCTTGCAGGTCCCGCAGACACCGTCTCGGCAGTCAAGGGGAATGTTGATGCGAGCGCGGTAGGAGGCGTCGGAAACCAGTTCCCCCTCGCCGCACTCGATAAACCGCGTCACCCCGTCTTCGAAGTTCAACGCAATCTGATAGCTCATGTCTCAACCTCCGCCCTCGGCCGGCGGATCCGTGTGCCTAGACATGGTAGATATCGACGACGTGGTGGATGTAGTCGTTCTTGAGAACAACCTTCTTCCGCTTGATGAGCGGTTGCGCGCCCGAGGTGTCGAGCGTATAGAACGACGTTCCGAAGTACGTGTCGATGGACTGGTAGCGGTAGTACAGCGTGAACCAGTTGAACCGGACCTCACACCCGTCGTCCCGCTGTTCGAGGATCTCGACGTTCGTGATGTTGTGACCGGTCCTCGGCTCGGGAAGGCTGGTCGCACTCGACCTGTCGGTTCTGATCCGGAACACCCGGTCCTCCAACCCGCCACGGTTGGGATACCAGATCAGCGATACCTCCCGCTGCGGGTCGGTGACCAGCGTGTCGTCGTCGTCCCACGCCGGCATCCAGAACTCCGCATCGGGCGCATAGCATTCCAGCCACTTTTCGAACTCCCGGTCGTCCAGGTAACGCGCCTCGCGGTAGAGGAACTGCTCGACCTCTTCGAGGGAAATGCTCATCGACTCACCCCTATGGATCCGCAACTGCGCTCGACTATTATTGGGTCTGCGCCTTCGATTCGGCGTCGACCCCGTGCTGCATCGCCTTCAGCCAGTAACCGTGCTGGACCGGGAACAGGCCCTCGTCCTCGACGCGGACACCGCTGAGGACCGGGTTGATGCCGAGCGCCTTCGCATCGTCGTCCGGGCCCTTGATCCAGTGTGTCGCGCCCCTGCTCATGTCGTTCCACGGAGCGTTGCGCGCCAGGAAGCCCTTCTGCGAGGACCGGAACTCCTCCAGGTCGTCCGGGGTGGCCATGCCGGTGGCGTTGAAAAAGTCCTCGTACCGGCGGATGCGGGCGGCGCGGGCCGCGTCGCTCTCACCCTTCGGCGCGATGCAGTAGATGGTGACCTCGGTCTGGTCCACAGCGACCGGGCGATACTGCCTGATCTGCGAGCTGAACTGATCCATCAGGTAGACATTCGGGTACAGGCACAGGTTGCGCGCGATGCTGATCATCCAGGCGGCCTTGGCCTGCCCGAACTGCTCGACCAGCTCGTCACGGCGTTCGTACAGCGGCTCGTCCTCCGGGTTGGATCGCGTCGTCCAGAGCAGCACATGGCCGTGCTCGAAGGCGTAGAAGCCACCCTTCGTCTTGCCGTAGCTGCCCGCGTCCATCGCCCTTGTCTCGGTGGCCGACTCCCCCGACGAGCGGCGGGCTGTCGTCGCCGCATAGTTCCAGTGCACCGAGGCGACGTGGTAGCCGTCCGCGCCGTTCTCCGCCTGCACCTTCCAGTTCCCGTCGTAGGTGTAGTTGGACGATCCCTTGAGGACCTCCAGACCCTCCGGCGACGCGTCGACCATCATGTCGATGATCTTGGTCGTCTCGCCGAGGTGCTGCTCGAGGGGCAGCACGTCCGGGTTGAGGCTGCCGAAGAGGAACCCGCGGTAGGACTCGAAGCGCGGCACCTTCGGCATGTCGTGCGAGCCGTTGGTGTTGAACCCCTCCGGGTAGCCGGCTCCCTTCGCCTCCTTCACCTTGAGCAGCCGGCCGTCGTTGCTGTAGGTCCAGCCGTGGAACGGGCAGGTCCAGGTGGACCGGTTGTCCTTCTTGCGGCGGCAGACCATCGCGCCGCGGTGGGCACAGGCGTTGAGCACCGCGTGCAGCTGGCCCTTGCGGTCGCGCGAGATGATGACCGGCTGCCGGCCCATCCACATGGTCAGGTAGTCGTTGGTGTTCGACAGCTGGCTCTCGTGCGCGAGGTAGATCCAGTTGCCCTCGAAGATGTATTTCATCTCCAGCTCGAACAGGTCCGGATCGGTGAACACATCTCGCCTGGCCCGGTAGATCCCGCGTTCGGCGTCCTCCACCACGGCGCCGTCCAGCTTGTGCCTGACCTCATCCAGCGATGTCGACATCCGTGCTCCTCCGTGTGTGCAGCGCGCGTTCGCCGAGGACGGCGGCCGGCCCGGCCCGGACCTCAGCACGGGCAGCGCAGGCTGACGCGGAAAGATCCGAAGGCGGGGCGACCGCGCCCGCGTCAACCGGCACGTCCCGAGCATTCCGCCGGCGTGCGGGCTTCGCGCTGGGCGAACGCCTAGCTTCGGGCCGGGAGGGTCGCGCGTCCGCAACCCACTGGGCGGGGAGTGGCCGGGGAACAGTGGCCGACTTCGTCGTTCTCACCGACGATCTGTTCGCAGTGCGGCCAACCCCTGCGGGAGGTCCGATGTCCGAGACGGGACAGCAGTCGTTCGAGCCGGCCAAGGAGTCCACCTGGGCACCGTTGCGGCTCAAGGTGTTCCGCGCGCTGTGGCTGGCGCAACTGGGCAGCCTGATCGGCACCTGGATGCAGACCGTGGGCGCGCAGTGGCTGCTGGTCGACGAGCCGGGCGCGGAAGCGCTGGTGGCGATGGTGCAGGTGGCGGCGTTGCTGCCGGCACTGGTGCTGGCGCTGCCGGCCGGCGCGCTCGCCGACATCCTGGACCGCCGCCGGATGCTGATCGGGGTGCAGCTGTTCCTGGCGTCGGTCGGGGCGGCGCTGGCCGCCCTCACGCTGGCCGACCGGATGACCCCGGCGTTGCTGCTGACGTTCACCTTCCTGATCGGCTGCGGCATCGCGCTGACCATGCCCGCCTACCAGGCGTTCATCCAGGAGCTCGTGCCGGTGGCGCAGGTCCGCTCGGCGGCGGCGATGGGTGGGGTGGCGGTCAACGGGGCACGCGCCGTCGGTCCGGCGCTGGCCGGGCTGATCATCGCGGAGGTCGGCGCCGGCGCGGTGTTCGCGCTCAACGCCGCCAGCTACCTCGGGCTGATCCTGGTGCTGCTGCGACTGCGCCGGCCGAGGGCGGCCGAGGGGGAGGCCCCCGAGCACTTCGCCAGCGCGATCCGCGCCGGTCAACGCTACGTGCGTCACTCGCTGGTGGTCCGGCGGATGCTGCTGCGGGTCGCGCTGTTCGTGCTGCCCGGCGCGGCGCTCTGGGCGCTGCTGCCGCTGGTCGCGAGCCGGCTGCTGGGAGCGGGGCCGACGGGGTACGGCGTGCTGCTTGCCGCGCTGGGCGGCGGGGCGATCCTCGGGGCCGACCTGCTGCCCAGGGTGGGCCGCCTGGTCTCGGCCAACCGCCTGCTGCTGATCGCCGGGGCGGCCTTCACCGCGTCACTGGTGGCCTGCGTGCTGGTCCGCCAGCTCGTCGGTGTCGCGGTCCTGCTGGTGCCGGCCGGGATCGCCTGGCTGTGGACGCTGATGACCGTGACCGGGGCGCTGCAGGTGTTCCTGCCGGCGTGGGTGCGGGCCCGCGGGCTGTCCACGTTCAACATCGTCTACGCCGGTGGCCAGGCGATCGGGGCGTTCCTGTGGGGCCTGCTGGCGCAGTGGTGGGGGCTGGTGCCCACGTTCCTGGCCGCGGCGGCCGTGATGGCGCTCGGTACGGCAACCGTGGTGCTGTGGCCGCTGCACAACGTCGCCGGGCTGAACCGCGAGCTGGCCGTGCTGCCCGATCCGGTGCTGGCCGACGAGCCCGACCCGGAGCAGGGCCCGGTGCTGGTCACGCTGACCTACACCGTCGAGGACAGCCGGATGCCCGCATTCCTGGACGCCATGGCGAAGGTCCGCCGCTCCCGGTTGCGCACCGGCGCGCGCAGCTGCGAGCTGTACCAGGACGGCGCCGATCCCTCCCAGTTCGTCCAGGTGTCGGAGTACGACACCTGGGGAGAGCACCTGCGCCAGCACACCGGCCGCCTCACCGGGGCCGACCAACGGCTGTACGAGGTCGCCGCCGCCCTGGCCGCCGGGCCGCCGCAGGTGCGGCACATGGCGGCCCCCGCGGAGCGGTCCTGACCCGGCCCGGAGCCACGAGGAGGGCGAACGGCTAGCGCAAGCCATGCTCCTGGTGCCCGACGGGAACTATCCCCAGAGCACGCAGATGGGTAGCGCGAAGATTCGATCGTCGAGCACGTACGGTCGCGGGCCGGTATGCAGTAGTGCCCCGGCAAGGAACCGGTCGCCGAGCTCGTCGCGCAGCCAGGCCAGATGTCGTGTGTCGGTAGTCGACGGTGCTGCAGCGGCCTTCACCTCGATGGCGACGACCTGCTCGGCGGACAGCTCGGCAAGCAGGTCGATCTCGTGCCGTCCAGCGGCATCGCGCAGGTGGTACAGCCGCGGTTGCCTGCGGTCCACCGCCAGCTCGGGCCGGATTTGGGCAACCACGAAAGTATCGATGAGCCGGCCGAGCAAGTTGCCGTCTCGCAGCACTGCCGGCAGGTCCAGCCGAAGGGCCGAGCCTATCAATGACGGATCGACCACGTACCGCTTGGCACGTTTGACCAGCCGCGACAACCGATTGGTGGCCCAGGCCGGGCAGTTGTCGACGACAAGCAGATTTGTCAGCAACCGATCGTAGTCAAGGGCTGTCTTTCGATCGATTCCGGCCGACTCGTAGAGCGTCTTGTCTTCGACGGTTCCGGCAGAATTCAGGGCTACCGCCTCAAAATAGCGGCGCAGCCTGACGGGATCGCGGTCACGGGCGATCAACGTGGCGTCCCGGGTAAGAAGCTGGTCGAGATAGCTGTCGAGCCAGGCCCGCCGAGCCGTGCCATCGAGCCGGAGTGCTGCGTCGGGAAAGCCGCCACGAAGTGCCAGTTCCAGATAGCCGATGAGATCCGGAACTGACGGCGGAAGGCCAAAGGCTCCAATATCTGCGGTCGAGAGCTTCTCCAGGAATGTCGGTCCGGGCGCCGAGCCGTCGATCTCACGCACGGTGAGACCAAACATTCCGAGCCGGACAAGCCGGCCAGTGCCCGGCCAGGTTTGCGCATCCAAGTCGGCTCGCACGCTGCCGGTGAGCAGGAACCTGCCTGGTCGCCAGTCATCGTCGACGGCCCGTTTCAAAGCCCCTAACACCTCGGGAACAGCCTGCCACTCGTCGAGCAGTAGGGGCTCGTCGAAACCGGTCAGGGCGGCGTCGGGATCGGCGTGGAAGGCTGCCGCCTCGGCCGGCCGGTCCAACCGCACGACACTGGCCGCCAGACGGCGCGCTGTCGTGGTCTTGCCCGCGGCGCGTGGGCCTACCACGAGCACCGCGGGCAGCGCTCCCACCAGCTCCGTCAGGGTCCGATCGACTAGGCGCGGCCGGTACTCGTCGTCCACGCGGTCAGCGTACGGCCTAGGCAGCTTGTTCCCGTTCTAACGCACGGCTTACTCCCGTTTTCACGCGGCCGGTAATCCCGGTCCGGCACGTCGTCTACCCCTCTTTCATGCCCGCAAGCCGACGGACCACTGTCGGGGACCGAGGGATATTCCAGCCGGAAGCCATCAGTCGAGGATGATCACCCTGCCGGTGTCGCCGTCGACCCGGATCCGTTGTCCGGTGCTGATCCGCTTGGTACCCACCGCGGTTCCGGTGACCGCCGGTAGTCCGTACTCCCGGCACCCGATGGCCGCGGGGCCGAAGATGAACCCGCGCCGGGCCTTCCGCGACGCCGGGCGAGGCGGCCATCCCGGTGAGCACGTTCGCATCGTCGCCGCGGCCCATGGACAGCCACTGGGAGATGCTCTCCTCGGTGATGCCCCACAGCATGATGTGAACGCAAGGCAGGTTCCGTTGGGCGGACCGCGATCTGCCGCTCACCCGACGGGTGCACGTACGCTTCGGCCGAGGCCTCGGGCGCGGGTATCCCCTGGCCCGGGGCTAGGCGTTCGTCCAGCGCGAAACCCGGCCCCGGTCAAGAACGCTGAGAACGTGACGCCGAACCGCGATGCATCGGCCGGGGCAGGCGTGCGCGGGCAGCCGGAGCAGGCCGCGGACGGCAGGAGGACCGGTTGGCAGACCTTCCCGTCCCACCGGCGATGACCGGCGACGGCTCCGTCGGCCAGCTTGCCGATCGGTTGTGGCAGGCGGAGGTCGATCGGCAGCCGATAGAACCGATCACGGACTCCCATCCGGGGCTGACCGTCGAGGACGCCTACGCGATCCAGACCGTCAACGTCGAGCGGCGGGTCGCCGCCGGGCGGGTCATCCGGGGTCGCAAGGTCGGGTTGACCTCGCAGGCGATGCAGCAACTGCTCGGGGTGACCGAGCCGGACTTCGGGGTGCTGCTGGACGACATGTTCGTCGAGGACGGCTCCGCCGTCGGGTTGCCGGCGCTGCTGCAACCGCGGGTCGAGGCTGAGATCGCGTTCGTGCTGGCCAGGGACCTGGCCGGTCCGGGGGTGACGACCACCGACGTGCTCACCGCGACCGCCGGGGTGCTGCCGGCGATCGAGATCGTCGACAGCCGGATCGCGGAGTGGCGGATCCGGCTGGCCGACACGGTGGCGGACAACGCCTCGTGCGGCCGCCTGGTGATCGGTGGGCGGCTGACCCCGGTCACCGCCGTGGACCTGCGCCTGATCGGGATGCTGTTCTACCGCAACGGAGTCCCGATCGACAGCGGCGCCGGCGCCGCGGCGTTGGGTAACCCCGCCTACTGCGTGGCCTGGCTGGCGAACAAGCTGGGCGAGCTGGGCTCGGGTCTGCGAGCCGGAGACATCGTGCTGCCCGGCGCCCTGCACCGGATGGTGCCGGTTCGCCCGCTCGACGTGTTCCGGGCCGAGTTCGCGCACCTCGGCGACGTCACGGTCCGGTTCACCGGTGGCGGTGACGGGTCATGATCGATGCCAGGGTGATGGCCGACCGGCTGATCGAGGCCGAGAGCACCCGCACGCCGCTTACGCCGTTCACCCACGCGTATCCGTTCCTCGATGCGGAGACCGCATATAAGGCGCAATGGCAGGTGGTGGAGCACCGGCTGGCCGGTGGTGAGGAGCTGGCCGGAGCCAAGCTCGGGCTGACCAGCCGGGTCAAGCGCGACGCGCTCGGGATCCACGAGCCGCTGTACGGGTGGCTGACCACCGGGATGGTGACGGCGCACGGCGAGCCGGTGCCGCTGGGCGAGCTGATCCATCCACGGGCCGAGCCGGAGATCGCCTTCCTGATCGGCGACGGGCTGGAACCCCCGGCGACGATCGCCAGCGTGCTCGCCGCGACCGAGGCGGTGCTGGCCGCGGTCGAGGTGGTGGACTCCCGCTACGCCGGCCGGTTCCGGTACGCCGACTCGGTCGCGGACAACGCCGGCGCGGCGCGGGTGGTGCTCGGCTCGACGCCTCGCAGGCCGGCCGACCTGGTGGACCTCAAGCTGATCGGGTGCGTGTTCCGCTGCGGCGGGGATGTGGTCGGCACGGCCGCGGCCGGCGCGGCGATGGGCCATCCGGCGGCCGCGGTCGCCTGGCTGGTGAACACGCTCGGGCAGCGCGGCCACTACCTGCGGGCCGGAACCGTCGTGCTGTCCGGCGGCCTGACCGCCTCGGTGGGTCTGCGGCCGGGATCGGTGGTGTCCGCTGAGTTCGACGGCCTTGGTTCGGTCCACGTCTTCGCCTGAGAGGAGCGCGCCCGGCATGCCGGAGGTGACCGTCCTGCCCGACGGGGTACGCATCCCCGCCGCCGATGGGGAGACGGTGCTCGCCGCGCTGGGACGGGCCGGCCTGCGCTACCGCATCGGCTGCCGGCGCGGCGGATGCGGCATCTGCAAGCTGCAGCTCGTGCTGGGCGAGGTGCGCTACGAGCGACCGATCGCCGACAGCGTGCTGAGCGACGACGAGAAGGTGGCGGGCATCTGCCTGAGCTGCCGGGCGGTGCCCATCACGAACGTGCTCATCGAACTGCAGGAAGGCGACAGGCTGCGCAGGGTCCTGCCCTACGGCTTTGCCTCCGGAAACACGAGAGAACTACCGAAAGGAATCGGGACATGAGCGTGATGCGGCTCGGGTTTGTGCACATTCGGGTGACGGATTTGGAGGACGCTCGTAATCACTACTCCAACACGTTGGGCATGAACATCGTGCATGAGGAGCCGGGCAGGCTGTGGTTGAAGTGCTGGGACGAGTGGGACCACCACTCGCTGGTGCTGGAGGAGGGTGGTGTCGGGCTGGTCAAGCTCGGCTACAAGGTACAGAACGAGGACGACCTGGTGACCTATGAGCAGCGGGCCCAGCGGTTCGGGGCGACCACCGGCCGGGTGTCCAAGGGGGAGAACCTCACCGTCGGCGACGGGGTGCGGATCACCCTGCCCTCCGAGCAGGTCATCGAGC
>Ga0210378_10000850_pt1 | contig 15972 bp, 10 predicted proteins | sample PLM1_60_b1redo_FD_155465 | JGI IMG/M metagenome (GOLD analysis project Ga0210378, IMG submission 155465) | Groundwater sediment microbial communities from an aquifer in East River, Colorado, USA - PLM1_60_b1 redo | ecosystem: Environmental > Terrestrial > Soil > Riparian zone | place: USA: East...
TAGCCTGGCGGGCGGTCTCGGTGGCGGCGATCGATTCGTCGAGGATGGCGACGGCGGTGTCGGCGTCTTCGTCGTCGATGATGAGGGGCGGAGCGAGGCGGATCGTGCTCTTCCCGCATCCGAGGAGGAGCAACCCGCGCCGGAACGCCTCCTCGAGGATGCGCTCCCGCCGCTCGGGATCGGGCTCGCGGCCAAAGCGGTCGCGGACGATCTCCACCCCGATCATGAGCCCCAGCCCGCGCACGTCCCCCACCGACGTGCGGGCGGACAGGCGCGCGCGCAACTGCTCGATGAGCCGTTGCCCCACGCGGGCCGCGTTGTTCACCAGGCCGCCCTCCAGCAGCTTCAGCGTGGCGAGGCCCGCCGCCGCCGAAACGGGGTTGCCGCCAAACGTGGACCCGTGGCCCCCGCTCGCCCACTGCATCACGCTCTCGCGGGCGAGGAGCGCGCCCAGGGGCATGCCGGAAGCGATGCCCTTGGCGAGGGTCACCATGTCCGGCTCGAGGCCGAAGTGCTCGCTGGCAAAGAACCGGCCCGTACGCCCCATGCCGCACTGGATCTCGTCGGCGATCAACAGGATGCCGTGGCGACGGGTGATCTCCCGCACGCGGGGAAGGAACTCGGGGTGAGGCACGACGTAGCCGCCCTCGCCCTGGACCGGCTCGACGATCACCGCCGCCACCTCCGCCGGATCGAGGGTGGTGCCGAACATCGTCTCCGTGAGCAGGTCCAGGCACTGCACGCGGCACGTCCGCGGATCGCGGTTCACCGGGCAGCGATAGCAATAGGCGTAATGGGTGTGGAAGACCTCCGGCAACAGGGGCGCGTAGCCGCGCCGTTGCACCGGCTTGCTGGCGGTGAGCGTGAGGGCGCCGTACGTCCGGCCATGGAAGCCGCCATAGAAGGCGACGATCTTCTGGCGCCCGGTGTGAAGGCGGGCGAGCTTGATCGCGGCTTCGACCACCTCGGCCCCGGAGTTCGCGAAGAACGCCCGCCAGGGGCCGGGCCCCGGGCCGTGCCGGGCCAGGCCTTCCGCGAGCGCGACCACGTTCTCGTAGTAGAAGTCCGTCGCGCACATGTGGAGGAAGCGCTCGGTCTGGGCGCGGATGGCGGCCACGACCTCGGGGTGGCAGTGGCCGGTCGCGACCACCGCGATCCCGGCCGCGAAGTCGAGGTAGCGGTTGCCGTCGGCGTCCTCGACCATCGATCCCGAGCCCCGCTCCACCACCAGGGGATAGTCCTTCCGGAAGTTCTGCGACATGACGCGGCCGTCGCGCTCGATGACGGCGAGGGCACGGGGGCCCGGCGGGGGCGTGCTGATGCGAGGGTAGTCCTTCGGCATGGCCCTCCTATAGCCCCCGCGCATCAAGACTGCGGTCCAGAATGTCCACCATCTCCGCGAGCTGCGGCTCCGTGACGACGAACGGCGGCGCCAGCATCACCACGTCGCCGTCGGTACCGGTGGCGGCGCCCCCGCTCGGGTAGGTGACGAGCCCGCCTTCGAAGCACGCCGCCGCGAGCGCCTCCGCCTTCTTCTCCGCACGGGGGAAGGGCCGCCGCGCCTTCTTGTCGGCCACCAGCTCCACGCCCAGCATCAGCCCGCGGCCGCGCACGTCGCCGACGTGCGGATGCCGGCGCAGCCCTTCCATGCGCGCGAGCGCCGCCTGGCCCAGCCTTCGCGCGCGCTCTACGAGCTCCTCGCGCTCGAGGATGTCGAGGACGGCGAGGCACGCCGCCGCCGTGACCGGATGGTGGGAGAACGTGAAGCCGTGGACGAAGCCGCCGCCCCGGGTCACTGCCTCCACGATCCGCTCGCTCGCGAGCACCGCCCCCACCGGCATGTAGCCGCCCGTCATTCCCTTTCCGCAGGTGACGACGTCGGGCGCGGCGCCGCTCCACTCGATCCCGAACCACTTCCCCGTCCGGCCGAAGCCCGTCATCACCTCGTCGTCGATGTAGACGACGCCGTACCGCCGGCAGATCTCCGCCGCCCGCGCGGCGTACTCGTCCGGCGGCACCGCCGCCCCGGCGGAGGCGCCGAGGACCGGCTCGGCGATGTAGGCCGCCACGCTCTCCGGTCCCTCGCGCAGGATCACGGCCTCCACGTCCTCGACGCACGCCACGCCGCATTCCGGGTAGCTCCGCTCGAGGGGGCAGTGATAGCAGAAGGGCGCCACCGCCCGCGGGTGCGCGGCGAGCATCGGCGCGTAGGGCGCCTGCAGCGTGGGCCGGCCGGAGACGCCGAGGGTGGCCAGCGTGTTGCCGTGGTAGGAGACGGTGCGGCCGATGACCTTGTAGCGAGATGGGGCGCCCTTGGCCAGCTGGTAGGCGCGGGCCAGCTTCACCGCGGTCTCGTTGGCCTCCGATCCTCCGGAAACGAGGTAGAGCTTCCGGCAGTCGCCCGGCGCATGGGGCGCGAGACGCCGGGCGTATTCCTCGAGCACCTCGCTCGTGAACTGGGTGCCGTGGACGTAGCCGACGGAGGCGGCCTGGCGGGCCATCGCCTGCGCCACCTCGTGCCGGCCGTGCCCCACGTTCACCACCACCGCCCCCCCGGAGCCGTCGAGGTAGCGCTTGCCGGCGCGATCCCACAGGACCGCGCCTTCCCCCCGCTCGACCGCGGGCAGGTCCCGCCCGAGCACCCGGCGGAACACGTAGGACGCATCCCGTTCGTTCACTCGCGTACGATCGTCCGGCTCTGCTCGCGCATGAACTGCTGCACGTAGTGGAGCCCGCCCGAGTTCTTCCCCGAGCCGCCGCTGCCCTTCCATCCTCCGAAGGGCTGCACTCCCGGCCACGCGCCGGTGGTGGCCCCGCAGCGACGGTTGATGTAGACGACGCCGGCCTCGATGCGCTCCAGGAACGCGTCGATCTCCTGCTGCTCGCGCGAGTAGAGCCCGGCGGTCAACCCGTAGTCGGTGCGGTTGGCCGCCGCGAGCGCCTGGTCGAGCGAGTCGACGGCGGCCACGCACAGGAAGGGCACGAACAGCTCCTTGCGGAAGAGCTCGTGGTCCGGCGGAAGGCCATCGACGACCGTGGGGGAAACGAAGTAGCCGTAGGCGAGGGCGCCCTCCCGCCGCACCTCGCCACCGGCCAGCACCTGCCCGTCGCGCCGCGCAGCAGCGCTGGCGGCCTGGAAGGTGCTATAGGCGCGCTCGTGGATCACGGGACCGAGGAACACGCCGTGCCGCGTGGGATCGCCGATGACGATGGACCGCGTCTTCTCGAGCAGCGCCTCCAGGAAGCGCCCCTTCACGTCGCGATGCACGTAGGCGCGCGAGCAGGCGCTGCATTTCTGGCCCTGGAGGCCGAAGGCGGAGCGCATCACGCCTTCGGCGGCGGCGTCGAGGTCGGCCGAGGGCATGACCACGGCCGGGTTCTTGCCCCCCATCTCCGTGATGCAGGGCTTGGGGTAGATGCGGCTGAAGCGGCGGAGGATCCCCATCCCCACGTCCTTCGAGCCGGTGAAGAGCAGCCCGTCGACCTCCGGGTGGTCGGTGAGGGCGGCGCCCGTCGGCTCTCCGGGCCCATGGACGAGCTGGAGCGCGTCGGCCGGCAAGCCGGCTTCGCGAAAGGCCGCGTAGAGCGCGAGGGCGGTCAGCGGGGCCTCCGGGCTCGGCTTGAGCACCACGGTGTTGCCGGCGAGAAGGGCGGCCGAGGCCGGTCCGCCCGCGAGAGCGGCCGGGAAGTTGAAGGGGCTGATCACCGCCCACACGCCGTAGGGCCGCAGGAGCGATCGCGTCTCCTCGTGGGGAGACAGACGCGACATGGGCCGGTCGAATCCGGCGTGGCGCTCCATCTGCTCGCAGTAGTAGCGGATGAGGTCGGCGGTCTCGGTGACGTCGCCCATCGCCTCCAGGCGGCTCTTGCCCACTTCGAGGCCCACGAGCGCGGAGAGGTCGAAGCCCCGCTGCTCGATGATCTCGGCCGCGCGGCGGAGGATCGCGGCCCGCTCCGACCAGTGCCGCTCGCTCCAGCCCAAGAAGCCGCGCCGGGCCGCCTGCACCGCGCGGTCCACATCCTCGGAGGTGCCCACGGGAAACCGGCCGAGCAGGCCCCGGCGGTCGATGGGGCTGCGGTCCTCCAGCCACTCCCGTTCCCCTTCGGCCAGGCCGTGCTCCTGGCCGTCGATGAGGTGGCCGTGCCTGCCGCCGAGCGCCGGCCGCAGATGCTCGAGGGCGACGTCCCAGCGGCGCTGGAACTCCTCGCTCTGGCCCCCGGCGAGGGTGGCATACGTAACCCGCTCGGGGGTCTCGCTCACGCGGGTTATTCTAGTGCCACCGAACCCCGGTCGCGGAAAGGAGGGCGTCGCGGGCGTATGCATGGCACCTTGACCGTCGTCCTGCTGCTGCTGCTCATCGCGGCCGCCGTCGGCTTCCTCGCCAAGCGCCTTCGCATCCACTACAACATCGCCCTCGTCCTGGCCGGGGTCGCCCTCGGCACCTCGCAGGCGGTGCCGAAGATCGGGCTCCGCCCCGAGATCGTGCTCCAGGTCTTCCTTCCGATCCTTCTCTTCGAAGCCACCCTCGCCACCGACCTGCGGCGCCTGCGGGAGAACCTCCTGCCCATCACGGTGCTCGCCGTTCCCGGCATGCTCACGACGGTGCTGGTGGCGGGGGCGATCCTGCACGGCGGCCTCGGCCTCGACTGGCCCATCGCCTTGCTGCTCGGCGCCGCGCTCGCGAGCACCGACACGATCGCCGTGATCGCGAGCTTCCGGAAGGTCCGCGTGTCGCCACGCCTGGCGGCCATCGTAGAGAACGAGAGCCTCTTCAACGACGGGACGGCCATCGTGGCCTTCAGCACCATCCTGGCGACCATACAGCAGGGGTCCTTCGACCCCGGCCGCGGCCTGCTGAACCTGGCCTGGGTCACGGCGGTAGGGCTCGGTTGCGGCCTCGTCCTCGGATACGCGGTCGCCCACCTGGTGCGAGGGACCGACGACCACCTGATGGAGATCATGCTCACCGCGATCGCGGCCTACGGCTCCGCGCTCCTGGCCGAAACGCTTCACGCCTCGGCCGTCCTCGCGGTGGTGGCCGCCGGGCTCACGCTGCGCGGGGCGGGATGGGAGGCGGTGACGCCGGGGGGCAAGGTGGCGATCCGCTCCGTGTGGGAGGTGGCCGCCTTCGGCGTCAACAGCGTGCTGTTCCTCCTCATCGGCCTCCAGGTGGACTTCGCGTATCTCACCGCTTCGGCCGGGCCCGTGGGCTGGGGCCTGCTCGCGCTCACCGTGGGCCGGGCCGCCGCCGTCTACCCCTGGCTGGGCCTGTTGCGCCTCTTCAAGCAGCGGGTCCCGATGCGCTGGCAGCATCTGCTCGTCTGGGGGAACCTCAAGGGCAGCCTTTCGATGGCCCTCGTGCTGACGCTCCCTACCAACCTGCCCGACCGGGACATGCTCATCGGGATCGTCTTCGGCTGCGCGCTCGTGACCCTCACCGTCCAGGGCCTGACCCTGGCCCCCGTGATCCGAGCGCTCGGCGTCGGGCAGCGCGCGGAAGCGGCCCTGCAGATGGAAGAGGAGCAGGGCCGGCTGCTGGCCGCGCGCGCAGGCCAGGCCGAGGTCGATCGGCTGCAGCGTCTCGGGCTGCTGCACTTCGGCCTGTTCCAGCGCATGCGCGCCGCCTACCAGGGCATCATCGCGCGCAGCGAGCGCCGGCTGCGCGACCTGCTCGTCGCGCACTCGTCCGAGGAGCAGCGGCAGACGCGCACGGTCCGCCGCCGACTGCTCACCGTCGAGAAGAGCGCGATCCAGGACGCCACCACGGCCGGCATCCTCTCCGACGAGGGGGCGGCCGAGGTCACTGCCCGCATCGACCGCGATCTGGCCGATCTGGGCGCCGACGAGGAGGGCTGAAGGATGTACGTGGTTGTAGCCGGGGCCGGGCACATGGGGACCCACCTCGTCTCGCGTCTCATCGCCGCGGGCCACGAGACGGTGGTGATCGACGCGGACAAGGCGGTCACCGAGCGGCTCTTCGCCGAGCACGGGGTGGTGGTCTTCACGGGCAGCGCCACCGACGTCAATGTCCTCGACCAGGCCGGCATCAAGCGGGCGGCGGTGGCCGTGGCGATGACCGGGCGCGACGCCGACAACCTGGCCTTCTGCCTGCTGGCCCGCTACTACGGCGTTCCCCGCGTGCTCGCGCGCATGCTGAACCCGCAGTACCAGGTGCCCTACCGCCTGGTGGGGGCCACCAAGATCCACAGCGAGGCCGACATCCTGGTGGAGTCGTTCCTCACCTCCATCGAGTACCCGGAGATCGGCGCCCTCATGCCCGTCGGCAAGGGGGACATCGTCGTGTTCGACATGAGTGTGGCGACCACCTCCCCGATCGCGGGCCGGCCGGTGGCCGACGTGGTCCGGAGTCCGGACTTCCCGCGCGGGTGCCTGTTCATCGCCACGGAGCTCCCCAACGGCGACGTCCAGGTCATCGAGGGCAACACCGTCATCCGCGGGGGATCGCGCGTCATCATGGCCGCCCATCGGCCCGATCTGCCCCGGCTCCTGCGCTACCTCAGCTCCGAGGGAAAGGCGGCCCCCGCGGGGTCGCAGGCCGAGGTGCTCGAGGCCCTGCGCCAGGTGGGCTTCCTCTCCGGCGTGGCCCGCGAGGACCTCACGGACCTCGCCGAGGGGGCCCGCCTGGAGACGCGTCGTCCGGGGGAAGAGATCTACCACGCCTCAGAGCCGGGCGAACGCTTCTACGTGCTGCGCAAGGGCGCCGTGGAGCTGGAAGGCACCCAGGGAGCGCGGACCGTCGTGCAGGCGCCGGCCTTCTTCGGTGAGGAAGCGCTGACCGGGGAGCCCAGACTGGACACGGCGCGCGTGCGCGACCAGGCGGAGCTGGTGGTGGTGCCGGGCACCGCGCTTCGCGCCACCGTGCTGCGCAACCCGTTTCTCGCGCTCGAGCTGGCCAAGGCCCTCTCCGACCGCCCCGCCGGGGCCTAGAACCCCAGGAAGCATGCGGATCCTCCTCCTGGCCGCCGCATCCGGAGGTCACGGCGCCGAGGCCGTGCCGACGATCCTCATCGGCCTCGCCCTGGTGCTCGCCGGGGCGAAGCTCGCAGGCGCGCTCGCCGAGCGCGCGGGTCAGCCGGCGGTCCTCGGGGAGCTCGTCGTCGGCATCCTCCTGGGCAACCTCGCCCTCTTCGGGCTCCCGCACCTGGATTTCCTCGCCGACGACGCGACCTTCGCCGTCCTCGCGGAGCTGGGAGCGATCCTCCTCCTCTTCGAGGTCGGTCTGGAGTCGACCCCAGCGCAGATGCTGGCGGTGGGCGGTCGGGCCACGCTGGTGGCGGTGGTGGGTGTCGCGGCCCCGATGCTCCTGGGTGTGGGCGTCGGGAAGGTGATGCATCCCGGCCAGTCATGGATGTTCCACGCGTTCCTGGGGGCGATGCTCTCCGCCACCAGCGTGGGCATCACGGCCCGGGTACTCGCCGACATGGACGCCCTGAAGACGAAGGTCGCGCGGATCATCCTCGGCGCGGCGGTCATCGACGACGTGCTCGGGCTCATCGTCCTCGCGGTCGTCTCCGGCATCATCACGGCGAGCGCTACCGGAACGAGCCTCGGCATCGGAGCCGTGATCATGATCTGCGTCAAGGCGGCCGCCTTCCTGGCCGGGGCGCTGATGGTGGGCAGCTTCCTTTCGCCTCGCCTCTTCCGGGGCGCCCTGGCCCTGCGCTCCAGCGGCGTGGTGCAGGCCCTCGCCCTGAGCTTCTGCTTCATCCTCGCCTGGCTCGCGCTGAAGGCCGGGCTCGCCCCCATCGTGGGCGCCTTCGCGGCGGGCCTCGTCCTGGAGGAGACCCACTTCGACGAGCACGTGAAGCGGGGCGAGCCGCCCCTGCACGACAGCTTGACGGCCCTCACCGGGCTTCTTGTTCCAGTCTTCTTCGTGCGCATGGGAATGCTCGTGGACGTCGGGTCGTTCGCCAGCGGCAGTGTCCTCGGCTTCGCGTCTCTCCTCACGCTCGCCGCCATCGCCGGCAAGCTCGTGTGCGGCCTGGCCGCGCCGAAGAGCGTGTCGCGGCTCACCGTCGGCCTGGGGATGATGCCGCGGGGGGAGGTCGGGCTGATCTTCGCCGGCATCGGGGCGCAGCTCGTCCTCGCTGGCAAGCCGGTCGTCGATGCCGGCACGTACGCGGCGGCCGTGTTCATGGTCGTGGCCACTACGATGGCCACTCCCCCGCTGCTTCTCTGGGCGCTGCGCCGGTCGCCCGAGAAATGAGGCGGCCCCCCTTCCTCCGCCGCTGGGCTATCATGGTTTTTTCCGCCGCGTGAGGGGATGACGCCCATGCCGCAGCACGATCCCCCCGCGCCGCCTCGGTCGCTGTAATCCCGCGCCCCGCACCGAGCGGCCGCGCCCCTCTTCTGGTCGAAAGGAGGATCCATGAGCGACGTCCATCAGGCCGGACCCGTCACCGCCCTGCCCCGGCTGTCCCCCGGGTGCACCGAAGAGCTCGAGCAGGCGATCCTCCAGTACACGCCGCGCTTTCCGGTTTCCCTGGTCATCCCCATGCTCCCTTCCGAGATGGATCGGCCCGCCCTCGGGAGGATTCTCGACGAGCTGGCGCGCGTGCCCTACCTCGATTCCCTGATCGTCTCGCTGAACGGCGCGAGCCCGCAGGACTACGAGCGCACCGCCGCCTTCTTCCGCCGCTACCCCGGCCGCCTCGTGATCGTCTGGAGCGAGGCGCCCGCCGTGCAGGCCTTCCTGGCCGACATGGGGGCGGTCGGCCTCGACGTCGGCGAGCCGGGAAAGGGACGCGCCTGCTGGCTGGCCCTGGGGTACCTCCTCGCCGAAGCGCGGGTGGAGTACCTGGCGTTCCAGGACGCGGACGTGGTCGACTACCACCGGGAGATGCTGGCGCGGCTGGTGCTGCCGGCCGTGGACCCCACCGTCGACTTCGACTTCGTCAAGGGTTACTACGCGCGCGTCTCCGACCGGCTCAACGGACGGCTGACCCGCCTGCTCCTGACGCCCTTGCTGGCGGCCTTCACGCGGCTCATCGGGACGGATCCCTACATCCGCTACCTCTCGTCGTTCCGGTACGCCCTGTCGGGAGAGTTCGCGGTGCAGGTCGACCTGGCCATGCGCATGCGGCTGCCCTACGACTGGGGGCTGGAGATCGTCACCCTCTTCGAGGTCCTCCGCCACCGGGCCGCCAACCGCATCTGCCAGGCGGAGCTGACCGACCGCTACGAGCACAAGCACCAGGCCCTGTCACCGAACGATCCCACGACGGGGCTCCACCGGATGGCCAAGGACGTCATCAAGCACCTGCTGCGGACCCTGGCCGCGGCCGGCGTGAACCTGCCCGACGGCCTCCTCCGCAGCCTGCTCGCGGCCTACCAGCGCGAAGCGGAGGACGCGGTGGCCGACAGCTACGCCGTCTCGATCGTCAACGCCCTCGAATACGATCGGCACGAGGAGGAGAACGCGGTGCACATGTTCGTTTCCGCCCTCCGGGCCTCCATCGACGAGTTCCGTGCCGATCCCCTGGGCATGCCCCTTGCCCCCAACTGGGCGCGGGTGTGGTCGGGCGTGCCCGACGCGGGAGCGCGCTTGCTGGCCGCGGTGGCGCGGGGACCGTCTTGAGCGAGCCCGCCCGAACGACTCTGCTCGTCGCCACGGACCTCGACGGCTGCCTCCTCGACGAGCAGACATATGCCTGGGCGCCGGCCGCACCCGCCCTGGCCGCCCTGCGCGAACGAGGGATCCCGCTGGTGCTGGTCACGAGCAAGACACGCGCGGAGGTGGAGCCGCTGGCCGCGGCGCTGGGCCTGAGCGCGCCGGCGATCGTCGAGAACGGCGGCGCGATCACGATCCCCTTCGGCCATCTCCGCCGTACGCCGTCGATGCGGATCGAGGGGGGGCAGTTCCTGGTCGTGCTCGGCACCGCGCGCGAGGCGTTGGTGCGGGCGCTCGCCGAGATCGCGGCCCAGACCGGCACCGCGCTGCGCGGCTTCGCCAGCCTCGCGCCGCAGGAGCTGTCCCGGCTCACGGGGCTGTCCGCCGAAGACGCCGCGCGGGCCCTGCGGCGCGACTACGACGAGCCCTTCCTGGTGGAGGGCGGCGAGGACGCGGCCGAGGCCGTACGCCGCGCCGCGGCCAGCCGCGGCTTGCTCGTGAGCCGCGGCGGCCGCTTCCACCACCTGACTGGCCCCGTCAGCAAGGGGAGGGCGCTGCAGCGGCTGCTGACTCTGTACGCCGCCGACGGCCGACGGTTCACCACGCTCGCGCTGGGCGACGCGGCCAACGACCTTTCCCTGCTGCAGCAGGCCGACCGGGCGATCGTGGTTCCCCGCGCCGGCAATGTCCTGGACGAAGCCCTGGTCCGGGGCCTGCCCGGCGCCGAGCGCGCCCCCCGGCCGGGACCGGAGGGCTGGAACGAGGCGGTGCTCGGCGCGCTCGCCGGCCGGACCCTGCCCCGGGTGTCGGCGGGACAACCTGTCGACCGGACCACCTTGAAAGGCCCCGGCGGCTGACGTACGTTGGTCTTGAATTGGTTCCGTCCCCGGTCCCGGCCGCCCGGGCACCCGCCGTCTCGCGCCGATACCTCCGCCGCCACCTCCTCGAGCCGGACTACAACCGGCCGCTCCTCGAGCTGACCACCGAGCAGCGCCGGCCCATCCTCCGGGAGCTGGAGCTGCTCTACGGACGGGCGGGGGCCGAGGCCTGCTTCCCCGAGCTCGAGCGCCTGCTGAAGGTCTACCACGCCCACAAGACGACCGCGATGGTCGAGGACGACCGGTCCTTCGACCCCGCGGAGCGCTTCACCGAGGCCGACATCGTCCTCATCACCTACGGCGACCTCATCACCGGCCCCGGCCGTGCCCCCCTGCGTACGCTCGCCGACTTCCTCGGCGTGCTCATGCGCGGCACCATCAACACCGTTCACGTCCTGCCTTTCTTCCCGTACTCCGCCGATCGCGGGTTCTCCATCGTGGACTACGAGGAGGTGGATCCGAGGCTGGGAAGCTGGCAGGAGATCGAGGAGCTGGGCCGGCACTTCCGGCTGATGTTCGACGGGGTCTTCAACCACGTCTCCTGCAAGAGCCGGTGGTTCCAGCGTTTCCTGAACGGGCGGCCCGGCTACGAAGACTTCTTCATCGCCTTCACGACGCGCGACGCGATCGACCCCGACCACCTGCGCCTCATCCTTCGTCCCCGCATCTCCGACCTGCTGAGCCCGTTCCAGACGATCCACGGCCCCCGCTTCGTGTGGACCACCTTCAGCCCCGATCAGGTGGACCTCAACTTCAAGAACGTGCGGGTGCTGCTGCGGGTGATCGACGTCCTCCTGATGTACGTGCGGCGAGGCGCCGACCTCATCCGGCTGGACGCCGTGACCTACATCTGGCGCGAGCTCGGCACGAGCTGCGCGCACCTCGAGCAGACGCACGCCCTCGTGCGGCTCTTCCGCTCCATCCTCGACGTCGTCGCCCCCCAGGTCGCCCTCGTGACCGAGACCAACGTGCCCCACGAGGACAACGTCCGTTACTTCGGCAACGGGCGGAACGAGGCGCAGATGGTCTACAACTTCGCCTTGCCGCCTCTCGTCCTTCACGCCTTCCACTCGGGCCGGACCGAGCTTCTCTCGCGGTGGGCGGCGAGCCTGCGCCCCGTCTCCGATCGCGCCACCTACTTCAACTTCCTGGACTCCCACGACGGCATCGGGTTGATGGGGGCCCGGGACATCCTGGCTCCCGACGAGGTCGACGCCCTGGTGACAAGGACCCGCGAACATGGAGGTCTCGTGTCGTACCGGGACAACGGCGACGGGACGCGCAGCCCCTACGAGCTGAACATCACCTGGTACAGCGCGCTCAACCGCGACGACGCCGGGGAGGACGTGGCCCTCCAGGTCGACCGATTCATCGCCTCGCGATCGATCGCCCTCGCGCTCATGGGGGTGCCCGGCGTCTACCTGCCCAGCGTCTTCGGAGCGAAAAACGACACGGCGGCCGTGCTCGCCGGCTCCGAGGCGCGCAGCATCAACCGCAAGACGATCGACGAGCAGGCGCTGCGCGACATGCTCTGGGATCGCCGGTCCTGGGGCCACCGCGTGGCCTGGAAGCTGCGCCGGCTGATCAAGCGCCGCATCTCGTCCCCCGCCTTCCACCCCAACGCCGCCCAGCGCGTCCTCTTCGGAAGCGACGGCGTCTTCGCCCTGCTGCGCGGGGGCAAAGACGGCCGTCCCCGCGTCGTCGCCCTCACCAACGTGACCGCCGCCGAGCAGCGCGTCCGCTTTCCGCAGTCCGACGTCGGAGGCGCGAGCGCCCTCTGGCGCGACCTGATCACCGCGCGTTCCCTGGAGGCGCCCGGTGCCCACCTCGAGGTGACGCTGCGCCCCTACGAAGTCCTGTGGCTCCAGCCCGACACCGACTAGGAAGACGGTCTGCGGTCCGCGGCCGCCATCAGCGCCCCGAACATCAGCACCAGGCTGGAGACGAAGGCCCACAGCACCAGCGACACGGCGAAAGCCAGCGGGCCGTACACCGCCTGCAGGTTGGTCCGGCCGAGGTTGATGACGAAGAGGTACTTGGCGCCCTCCCACGCGGCGCCGGACCACAGCGCGGCGCGCAGCGCCACGCGGTTGCCCACGGGCGGATCCGGGATGACTCGATAGATCAGGTAGAAGAGCAGGCACGTCAGGATCACGGCGCTGGCCTTGGCCCCGTAGCGGGCGACGGTCGGCCATTCCCGGCCGTAGGCGCGCGCAGCCACGGTCATCGCCACGGAGAGGAGGGCCAGCAGGCCGCAGGCCACGGTCATCAGAACGGCCAGCAGCCGGCTCCGGAAGAACCCGCGGGTCTGCCCGCCCCACGCGCGGCTGAGCGCCATCTCGACGGGCATGAAGATCCCCGACGAGCCCCACACGATCAGCAGGACCGATATGACCTCCAGCTCGCGCGCGACCTTTCTGAGCCCCTGGAGCGAGAGGGCCATCGCCTCGCGCTCGAAAGGGATGATCTCGTTGAGGACGAGGATCAGCGCGGCCGCGAACCGCCGCCCGGGCAGCTGCTGCGACACCGCCACCAGCACCAGCACGAGGGGGAAGAGGCACAGGAGGAAGTTGAAGGCGATGGCGTTGGTGAGCACCATCGTGTCGCGGGCGAGCAGCTCCCCCGCCACCCACCACAGCCGGGACCAGGCGCGGCTGCGCCCTCCTCGCGACGCGCGAGGGCTGAAGCGCGGGCTCACGGCGACGGCGCCCCCAGCGTCCGCCCCGCCCGTTCCAGCGCCTCGGCCAGCTTCGCCGCCTGCTGCCGGGCGCGTCCCGCATCGCCGGCGAGCAGCGCCTCCCTGACCCCGGGCAGCGTCTCGGCTTCGTACGACGGCAGCGGGGCGTAGACGAGGTGGCGGAACCACGGCCGGTCGGGGATGCCCTCCGGAACGAGAAGGTCGCGCTCCGCCTGCATGAGGGCGCGGTTGCGCGCGGCGTCGGCGTTGGCGTCGCCGGTCGGCGACGGCAGCGGCAGGCGCGAGAGGGCCTGGGCGGCCCGCCGCGCCCGGTCGAGACCGGCATCGACGCCGCGCGACCGCGCGAGGGCCGCCACGTCGTCGAGATAGGTGAGCAGGTCGCGGCCGTAGGCGCCGTAATCGAAGGGGAGCACGTCCGCGTTGGCGAGGCGCAGCGCCAGCAGACCGGCATAGCGCGTCATGGCGGCGTGGTAGCGGAAGCCGGGATCTCCCGCCCGCTTCATCCACTCGTGCGAGTCGTAGATGGAGTGGTAGACGCCGTAGGGCCCGTCGAAGACCAGATCGACCGAGGGCACGCCGATGTGGTTGAAGAAGACCGTGTAGTCGCTGCCGCTGCCGAGGATCTCGACGGAAGGCTCGGTCTTGCCCTCTTGCCCCGAGCGCCACACGTCGTAGACGGTGCCGCGCCCCTTCGGATCGGGAAGGCTCCGCGCCACTTCGTAGAGGAGCGGCCGCAGCGTGGGGACGGCGCTCGCCGAGAGCTGATCGCCGGAGGTGGAGGCGTCGACGTTGAGGCAGGCGACGACCTGGCGCGCCAGCTCGTCGCGGTGCTCCTCTCCCCACTCGGTGGAGCCGGTCAGCGTGTACTCCTCGGCATCCCAGACTCCGAGGACGATCGTGCGCCGTGGCCGCAGGCCGCGCCGGGCGAGTTCGCCGAGCGAGCGCGCCAGCTCCAGCGTGGTGGCCGTGCCCGAGGACGGATCCACACCGCCGAACGTCCACGCGTCGTGATGGTTCGACAGGAGGACGATCTGTGCCGCCACCGCCGGATCGGGATCGGCGCCGCGCACCCGGCCGATCACGTTTCGGATCGTCCGCGTCTCGCGCGAGATGTCGAGCCGCAGGCGGACGCGCGCCGGACCCGGCCCCACGTGGTAGGCGAAGGGCCCGCCCCCCTGCCACTCACGCGTCGGGCGCACCGGGCCCTCGAGCGCCTCGAGGATCAACCGCGCATCCCGGAAGGAGAGGGGCAAGGTCGGGATCTTCGGCAGGATGCGGGACTCGCCTTCCGGGATGCGCTTCGCCCCCGGCACCGATGGCCAGCCCGGGGTCAGGGGATCGCCGGGCACGATGAAGTCGTAGACGTTCGCGCCCCGCTGGACGTGGCTGTCGTTCCCCCACGGCCCGCGCGGGTAGACGTCGCCCTGCACGTACCCGTCTTCGGCGGGGTCCGAATACGTGATGAGGGCGCCCACGCCCCGCCGCTCGGCCTCCAGGCTCTTGCCGCCCCGGTAGCCCTGGAAGTAGCGCGCCAGCGCGATCTTGCCCCGCACGTCGATGCCCATGCGGGCGAGCAGGTCGTAGTCCTGCGGCCGGCCGTGGTTCACGTAGACCACGTCGGCCTCGACCTCGCCGCTCTTCGCGTACGCGTGCCACGGACCGGAGGCGGTCGGGTCGGCGCTGGAGGGGTCCTCGGCGAGCGGCTCCTCGCGCCGGGCGAGCGTGGCCGCGCGCGGCGCCACCAGCTCCACCTCGACCTTCCGCGGGTAGGAGAGCAGCACGTCGTAGCTCGGCACCTCGGTCTCGAGCCCGTACTCGCGGAAGCGAGCGGCGACGTACTCGGCCACCCGACGCGCCCCCTCCGTTCCCGCGGTGTGCGGGGCGCGGGTCAGCTCGAGGTGGTGGGCTTCGCAGCGGCCGGGATCGGGGAGGGCCAGGAACGCGGCCTCCACCTCGCGCTGCCGGCGCGCGCGCTCGGGGGTGAAGCCGAGCAGGCCGGCCGGATCCGTCGTCGCCATCCCGAGGAGAAGCGCCAGGCCGAGGGATTTCACGCCGCCTTCCGGCGCCAGAAGAAATAGGCGGGAAGGCCCAGCGCCAGCAGGCCCAGCCCCCACATGGATTCCATCGGACGCTCGAACAGCGTGTTCCCGACGAAGGCCATCGACGTGAGGATGAACACGACGGGCACCACCGGGTATCCCCACACGCGGTACGGCCGCGCGTGGTCGGGCCGGGTGCGACGCAGGACGAACACCGCCGCGCCCGTCGCGGCGTGGAAGAGGAACATCGCGAAGACGACGTAGGTGTAGAGCTGCTCGTAGGTCCCGGAGAAGGTGAGGGCGATCGCCCACACGCCCTGGACGAGGATGCTCCTGGCCGGAGTGCGGTAACGGGGGTGGATGTGCGCCAGCGAGCGGAAGAAGACGCCGTCCTGGGCCATGGCCAGGTAGATGCGTGTGCAGAACAGGATGGTTGCCGAGAGGCAGCCGAAGGTGGAGAACACCACGGCCAGCGACACGAGCCGCGCCCCCGTGGGGCCGAACAGCACCGCGGCCGCCGCCTCTCCGATTCGCCCGGTGGCGGCCATCGCCTCGACGGGCAGCGCGCGCACGTACACGATGTTCATGAGGACGTACAGCACCGTGACCGCCAGCGTCCCCGTGAGCAGCCCCCAGGGAAGGTCGCGGGCCGGCCGGCGCATCTCGCCGGCCAGGAACGTGGCGCCGTACCAGCCGTCGTAGCCCCCTAGCCCCGCGATCATGGC
>Ga0210378_10000851_pt1 | contig 15968 bp, 14 predicted proteins | sample PLM1_60_b1redo_FD_155465 | JGI IMG/M metagenome (GOLD analysis project Ga0210378, IMG submission 155465) | Groundwater sediment microbial communities from an aquifer in East River, Colorado, USA - PLM1_60_b1 redo | ecosystem: Environmental > Terrestrial > Soil > Riparian zone | place: USA: East...
GCCGGGCTACGGTGGTCGTCGGCGAGGTCGCGCCCGACCCGGTCGAGACGGTCGTCTCGAGCGAGGCGGGGCGGTCGGCGACGATGAGCGTCTCCCTCGGGCAGGCACTGCAGCTGCGATTTGCGGGCGAAGCAGGGGAGCGTGTGTTTGTGCGGGTGACGGGATCGACGATCACGACTGCTGACCTGAGGCTTTACGGCGTTGGCGACGAGGTGCTTGCTTCGAGCGTCGTGCACGCCGGCGACTCGCATTTGGACACCGAGCGGCTGCCGGCTGACGGTTCGTACAGTGTGCGGCTCGATCCGTGGGGGACGTACAGCGGCCGCGCGAAGGTGACCGTCGTCGAGGTCGCGCCCGACCCGGTCGAGACGGTCGTCTTGAGCGAGCCGGGACGGTCGGCGACGATGAGCGCCTCGCTCGGGCAGGCGGTGCAGCTGAACTTCGCAGGCAGAGCGGGGGAGCGGGTGTCCGTGCGGGTGACCGGGTCGACGATCACGACCGCGAATCTCGGCCTCTATGGCGTAGGCGATGAGGTGCTCGCTTCGAAAGCCGTGGGCTCCGGTGACTCGTATCTGGACACGCGCCGCTTGCCGGCCTCCGGTTCCTACAGCGTGCGGCTCGATCCTTGGGACACGCACAGCGGCCGCGCAACCGTGACCGTAACCAAACACGGTCCCGACTAACCCCCATAGCGAGCGAGTGTCATAGAGGTGTCGGACACCTAGACCTTGTAGCCAGGTCGAGGTGCCAGGCACCGAGACATGTCCCTGGGACGGCGCGCACCGCCGGAGAACGAGGCTACTTGCGCTTTCGGGCCACGTCGTCGTGCCTGACACACGGACCAGTCTCGTGCGGGCCGGGGTGACGACGTCCCGACGACGATCGACGAGTTCGGCAGCAGGCTGTACGCCGTCAACGCGCGCTTCACGACTCCGCCGGGAGTGGACGTCGAGTACTGGGTAACGCGAGTCCGAAAGTAACGGCGACGAGGAGGAGTAGACTGACCTGACTGGCCCTGTGGCCAGAGAACCCGGCCGACAGCCCGAAGGCCGCCGACGCGCCCGAGACGCGCGAGGCGTTGAGCCAAGGCGAACAGCGTTCCGACTTGCAGGGCCAGTCTTTTCTAGCCCGCTCGGCGCACCAGCTCGTCGAAGTTGAGAACGACGGTCTTCCCGCGCCGCAGCTCGACGGTTCCCCGCCGCTCCTCTTCGCGCAGCACACGGTTGACGGTCGCGCGGGATGTCCCCGCGAGGCCGGCTATGTCCTCCTGCGTGAGCGGAACGACGATGGCCTCCGATCCGCGCCCGTAGATCTCCACCAGGTCACGGACCCGCCGTAGCACGCGGCGATCTGCAGGCACGTAATACGCCTCGATCAGTTGCTCGGAGAGTCGCCGCATATGCTCGGCGAGGAGTCCGGACAGGACCTCGTTCACGCGCGGGTGCTCCCGGCGCAGCCGTATGAAGTCGCCGCGGTAGATCGAGTGCGTCTCGGCCGGCTCGAGGGCGGAGACGGTGGCCGAGCGCGCCGATTCCGCGCCCAGAAGCGCGAGCTCGCCGTACGAGTCCCCGGGGCCGCGCACGGAAAGCGTCGCAGTGTCCCCGAGCGGCGTCGCAATGCGCACAGCGAACCGGCCCTTCACGATCAGATGGAGCGAGTCCGCCGGATCTCCGCGGTGGAACACGATCTCGTTCTTCGCGAAGGTGCGGCGCCGGGCGATGGTGAGCACGGCGCGCAGCGCCTCGTCCGGCACATCGGCCAACAGTTGCCACTCCACTTGTGTGACGAGTTTGACACTTCTTGTGTCGTGCCCGCGAACGACACGGCCGCCGCAACTTCCTACCGTCTGGGTATGCCAGCTACCCAGGAGGAAGTCATGAAGATCAAGGGTTCACGCCGAATCGTCAGGCGCCTCGGCCTCGCACTCGCCGTCGCCGCGGTCGTCGCGCCAAGCGCACAGGCAATGCCGCTGGACATGCCGCCTCGCGGCCTGGAATCGGTGCAGACGAGGCTCTACGCCGACGACATCCACGTTGCGACCCCGGTCATCTCCAGTCCGGTCAGGCTCTACGCGGACGACCTCCACGCTCCGGCCGTCAGCCCAGTGGCCGAGACGCACGGCCGCGGATACGCGCCGATCAACACCTCAGCGCAGCTGGAGGTCGTGTCGCCGGCCGGGTCCGATACGGCGCGGCTCGACTGGGGGGACGCGAGCTTCGGGGCAGGCGCGCTGTTGGCCCTGCTAGGCCTCACCGGTGTGCTCGTCGCAGTAGTGAAAACGCGCAGGGGTCGGCTGGCAGCCGTCTGAGACCGTAAGCCAGCCGTGGTAAGCGGGCCTCCAGGCCCGCTTACTGCGTCTCCGTTAGGTTCGCAGGGATGACCTGGCCCCGCGACGACGCAAAGCTCGACCGGGTTCGCAACCTGATGGTTGGAGCCGACCTCGATGCGCTCGTGGTGCGCGCGCCCGACAACGTCCTCTACCTCTCGAACTACTGGGGCATGAAGGGCTACGAGGTCGTCGTCTTCCCGCGCGTAGGCGAGCCGATTCTGATCGCGATGGCTCCCTCGGAGGCCGATGCCGAGCGTACCGCCTGGACGGACGACCTCCGCTTCTTCCCCGGCTACGACGAGCGTGATCCGCGCCCCCCGGCGATGCGCGCGCTCGAGCTGGCGCGGGAGGCTGCCGGCGAATATGAGCGCGTCGGCCTCGAGCTGTCGCTCGGAACCCAGGCCGCCGACCGCATGATCGGCGAGCCGACGACGTTCACCCAGGCCTGGTTCGACTGGCCGCAGCCGATCGACGCGACGCCGCTCCTCAACGACGCGCGGTCGATCAAGACCGAGCAGGAGCTCGAGCGAATGCGCCTCGCCAACGACATCGCCTCGGCGGCCATGGAGTACGCGCGCGAACACGTGCAGCCAGGCATGAAGGAAAGTGAGGCGGCGGCGCTCTGGAACGGGTTCGTCCACAGTCGGGGCACCGGCTGGGAGAACAAGGTCGAGCTCGCCCACGGCTTCTCGCTCGTCTGGTCCGGCCCCGGCATTCGCACGTTCACGTCGACCTCCAATCGCCCCGTGCTGGAGAGCGAGCCGACACTCTTCGAGATCTGGGTCTGTGCGGACGGGTACTGGTGCGATTACACGAAGAACATCTGCCCGGGAAAGCTGACCGATGAGTACGACCGCCTGCTCGAGCAGCTGCTTGCGGTCTACCAGGCCGCTCTCGACCACTGCCGACCGGGCGCGAGCCTCGCGCAGCTTGACGCGCTGATCCGAGCCGGGATCGCCGAGGCGGGGTACTCGGGCCAGCCGTCTCATCCAGTGGCGCACGGAGTCGGCGCACGTGCGCATGAACCTCCGTATGCGCACCAGGCGGGCGGGGGGACGATCCAGGCCGGCATGGTGCTGGCGATCGAGCCCGGGATCTACTGGGAGGGCGGCGGCGGATTGCGCCTCGAGGACAACTTCCTGATCACCAACGACGGGCCCGAACGGCTCGGCACGTTCCCGGACGACTTCAGGTGAGCATCTGGACGGGCGAGGTCAACGACCCGTTCGCCTTCCAGGCGGAGGTCGGCTTCTACGACACCACACTGCGCGACGGTGAACAGACCGTCGGCGTCGTCCTCGACCCGGAGCAGAAGCTCGAGATTGCGCGAGGGCTCGCCGAGGCGGGCGTCGAGCGGATCGAGGCCGGGTTCCCGCGCGTGTCGCAGGACGACTGGGACGCGGTGAAGCTGATTGCAGATGCGGGGCTGAGCGCCGAGATCTGGGGCTTCTCGCGGGCGGTGCGGGCCGACGTCGAAGCGCTCGTCGAGCTGGGTGTGCAGGCGAGCGTGATCGAGTCGCCGATCTCCGACCTGAAGCTCGAGGCGCTCGGCGTTGCGCGTGAGGAGATGCTGCGACGGATCCGCGACGCGGTCGCCTACGCGGTCGAGAACGGGATCAAGGTCGCCTACTTCGGCGTCGACTCGACGCGGGCCGATCCGGACTTCTTCGACGAGGCGTACGCGGCCGCGGTCGGGGCGGGTGCGTCCGAAGTGGTCGTCGTCGACACGATCGGCGTTGCCAGCCCGGACGCGACCTACGCCCTGGTCGAGCGAACCCGGGCGCTGGACGTTCCCGTCCACTTTCACGGGCACAACGACTTCGGGCTCGCGACCGCGAACGCGATCGCCGCGGTCCGTGCCGGCGCGCGGTGGATCCACGGCACGATCAACGGCATGGGGGAGCGGGCCGGAAACGCGAACATCGGCGAGGTCGCGCTGGCGCTGCGGGGCTTGTACGGCGTCGAGACGAAGCTCGACCTCGCGCGTGTGCGTGAGCTATCGGAGCGCGTCCGGGTGCTCTCGGGCTACGAGCTCGAGCCGTGGAAGCCGCTCGTCGGCGAGAACCTCTTCCACCGCGAGAGCGGTGCGGTGGCGAGCCAGTTCCACGACCCGCCCGCCATCGAGCCGTACTCGTCCGAGCTCGTCGGCGCCGAGCGCGGGATCGTGCTCGGCAAGAAGAGCGGCATCGACTCGATCCGTATCAAGGCAGAAGAGCTCGGGCTGAAGCTCGAGGAGGACCGGCAGCGCGAGCTGCTCGACGCGGTGAAGGCGCTCGGCGCACAGAAGCGTGGCCTCGTCACCGACGACGAGTTCCGCGAGCTCGCGCAATCCTGAACAGGAGGTGTCCCATGGCCGTACACGAGCTCCGCGTTGCGCTCACAGTTGACGACTATGACCGGACACTCGCGTTCTACCGAGACAGTCTCGGACTGCCGCTCATGGAGAGATGGGAGGAGGCGGGCGCACGCGGGGCGGTGCTCGACGCCGGTCGCGCCACGCTCGAGGTGCTTTCGGTAGCGCACGCCGAGATGGTCGATCGCATCGAGGTAGGTGAGCCGGTCGGCGCTCGCGTCCGGCTGGCGCTCGAAGTGGACGATTCGGCCGAGATCGCCGAGAAGCTCGTAGCGGCGGGCGCCGACCTCGTCGGCGGGCCGGTCGTAACGCCGTGGGCACACCGCAATGTCCGTCTCCGCGATCCGGACGGAATGCAGTTGACCCTTTTCACCGTCCTCGATCCGGCCGAGTCTGAGGTGCGGGACCGCAAGTAACACTGTGTTACAAAGTCCGGAACGTCGTCCGCGCCGCTCTCCTGAGCGGCAGACTCCTCTGCCCAGGCCTGATCCTCGACTAAGTAACACAGTGTTACTAAGTCGAAAACGAGAGGGGCGCCGCTTTTCGCAGCGCCCCTTCCCCCACTCGTCCTAGACCCCGGTGGCCGAGAACCAGCGGGGCGGATCGCCTGCCCCGGTGGTGACGAACACGATCGGTCCGAAGCAGGGGCTCGGCAGCGCCACATTGCCCTCGAACTCTGCATCGCCGGTCGGCGTCGCCGGGAACGGCGCCGTGACCCGATTGACGATCACCGCGGCTCCGCTCTCAATGGACTGGCAGCTGACGACCGCGCGGAACGCGGCCTGCGGGTTCAGGCCGGTGCTCGTCAGCACGAGCCCTGCGACCTCGAGCTCAAGATCGCCGTTCGCCCTCAGCTTCCCATTGGCGCCGTCGATCCGCCAGGGCGCGCCGGCGCCGGCGACCCCGCGGATCGGGTTGGCGGGCCCCGTGTACGGCGGAACGACTCCGGCCATCGTCTTGAACTCCAGGACCTTCGCGTTCTCGTCGCCCGCAGACGCCTGAGCGATCAGCCCCACGGCGAGAACGACCACGAGTGCCACCGTCCACTTCTTCATCTCTCTCCTCCCTCCGACGTATCGCCTCTAGTACCGGGAGGACGGGGAATCGGATTGTGGAGGAGCCTTCTTAGAGCAAGGCGAACAGGACGCCGATCAAGACCCACACCCCGAAGAGGAAGACCAGGACCCAGAGCAGGAAGGCTCCTTCGCTCATCGGGAGCCATTTGATCTCGACCTCCTTCAAGAAGAACCAGGTTCGCTTCGGGTGACCCTCCCCGTCGTATTCGAGGATCTCGCCTCGAATCGCCGTGCCAGGATCAGTGGTGGGCCGGCCTTCGGCGTCGACATAGGACCCAACGCGCCTTGCTCCGGTGTCCGTCGCCTTATGGTTTCGTCCCTTGCTCACGGCCGCCGGCGAATTCTAACGGCCGCTTCTTCTAGGTCACCGCCCCGATCTGAAGAGAAGCGCCGAGAAGGTTTTCGCGCAGATGGCGAGATCGATGACCACGTTCCGATTCCGCAGGTACCACAGGTCGTACGAGAGCTTGTCCGCGGTCGTCTCGGGGTCGTGGGCATACCCGCACTGCACCTGGGCCCAGCCGGTTATCCCCGGCTTCACGAGGAGTCGTCGCGTCCAGAACGGAACTGATTCCTCCAGCAGCTCGACGAACTCGGGTCGCTCGGGGCGTGGGCCGACAATGGACATGTCACCCCTGAGGACGTTCCACAGCTGAGGTACCTCGTCCAAATGGGTCTTCCGGAGGAAGCGTCCGATTCGGGTCGCGCGCGGGTCACGCTCCTCGGCAAAGAGCGGATGCCCAGGCTCTTCGGCGTTCTGCCGCATCGTGCGGAGCTTGTACATCGTGAAATGCCTGCCGCGTTCGCCCAGGCGAGTCTGGCGATAGAAGATCGGCCCACGTGTCGTGCGCACGAGGGGGGCAACCAGCAGGAAAGGCGGCGCGATCAACAGCAGTCCGATCGAAGAGACGAGGAGATCGAAAGCCCGCTTCGTTACCCGCGTGTACGGCTTCTGGCGCAGGTGCAGCATGCTCATGAACCAGGCCGGCGTGAGATACGTCAACGGGACCCGTCCGAACGCGTGCTCGAAGAAATGCGGGACACCGCCGACCTTGAAGTCAACGGTCGCGAGGCTCAGGAGGCGGTCAAGCGCCGGTCCGCTGGTCTTCTCATCGGTGAGGAGGACGATGTCGGGACGCTGAGCGTCGACGATCAGCGACAGCTCCGGAATCGATCCCAACCGCGGCATTCCGGCGGAGCCGGGTGCGTCCTCGTCGTCGACGACTCCGATGACCGTGAAGGGTGCGTGCTCGGCGTGCGCGAGCTCCTCGACCACGACGGCCGCGACGCCGCTCGTCCCCACGATCAAGACGCGGCGCTTGGCGATGATGCGGATGAAGTGCTCCCACGCGGCTGAGAGGACGAAGACGGCGAGAGCGGTCTCCGCCAGCTTCACCGCGTCGAGGTTCAGGCCCGGCATCCACAGATCGATGGCCGAAACCGCGACGAGACCACTCGCCGTCCCGACGGCCGAAGCTACGGCTGGGCCGAGCGTGAAGTACGTGCTGAGCCCGGCACGGAGCGCGACCAGCCAGACGCCCGTCACGAGCGACGTTGTCGCAACCGCACCGAACGACGAGAGCTCATGGGCGAGGAGCGCGTACACGGGCAGCCAGATCAGTGCCGCTCGGCCTCCCGCTACGAGCCAGCGGACGTTCCCCCCAACCGCAGCGAATGAGGAGACTCCACGCAGGAGCGAATCGATGACCGTCGGGTGACTATGGCCTTCGAGCCGTCTCGCGAGAGAGTCGATGCTCATACGGACCGCCGGGGCGCAAAACCGTCGAACGTGTTCTCGTTCGCCTCGGTCGAGTCACCGAACGTCCTGTGCTTGATCGCCCGAAACCCGAGGTAGAGGGCCCGCGCGACGAGGGGGCCTGGATCGGTGAGGCGGAACCACGCATGGACGACCCGCCGGTGCGGCCGCAGGACCGAAGCCGCGGCGCGGAACCTGTGTCGGCGGAGTTGCCAGAGGAGGTGACAAAGCTCGCCCTCTTCCCAGCGATACCGCACGCCGGGACGAGCCCGCACCGGGTACGGCATGCGATCGAGTAGCCAGTCGCACCAGATGGCGGGCAGGTTCGCGCCTGCGTGTGCGTCCAACGTGACTGATGCGAAGACGCGCGGGTTGAGGTCGATCACGGCGAAGCGTCCGCCCTCCAGCTCGAGCATCTGAAGCTGGAAGATCCCCTGCCACTCGAGCGCGGCGAGCAGAGCGCGAACTCGGCTTGCGAGCCCCGGAGGTACCTGCACTGTTTCGGAAAACGTGTGCATCCCTCCCGGTGGTGGCCACATTCGTCGCACCCGCGAGGTCGTCAAGGCCAGGAGCCGGCCGTCGGCGATGACCCCGGTGCACGAGAACAGGAATCCGCCGCGCTCGAAGCGCTGAACGATGAACGGCGCGCCGAACTCGGGCGCAACCCTCGCCAGCGTGGCTCGATCCGGGACGATGGCAATGCGCTGCTGCCTCACCCCCTCGCCGGAAGGAAGGAAGGATTGAGCCGGCTTGACGGCGACCGGAAAGCCAAGCTCGAATGCGGCGAACAGGGCGTCCTCGGTATCCACGCACACCCTGCTGTCGGGCGCAGGGAGACCGGCCGCTGCGGCGACCTCCAGGAGGACCAGCTTGTCGACGCTCCTCCGCACCACCTCCTGCGACGGCAGTCCGAGCCGAGTCAAGTGCTCCAGCTGGTCGCGATGCTCCGAGATCGCGAGCACCGACGCGTCGCTGCCTGGTATGAGCGCCGCGTACTCGCCGCCCCGAAGCACCTCCTCGAGGCCGTCCACGAAGGCGGGGACGCTCTCTCGAACGTCGGGCAGCAGAAGCCGCTCGGAGCAAAAGCGTGACCAGTGAGTGGCCGCCGGTCGCACCCTTGCCGCCGCGGACACGCGATAACCGGCGCTGCTCAGACCCCTGCACGCGCCGAGGACAGCACGCTCCTCCGCATCGGTGATGAGCACGCGCGCGCTCATCGCATCCGACGCTTGATGTGGTCGAACGAAACCGGGACTGCCCCGGGCGCGATTCCGCTGAAGTCGTTCAGCTCATACCGGTTGTCGACCCCGCGGTAGTCACCGATCGCAGCCCACGTCTGACCGACGAATTTGCTCCGCCGGATCGAGGTGCGTGTGGTGCCCTCGTCGAGATAGACGCCGACGAGCGTTGTCTCGAAGTAGCTGTTCTGGATGACGTTGTCCATGCTCGCGGGCCTGCCGCCCCGGTCGGGATTTGCCCACTCCGCATTGACCCCGCGGCTCACGTTCGGGCCGATGCGCAGCCGCTGGAACTTCACCCGAGTTGTGAAGTGCTCGAGATAGACGCCCACGCGCGTCCCATCGACGGTCACGTCTTCGACGAAGGATCTTTCGTTGGCCGTCCCCGTCCAGACGCCCATCAGGCCACAACGACGGACGGTCACCCGGCGGACGGTGCCCTGGCTTCCCAGCCACAGGCAAGCCTCTGCGGTCCCGTCCGACGAGCCGGGCACCGGGCGCACCACGTGTGAGAGGTCGAGATCCTCGAGCACGTACGGTGATCGCGCCCTGAAGTCGGTGTCGTTGACGTCGACGAGCACGCCGTAGCTGCGGAAGCGGGTGGCGACGAGCCGGCGTCCGGCGAAGCCCTCGGGCTGTCTGACGACCACTCCTGCGTTGACAACACCATTGCCGTCAAGCGATGTGTCGAGCACTTTCGCGTTCCTCGCCGAGCCCCAGACGTGAACGATCGCGCCGTGAAAGGTCTTCGCCGGATCGGCGACGTCGAATCTGATTCCGCGAACGATGGGGCCGTGAGGCCCCTCGTGGGCCCCCAGAACGATGCCGGCCCTGAGCACCGCTCTGCCGAGCCGGGCGGCATAGAGCCGGTGGCCGTACCAATTCGAGAATGGCTTTCCGGAGTCGTAGATCCCTGGCGCGAGGACGATGTCCCTGGGGCGCCTTTGTGCGAGAGCCGAGACCAGCTGCCCCGAGGACGAGACCCTTAGCGCTGCCGTCGGAACCCGGTAGCGAGAGGGAGGAACCGGCCGCTTCACCCTGATCGCGGGCACGAGCACCGAGGCTGTCTCGCCCTGAGCACCTTTGGTTCCCCGCGAGCTCGAGCAGCCCGACTCCGCTCCGAGCAGCAAGAGGCCCAGCGCGAGTCCCAGCGGGACCAGCACGTCCAATAGATTCGCTCTCGTTCCCGGGTCCACCGGCGACCTCCCATGTGGGTATCTACCCATTCGTGAGGCCCCGCTACGAAGCCCGCTCGGATGTGCCGACACTTGCGTCGGGCACACGACGCGTCACGTACGAGACGCTCTCGACCGAGGCGTCGTTCGCTGAGGTCGGTGAGACCTGGGACACGCTCGTACGGGACATGCCCCGGCCGAGCCCATTCCTGCTGCACGGTTGGCTCAGGGAGTGGTGGCGGCACTATGGAGAGGGCTCCACGCTGGCCGTGCAGGCCGCCTTTCGCGACGGGACAGTCGTCGGAGCCCTGCCGCTCCTCATTCATTCGCGCCGAGGCCTCAGGATCGCGACGTTCCTCGGCGGAAGGCAATCGGCCCTGGCAGACCTGCTGCTCGCGGAGGGCGAGGACCCCGCGGTGGCGGCGGAGCTCGTGGCCCGCGCGGCCTCCGCCGGCCAGGACTACGCCGACCTCTTCGGGCTGTCCGGCGACTGCCGCCTCGCGGCGGTGCTCGGACCCTCACACCTACACGAGCGCATCGAAGCTCCGGTGCTCGACATAAGCGCAGGCTGGGAGGCGACGTACCGGGCGAAAACGACTTCGAAGAAGCGGAGTCACCACCGAAAGCGGCGCCGCCAGCTCGCGCAACTGGGCAAGGTCCGGTTCTCGGTTGCACGGACTCGCGCCGAGCTGGAGCCGGCCCTCGAGGAGGCATTTCGTATCCACGCGCTCCGCTGGAAGGGTCGACCTGACGGCTCCGGCTTCACCACCCCGACGGGCATGCGCTTCAATCGAGCTGCGGCGACCGCCCTCGCCGAGATCGACGTGGCGCGCATCGTCACTCTCGAGCTGGACGGTCGGGCGATCGCCTTCCACTACTACTTCGCGCTCGAGGGGCGGATGTACCTCCATCGGATGGCCTTCGATCCCGCATTTGCGCGCGTATCGCCCGGGCTGATGGCCGCTCTCGAGGCGCTGAAAATAGGAGCCGCCGAGGGCCTGACATGGGTCGAGTTTCTCGGTGGAGCCGACCGGTACAAGGTGGAGCTCGCCGATCGGTTCGAGCCCCTCCACCTGGGGCTCGGCCTTGCCGGGAGCGCGACAGGGAGTGCTGTCGTCGCTGCACGCACGCGATGGCTTCGTCTACGGGAAACCATGAAGCGCTCCGCAACCGCGCGGAGCCTCTACGAAGGACTCGCGCCCGCGAGACGCCTCGTGACACGCCCGAGGGACGTCATGAGACCGAGCGGCGTGCGACAGACGGGGGAGTAGGGGGGTTCGGCGTGGCGCAAGGTCGTGGACGCACACGTGGCATTGGCCCGACCTTGCCCTCCCCCGTCAAAGCAGGGCTGACACGAGCCCAATCGGCGCGGTGGCTTCTGCGGACGCTTGGCCGCCTGGACGAGAGCGGGCTGCGCATTCTCTTCTACCACCGCGTCTCCGACGACCGGGACGCGCTTGCCGTCTCTCCGCGCCGATTCCGTGAGCAGATGGACTTCCTCGCTTCCGCCGGCTACCGCGTTGTCGACGCGATCGAAGCAGCCGGCTACCTGGTCAGGGGAGAGGTACCTCGGAAGACCATCGGGCTCAACTTCGACGACGGGTACCTCGACGTTGCCGAGAACGCGCTACCGGTGCTCGAGGAGCGTGGGTTCCGGGCAACCGTGTTCGTGCCGACTGGCATGATCGACGGCTCCGCCACGTTCGGCTGGTACCGCCGCCAGCCTCCGCTGCTCACTTGGGACGAGATCGGTGAGCTGGATCGGATCGAAACGCTCCGCTTCGAGGCGCATTCGGTCACGCACCCGAACCTGCTGACCCTCGAGGACGAGGCGGCGAGGGCGGAGATCGCCGGCTCCAAGCTGGCGCTCGAAGATCGGCTCGGTCGGGTGGTCGATGCGTTCTGCTATCCGGCCGGGCTCTTCGGCGAGCGGGAGCGGAGATTCGTCGCCGAGGCCGGATTCCGGGTCGCGGTCTCCTGCGAGCCCGGCGTCAACGTTCCAGGCATCGACCTCCTGGCGCTGCGACGCTGCCAGATCGATGCCCGCGACGGTCTGGTCGACTTTCGGGCGAAAGTGGGCGGGGGTCACGACACGCCACTCCCGCTCCGCCGTCTGTACCGGCGTCTCCGTTACGGCGAAGCAAAAGGCACCCGGCTTAGGCTCATCGCGCGACCGCGGCCGGAGATTCGTCCATGACCCGGCTCGCATGTCTCGACCGCGAGTCCTGATCGTCATCACGCTCGCCGAGGTCGGCGGGGCGCAGACCTATGTCGCTCAACTCCTTCCAGCACTCGCCCGGCACTTCGACGTCGCGGTTGCCGCCAGCGGTAGCGGGCCTCTCCGCGATGCGGCGGAGGCCGCAGGGGTCCGCTTCCTTCCGCTTCGGTATCTGCGCCGCTCGCTCAACCCGTTCCGTGACCTGCTCGCCCTGCTCGAGCTGATCCGGCTGCTCCGGCGCGAGCGACCCGACATTCTCCACGCGAACAGTTCCAAGGCCGGTGTCCTGGGCCGCTTCGCTGCGGCCGCGGCCGGCGTTCCGATCCGAATCTTCACCGTGCACGGCTGGGCGTTCGCGGCCTACTCCGGCCTCGCCTCATGGGCGTACCTGTGGGCCGATCGTCTGGCCGGCCGCTGTACGACCGTCACCATCTGCGTCGCAGAACATGAGCGGTCGAGGGGCGTGCGAGCCCGTACCTGCCGGAGCGGGCGAACGGTGGTGATTCGGAACGCCGTCGACGTCGCGGCCGCACCCAGGGCACGGTTGGACGGCGGCACGCCGCGACTCGTCACGGTGGGCCGCCTCCAGGCGCCGAAGGACTTCGCGACGCTCATGCGTGCCTTCGCCGCACTTCCCAGCGACTCGTTCGAGGCCCTGATCGTGGGCGATGGGCCACAACGGCCCGTGGTGGAGGCCGAGGTAGAACGTCTTGGGCTCGGCAGAACAGTTCGGCTGGTGGGGGAGCGACGGGACGTCCCTGAGCTGCTCGCCGGCTCCGACGTCTTCGTCCTTTCGAGTGCCTCCGAGGGGCTGCCGCTCTCGGTCGAGGAGGCGATGGCCGCCGGGCTGCCCGTGGTCGCTTCGGCGGTCGGGGGCGTACCGGAGGTGGTCGTCGAGGGCGAGACCGGTTTCCTCGTGCCGCCGGGCGACGTCGATCGCCTTGCCGTAGCCCTCGGGCGCTTACTTGCCGACCCTCCTCTCCGCCGTCGGATGGGCTCATCGGGCCGGGCCCGCGCGGAGGCGCTCTTCAACCTCGCTGACTTCCGGCGTGCTCACGTCGAGCTCTACCGCAGAGAGCTCGCCGGGCGAGGCTAGATGAGCCAGGCGGAGACTGCTTACCCCCTGGTCGCAGGCGGTCGCGCTCTCTTCGCCGACGGTCTCAAGCTCCTCGTTGGGGCCGCCGCTCTGGCCTCGTTCGCGGTGGCGTTTTCCCTCGTCCTCTACCGCTACCCGCCGCCCTACCTGCTCGTGTTCGCAGTCGGGGTGGGACTCCTCGGAACGCTCGCGTTCGTGCTCGCCCGGTACGAGACAGCTGTCGCTCTCGGCTTCGTCCTGCTCTCCGTGGTGCGGGTCGAGCCGGCGCCGCCCGATCTCGTCTTCGCCGTCGTGATCACCGTGGCTCTGGTCACCGGCCGCTTCGACCTCCGCGGCGCTCGGGCGAGCGTCACCTTCCTGATCGGCGCCTTCCTGACACTCAACCTGCTCTCCGCCGTCGAGGCCCTGGATGGGGTACGCGCCGCGACGTTCCTCTCGATCACGTTGTACCTCGCCGTCTTCAGCCTGTGGCTGACCAACTACGTCAGGTCGGCGCGCCTGGCGAGCCTCATCGTCCGCGGGTACGTCCTCGGCGCGGTCGCGTCCGCTGGCCTGTCTTCGCTGGCGCTGCTCGTACCCATCCCGGGGCACGAGCTCTTCACCGAGATCGGGCGGGCGCGGGGGCTGTTCAAGGATCCGAACGTCTTCGGTCCCTTCCTCGTTCCGGCAGCGCTCATCCTGATCGAGGAGATCCTCAATCCTCGGCTGCTTCGAGTCGGCCGGCTGACAAAGCTGATCATGTTCCTCGCGCTCTCGCTCGGCGTGCTTTTTTCGTACTCGCGCGCGGCCTGGCTCAACCTCGGAGTCGGCGTGATCGTCCTGCTGGTGGTGCTCGCCCTTCGCCGCGGCGGGGGCCGCCGCGCGCTCTCCGCCTTCGCGCTCGTCCTCGCCGCCATCGTCGCTGTGGGGGCGGTTGTGACCTTCACCGGCTCGGTCGACTTCCTCCAGGAACGCGCGCGCGTCCAAACCTACGACGCCGACCGCTTCGGCGGGCAACTGGCGAGCATTGAGCTGGCCGAGCGCTACCCCTTCGGGATCGGGCCGGGCCAATTCGAGGAGGTCGTCGGAATCGCGGCTCACAACACCTATGCGCGCGCACTCGCAGAGCAGGGCTTGCCCGGGTTGATGATCGTCCTCGCCCTCCTGCTAGTCACCTTCGCCGCCGCCGGCGGCAACGTCATCGTCGGGCGCGACACCTACGGCATCGGCTCGGCCGCCTTGCTGGCGGCCTGGTGCGGGATCCTCGCCAACAGCGTCTTCATCGACACGCTTCATTGGCGTCATCTCTGGGTGGTGGCGGCGCTCATCTGGGCGGGAAGCCGCCGGGGGCGGCCCGCCCCGGCCGAGTCGAGCTAGACCGAACCGCCGCGGCCGTTCACGACGACGTGGCCCAGTGCATTGGCGTCGAGTCCCTCGAGGAGCTCGCGCACTTCGATCACGTCGTTCGGCTCGAGGCGATCGGGGCGAGAGACGACGAGCGTGCCCTCAACCCTCTGCGCCCAGTAGCGGCAATCGGCCGGCCCGAGCAGCGGCGGCCCCTCGATCAACACGTAGGTGTAGTCGGAAAGCTCGAGCTCCTTGAAGAAGACGTCCAGCGCCTCACCGGAGAGGAGCCGGGAGGGATTGGAAGGAGTGTGCCCAGCTCCGAGGACCGCGAGACTCCCTGCCCCATCACCCGCGGACACGGAGCTCGTCGGATCGGCGAGCATTTCGGCAGCCGCTTCCTGCCGCTCACGGCCTGGAGCGCTGAGAATCTCGGCCAGTCCCGGTTCCGCCGCGCCGGCGAGCTCGTTGACGGAGTTTCGACGCATGTCCGCGCGTACGACCAACGTCTTCTCTCCGGCCAAGGCCAGGGCCCGGCCGAGGCCGGCCGTGACCTCCGTCTTGCCTTCGTCTTCGAGCGCGCTCGTGACGAGCAGCGTGTGCGGCCGATCCGGCCCGAGCTGCAGGCCGACCAGGGCTGAGAGCGTCTGATAGGCATCGCGTTTCGCCAACGCGCCGCCGTTTCCACCGAACCAAGGTTGGTGTGCCTGCCTGATGTTCATGAGCACCGGCAGGCCGCTCAGCTCGCTGAGCTGCCGCGGACCGCTGACGCGCGGTGCGATGCGTTCACGGGCGACGGCGACGAGGACGGCCAGGAAGAGGCCGGCGAAGAACGCGAAGATCGTGTTGCGGACAGGTCGTGGCGAATCCGGGCTGCCGCTGGGCCGGGCCGCGTCTGCCAGCGTGAGATCTGATCCCGCGTTTGCCTGACTGACCCTGAGGTCGCTCAGTTGCTCGTTCAGTCGCGCGCGGACTGGCTCGATGTCTGCTCGCGGGCCTCGCAGGCCGGCGATCTGCTCGCGGAGGACCGCGATCGTCCGAGCCAGACGACTTCGCTCGGCTCTCCCCTGTGTCCTGAGGAACGCGTTGGCGACGGCGTTCGCGATCTCGGCGGCGCCGGCCCCGCTGCCGTCCGTCGCCTCGACGTTGACGATGTTCGCCTTCGCGTCCACCGAAGAGCGCACCTTGTCCTCGAGTGTGTCTGCCGACTCACCATCGAGGGTCCCGGCCGCTCTCGCAAGCACGCCGCGGGTCGTGAGGAGCGCCTGGATCGTGGCTAGCCGCCGTTCGACATCGGACGTCGACTCCGTGATGCCAGGGCTCTCGTCGAGCAGGATCCTGGCCGTCGCCTTGTACGTCTTCGGTAGAGCGAGGGAAAGGGTAAGTACTACTGCTGAGAGCCCG
>Ga0210378_10000852_pt1 | contig 15962 bp, 12 predicted proteins | sample PLM1_60_b1redo_FD_155465 | JGI IMG/M metagenome (GOLD analysis project Ga0210378, IMG submission 155465) | Groundwater sediment microbial communities from an aquifer in East River, Colorado, USA - PLM1_60_b1 redo | ecosystem: Environmental > Terrestrial > Soil > Riparian zone | place: USA: East...
CCAGCGCTCCCCCGGGCCATAGGAGGCGCTGGTCTCGACCTGGAAGCCGAGCATCTCGGTGTAGAACCGCTCGGCCTGGTCCTGATCGTCGACATAGATACCGGTCAGCCCGATCCGCATCGTCCCGCCCTTCCTCGGTTCTTGGGTCATGTGGTTGTCCCTGACGGTGCTGCGCCGCCGCGCACCTGCCGACCTTAGCCTGCAGCTGGCACATCCAAGCGCGTCCCAGGTCCGGGTGGACGATCCAATGGAGAAAAGTACTGTGGCGAGAACCTGATCATGCCAAGGGCGTCGTCTATCTGGATGTGAAGGGCAGCATGGGCGCCGTGAACTCGGTGGACGAGAAGCAGCTGGTCGCCGGCGCCGACCTCGACCTCGAACGGACCGCGGCGATCGCGTGGCCGGTGCGGCGCGCCGCCCACATCGTCACCGCCAACGCCACCGTCGTGGCCATCCTCAGCGCCACGGCGCTGACCGGCGACGCGCTGACCCATGCCGGTCCGATCGCCCGCAACGTCATCGGCCTGGGCGGACTCCTGGCGCTCGGCGCGGCCACGCTGGGTGCCTCCCGCGCCTGGCTGCTCCCGATCACCTGGATCCTGCTGGTCGCGCGGTTCGCCCCACCTTTTGGAACCCCACCCGCCAGCCCCACCTATAAGCAGATGCTCACCTGGCTGATGCAGCCTCCGGAGACCATCTCGGCCACCGTGACCGCCGTCATCCTCGGCGCCGCCGGCACCCTTGCCTACGCGATCCTCGGCCCCCGCCGATGAGGACCCTCAGGGCGTCGCGCCCACAATCGAGCTGACGCTGCCAGCCCGCAGGCGGCCGGGGTTGCTCCCCAGGGTGGGCGGCCTCAATGGGATTCGCGGGTGACCTGGTGGCCTCGGCGGCCGACCAGGAAGTCGAGGTCGGCGCCGCGGTCGGCCTGGAGGACGTGGTCGATGTAGAGGCGCTGCCAGCCACTGGGTGGGGAGGCGTAGGCGGTGGTGGTCGCCGGGGACGGGCTTCGGCGGTGCAGGTCGGTTGGTTGGACGTCCAGGTGCAGCGTGCGGGCGGGGACGTCCAGGACGATCGGGTCCCCGGTGCGGACCAGGCCGAGGGCGCCGCCGGCGGCCGCCTCGGGAGCGACATGGAGGACGACGGTGCCGGCCGCCGGCCCGGTGGAGGTCGTCCATCAGGTGGCGGCCCGCCGGCTGCAGGTCGACCAGCAGGGGCACCCCGGAGCCGGTGCGGTCGAAGTCGTCCAGCGTCAGGTCGACGCCCACCCGGCCGGCGAGGGCGAGCAGGTGGACCACGGCGTTGGTCGACCCGCCGATGGCGGCCAGGGTCACGATGGCGTTGTGGAACGACCCGCGGGTGAGGATGCTGCTGGGGCGGCGCTCCTGCTCCACCAGCTCGACGGCGAGCCGGCCGGTCAGGTGGGCCTGCTCCAGCAGCCGGCTGTCGGGCGCCGGCGTGCCGGCGACGCCGGGGATGGTCGTGCCCAGCGCCTCGGCCAGGCAGGCCATGGTCGAGGCGGTGCCCATGGTGTTGCAGTGCCCGCGGCTGCGGATCATCGCCGACTCCGACTGCAGGAACGTCTCGGCGGGCAGCCTGCCCGCCCTGACCTCCTCACCCAGCCGCCACACGTCGGTGCCGCAGCCAAGGGTCGCTCCCTGGAAGTGCCCGGTGAGCATCGGCCCGCCCGGCACGACCACCGCCGGCAGGTCCACCGAGGCCGCGGCCATCAGCAGCGACGGGATCGTCTTGTCGCAGCCGCCGAGCAGGACCACGCCGTCGACCGGGTTGGCCCGCAGCATCTCCTCGGTGGCCATGGCGGCCAGGTTGCGCCACAGCATCGCCGTCGGGCGTACCTGGGTCTCTCCCAGCGACACCACCGGCAGGTTGAGCGGCACCCCGCCGGCCTCCCAGACGCCCTGCTTGACGCTGGCCGCGACCTCGTCCAGGTGCACGTTGCAAGGCGTGAGGTCCGAGGCGGTGTTGGCGATGGCGATGTGCGGCCGCCCGTCGAAGGCGTGGCGCGGCAGGCCGCGGCGCATCCAGGCCCGGTGGATGTAGGCGTTGCGGTCGGTGCCCGCATACCACTGGGCGCTGCGGAATGTCGTGACTTCCTGACCTGCCCCTTCCATCGTCCAGAACCTTAGCCCAGGAGGAGGCGGCGTGCGGGCGCTCGAGGTCGGCCGGCGCGGTCCTCGCGACAGCGCGCCGCTGGCGGCCTCGGTCGGCGTTCAAGCCCGGGCGGGTCGGCTACATCGGCCTGGCCGGCCAGCCGAGCACGGTCGACCCCCGCGACCGGCGGCCGGGAGCCCCGGTGCTCAGGCGCGGATCGCCTGGCTGGTCTCGGTGTCGAAGAAGTGCATTCGCTCGGTGTCGACGACCACCTCGACCTGGTCGCCGGCTCGGACCCGGGAGCGGGGCGCGAACGCGGCGACGAACTTGGTCCCGGCGGCGTGGGTGGGGACGTCCTCGGTGTGGGCGTCCTTCTCCAGCAGCTTGGTGTCCTCGGTGACCACCTTGGGTGCGTCGACCTCGAAGTGCACCACGATCTGCGCCCCGAGCGCCTCCACCAGGCTGACGGTCGCGCGCAGCCGGGTGTCGGCGGGCGCGTCGCGGACCAGCCGGGCGTCCTCCATGTCCTCGCTGCGGATCCCGACGGCGACCTCCCGGGCGACGTAGGCGGCCAGGCCGGGACGCTCCTTGGCCACCGACGGGTCCAGCCGCAGGGTCGCCGAGCCGAGCCGGACCAGCAGGTCGTCGCCTTCGCGCTGGACCCGCCCGACGGCCATGTTCATTGGCGGCGAGCCGATGAAGCCGGCCACGAAGATGTTGGCCGGGTTGTCGTACAGGTACTGGGGGTCGCCGACCTCCTGGAGGATCCCGGCCTTCATCACCGCGACCCGGTCACCCATCGTCATGGCCTCGGTCTGGTCGTGGGTGACATAGATCGTCGTCACGTCGAGGTCGTGCTGCACCTGGGCGATCTCGGAGCGCATCTGCACCCGCAGCTTGGCGTCGAGGTTGGACAGCGGCTCGTCCATCAGGAACACCTGCGGCTCGCGGACGATCGCCCGCCCCATGGCGACCCGCTGGCGCTGGCCGCCGGAGAGCTGCTTGGGCTTGCGGTCCAGCAGCGCGCCCAGCTCCAGCATGTCGGCGACCTTCTTGACCCGACGGTCGATCTCGGCCTTGTCCATGCGGCGGATGCGCAGGCCGTAGGCGATGTTGTCGGCCACGCTCATGTGCGGGTAGAGCGCGTAGGACTGGAACACCATGGCGATGTCGCGGTCCTTGGGGGACAAGGTGTTGACCACCCGGTCGCCGATGCGCATGGTGCCGCTGCTGATGTCCTCCAGCCCGGCGACCATCCGCAGGGCGGTGCTCTTGCCGCAGCCGGAGGGCCCGACGAGCACCAGGAACTCGCCGTCGGCGATGTCGAGGTCGAGGTCCTGGACGGCGTGGAACCCGTTCTCGTACTGCTTGTTCACCTTGTCGAGGATGACCTCGGCCATGGCGTTCCCTCCTCGGGTTGGCTGGTCAGGCGAGCTGCCAGAGCTGGAACGTCGGCCCGTCGCCGGGCAGGGTCACGGAGTCGTCGGGGTCGGGACGCAGCGGGCCGGCGTTGCCGTAGAGGTTGGGCGCCTCGCCGGCCAGGCCGAGCCGACCGGCCGGGAGGCGCACCGGCGGGTGCCCGGCCCGGGCGGCGAGGACGAGGAGCCGCTGGTGCTCGCTCTCGCGGAGGTAGACGAGCACGTCGCCCTCCGCGAGGGCCCAGCGCAGGCCGCCGCGGCGCAGCGCGTGGTTGGAGCGGCGCAGCCCCCCGAGCTCGCGGTAGCGGGCAAGGGTGGTCCGGTCCCAGCGTTCCGGCCGGTGCCAGGGGAACGGCTGCCGGGCACCGGCGTCCCCGACACCCTCAACCCCGATCTCGTCCCCGGCGAAGACCATCGGGGCGCTGGGCATGGTGAACAGCAGCCCGGCCGCGACCTCGCCGAGGTCGGCGTCCCCGACCACGGTGCGGATCCGTGTCGAGTCGTGCGAGCCGAGCAGCGACCATGAGGTCGCCGTCGACCGCCACGGGGCGGCGGCGAGGAATGCGCGGACCGTCGCCAGCAGGGCCTCGGCTCCCAGTCGCGGCATCTCCAGCGGCAGCCCTCCGTAGGGCAGGCGAGCCTCGGGGTGGCGTACCCAGGACCACACCGGCTGGGTGAACCCGGCGTAGTTCATGGTGCCCTGCCAACCGTGGCCGGCGAGGTCACCGGTCGCGTCATGGCAGTGCTCGGCCAGCAGCAGCGTGTCCGGCCGCACCTCGGCAAGGGTCGTGCGCAACGCCTGCGCCACCTCGGCGTTGAAGTCGTCCCCGGCATGGCGGCCGGTCATGTTGGCCACGTCGATGCGCCAGCCGTCCAGGTCGTACGGCGGCTGCAGCCACCTCCCGGCCACCGAGTCGGGGCCGAGGAGCAGCCGCCGACGCAGCTCGGACGAGCTGTGCCGGAACTTCGGCAGGGTGCTGTGGCCCAGCCAGCTCTCGTAGCTGTTGTCGTGCGGTCCGGGGAAGTAGAAGAAGCCGCGTTCCGGGGACTTGACGTCCTCCAGCGCCCGCCGGAACCAGGGATGGGTGTCGCCGCAATGGTTGGCGGTCAGGTCGCCGATCAGGTGCCAGCCGCGGGCGTGGACCTCCTGGGCCAGCCGGGCCAGGGCCTTGTCGCCGCCGAGCAGGGGGTCGACCTCCTCGAAGCTGGAGGCGTTGTAGCGGTGGTTGGACTCGGCGGGGAAGAACGGCGTCAGGTAGATGGCATTGAAGTCGAGGGCGGCGATGTGGTCGAGATGCTCGACGATGCCGTCGAGGTCGCCGCCGTAGAGCTGCAGCGACGCGTCGCCCCCACGGTGGAGCACGGGGTCGTCCCAGCCGGCGGGCCGGGCCCAGGCGGGCAGCCGCCGCCCGTCCGCGTCCGCCGACCGGGCGAAGCGGTCGGGGAAGATCTGGTAGAAGAGGGCGTCGCGGGCCCAGGCCGGCGACGGCGCCGAGGCCGACAGCCGGAAGTCGCCGGCGTCGGTGACGTCGTGGGTGTGGGTGCCGGTGCCGTTGAGCCACCGGTAGCCTTGGGGGCCGCCGCCGAGCAGGAACCGGTAGCCGGTCAGGGGGTTGCGGACCTTGATGTCAAAGCGCCACCAGGTCTCCGACGCCGTCTCCCGGTCGACCTCGCCGGCCAGCAGGTGCGGCTCGGCGTCCGGGGTCGTGCGCGCCCACGCACCGGTGAGGCCGTCCCCCTTTGGCACGCGGAGGAACACCGGCACCGTCTCGCCCAGCGAGGGCGCGTCGTTGGCCACGTGCAGCTCGGCACCGTCGTGGTGCGGCTGCTCGAGCAGGGAGGCCGGCATGGTCAGCCCTTGACCGCTCCGGTCGTCAGCCCGCCGACGATGAACCGTTGCAGGACCTGGAACAGCGCCACCGTCGGGATCGCCGCCAGCAGTCCTCCCGCGGCGAACATTCCGAAGTTGTTGTTGCGTTCCCCGGCGACCAGGCCGTAGAGGCCGACGGCGAGGGTCTTGGACTCGGGGTCGGTGAGGAAGACGTTGGCCATGAGGAACTCGCTGACGTAGGCGATGAAGCCGAGCAGCCCGGTGACGGCCAGGATGGGCGTGATGAGCGGCAGGATGATGCCGAAGAAGATCTGCGCGTGGGTGGCCCCGTCGACCCTCGCCGACTCGTCCAGGTCCTTGGGGATGGTGTCCAGGAATCCCTTCATCAGCCAGGTGTTCACCCCGAGCGCACCACCGAGGTAGAGCAGGATCAGCGCCCACGGGGTGTTGAAGCCGATCCGCGGGTAGTAGTCGGTGATCGTGGTGAACATCAGGTAGAGCGTCACGATGGCCAGGAACTGCGGGAACATCTGGATCAGCAGCAGGCTGAGCAGACCGAGGCGCCGGCCCTTGAACCGGAAGCGTGAGTAGGCGTACGCCGCACAGGCCGACATGAACATCGACAGCACGCCGGCCAGCAGTGCGATGAACAGGGTGTTGCCGAACCAGGCGACGAAGTCGGTGTTGCTGAAGAGCTTGCTGAAGTTCTCGAAGCTTGCCCCGGTGGGGACGAGCTGCGACGAGCTGAGGGTGCCGACCGGGTTCAGCGCCGCCGACACCACGAACACGATGGGGAACAGCGCGAAGAACAGCGCGACCACGCCGACCAGGTGGCGCCAGCCGACCTGCTGCCACCACCCCCCCTTGGCGCTGCCGAGCCGGACGACGGCTTCCTTCTGGTCCTCGGCGGTGACGGTGCCGGCCGAGCTGGTGTTGGTCTCGGACATCAGTTGATCTCCTCCAGGGCCCGGGTGCGGCGGAAGCCGATGATCGAGATCACGGCGACGATGAGGAAGATGAAGATCGACACCGCGGCGGCGAACCCGTACTGGGCCCCTTGGGCGCCGAAGGCGAGGCGGTAGGTGTAGGTGATCAGCAGGTCGGTCGCCCCGATCTGCGGGTTGTCGGCCGGGAACGGCCCACCCTCGCTGACCAGGTAGATCGCGTTGAAGTTGTTGAAGTTGAAGGCGAAGGAGGCGATCATCAGCGGCGCCAGCGCGACCAGCAGCAGCGGGAAGATGATCGTGCGGAAGGCGTAGACGGGTTTGGCCCCGTCGACCGAGGCCGCCTCCTTGAGGTCGCCGGGGATGGACTGTAACGCCCCGGTGCAGACCAGGAACATGTACGGGTAGCCCATCCAGACCTGGACGAGCAGCACCGCGACCATCGCGGCCACCGGCGTCCCGAACCAGTTCACCTCGCTGTTGAACAGCCGGTTGATGAGGCCGAAGTCGGTGTTGAACATGTCCCGCCAGACCAGCAGCATCACGAATCCGGGCATGGCGTAGGGAAGGATCAGCAGCGAGCGGTAGAGCCGCTGCCCCTTCAGCCGCTCGTGGTTGAGGACGATCGCCACCAGCAGGCCGAGGCTGAAGGTGAGCGCGACGGTCAGGATCGCGAAGGCGAAGTTCCAGAGCAGGGTGCGGAAGAAGTACTTGGCGATCAGCGGGTCGGTGACCACGTCGACGAAGTTGCGGAAGCCGACGTTGACCTGCCAGCCCTGAGCCAGGTTGTCACCCTTGTCGTCGACGAAGAGGCCGTCGGAGTCGTTCGCCGTCCATGTCTGGCCGGTCTCCTTGTCCTTGATGCAGTCGCAGCCAGGGTCGTAGGCCCGCAGGGGAGCGCCCTCGAAGGCGCGCGTCAGGCCGGCGTTGACGATCGCACCCTTGTCGGTCGGCACGCTGAAGTCGGCAAGATCCTCCTCGCGCGCCCCGGCCTGGCCGAGGCTGAGGATCGTGTAGCCGGGCGCCTGGGTGATGTTGCCTTCCGGCGAGAGCTGCACGTCGTCCGTGGGGAGCGCCTCGAGACCCTCGGTCGTGCCGACGAAGGGTTGCTTGGTCTCGACGTCGGTGAGCAGGAAGACGATGTCGCCGGTGGCGGGGTCGCCCTTGGTGGCGACCGAGAGCCGGTAGTCGGCCGAGCCTGGCACCTTGGTGACCGAGGCGCCCTCGATGGCCCGGATCGCCTCCTCCTTGCTGCCACGGTGCGCGTCGCCGAAGTTCGTGAACGCGGTGCTCATGGTGTAGAGCACGGGAAAGACCTGGAACGCCAGCAGGAACAGCGTCCCGGGTATCAGGTACTTGGCCGGGATGCGGCGAGGAGAGAGGTAGATCCAGAACAGCAGCGCGGTCACACTGACCAGCAGGGCCAGGCCGAGCCACTGGCCCCGATCGATCAACGGGAACGCCCCGAAGATCGCAATGGCAAGCACCAGCCCCAGCAGCACGATCTTGACGATGAGGCCGGGGGTGGTGGTGCCCGGCCGTGCTCGCCGGCCGGGGGGCTGGGCGCCGGGGCGCGAGGGGGCGCCGGCTTCGACGGGGACCTGGGTTCCACTAGCCACGTCGGCCTCCCTGCTCGAGGGGGATGGGCCCGCCGGACCGGCCCGTTACGTCTCCGGCCGGTCCGGCGGGCGTGCTCACTTGATCTGCCCGCTGATCGCCTTGGCCGCCGCCGCCGCCGTCGATCCCGGCGGGGCGCCGCCGATGACCGCCGACTGGGCCTTGCCGAGCGGGTCCCAGACGGTCGCCATCTCCGGGATGGCCGGCATGATGTCGCCGTTCTTGCCGGCCTCCAGGACCTTCGCCATGTCCGGGTCGCTCTTGATGACCTCCTGGAACGCGGCCTTCAGCGGCGGCGGGCGCTGGTCGGCCTTGTAGAGGGCCATGGCCACCTCTGGCTGGATGAAGTAGTTGGTCGCGAACTCCTGCGCCAGCGACTTGAACCGGCCCCTGCTGGCGACGTACATGGCCTGCACGCCAACGAACGGCCTGGCCTCGTCTCCACCCTGGAAGGACGGAATAGGGGAGATCGCGTACTTGACGCCGCTCTTCTTGATGTCCGGGATCTGCCACGGCCCGGAGAGCAGGAAGGCGGTCTTCTTGCCGGTGAAGATGCTGGTCACGTTGTCGGGGCTGATCGAGCGCTTGAGCGCGCCGTCGCCTTTCTCGCCCAGCTCCTGGATCTTCTCGAACGCCTTGAGGGCGCCCGGCTTGCCGACCCCGAGGTCCTTGGGGTTGTAGTCGCCCTCCGGGCCCTTGCCGAACAGGTAGCCGCCCGCGGAGGTATAGATGGGGTACATGTGGTAGGGGTCGCCGTTCGGCCCCACCGGAAGGGCCATGATCTCGCTCACCTTGCCGCTGGCCTTTAGCTCCTTGCCCTTGGCGACCAGTTCCTCCATGGGCTTCGGGGCCTCGGGCGCCAGGTCGGTGTTGCGGAAAAGGACCACGTTCTCGATCGCGTAGGGGATGCCGTAGACCTGGCCGTTGTAGGTCACGCCCTTGATCGACAGCTCGTTGAAGGCGGCCCTGGTGTCGTCGGTCAGCTGGAGCGGGTCGATGGCGCCGTTCTGCACCAGGTTGCCGATCCAGTCGTGGGCGCCCATGACGAGGTCTGGGCCCTTGCCGGCCTGCGACGCGGTGACGAACACCGTCTGGAGGTCCTTGGAGACGGTCTGGATGTTCACCCTGAGGTCGTTCTGCTCGCCCCACTTGGCCGCGGAATCCTTGATCGCCCTCGAGTACTTGTCATCGGCCCAGATGGTGAGCGAGACGCCGCCCTCCGAGCCGGTGTCCGACCCTCCGCCGCCGCCACCGCAGCCGGCCAGGAGCAGCATCAGTCCCACCATGATGGCGGAGGTGGTCCATCGCACGCGCATGTGTGCTCCTCTGTCCGCTCTGTCCGCTCGCCCGATGGATGCCTTGGACCCCTGACCCCCCTCGACCGCTCCGGGAGCTTGAACGTTCAAGTAACAGTGCCGAAGGTAATACCATGGCCGCGTGCCTGCGTCAACGGTGCCGTATGTCCGACTTCGGTGGCCGTTCCGCGGCGGAGCGATCAGGTACCCTGGCGCGACCGCCGCAGTTCCGTCGGAGGTGAACATGGTCGGCAAGCGGATCGAGGACCATGCTCCGGCGCGGGCGAAGGCCCGGAGCGACATCAACGACGTCGCCAGGCTGGCCAGAGTTTCGCGGCAGACCGTCTCCAACGTGCTCAACAACAGGACCGGCTATTCCGAGGACACCCGCAACCGCGTCCTTCGTGCCATTGCCGAGCTGGATTACCAGCCCCACCGGGCCGCCCGCAGCCTCCGGTCACAGCGGACGATGCAGCTCGGGTACCACATGCCGGGCGAGCAGCTCGCCGCCGAGAACGCGTTCGTCCTCGGCTTCATCCAGGCGCTGGTGCGCGGTGCCGCCGTGCGGGGCCATCACGTGCTCGTCTTCACCGAGCAGGACGACGAGCTGGAGGTGTTCCGGGAGCTGGTGGCCATCCGCGGGGTCGACGGGTTCATCCTGTCCGGCTCACGGGTGGACGACCCAAGGGCCCGGTTCCTCACCCAGGCGGCCATCCCCTTCGCCATGTTCGGTCGGACCGCCCCAAGCCTGCCCCAGACCTGGGTCGACATCGACAGCATCTCCGCGATCGGCTCCGTGGTCGACTACCTGGTCGCCCGTGGACATACGGCGTTCGCCTTCCTCGGGTACGACGCCCCGAACTACTGGGACCTCGAGCGCGTCGAGGGGTACCGCAAGGCCATGGCCGACCACGGCATCCGGGTCGCGGAACGCTCCATCATCCAGGGCCGCACGCACGATGTGGTGCGTCCTGCCGTGCTCCGGCTGCTCAGCCGGAAGCACCGCCCGACCGCGATCGTCACCGGCAGCGACGTGCTCGCCGCGACGGCCGTGAACGCGGCCAAGTCCCTCGGGCTGCGCCCCGGTCAGGACGTCGCCGTGACCGGCTTCGACGGCGGGTTCGTCCAGCACATGACGGAACCGACGCTGACCAGCGTCCGCATCCCCGTCGACGTCATCGCCGCCGAGCTCATCGCCCGGTGCCTGCGCGAGATCGACGAGGGCCCGACCGGCGACCCCGGCATCATCCTCCCGACGGAGATCGCCTTCGGCGGCAGCGCCTAGCCAGCCGCCGGCTGGGTCAGCCCGGAAGGCGGGTTGCCGCAGCGGCCGGACGTCGATCGCCGCCCGCCCCTTCAGGCGCAGGGGGAACCGCGCGACGGGGCGGCGCTCACTCGGCGTCTGGCGCGGCCGCGTCGAGGAACTCCCCGACCATCGAGCTCAGCCAGTCGCCGCGGTGGATCAGGGTGATGTGGGTGGTGCCGCCGGCTCCTTCCTTGGATCGGTTGACGGCTGACACGACACCAAGGGATACCACGGGATACCACGATGCGGCCGGGTGGGTCAGCGGCGGCCGAGCACGTGGGTGTCGAGCCAGGCGTTGCCGAACGCGCCGCGCGGGTCGAGCCGGTCGACCAGGCGGGTGAAGTCGGGCAGGCGCTGGTACAGGGGGGCGATGGCCTCGGCGCCGGCGAGGAACAGCTTGCCCCAGTGTGGGCGCGCCTCCATCGGCTGCAGCGCGGCCTCGACCTCGACCAGCGCACGCTGCACCGCGTCCGGTTCCGGCTTCCAGGTGAAGTGGATGGCGGTCGTGTCCTGTCGGTACTGCGTGCTCATCCACAGGCGGTCGGCGGCCACGGTGCGGAGCTCGCTCACCTGCAACACCGGCCGGACCACCTCGGCCAGCCCGCGCAGCGCCTGGATCGCCGCGGCAGCGTGCCGGCGGGGCACCAGGTATTCCGACTGGAGCTCCTGGCCGCTGCTCGGTGTGAAGCCCATGCGGAAATGGGGGAGGCGGTCCGACCACAGGCCGGGCACACCCAGCTGCGGCGAGCAGTTGACCGGGTCGAGACCGAGGATCGGATGGCGTTCGACGGTTGCCGCGATCGCGCCGAACAGGTCGCCGCGAGCCCGCTCGGGTGCATCGGTCACCCGGCCCTTCACCCATACCTGGTCGATCGCCTCGCTCCAGCGGGTGAACACGCTGACGCTGTAGCCCGCGGAGGTGATCTCATCGAAATGTTCCAGCAGGGCGCTCCAGGCGAGACCCTCGAACACGCGCTGCCGCACCTGGTAGGCGGGTTCGACGTCCAGGGTGATGCGGGTGACCGCGCCGAGCGCGCCGAGCCCGACGACGAGGCCGTCGAAGTCGGCGTCGCCCCTGGATGCCGTGAGGAGCTCGCCGGAGGAGGTGACGATCTCCAGCCCCGCAACCGCCGTCGCCAGGTTGCCGTTGGCGTCGCCGGAGCCGTGGGTGGCGGTCGCGACGGCTCCCGCGACCGAGATGTGGGGCAGCGACGCCAGGTTGGCCAGGGCGACACCCTCGGCCCGCAGCGCCTCGGCGAGCTCGCCGTACCGTAGGCCAGCGGAGAACGAGACCGTGCCGGCCGCGTGGTCCACGACCACCTCCGCGGGCAGTCCGTCCAGGCTGAGCAGCTCCGAGGAGTCGGCGATGCCGCTGAACGAATGCCGCGAGCCGAGCACGCGCACCCGGGAAGCGTTGACGACGATCTCCTGCACCTGTTCCAGCCTGGACGGTCGGTGCAGTCGGTTGGCCCGGTAGGTGTAGTTGCCGGCCCAGTTCGCTTGGCTCACCGGTCGGACGCCACGCCGGCCGGCGGCCCCCCAAGCTTCTCCATGCGCTTGATTCTAGGGCTACGCGGTGACTGCCTGGTGGCCTTCCAGCGGCTCCCGGAGCTCAGGGCGGTTGTTGCGGGGGTTGCCGACCGCCTGGTCCACCGGCCACAAGGCCAGCAGCTCCTCGGGAGCCGGCGCCAGCAGCGCCGCCAGCTGCTCGGCGTCGGTGTTGGCGGGGTCCAGCCAGGCATCCCATGCGTCGGGTGGCAGGATCACCGGCATGCGGTGGTGCACCGAGCCGATCAGCTGGTTGGCGGTCGTGGTCAGGATCGTGCACGTCCACAGCTCGCCGTCGCCGTCGCTCTCGGCGGCGGGGTCGTGCCAGGTCGCCCACAGCCCGGCCAGGGCCAGCGGCTGCCCGTCGCGGGCGGTGATGTAGAAGGGCTGCTTGCGGCGGCCTTTGCCCTGGTCCTGCCATTCGTAGAAGCCGTCGATGGGGATGATGCAGCGCCGACGGGTCAGGCTGCTCTTCCACGACGGCTTCTCGCGCACGGTCTCGGCGCGCAGGTTGATCATCCTGTTGGCGGCCTTCGGGTCCTTTGCCCAGCGGGGGACCAGGCCCCAGCGCAGCGCCCGGAGCTGGCGGGCGCCGTCGCTGGAGGCCATCACGACCAGGATGTCGCTGGCCGGGGCCACGTTCCAGCTTGGCTGGTGGCCCTCGACCCCGGCCGGCTCGGCGCGGAACTGCTCGAGCAGAAACGACAGCTGGGTGGATGAGCTGAAGCGTCCGCACATGCACCTATTCTATCCGCGTGGCAGGACAGGTCGGGGTAGGGTCGTTCCAGGTGCGGGCTGACCCAGGCTGGCCCAGACGAGGCGGTGCGACCGTGAGCGACCGGGTGAAGATCACCCATCCGGACAAGGTGTTGTTCCCAGACGACGGCATCACCAAGGCCGACCTGGCTGACTACTACCGGTCCGTCGCCCCGGTGATGCTCCCGCTGGTCAGCGGACGGCCGGTCACCATGCAGCGGTTCCCCAACGGGATCGGGAAGGGCGGCTTCCTCCAGAAGCAGATCGGCGAGTACTTCCCGGAGTGGATCGAGCGGGTCACCGCGCCCAACCGCCGCACCCGGAACGCCACCACGCGTGACGAGGTCACCTACATGGTCTGCCGCACCTCCGACGACCTCGTCTATCTGGCCAACCAGGCCTGCGTCACCCCGCATGTCTGGCTCAGCCAGGCGCCCGATATCCACCATCCGGACCAGCTGGTGTTTGATCTTGACCCGGCCTCGACCGATCCGCGGGTGCTGCGGTTGGCGGCGGCGGCGCTGCGCGGGTTGCTCGAGGAGCTCGGCCTGCCCTCGTTCCTGAAATCCAGCGGGTCGCGCGGCCTGCACGTGGTGGTGCCCCTGGTCCCGGCCGCCGAGACCGATGCGGTGAAGGTGTTCAGCATCGCCGTGGCTGAGGTCCTGGCCGCTCGCCATCCCGACGACCTCACCACCGAGGGCCGGATCGCCGACCGGGACGGCCGGCTGTTCCTCGACATCGGACGCAACGGCTACGCCCAGACCATGGCCGCGCCCTACGCCGTGCGGCCGCTGCCCGGCGCGCCCGTGTCGGTCCCGCTGGACTGGTCGGAGCTGGACGACTTCGACCCCAGACGGCACACGCTCCGCACCATCGCCGAGCGGCTCGCCCGGCCCGACCCCTGGGCCGACCTCAGCCAGGCCGCGACCACCCTCGACCACGCCCGCACCCGCCTGGCCGACCTCGGCGGCCCTCCCCCCAGCTGAGCGACGGTGGACGAGCGCGGTCGGTCGGGGCGGCGGCGTCCATCAGGTGAGCCTCCGCCGCTGCCGAGGGAGGACCGTTGGACACGATGGCTCTGGCTCCTGGGCGGGGTCGTGCTGCTCGGAGCCGGTCTGAACCTGGTGATCCGGTCGACCGATGTGATCCAGCTGGCCGACCAGGAGATTCTCTCCTGGTTCGCCAGCGCCCGCACCCCGGCGCTCACCCGGCCGGCGAAGGCGCTGACCCTGCTGACCGCCTTCGCGACCGTCATGGGGCTGCGCGTGGCCACCGTGCTCGTCCTGCTGTGGTACGGGCGGCTCCGGCATCTGGTGGTCTTCCTGGTGACGCTGGTGGCCACCGACTGGTTGGTGGTCCGGCTGTCGTTCGTGGAGCTGCCACGTCCTGAGGTGCCGGCCCTGGTGGACAGCCAGGTGTACGCGTTCCCCTCCAAGGCGATCTCGACCTTGGCCGTCACCCTGTTCGCGATGACGTTCGTCCTGCTCCCGCGGGGCAGGGGCCGCGCCCGGGCAGCAGCCGGGTTCAGCGCGGCGCTCGCAGTGGTGATCCTGGCCAACCTCTACCTCGCCGCCGATTACCTCTCCGGCATGGCCTACGCCGCGGTCCTGGCCCCGAGCGTGACGGCCGTGGCGTTCCGGTGGCTGGTCCCGGAGGCGGGCTTCCCGGTGAGCTACCGGAAGCGGGGCAGCGCGGCCCATCTGGAGCTCGGCGGGGATCGGGGTGTGGCGATCGTCGGGGCCATGGCCCAGCAGCTGGGTCTGACCGTGACCGAGGTGAAGGCGTTCGGGCTGGAGGGGTCGGGCGGGTCCTCCCCGCTGCGGATGACGCTGCAGGACGGCGGCCGGGTGTTCGGCAAGATCTACTCGACCGAACACGAGCGGGCCGACCGCTGGTACCGGTTCGGACGCACCATCCTGTACGGCCAGCTCGAGGACGAGACGCCGATGGGGTCGGTGCGTCGCCTGGCCACCTACGAGGACTACGCGCTGCGCCTGCTCGACGACTACGGCGTGCGGGTCGCGCGGACCTACGGCGTCGTCGAGCTCACCCCCAACCGGGAGTACATGCTGGTCACCCAGCTCTTCGAGAACGCGAAGAACCTGGGCGACTCCGAGATCGACGAGGTGGTGATCGACGAGGGCCTGCGCATGGTGCGGACCTTCTGGGACATCGGCGTGGCCCACCGCGACATCAAGCCGGCCAACCTGCTGGTGCAGGACGGCCACCTGCAGCTGGTCGACGTCTCCGGCCTCGAGGTCCGACCGTCACCGTGGCGCCAGGCGGTCGACCTGTCCAACATGCTGCTCAGCCTGGCCCTGCGCACCGACCCGGAGCGGGTCTACCGGCGGGCGACCAGGCTGTTCACGCCCGACGAGATCGCCGAGGCCTGCGCATCCTCGATCGGGCTCACCGTCCCCACCGAGCTGCAGGCCAAGATGCGGGCGGACGGGCGGCCGCTGCTCCACCGCTTCCGGCAACTGGCCCCCCAGCGCGCCCGCGTCTCGATCCAGCGCTGGAGCGCCCGACGCCTGGCGCTGACGGCCGCCGCGGTGCTCGGCACCCTGGTGCTGGTGAGCCTGTTCCTGGACTCGCTCCGGGCCGGCCTCGTCTAGAACAGCGAGCATGCGTGGCCTCCTCGACCAGGTGCAACCGCTCGACCTTCCCGCCGCCCGAGTTGGGGTTCATGAGCAGCGCCGGCCGGGTCGCCGGCCCGACGGCCACGCCGGGGGTCGGGCCGCTCTTCAGCGACTTGAGGTCGCGTCCCAGTGCATACCGGGTCGCCGCCCCGCCGATCGCGAACAGCGCAATCAGGACCAGCAGCTGCAGCAGCCGGCCGTAGGCCACCACCAGCACGATCGGCGCGGCCAGGGCCAGCACGGCCACCACGGTCGCGACCAGCCGGCGGGTTCCGGTCCGGGTGATCGCATAGGCGGCCGCGCTGATGGCGCCAGCCAGGCACACGATGGCCGCGACCAGCCAGAGCAGGTGCCTGGCCAGCGCCACCACCAAGATCGCGAACGCGGCCACGACCACCAGGATGGCCAGGATCGCACTCACCCTGCGCGCTGCTGGCACCGACTGCATCTCCGACCTCCCGACCGACCGTAGAATCTTCGCCATGCCAGCGCCGAC
>Ga0210378_10000853_pt1 | contig 15960 bp, 13 predicted proteins | sample PLM1_60_b1redo_FD_155465 | JGI IMG/M metagenome (GOLD analysis project Ga0210378, IMG submission 155465) | Groundwater sediment microbial communities from an aquifer in East River, Colorado, USA - PLM1_60_b1 redo | ecosystem: Environmental > Terrestrial > Soil > Riparian zone | place: USA: East...
CGCGTACGTCGGCTTGTCGACCACGCCGAACACGCCGCGCGAGCCGTCGCCGCGCCGTACCGCGTCCTCGCGCACCGTCATCCAGGCGTTGGCGTACACCTGCCGAGAGCCCACGGTCTCCACGTGTCGTCAGGCTAGCCTTGCGCCCGTGCGCCTGGTGATCGCCCGCTGCGAGGTCGACTACGTCGGACGTCTCACCGCCCACCTGCCGATGGCCCCGCGGCTGCTCCTGGTGAAGGCGGACGGCTCGGTCAGCATCCACGCCGACGACCGCGCGTACAAGCCGCTGAACTGGATGAGCCCGCCGTGCACGCTGCGCGAGGAGCCCGGCCGGTGGACGGTCACCAACAGCGGCGGCGAGCAGCTCCTGATCACCATCGAGGAGATCACGCACGACTCGACGCACGAGCTCGGCGTCGACCCCGGGCTGGTCAAGGACGGGGTGGAGGCCCACCTGCAACGGCTGCTCGCCGAGCACGTCGCCACCCTCGGTGACGGCTTCACGCTGGTGCGCCGCGAGTACCCCACCGCGATCGGACCCGTCGACCTGCTGTGCCGCGACGGCGCCGGCATCGCGGTGGCCGTCGACGCGGCGGTGCGACCGCGGCATTGGGCCATCCCGCGGCATTGGGCCATCGAGGTGAAGCGCCGCGCCACCATCGAGGCCGTCGACCAGCTCAGCCGCTACCTCGACCTGCTCAACCGCGACGCCCAGCTCGCCCCCGTCGGTGGCATCCTGGCCGCCCAGGCGATCGCCCCGCAGGCGCGAACCCTGGCCGAGGACCGCGGCATGCGCTGCGTGATCCTCGACTACGACGAGCTACGCGGCATCGAGAGCCCCGACCTGCGGCTGTTCTAGGAATGGCGCTGCGCGCCTCGTGAGTGGTAATTGGTGTCCTGGCACCATTTACCACTCACGACAGCCCGTCTGGGCTGGCGTTGCCACCGCAGACGAGCAGCGCAATCCGCTCGCCGGGCGCCGGTTGGTACGCGCCGCAGCGCAGGGCCGCCAATGCGGCGGCGGCGGCCGGCTCGACGGCGAGACGCAGGGTGCGCCACAGCGCGGAGCGGGCCTCGACGATGGCCTCGTCCGCGACGAGCACGCAACGCGCGCCGGCCGCGCTGATCAGCTCGAACGCCAGCGTGCCAAGCCGCCGGGCGCCGAGCGAGTCCACCGCGACGCCGCCGACCTCCACGTCGGCCGGCGCGCCGGCCGCGAGCGCGGCGTGCAGGGTCGGGCACAGCTGCGGCTCGACACCGACCGCCCTGGTCGGCCCGCCGCCGAGGGCGGCCACCGTGCCGCCGAGCAGGCCGCCACCGCCGACCGCGACCAGCACGGTGTCTACGTCGGGGGCGTCCGCCAGCAGCTCCAGCGCCGCCGTGCCCTGGCCGGCGACCACGGCGGGATGGTCGTAGGCGTGCAGGTAGGGCACGCCACGGTCCTCGGCGTCGCACACGGCGGCGGCCGCCGCCTCGGCGTAGTGCGCGCCGAACTCCCGCACCACGGCACCGGCGGCCCGCAGCCCGTCCAGCTTGGTGGCCGGCGTGGTGGTCGGCACGAACACCTCGGCCTCGATGCCGAGCGCGGCGGCCGCCACCGCGACGGCCAGCCCGTGGTTTCCACCCGACGCGGTGACCACCCGCGGCGGCCGCGTCGTCAGCAGGAAGTTGAACGCGCCGCGGGCCTTGAACGACCCGGATCGCTGCAGCAGCTCCAGCTTGAGCACGAGCGGCACGCCGGCCAGCTCGCCGGCCCCGACCGCGATCACCGGCGTGCGCCGTACGTGCCCCGCGATCCGCTGCGCCGCGGCCGCCACGTCGTGAGCGTTCAGCACTCCATCAGCCTGCCAGCGCCGCCGAGCCGGCGGGCCACGGCGGCGGGATGGCCGCGGGGCGGGGGCTGGATGGCGACGGGGCGCCGCCACGGCGGGCGGGCGGCGGCGGGATGGCGGCGGCGTGTGGTTTGTCACGCCGGCAGCTCTACCGGCGCGTCCGGCGTGGCAGGATCGCGGGATCGGAGTATGGGGCCAGTCCCGGGAGGCACGGCGAAGTGGCACGTGAGTTCTCGACCGTCGGTGTGGTCGGTCTTGGCACGATGGGTTCTGGCATAGCGGAGGTCTTCGCCCGCAGCGGGCTGGACGTGGTCGCCATCGAGGTGGACCTCGACAGCGTCGACCGGGGGCGTGAACACCTGGAGCACTCCACCGACCGCGCGGTGGACCGCGGCAAGCTGGACGCCGACGGCAAGGCAGCGTTGCTCGGCCGGATCAGATTCTCCACCGACATGAACGAGCTCGCGGACGTCGACCTGGTCGTCGAGGCCGTGCCGGAGCGGCTGGACCTCAAGGCGAAGGTCTTCGCCCAGCTCGACGAGATCTGCCGGCCGGACGCGGTGCTGGCGTCCAACACGTCGAGCCTCTCGGTGACCGAGCTCGCGGTGCACACCGGCCGGCCGGGCAAGGTCGTCGGGATGCACTTCTTCAACCCGGCCGCGGTGATGCGGCTGGTCGAGGTGGTCCGCACGGTGGTCACCGAGCCGGACGTGGCCGACGACGTCACCGCGCTTGCCGGGAAGCTCGGCAAGACGCCGGTGGTCATCGGTGACCGGGCCGGGTTCATCGCCAACGCGCTGCTGTTCGGCTACCTCAACCACGCCGTCGGCATGTACGAGTCGTCCTACGCAAGCCGCGAGGACCTGGACGCCGCGATGCGGCTGGGCTGCGGCTACCCGATGGGCCCGCTCGCGCTGCTCGACCTGATCGGCCTGGACACCGCGTACGAGATCCTCGACACCATGTACCGGCAGTCGCGCAACCGGCTGCACGCGCCAGCGCCCATCCTCAAGCAGATGATCACGGCCGGGCTGCTCGGCCGTAAGGTCGGCCGCGGCTTCTACGGCTACGCTGAGCCGGACTCACACAAGATCGTCGACGATGCCACGACGTCCGCCGCCGACGATGGCGCGGTCGCGGTCCGCGAGGTGCAGCGGGTCGGCGTGGTCGGCACCGGGACCATGGCCAGCGGCATCGCCGAGGTGTTCGCCAGGTCCGGCTACGACACGGTGGTGCGCGGCCGCAGCGAGGACCGCACGGCCGGCCTCGTCGCCGCCGTGCACAAGTCGCTGGGGAAGGCGGTGCTCAAGGGCATGCTTTCCGAGCAGGACGCCGAGGCGGCGCTGCGCAGGATCACGCCGACCACCAGCTTCGACGAGTTCGCCGACTGCGACCTGGTCGTCGAGGCCGTCGCCGAGCACCTGTCGTTGAAGCGCACTGTCTTCGAGACCCTCGACGAGGTGTGCAAGCCCGGCGCTATCCTCGCCACCTCGACGTCCTCGCTGCCGGTGATCGACAGCGCGGCCGCAACCACGCGACCTGGCGACGTCGTCGGCCTGCACTTCTTCAACCCCGCCTCGCGGATGAAGCTCGTCGAGGTCGTGCACACCATCTCCACCTCACCCGAGGTGGTCGCCACCGCGTACGCCGTGTGCAGCAGGCTCGACAAGCACCCCGTGCACTGCGCCGACCGCGCCGGCTTCATCGTCAACGCGCTGCTCTTCCCGTACCTCAACGACGCCGTCAAGATGCTCGAGGCGCACTACGCCTCCGTCGACGACATCGACAACGCCATGAAGGTCGGCTGCGGCCTGCCGATGGGGCCCTTCGAGTTGCTCGACGTCGTCGGCCTCGACGTGGCCCTGGCCATCCAGCGCAGCCTCTACGAGGAGTTCCGCGAGTCCGGCTACGCCCCGGCCCCCCTGCTCGAACACCTGGTCACCGCCGGCCGCCTCGGCCGTAAGACCGGCAAGGGCTTCCGCGACTATTCCTGACGCCCAGGCGACGCCCGGCTGCGTTCTCGCTCGCTCGCGTGCTTCTGCACGCGTCGCTCGCTGCGGCCTTGCCGGATCGCCGCCTGGATCGTCAGGAACCTGTCGTCGGAACCGGTCAGCCGCAGCAGGCGCCGCCGCAGCAGCCGCCGGTGGGGGCCGCGGCCGATGCGCCGTCGCCACCGCGGGCTAGGCCGGCGACGGAGAGGAGCTTGACGGTGTCGGCGTGGCCGTCCGGGCACGGCGCGGGGTCGCCGGAGGCGGCCATCGGGCGGCTCACCTCGAAGGTGGTGGCGCATTCGCGGCAGCGGAACTCGTAGCGCGGCACGGTCGCCCAGTGTACTGCGAGCCCGGTGTACCGCGAGCACAGTGTGCTGCACCGGTACCGTCGATCGCGTGCCTCGACGCAACCGTGCCGACCGGGTGCCGGCGCCGCCGCTCGGCGCCGGCCTCGGCGGTGTGCGGGTGGAAAGCGGGCCGGACGGGGACTGGATGGTTCGCGCCGTGCCCGGCTCGGCCGGCGGCAAGACGTACCGCTGTCCCGGCTGCCTGCAGCCCATCCCGCCGGGGATGGCCCACGTGGTGACCTGGCCGGCCGACGGAGGGATCGCGGGGACGGCCGGAGCCGACGACCGCAGGCACTGGCACAGCGGGTGCTGGCCGGCGCGCCACCGCCGCCGATGAGCCGCCGGCCGCCGGCGGTGGCAGGATCTGCATCGCGATGAGCACCGACATCAGGGCGAACGCCGTGCTGCCCGCCAGGCGAGAGCCGGTCGAACTGCACACCGCTGACGGGCTGAGGCTGGTCGGCGAGCTCGCCTCGCCCGTTGACAGCGCGCCAGTGGCCACGCTGGTCTGCGTGCACCCGCTGCCAACGCACGGCGGCATGATGGACAGCCACCTGCTGCGCAAGGCCGCCTGGCGGCTGCCGGCGCTTGCCGGGCTCGCGGTGCTGCGGTTCAACACAAGGGGCACGGCGAGCGAGGCAGGGCGCAGTGAGGGCGCGTTCGACAACGCGATCGGCGAGCGGTTCGACGTCGCGGCCGCGCTGGAGTACGCGGAGTTCAGCGAGCTGCCCGACCCGTGGCTGGTCGGCTGGTCGTTCGGCACCGACCTTGCGCTGAGGTACGGCTGCGACCCGCTGGTGCACGGCGCCGTGCTGATCTCGCCGTCGCTGCGGTTCTCGAGGCCGGAGCACCTGCGGGTGTGGGCGGACTCCGGCAAGCCGGTCACCTGCATCGTGCCGGAGCTCGACGACTACCTGCGGCCCGACGAGGCGCGCCGCCGGTTCGCCGCCATCCCGCAGGCGAACGTGATCGCCGTGCCTGGTGCGCGGCACCTGCTGGTCGGGTACACCGAGACGGTCCTCGACATCATCGTGTCCACGGTTGCACCGCAGGTGCCCACGCCGCTGCCAGGGGTGTGGGACGGCCCGTCCGAGACGGCGACCGTCGTGGGGCACGGGTAGCGGCGTGGTGATGCACGTGGTCGACGGCGGGCAGGGCACACCGCTGGTGCTGCTGCACGCCTTCCCGGTCGACTCGCGGATGTGGGACCCGGTGCGAGGTGTGCTGGCCGAGGCGGCCAGGGTGATCACGCCGGACCAGCGCGGCATGGGCCGCAGCCCGCTGCCGGCCGGCGGCGACGAGCCGAGCATGGACGCCGTCGCCGCCGACCTGCTCGCCACGCTCGACGGCCTCGGCCTCGAGCGCGCCGTGCTCGGCGGCTGCTCGATGGGCGGCTACGCCGCGATGGCGGTGCTGCGCAGGGCGCCGCACCGGGTGTCAGGGCTGATCCTGGTCGACACCCGCCCGGACGCGGACGACGCCGACCGCAGGGCCGGCCGGCTGGCGATGGCCGAGCGGGTCGAGCGCGACGGCACGCAGTGGCTGGCCGACACCGTGCTCCCCGGCCTGCTGGCCGCCGGGACCCCCGAGGTGCGGCCCGAGCTGGTCGCCTGGCTGCGCGGGCTGATCACCTCACAGCCGGCAGCCGGGGTGGCGTGGGCGCAGCGGGCGATGGCCGCACGGCCGGACTCCACCGACGTGCTGCAGTCGTTCGACGGGCCGGCGCTGCTCATGGTTGGCGAGCGGGACGCGCTCAGCCCGCCGGACCTGAGCCGCCGGATGGCCGCGTTGCTTGCTGTTGGCGAGCTCGTCGAGCTGCCCGGCTGCGGGCACCTCAGCCCGCTGGAAGCCCCCGACGAGGTCGCCGCCACCATCACCGCCTGGCTGGCCCGAACCGCGCGCCAGTAAGCCGGAACCCCGGCGGCGGCTCAGTGGCGGCTCGGTGGCGGCTGCGGCGGCTCAGCGGTGGTGGGCCGCGACGGGGTGGGTGCGGCTGTTGGGTATGGCGCGGGTGGTCTCGTCGTCGGGGTCGTCATCGTCCGCATCGACGTCCGCTGCCGACCTTGACCCGGTGACCGCCATGGGCCGCGTCGCCTCGGCCGGGCCGGCGGTCCTCCGCGTGCCGGCGACTGACTCCTCGGTCGATTCGTCGGCCGGCCAAGCGGAGTTGCCAACCACCGCGTTCGGCCCTTCTGCCGCCGACCCGCCGGGCTGCCGCTCGTCGGCCTGGTGTTCGTCGGCCTGGTGCTCATCGGCCTGGTGCTCATCGGCCTGGTGCTCATCGGACAGTGGCTCGATGGCCTCGGTCACCTCGGCCAGCGCCGAGCGCACCTGGCGCAGCTGCAGCGCGATGCGGGCCCGCATCGTGCGGAGGCGGTCGACGTCGGCCTGGGCCTTGGCCAGCATCCTCGTCGAGAACTCGGTCGCCTCGCGCAGCCGGCGGTTGGCCTCTGCGGTCGCCTCCGCGACCCGCCGGTGGGCCTGCGCCCTGCTGGTCGCCTCTTGCTCGGCGAGCACCCGCATGGCGTCCGCCCGCCGCGCGGACATCGCGATGTCGAAGTCCTCCTCGACCTGCTGGCGCCTGGCGGCCGCCTTGGCGTCGGCCTGCCGCGCCAGGTTCGTCGCCTCCGCGATGATCGTGCCGGCCTCGGCCTGCGCCTTCTCCATCAGCGACCGGTGCTCGTCCTCCATGTCGGCCCGCCGGTCGTCGATGTCGGCGATCAGCCGCTGGTAGCGGTCGCGAAGGGCGCCGCCGTCCGCCTCGGCGCGGGCCATCATCTCCGACGCCTCGGTCTCGGCCCGCGCCCTGATCTCGGAGGCCTCGTCCTGAGCCAGCCGCAGCATCCGCTGCAGTCGCTCGGTCATGCCCTCCATGGTCGCCGGCGCCGAGGCCAGCCGTGCCATGTCGCGCTCGTTGCTGATGAGTTGGGCGCGCTGGTTCTCCACCTGCTTGCCGAGCTCGGCGGCCCTGGCGACTGCGGCGTCCCGGTCGGCTGCGAGAATTCGCAGGTCGGCGTCCAGCCGATCGAGGTGCTCGTCGACCTGCCGGCGGTCGTAGCCGCGCCGCGCCACGTCGAAGGTGGATCCGAGCGGGAGCAGGTCTCGGTCCTCATGCGCCATGGGTCACCACGCTACCTGGCCTCAACCGTTGGCGCGTTCATACACCCCGGAAACGGTTGATCGCGTCCAGATGTCGTTCCCGCAGAATGGAATCCCGCACGCCGAGGCCCTCCTCCGGGGCGAGGCAGAGCACCCCGACCTTGCCCTGGTGGGCGTTGAGATGCACGTCACACGCCGCCTGCCCGGTCTGGTCCAGCGGGTACACGCGCGACAGCGTCGGATGGATCCTGCCCCTGGCGATCAGCCGGTTGGCCTCCCATGCCTCGCGGTAGTTCGCGAAGTGCGAGCCGACGATCTTCTTGAGGTTCATCCACAGGTAGCGGTTGTCGTAGGCGTGGTGGTAACCCGACGTCGAGGCACAGGTGACGATCGTGCCGCCGCGGCGCGCGACGAACACCGACGCGCCGAAGGTCTCCCGTCCCGGGTGCTCGAACACGATGTCCGGGTCGTCGCCGGCGGTGAGCTCGCGGATCTTCGCGCCGAACCGTTTCCACTCGGACGGGTCCTGATCGTGCTCGTCCTTCCAGAACCGGTAGTCCTCCGCTACCCGGTCGATGATCAGCTCGGCGCCCATCCGCCGGCAGATCTCGGCCTTCTCGGCGCTGGATACCACGCACACCGGAGTGGCGCCGCCGTTCAGCGCGAACTGGGTGGCGTAGGAGCCGAGGCCGCCGGAAGCACCCCAGATCAGCACCGTGTCGCCCTGCTTCATCCCGGCGCCGTTGCGGGACACGAGCTGCCGGTAGGCCGTCGAGTTGACCAGGCCGGGGCAGGCCGCCTCCTCCCACGACAGGTGCTTGGGCTTGGGCATCAGCTGGTTGGCCTTCACCAGGGCCAGCTCGGCGAGCCCGCCGAAGTTCGTCTCGAAGCCCCAGATGCGCTGCTGCGGGTCGAGCATGGTGTCGTTGTGGCCGTCCGGGTGCTCCAGCTCGACCGACAGGCAGTGTGCGACCACCTCGTCGCCCGGCTTCCACGCGTGCACGCCGTCGCCGGTGCGCAGCACCACGCCGGACAGGTCCGAGCCAACCACGTGGTACGGCAGGTCGTGGCGCATGGCCATCGGCGAGGTCTTGCCGTAGCGGCGCAGGAAGCCGAAGGTGGGCATCGGCTCGAAGATCGACGTCCACACCGTGTTGTAGTTGATCGCCGAGGCCATCACGGCGACCAGCGCCTCGCCCGCACCGAGCTCGGGCGTCGGCACGTCTTCCACGTGCAGGCTGCGCCGCGGGTCCTTGTCCCCCGCCGCCATGCCGTCGAACATGCCGGCCTCGTCCGCGTGCACGGTGACTGCCCGGTAGCACTCCGGGACGTCCAGCGAGCCGACCGCGTCCAGCTCGTCGGCGAGGATCGCGTCGAGGATCTTCTGCAACGGCTGGCTCCTTTCCAGCATCACCACGGTTGCGGCAGACCTCGGATGCTACTAGCGGGTAGGTCGGCCAGGTCTGCGTTGTGGCGTGCGTCTCGGCCCGGCGGCGGGCGGCGGGACGGCGGTCAGTGCGAACCGGGCGCTGCCGGCTCGACCAGCTCGACGAGCACACCGCCGGCGTCCTTCGGGTGCACGAAGTTGACCTTCGAGCCGGCGGTGCCGCGCCTTGGCGTGTCATACAGCAGCCGAAGGCCCTTGGCCCGCAGCTCGTCGGAGACGGCGGCCACGTCATCCACCCGGTAGGCCACCTGCTGCACACCGGGGCCGTGGCGGTCGAGGAACTTGCCGACGGGGGAGTCGGGCCGCAGCGGTGCGAGCAGCTGCACGCGCGTATCGGAGTCGCCGACCGCCAGCATGGCCTCGCGCACGCCCTGCTCCTCGTTCACCTCCTCGTGCACCATGTGCATGCCAAACGTCCGCCGGTAGAACGCGGCCGCCTCGTCGAGGTCGGCCACGGCAATGCCGACGTGGTCGATCGCGGTGAACATGAGGCGAGCCTACGGCTGTGGACAAGTCGTGAGTGGTAAATGGTGTTCTGACACCATTTACCACTCACGAGGTCTCACCAGGCGAAACCGGCCGCCCAGGTCACCGACGCGAGCACCCGCTGGCCTTCGCGGTTGGGGTGGAAGTAGTCCCAGCCGCTGACCTGGCCCAGCACGAACTGGTAGTTGAACACGGCGTTGTTGTCGAACTTGCAGTTGGAACCGTACGCGGCGCACGCCTGGGCGAGCTGGGTGTTGTAGTCGATCACCCGCTGCCGGACGCGGTTGCGCCGGTCGACGTCGGCCTGCGCGGTCGAGGTCGGGTTGGCCAGCATGGACCGGCAGATGCCGCCGACCCACCAGTAGAACCGCGCCGTCGAGCTGTCCTTGCCGATGAACCACAGCCGCTTGATGTCGGGCACGCTGGCGAGGAACACCTTGGCGTCCGGCAGCCCGCTGCGCAGCGTGTTGAGCGCGGCGTTGATCTGCGAGCGGTAGGTGGCCACCGGCGTCATGGTGCTCTCCGAGGAGGTGCAGGCGTCGTTCGCGCCGATCTCGATGGTGACGTACTGCACGTGCTGGCCGACGGCGGTGCTGGCCTGGCCGGCCATGTTGGACGCCTTCGAGCCGGACACCGCGTCGTTGTACTGCGCCGAGAAGCTCGGGTTGATCGCCCTGATGCGCAGCCGGTGGCTGTTGACGTAGGTGTCGTCGCCGGTGCTCCACGAGCGGCTGGTGCAGTCCACGTACCAGCCGCATGCGTTGAACCCGCGGGTGATCGAGTCGCCCATCGAGGCCATCGAGTTGGGTGGCCCGGTGTAGGCGCTAGCGGATGGGGCGGCCAGCACGCCGGCCAGCAGCGCGATCGTGGCGGCGGCCGGGACCACGCCGAGAATGCGACGCAGCATGGGAGACCTCCTGCAGGGGTGGAGGGTCGGGAAGCGGCCAGACCGACGCTAGGGGTGACGTGACCGGCGTCACAAGCCGTCGGATGGCGCAACTTTACCGATAGGTAACCGCAGGCCAGCCGTGCGCGGACTCACAGCGGACGCATGGTGTCTTGCCGAGTAAGGTCACGCAGAATTGAGGGACACCCATCCGCATCGCCGCTGGAGGCCGTTGTGTCCGGTTCCGTCATCGTCGCTGGAGCTCGCACCCCGATGGGGCGACTGCTCGGCTCGCTCAAAGACTTCTCAGGCGCGGACCTCGGCGGTGTCGCGATCAAGGGCGCGCTGGACAAGGCAGGCGTCGCGCCGGACCAGGTCGAGTACGTGATCATGGGCCAGGTGCTCACCGCCGGGGCCGGGCAGATCCCGGCCAGGCAGGCGGCCACCAAGGCCGGCATCCCGATGGATGTGCCGGCCCTGACGATCAACAAGGTGTGCCTGTCCGGCATCGACGCGATCGCGCTGGCCGACCAGCTCATCAGGGCCGGCGAGTTCGAGATCGTGGTGGCCGGCGGGCAGGAGTCGATGACCACGGCGCCGCACCTGCTGACCCGCTCGCGGGAGGGCTTCAAGTACGGCGACGTGACCATGATCGACCACATGGCCTACGACGGCCTGCACGACGCGTTCACCGACCAGGCCATGGGCCTGCTGACCGAGCAGCGCAACGACGCCGACCGGATCAGCCGCGAGGAGCAGGACGCCTTCTCGGCGCGCTCGCACCAGCTCGCCGCCACCGCATGGAAGAACGGCGTGTTCGACGACGAGGTCGTGCCGGTGTTCATCCCCCAGCGCAAGGGCGACCCGATCGAGTTCCGCTCCGACGAGGGCGTCCGCGCCGACACCACGGCCGACACCCTGGCCCGTCTCAAGCCGGCGTTCCGCAAGGACGGCACGATCACGGCCGGCTCGGCCTCGCAGATCTCCGACGGGGCGGCCGCGGTGGTGGTGATGAGCCGCGCCAAGGCCGAGGAGCTCGGCCTTGACTGGCTCGCCGAGATCGGCGCGCACGGCGTGGTCGCCGGCCCGGACTCCACGCTGCAGTCGCAGCCGGCCCGCGCGATCGCCAGGGCCTGCGAGAAGGACGGCATCGCGCCGGCCGACCTGGACCTTGTCGAGATCAACGAGGCGTTCGCCGCGGTCGGCATCGTGTCGTCCCGAGAGCTGGGCATCGACCTCGACCGGGTGAACGTCAACGGCGGGGCCATCGCCATGGGCCACCCGGTGGGCATGTCCGGTGCCCGGATCGCGCTGCACCTTGCTCTCGAGCTGCGCCGGCGGGGTGGTGGCGTCGGGGCGGCCGCGCTGTGCGGCGGCGGTGGCCAGGGCGACGCGTTGATCATCCGGGTGCCGCAGAGCGGGTAGTCCTTCATGGCACGACACGTCGACGTCGCCGACCTGGTCGGGCGCGCCCGCGACGGCCAGCCGCGCGCGGTGGCGCGGCTGATCTCCCTGGTCGAGGACGCCAGTCCGGCGAGGACTGCTCACAGGTCCGAGCTAATGTCACAGTTGCGCGAGGCCGCGGCCGCGCTCGCGCCGTACGCCGGCCGCGCCGAGGTCGTCGGCCTGACCGGCTCGCCAGGCGTCGGCAAGTCCACCTCGACGTCGGCGCTGGTGGCGGCGCTGCGCAAGCAAGGAAGGCGGGTCGGCGTGCTGGCCGTCGACCCGTCGTCGCCGTTCTCCGGCGGCGCGCTGCTCGGCGACCGGGTGCGGATGCAGGAGCACGCGCTGGACCCGGACGTGTTCATCCGCTCGATGGCCACCCGCGGTCACCTCGGCGGGCTGGCCTGGGCCACCCCGCAGGCCCTGCGCGTGCTCGACGCCGCCGGCTGCGACGTCGTGCTGATCGAGACCGTCGGCGTCGGCCAGTCCGAGGTCGAGGTTGTCTCACTGGCCGACACCACGCTTGTGCTGCTCGCACCAGGCATGGGCGACGGCATCCAGGCGGCGAAGGCCGGCATCCTCGAGGTCGCCGACGTGTTCGTGGTGAACAAGGCCGACCGCGACGGCGCCGACCAGACCGTGCGCGACCTGAAGTACATGATCTCCCTCGGCCGCCGCGAGGTGCCCGGCCCGATGTGGCGTCCGCCGATCGTCAAGACGGTGGCCTCCCGCGGCCAGGGCATCGACGAGGTGGTGGACGCCATCGAGGCGCACCGCAGCTGGATGGTCGGCCACGGCGAGCTGGAGCTGCGCAGGCAGCGCCGCGCCGAGGCCGAGATCGAGGCCATCGCCGTCGAGCAGCTGCGCGACCGGCTCGGCGATGTCCGCGGCGGCTCGGCGCTGCCCGGCCTTGCCAAGCGGGTGGCCGCCGGCGAGGTCGATCCGTACCTCGCCGCCGACGAGCTGGTCGCCGCATTGGCTTACCGATCGCTGAACCAGAGATCCGGCTGAGACGTACAGGTCGCCGTGGGCGACACCCGGCCGGCGATTGACTTTCGGCATCGCGGCGCATTCCTGGTTGGCATCACGGCGGTGAGCGTCGGGGTGGTGCTGCTCCTGCCGATGTACCTGGCCTCGCGCGAGATGGGCTACCGCATGGCCGGCATGCCCATGGACACGGCGATGAAGGTGGGCATGGCGTTGATCGTCGCCGGGTTCGCCACGACTGCGTACGGGCTGGTGCCGCGCCGTAGCGTGCTCACGGTCAAGGAGGCCCCCTTCGAGGTCAGGGCGCTGGACGACGTGCCGATCCGGGCCGCGCACGTGGCGCTGCTTGCCGTGATGGCGGCCGCCGTGACCATCGACGTGATGAAGCCGACCACGCTCGCGTTCGTGATGCCGGGCATCGCGACGGAGTACGGGCTGCGCTCGCCGTCCAACCCGGACGGCGTCCCGGTGGGCTGGCTGCCGCTGTGCGCGCTGACCGGCATGGTGCTCGGCTCGCTGCTCTGGGGCTGGCTCGGCGACCGGATCGGCCGGCGGGCGTCGGTGCTGCTCGCCGCCGTGATGTTCATCGGCACCGCGATCTGCGGGGCGATGCCGTCGTTCGCCCTGAACCTGCTGATGTGCTTCCTGATGGGTGCCGCGGTGGGCGGCATGCTGCCGATCGCCTTCGCGCTGCTGGCCGAGACCATCCCGGCGCGCCACCGCGGCTGGCTGATGGTGCTGATCGGCGGTGACGTCGCCGGCGCGTACCTGCTGACGAGCTATCTCTCCTCACGGCTGCAGCCGATGTTCGGCTGGCGGGTGATGTGGCTCATCGGCCTGCCGACCGGCCTCGCGCTCATCCTGCTGAACCGCTGGATACCGGAGTCACCGCGGTTCCTGCTCGCCACCGGCCGGGTCGCCCAGGCGCAGGCGGTGATGGCGCGGTTCGGGGCGAGGATCGTTGCGACGGCTGAGGGCGCGGACCCTGCGGACGGCGCGGACGGCGCGCGGCGCCCGCGCCTGGCCGGCGGCGGATTCGGACGGCTCGTGCGGCCGCCGCTTGGCGGGCTCACCGCCAGCGTCGCGCTGTTCGCCGTCGGCTGGGGTCTGGTGAACAACGGGTTCCTGCTCTGGCTGCCGACGAACCTGCGCAACCTCGGCCTCGACATCGGCACGGCCGATCGGTTGCTGGCGAACTCGGCGCTGATCAGCCTTCCGGCGATATTCGCCGTCGCTGCGCTCTACGGGCTGTGGAGCAGCAAGAAGACGATGATTCTTGCCGCGCTGGTCACCACGACCGCCTTGAGCGTGTTCGCGGTGATGGGCGAGCGCGTCGGGCAGCATCCGCTGCTGTTGCAGGGGCTCGTGGTCGTGCTGCTGGCCGGCACCAGCGGAATGCTCGCCATGCTCACGCCGTACAGCTCCGAGGTGTACCCGACCCGGATTCGCGCCCGCGGCGCCGGTCTGGCCGGAATGTGCGGCCGAGGCGGCGGCCTTCTCGGCGTCGGCGTGGTGCTGGCCGGAATCGCCCCCCCGAGCCTGTCCGGCGCCGCCAGGCTCGGCACCGTGCCCATCGGCCTCGCGGTGCTGGCCGTCGCCAGGTACGGCGTCGAGACCAGGCGCCGGCGGCTGGAGGACATCGCGGCGGCGTAGCGAAGCAGAACGGGCGTCAGCGAGAGAGGGATCCCATGGACTACCTGGTGATCGGAGCCGGACCGGCCGGCCTGCAGCTCGGTTACTTCCTGGAGCGGGCCGGGCGCGATTACCTGATCCTGGAGTCAGGGCCGACCCCAGGCACGTTCTTCCGCACGTTTCCGCGGCACCGCAGCCTGATCTCGATCAACAAGCCGCACACCGGGGAGAGCGATCCGGAGCGCAACCTGAGAATGGACTGGAACTCGCTGCTGTCCGACGACCCCGGCCTGTTGTTCACCAGGTACTCGCAGCGCTACTTCCCGCCGGCGGACGAGCTCGTGCGCTACCTCGCCGACTTCGCGGCCGGGTGGCGGCTGCGGATCCGCTACGGCACGAGGGCGGTGCACGTCCGCCGGGAAGACGGTGGTTTCGCCGTCACGGACGCCGCCGGCGGCACCTACCGGGCGCGCCGGCTGATCGTCGCCACCGGGCCGTCGCTGCCGTATGTTCCGGCGATCCCCGGTATCGAGACGGCGGAGCGGTACGGCACCGTCTCGGTGGACCCGCGCGACTTCGTCGACCAGCGGGTGCTCGTCATCGGCAAGGGCAACTCGGGGTTCGAGACCGCCGGCAACCTCGTCGAGACCGCCGCGGTGATCCACGTCGCCGGCCCCGGCTCGATCCGGATGTCATGGCAGACGCACTACGTCGGGCACCTGCGGGCCGTCAACAACAATTTCCTGGACACCTACCAGCTCAAGTCGCAGAACGCCCTGCTGGACGGCGAGGTCAGGCACATCGAGAAGGCCGCGGACGGTTACCGGGTGTCGTTCAGCTTCTCCAGGGCGGGCGAGTTCGTCAAACAGCTCCGTTACGACCGCGTCATCGTGTGCACCGGATTCCGGTTCGACCCGGCCATATTCTCGCCGCAATGCTGCCCGGCTCTCGTGATCGACGACCGGTTCCCGGCGCAGACGCCGGAATGGGAGTCCACGAACGTGCCAGACCTGTACTTCGCCGGCACGCTCATGCAGGTTCGCGATTTCAAGAAATCCACGAGCGGATTCATCCACGGGTTCCGTTACTGCCTGCGCGCGCTGCACCGGATCCTGGAACGGAAGTACCACGGCGTGCAGTGGCCGCACCGGGTGCTGCCGGCGGAGGCGGGCGGGCTGGCGTCGGCGATCCTGGCTCGGGTGAACCGGACGTCGGCGCTGTGGCAGCAGTTCGCAGTGCTGTGCGACCTGATCACCGTCGACGGGCATCGCGCGAGGCACTTCGAGGAGCTGCCGACCGATCACGTGCCGGACAGCCCTGACGGCGGTGCCGGCAGCTACCTGGTGGTGACCCTCGAATACGGCCCCGACCATGACCGGATCGACCCGTTCGACGTCTCGGCCGGCCGGATCGCCCAGAGCGACGCCGCCCGCGCAGCGGAGGGTCGCTACCTGCATCCGGTCGTGCGGCACTATCGCGGTGGCGTGCTGGCCGGCACCCACCACGTGACGGAGAACCTGGAGAACGACTGGACCTCGCCGGTCGTGCACCACGAACCGCTGCGTGCGTTCCTTGCCGCGCAGCTCGCCGTCGGCGTCCCCGTGGGGTAGGGCCGCACGGTGCGCGCACTGTCCCTGGACGACTTCCACCGCCGCGCCCGGCTGCGGCTGGCGGACGCCGTGTACGACTTCGTCGCCGGCGGCGCCGACGGCGAGGTGACGTTGCGAGCCAACGAGCACGCGTTCGGCGCGATCGGGCTGATCCCGCGGGTGCTGCGAGGTGGCGCGGAACGCGACCTCGGGCTGACCCT
>Ga0210378_10000854_pt1 | contig 15950 bp, 17 predicted proteins | sample PLM1_60_b1redo_FD_155465 | JGI IMG/M metagenome (GOLD analysis project Ga0210378, IMG submission 155465) | Groundwater sediment microbial communities from an aquifer in East River, Colorado, USA - PLM1_60_b1 redo | ecosystem: Environmental > Terrestrial > Soil > Riparian zone | place: USA: East...
CGCCAAACCCATGATGAGCCGACCGCGGCGCGAACCGGCACCCGGGTGGCCGCGAGGTCGGGAGTACGTGACGCGGTAGTTCAGGTGCGTCACACCGGTGCCCTCGATGACCGTGGGGCCGTGCAGCCGGATCGGGGCGGAGGCGAGGTTGGCGAACAACGCCACGCCGCCGCCGAGCAGCACCGGCACCAGGTTCACGTTGATCTCGTCAAGCTGCCGCGCGTTCAGCAACTGCCGGGCGAGGTCGGGCGTGGCCACCCCCACGATCTTGTCGCCAGCGGCTGCCTTCGCCCGTGCTACGGCGCTGTCCAGGTCGTCGACGAAGGTGATCGAGGAGTCCTCACGCGGCCAGCCGTCGGGGACGCTGTAGGGCGGTCAATCAGGTGGCGGACGTCGGACGGGAACTCGCGGGTGATGTTGGCGAGGGCGAGGCGGGCGTAGCCGCCAGCATTGGCGTGCAGGAGAGCAGTCCATTTCACGCAGCGACTCTAGGACGGGGTCAGCACGTCGGGATCGACTCGCACCACGACCACGCACGGCCGGTCCTTGGCACCGGCGACGGCGCCGGCGAGGGCGTCGTCGAGCTGGTCGGTCCGGTCGACGGTGACGGCGTCGGCGCCGAGCGCGCGGGCGAACGCAGCAAGATCGACGAGGCCGATGTCGACGGCCCTGGTGCGCCCAGTGCGGCCAGCGCGGCCGGTGTGGCGGGCCTGGTGTAGCGCGATCGTGCCGTACAGGCCGTTCTGGAAGACGACGACGAGGATGGGGGCGCGGTGGCGGACGGCGGTCTCGAGCTCCTGGCCGGTCATGAGGAAGCCGCCGTCACCCGCGAGGGCCACGACGCGGCGCGACGGGGCGGCGAGCTGGGCGCCGATGGCGGCCGGGACGGCGTAGCCCATGGCGCCGGAGGTCGGGCCGAGCTGGGTGTGGGGGTGGTCGAATGGCCAGTAGCGGTGGCAGAAGAGCGAGAAGTTGCCAGCGTCGTTGACCATGATGGCGTCCGCGGGCAGGTGGCGACGCATGGCGGCGAGCACGGCGGCCGGGTGCACGGCGGCCGGGTGCACGGCGGCCGGGTGCACGGTGCCGGCCGAGGCCGGGGGCGAGGTCGGCGGGGTGCTGAGGCGGCACCAGAGGGCGTGCTCCGCGGACCAGTCGCGCGGCACCGGCTCACCGCCGACGGCCAGCACGGCGGAGGCGAACGCGCCGACCGTGCAGGACACGGCCAGCGCCCCGGCCTGCGCCGGCGCGACATCCACCTGGATGACTTGCGCGGACGGCAGCGGCAGCCGGTAGCCCTGGGTGGTGACCTCGGAGAGCCGGCAGCCGAGCACCAGCACGAGGTCGGCGTCGCGCAGCGGCGACAGCAGGTCGGGCGGGGTGGCGAGCCCGAGGTGGCCGAGGTAGAGCGGGTGGCCGTTGGGAAAGGCGTCCTGCCGGCGAAAAGCCGCATAGACACCCAGCCCGAAGTGCTCGGCGAGCCGCCGTACCGGCCAGGGGTCGAGCTGCCCGCCGCGGCCCGCGATCACCACCGGCCGCCGAGCCGAGCGCAGCATCGAGGCGACGGCCCGCGCCGTACCCACCTCAGGGCCGACCTCAACGGCGGCGAGCGGTCCGGCGCCGAGCGGTCCGGCGGCGAGCGGTCCGGCGGCCGGTGGTGGGCACGGGCCGGCGAGCACGTCCGCCGGGAACGCCAGCATCGCCGGACCCGGCCGGCCGGTGGTCGCCGCGCGGTAGGCGCGGCCGATCGCCTCCCCGGCCCGGTCGCTGCGGTACACCGTCTCGGCGTGCACCGTGAGCTCGGCGTAGAACCGCACCAGGTCCATCTCCTGGAAGGCATCGCGGCCGAGCCGGTCGGTCTCGACGTGCCCGAGCAGCACGATCATGGGCGTGGAGTCGTGCCTGGCGGTGTGCACACCGATGGCCAGGTTCGCGGCGCCGACCGCCCTGGTCGCCATCGCGACCGCGGGCCGACCGATGAGCTTGCCGACGGCCTCGGCCATGAACGCCGCACCGGACTCGTGCCGGCAGGACACCAGGGTGAGCTCGGGCCGCCGGTCCACCTCGTCCAGCAGCTCGAGGAAGCTCTCCCCCGGCACGGTGAAGAAATGCCGCACGCCGGCTGCGGCCAGGTAGTCGACCACGGCCCCGGCTGCCGTCACGAGCGGCCGGCCCCGATCCCGCCGGGCCCGATCTCGCGGGGCCCAATCTCGCCTGGCGCCGTCTCGCCCACCATGAACTGGCGAAGGAACGGCTCGTCCCAGGTGATCGCGCCAGACCTCAGGTCGTCGACGAGCGTGCGGATCCAGGCCAGCTCGGCCTTGGCGACGGCGCCCAGGTACTCGTCCTCGAGCAGGAACAGCCGCGGCAGCTCCGGTGCGGCGGCCACCTCGGCCTGCTGTTGCGCCAGCAGCTCCTCGAGCCGGGCGGCGCGCCGTTCGAGCTGGTCGCGGACGTCGTCCGGCTCCAGCATCGGCAGGAAGGCCAGCGCGGCGGGGAACTCGGGGAACTCGCGCGCCGGGGTGGACAGCATGGTGTGCAGCCACCGCCGCAGGGTGTCCGAGCCGGCGTCGGTGATCTGGTAGACGGTGCGCTCCGGGCGGCGCTCGTCCCGCGACGTCTCCCGCACCTCGACCAGGCCGGCCCGGCGCAGCCGGTCGATCGTCTGATAGATGCTGTTCCGCTGCGCGACGTTGATCACCTGTTCCTTGCCGCGCTCCTTGATCAGCTGCTGCATCCGGTAGGCGTGCATGGGCGCCTCGGCCAGCATCGCCAGCACGGCCATCGCCAGCGGCGAGCGCCGATCCGACCGGCTCGTCATGGCGGACAGCCTACTGAGGAACTCCCTTGCGCCACGAAGATAGTCATACTATGTTTAGTCATGGAATAACTAATCTCGGGAGGAAACCATGACGAAGGCACTGATCATCGGGGGCGGCATAGCGGGATCGGTGACCGCGATCGCGCTGCGCGAGGTCGGGATCGAGCCGGTGGTGTACGAGGCGTACGACCGCGAGGCGGACGGCGCCGGCGCGTTCCTCACGCTCGCGGTCAACGGGTTGCGCGCCCTGCGGGCGCTGGACCTCACCGACCTGATCCGCGCCACCGGCTTCGACACGCCGCGGATGCGGCTGCTCAGCGGCACCGGCAAGGTGCTTGCCGAGTTCCCCAACGGCCCGGCGCTGCCGGACGGCACGGTCAGCCAGACCGCCAGGCGGGCCGACCTGTACCGCGTGCTGCGCGAGGAGGTGGTCCGCCGCGGCATCCGCGTGCACTACGGCAGGCGGCTGGTCGACGCCGGGATCACCCCGGACGGCCGTGGCGTGCTGGCTCGCTTCGACGACGGCAGCGTGGCCGATGGCGACCTGCTGATCGGCGCCGACGGGCTGCAGTCGCGCACCAGGCGGATCATCGACCCGGCCAGCCCGCCGGCGAGGTACATCGGCCTGCTCAACACCGGCGGGTACGCGCGGGGCGTCACTGTGCCAGGCCAGCCAGGTACCATGCAGATGATCTTCGGTAGGCGCTGCTTCTTCGGCTACCTGCCGAACCCGAACGGCGAGGTGTGGTGGTTCGCCAACCCGCCGCGCGCCACCGAGGCCAGCCGCGAGGAGCTGGCCGCCATCTCGCCGCAGCAGTGGCGCGCCTGCCTGATCGACCTCCTCCGCCGCGACGCCTCGCCGGCCGTCGACCTCATCCAGGCCACCGAGGAGATCCCGACCGGCTGGAGCACCTACGACCTGCCGTCCGTGCCGACCTGGCGCAACGACCGGATGATCATCGTCGGGGACGCCGCGCACGCCACCTCGCCGGCGTCGGGGCAGGGCGCCTCGATGGCCATCGAGGACGCCGTGGTGCTGGCCAAGTGCCTGCGCGACGTGCCTTCCGTTGCCGAGGCGTTCGGCGTGTACGAGGGGCTGCGCCGGGACCGGGTCGAGCGGGTGGTGGCGCAGGGCAAGCGCAATGGCGACGCCAAGGCCCCCGGCCCGGTCGGCCGGGTCGTGCGCGACCTGGTGCTGCCGGTGATCATGAGGCGGCTGGCGTCGAAGGACCCGATGGGCTGGATCTTCGACTACGACGTGGACTGGGAGACACCGGTCAGGACGGCCGTGGGTTCGACCACCGAGCGGTGACCTCGGCCAGCGCTTGCCGTGCCTGCCGCGGTGTTCCCGCCGCGGTCACAGCTCGGCGTTGGTGTCAGCCGTGGAGATTCCAAGTGCTCGCCAGGCGTCAAGGAGCTTGCGGTCACCCGTCGCCGCCACGAGATCGCCGTCTTCCAAGTGCTCCGCCGACGCGCAGTGCACGGCGTCGTATCCTCTGAGCGCGAAGTCGCCGGCCAGTTCGGCGGCGCGATGCACGAGGGTGTCATCGACATCGACTACATCGAACTCGGCCCACAAACGATCCAGAAGCCGCCGCGCGGCATGATGCGTGGCCGATCCCATCCGTTTCAAGCGTTGCGCCTGAGCCAAGGCCGCGGCGGCCTCGACATAGGTCAGTTGCGACGTGGTGACGGCATCACCCTCGTCCCACAGGCGCCGGCAGAAGTCGCTGCTCGGCTCCGCGATCACCAGGGGCACGACCGCCGACGTATCCAGGTAGACGATCAACGCCGCTGGTCGCTGATCAGGTCGCTGACCGACCCAGTGACCACGATGGGCTCGGGCGACGGCCGCTTCCGCCTCGTCGCCGGACGTACTCTGCCCTCGGCAATCAGGCGTTCCAACGCGGTTGGCGCCCCAACCGGCACTATCCGCGCGATGGGCTGCCCATGATCGGTGATCGTGACCGTCCCACCTTCCCGGACCGTGGCCAGGTGACGACTGAGCCGATCACGCAGTTCCTTGATGCCGACGTTCATTCGCCTTCTTTCGGTAGCCACTTTAAGGCTATCAGATGTAGCCACACTCGACGAGGACGCGGCCCCGCCATAGCCGCCGGACCCGTCCCGGCGGGTGGCCTCGACCGCGCCGTGCTCGCCGAGCATCTGGCGGAAGATCGTGGCGTCGTAGTTCAGCCGGGCCAGTTCTGCTAGCCCCAGCCGCATGTGCTGCTCGAACTCCCGGCCAAGAGCGTTCAACCCGTCGGGGTCCGTCATGCACGGTCCATCGACGGATCGACACCCCCGTTACGCCCAGCCGATGTTGCCGGCGTGCTGATTACTGGCTGCTGTCGGGCCGGTTGCCGCGCAGCAGGTCGAGGACGGTGTCGAGCTTGCCGTCGACCTCGGTCAGCTTGCCGTCCAACTCGTCGAACCGGTTACCGTGCCGCTGCAGGGTCGCCGAGATCCCGGTCAGCTTGCCGTCCACCTCGGTCAGCCGCCCGTCCAGCTCGTCGAGCCGGTTGCCGTGCCGCATCTGGACGGCCGAGATCCTGGTGAGCTTGCCGTCCACCTCGGTCAACCGGTTGCCGTGCTGCCGCAGGGTGTTGGAGATCTCGGTGAGCATCTCGTAGATGGCCGAGATGTCGTTGTCGTGCTGGCGGACCTTCCGCTCGATCTCGGCCGGGATCGACATGCACGGAGTGTAAGAACGGGCTATCTCCGCCGAGTCCGGTCAGCGGCCCGCGGCGACGAGCGGTCGTTTCGGTACGCCGGACGGCCGAGCGTTTCCGGCGACGGTGATTGGGTAGCGTCACGGGTGTGGACGATCAGGAGATCACCGGCCAGATCAGCAGTCTGGCCGAGGAGGAGCGGCGGCTGCACGCCGAGCACGTCGGCACGGGGCTGTCCGTGGAGGATGCGCGGCGGCTGGCGTCGATCGAGGCGCAGCTCGACCAGTGCTGGGACCTGCTGCGCCAGCGGCGCGCGCTGCGCGAGATGGGCCAGGACCCCGACCAGGCCGACGTGCGCGACGAGACGACGGTCGAGGGCTACCTGCAGTGACCGCGCAATGAGGAATGGCTGTAGTTAAAGGCCCTTCTTCGCCGCAATGGTGGTACTTGGAGGCACACCGACCTGGACGGTCAGTGCGTCGGTGGCGGCGTCGAGGGTGGCGCCGACGTTGGCGGCCGATGGGCCGGTGGCGATGACGTAGCCGAGGCGGTCGGCGAAGCTGCGGGCCGGCTGCACCACGGCGCCGGCCGCGGCGGTCACCTCGATGCGGTCCACGCCGGGAATGCGCCGGGCTTGCTCGACGCCGTGCACGCCGTCGAGGGTGCCGGCCAGCGGGGCGAGCAGGAAGCGGATGCCGGCGAACCGGCCGTGCGCCGGCGTGAGGTGCACCGGCAGTCCGACGGCGGCGCGCAGCTGCTGTTCGAGCAGCTCGATGCCGGTGGCAAGGCGCACCAGTTCGGGGATCATGCCGCCGGCCAGCCGCGCGTTGATCTCGACGACGGCCGGCCCGTCGGCGGTGAGTTTGAGCTCGACGTGGCTGGCGCCGTGCTCGATGCCGGTGGCCTTGAGCGCCTGCCTGGCCGTCTCGGCGATCTCGGTGGCGGCCGCCGCCGGCAGCGGGGCCGGGAAGACGTGCTGGGTCTCGACGAAGTAAGGCCCGCCGGTCACGGTCTTCTCGGTGATGCCGATGCACGTCGCCACGCCGTCCACGCTGAACATCTCGACGGACAGCTCGGCCTGCGGCAGGTACTGCTCGACGAGCACGGTGCGCGTCGTCGGCTGCCCGCGGCCGTTCCGGGTCACGGCGAGGACGGCCGCGGCGTGCTCGGCCACCTGCGCAACCGAGGAGCACAGCAGCACGTTGGTCGAGCCGGAGTCGTCCACCGGCTTGACCACGCACGGCAGGCCGACCTCGGCCACCGCGGCGGCGGCCTCGCCGGCGTCGGTCATGATCGAGAACCGCGGTTGCACCAGCCCGGCCGCCGTGAGCACCTCGCGGGTGCGGGCCTTGTTGCGGCAGTTCACCAGCGCCGCCGGCCGGTTGCCCGGCACGCCGAGCGACGCGGCCAGCTCGGCGACCGTCTCCAGGTAGTACTCGCTGGTGGTGACGACCCCGGCCGGCCGCTGGCCGGCGAGCTGGCCGTCCACCGCGGCCCGCAGCGCCACCGGGTCGTTGGTGTCGCACTCCACGACGTCGCACGGCTGCTGCGCGAGACCCGCGTACCGGCTCGGCTTGCTGGTCAGCAGCACGGGCCGGACGCCGAGCCGGTCGGCGATCCGTAGCGCGATCATGCCGGTGCCGGTGGTGTTCGACTCGACGAACAGGAGCTGGCTCACACCCCGTCCTCCGGCCCGAGCTGCCCGAGCTCGGCGTCCAGGTTCTCGGCGGCCTGCTGCAGCACGGCCCGCCTGGCCTGCAGCCAGATCGCCAGCTCCGCGTGCTCGCGGCGGCAGGCCTGCAGCAGCTCGGCCACGGCGTGCGGGTTGGTGGAGCCGGCCGACCGCTTGGCCTGCAGCGCGCCGGACACCGTGAACGCGCCGGCGAGCAGCGCCTCGCCGCCGTCCACCCGGTGCCCGGCCTCGGCCGCGATGGTGGCCAGCAGCGCGCCGTCCGGCTTGGCCGGCGGCAGGTCCCGCTCGATCGCGGCGACCACGTACCGGCCGGCGATCACCTGCGCCAGGCGCCACGGCACGCCCGCGCGCAGGGTCAGCAGGTTGGCAAGGGTGAACCCGCCGAGGTACTCGCGCTCGCACGCGGCGCGCATGGCGTCGGCGTCGAAGCGCAGCTCGTCGAGCACGGTGGTGAACAGGCGCAGCACCGAGCGCGCGGTGTCGAACAGCCCGTACAGGTGCGCGCCGGCTTCCTTGGATACCTCGACCATGTTGGTGTACGGCGTGCTGCGCTGGCCGATGGCCATGTCGAGGTGCAGCGAGGACAGGTGGGCGGTGCGGCCGCGGATGCGCTCCAGGATGGGGAAGTTCTTCTTCTGCGGCATCGCGGAGGAGATCCCGGACAGCGCGTCGGGAAGGTCCACGAATCGGTACTCGCTGCTACCCCAGGTCATCAGGTCGGTGCAGAACCGGGACAGCGCGACGCCGAGGCCGGACAGGTCGGCGGCCACGCTCAACACGGCGCCACGGGAGGCGACCGCGACGAGCGCGTGCGGCTGCGGGCTGCCGAAGCCGAGCAGCGCGGCCATCCGGTCGCGGTCCCACGGCAGCTCCTGGCCGGCCATCGCGCCCGCGCCCAGCGGCGCGGCGTCCAGCTCGTGGTAGCTCATGGTGAGCCGGCGCAGCGTGCGGTGCACCTCGGCGGACAGCGCCGTCAGCCAGAAGGCGGGCGTGATGACCTGCGCGGCCTGCAGGTGCGTGTAGCCGGGCATGGGCAGCTCGGCGGTGCCGGCCGCGAGCCGCGCCGCCGCGTCGTCGAACACCAGCAGCGCCTCGACGGTGGCCAGCACCAGCTCGCGGGCGAACATGAGCTGCGCGGTGGCCTGCAGGTCGTTGCGGCTGCGGTCGGCGTGCCACGCGGCCGGCGGCTGCCAAGGGCCGTCGCGGGGGCCGTCCGCGGAGCCGCCGGTGAGCCCGTCGGTGACGTGCCGCTCGATGGCGAACGCGATGTCCGAGGTGTTGGCCATCGGGTCGGCGGCGATCGAGTGCCTGGTGACGCCCTGCAGCCGGGCCGCGATCGCGGCGCACTCGGCGCCGTCCAGCAGGCCCATCCGGCGGTACTCCAGCAGCAGCACCTTCTCGATCGCCAGGTAGTGCGGCAGCAGGTGGCGCAGCTCGTACTCGAACTGCGGCGCGAGCACCTCCTCGTGCCAAACGTCGCTGGGCGCGGCGTCGATCCGCCCGCTGAGGCCGCTCGACCCGCTCAGCCCGCTCGGCCCGCTCATGACGGCTGACCCTACCCGTGCCGCCGTCCCGGCCAGGACCGCCAGAACCGCGTCAGCCCTTACGCGGCCGCTCTTCGTCGCGCACCACTACCACCGGGCACGAGGCGCGCTTGAGCACGCCGTGGGTGGTGCTGCCGAGCAGCAGCTCGGCGAGCGCGGCGTGCACGTGGGCGCCGAGGACGATGGCCGGCGCGTCGCGCTCCTTCGCCACCCGCACCGGGGTGTCGGCCACCGTCAGCTCGTCGGCGACCACCAGCGCCTCGGCCTGGAAGCCGGCCTCCCCGGCGATCGCGGCGCCGTGCTGCGCCGTCTCCTGCGCGGCCTCGTACATCGCCTTGTCCAGCTCGGCCGCGGTGCGGACGTCCAGGGCGGCCGGCGACATCTCGAGGCCGACGGCGGGCCCGGTGGCCAGCTCGAATGCCCTGCCGGCCTCCCACACCACCACGACGAGCACCGGCCGTGGCGCGAGCAGGCCGGCCGACTCCCGCACGGCGCGCTCCGACGCCGGCGTGCCGTCGAAACCGATGACCACGGGACCGGGACTCATGGCTGACGAACGTACGCGCTCCCTCGCCGGCCGCAACTCGCTGCGGTGGCCCGCTCAGAGCCCGGCGAGCAGGTCCGTCTCGGTGATCCCCGGCCCCTGACCGTCGCGAATGAACCACTCGGTGCCGAACGCGTACTCGAAGGCCTCCTGCGGCATGCTCAGGAAGAACGACTGCTCGCTGATCTGGCTCGCATGCGCGCGCATGGCTGCCCGCTTGTGCTCAAGGTACGGCGTAACGTCGACCGCCGCGGTGATCACTTCTACGGGCTTGCCGAAGTTTTCCTCGCTGGTGTCGATGTCCGGCATCTCCACCCCGGCCTCAGCTGCCCGCTCGGCCCACTCGCTCAGGCCACGCATCATGTGGTCGCGGTTCATCGTGTTCTGGTAGACCCGCGGCGTGCCGGCCAGCTCGGCTGCGCGCACCCCGACCCGGTGCACCTGGATGTGGTCAGGATGGCCGTAGCCGCCGTTGTCGTCGTAGCAGAGCAGCACGTCGGCCTGCTCGGCGCGGAGGATGGCGGCGAGCTTCTCGGCGGCCTCCTCGACGGGCGCCGTCCAGAACGAGCCCGGCGCGTCGTTGGTCGGCGTGCCCATCATCCCCGAGTCCCGGTAGCCGAGGAACTCGGTGCGCTTCACGCCGAGGATCTCGGCCGAGGCCAGGGTCTCGGTGACCCGCCGCTCCCACAACTGCTCGCCGTCGGCGAGGAACCCGTCCGGCACCTCGCCGTGCTCACCTCGGGTCGCCACCACGAGGACGACCCGATGACCCTCCTCGAACGCCTTGCGCATCACCCCGCCGGTGCCGATGCACTCGTCGTCGGGGTGGGCGTGAAACGACACCATGGTTGCCACGGCCGCGACGGTACGCGAAGCGCCCGACAGCCGGCCGGCGATCACCCATAGGTGGCCGGCTGTCAGGGCGAGCCGTTGAGGTAGGCCAGCACCGCAAGGACGCGCCGGTTGTCGTCCTCGGACGGGGGCAGCCCGAGCTTGGCGAAGATGTTGTTGGTGTGCTTGCTCACCGCCTTCTCGGTGACGAAAAGGCGCGCGCCGATGGCGGCGTTGGAGCGGCCCTCCGCCATCAGGCCGAGCACCTCACGCTCGCGCGGCGTGAGCGCGGCCAGCGGCTCGTTGCGGGCATGGCGTGCCAGGAGCTGGGAGACCACCTCGGGGTCCATGGCGGTGCCGCCGGCCGCCACCCGGCGCGCCGCGTCGACGAACTGCCCGACGTCGGACACCCGGTCCTTGAGCAGGTAGCCGACGCCGCCGGCGCGGTCGGACAGCAGCTCGCGGGCGTAGAGCTGCTCGACGTACTGGGAGAGCACCAGGATGGGCAGGCCGGGCACCTCGGCCCGGGCCGCGATCGCGGCGCGCAGGCCCTCGTCGGTGAACGTCGGCGGCAGCCGGACGTCGACGACGGCAACGTCGGGCCGGTTCGTCAGCAGCGAGCGCAGCAACGACGGGCCGTTGTCCACCGCGTCGACGACCTCGAAGTCGTGCGCGGTCAGCAGCCGGATCAGGCCATCCCTGAGGAGGGCGAGGTCCTCTGCGATGACAACTCGCACGGCAGCTCCATCGTGACGACGGTCGGCCCGCCACCCGGGCTGCTCACCACCACCGTCCCGTCGAATGCTGCCAGCCGCCGCTCGATGCCGCGCAGGCCGGTGCCGGCGGACGGGTCGGCGCCACCCCTGCCGTCGTCGGCGACGAGCACGGACAGCCGGCCGCCGAGGTGGGACAGCCGCACCCACGCCTTGGCCGCGCCACTGTGCTTGATCACATTGGCCAGCGTCTCGGCGATGGCGAAGTAGGCCGCCGACTCGACCGGCGCCGGTGGCCGGCCAGGTAGGTCGATCTCCACGTCGGTCGGCAGCGGGCTGGCCAGCGCCAACGCCCGCACCGCGCCGTCGAGGCCGCGGTCGGCCAGCACCGGCGGGTGGATGCCGCGGACCAGGTCACGCAGCTCGGACAGCGCCTGGCCGGTAGCGGCGCGGGCCTCGGCGAGCAGCGCCTTGGCCGCGTCCGGATCGCGGTCGACCACCTCGTCGGCCATGCCGAGGCTCATGCCGAGCGCGACCAGCCTGGCCTGCGCGCCGTCGTGCAGGTCGCGCTCGATGCGGCGCAGCTCGGCGGCCTGGGTGTCCACGGTCTCCGCCCGCGACTCGGCGAGCTGGCGTACCCGCAGCGCGAGCCGGGACCGCTCGGTCGGCGCCAGCAGCCAGCGAACGATCACGGCGTCGGCCCGCATCAGATGCGGCACGAGCCACCAGGCCAGCCCGAAGTACACCAGCGCCACCGGCCACGACGTGGCGAATGCCTGGCCGAGCGTCTCGATCCGGAACACGCCGTAGTAGTCGGCGAAGACACCGGGGGCCAGCGACCAGATCAGCGGGAACACGAGCTGCCACAGGCCGCCGAGGGACAGCGAGGTCACGATCACCAGCAGCGCGAAACCGGCCGTGCTGTTCACCGCGAGCCAGACCAGGTCCCGCCAGGTCGCCGGGTCACCGGCCACCGTTCGCAGGCCGGCGAGCCAACCCCCGCCCGGCCGGGCTCGGTACGGCCGCTCGATCTCGACACCGAGCAGGCGGCCGGCCCAGAAGCGGTGGGCGTTGGCCAGCAGCCTGGTCAGGGTGACCGCGCCGATCAGCAGCGGCAGCACCACCCACGTCCAGGACAGCCCGAGCGTGACCAGGGTGACGATCATGACGGCGAAGCCGGCGACGCACATGCCGAGCAGCGCGAACGCCCACCCGACCTGGTGCAGCCGCGCGGTCATGGCATTCGGCATGGCCGTGTTCCTCTCGGGTGGTTCGGCGTGTCCGGTGTTGTCCCGCCCATTGTGTGCCGGCCGGCCGCCGGCTTTCAGTGGTGCTAGGCCCACCCCGGTCGGGGTGCTGCGACCCGTGTCCTCCCGCCGCAGCGCCGAAACCATCGGCGGCGACGGTAACCGATCCGAGTCGGGAGGACTCGACGTGACGACTAAATCTGTGACGGTCAGGGTGGCACGATGGAGCGCCACCCATCCTTGGCGCGCGGTGGCCCTGTGGCTGGTGTTCGTCGCCGCCTGCGTGGTGGTCGGCGGGGCGGTTGGCTCGAGGCAAGCCACCGACCGGGACCTCGGGGTCGGCGAGTCCGGCCGGGCGACCACGATGGAGTACGACGGCGGGCTGGCCATGCCGGCCGTGGAGAACGTGCTGATCACGGCCCGGTCCGGGCCGCTGGCCGGCATAGACGCCGGTGCGACCGCCAGTACGGACGCCGGCGTGGACGCCGCCGTGGCCGAGGTGGCGCGGCGGTTCCGGGACCTGCCGGAGGTGGCCGCGGTCGGCGACCCGGTGACCGCGCCGGACGGCTCCGCCGTGCTGATCCCGGTCACCATGCGGGGAGACCCGGACACCGCCGGCGACCGGGTGGCCGCGCTGCTGGCCGCGACGGAGGCGGCCCAGCGGGCGCACCCCGACCTGCGGATCGAGCAGGTCGGCCGGGCGTCGGTCGACAAGGGCATCAACGACCTGGTGGCGCAGGACCTCGGCAAGGCGGAGAAGCTGAGCCTGCCGCTGACGCTGCTGATCATGGTCGTGGTGTTCGGCGCGATCGTCGCGGCCGGCGTGCCCGTGCTGCTGGCGCTCTCCGCGGTCGCCGCGGCCATCGGCCTGTCCACGCTGGCCACCCACGTCGTCCCCGACGTCGGCACGGTGAACAGCGTGATCCTGCTGATGGGCATGGCGGTCGGCGTCGACTACTCGCTGTTCTACCTCAAGCGCGAGCGCGAGGAGCGGGCCCGCGGCCTCGGCCACATCGACGCCATCGAGATCGCCGCGGCCACCTCGGGGCGCGCGGTGGTGGTGTCCGGGCTCGCGGTGATCGTGTCCATGTCCGGGCTGTACCTGACCGCCGACGCGATCTTCGCATCGCTGGCCACCGGCTCGGTCATCGTGGTTGCGGTGGCGATGCTCGGCTCGCTGACCGTGCTGCCGGCGCTGCTCGGCAAGCTCGGCCGCTGGGTGGACCGGCCGCGGGTGCCGCTGGTGTGGCGGCTGACCAACCGTGCCGGCGGCCCGCCGCGGCTGTGGCCGGCGCTGCTGCGGCCTGCGCTGCGCCGGCCGGGGGTGACGCTGGTGGTGTCCGTGCTGGCGCTCGGCGCGTTGGCGCTGCCGGCGCTCGGTATGACGCTGCGCAACACCGGCGCCGACGCGCTGCCGCGGACCATCCCGGTGGTGCAGGCCTACGACCGGATGACCGCGGCGTTCCCCGACCAGTCCAGCTCGCACAATGTCGTGGTGCGTGCCGCGGCCACCCAGGCCGGCGCGGTGCGGGCGGCGCTGGCGGAGCTGGCACGCCGTACCGGCGCGGACCCCGCGGCGGTGCGCGCCTCGGCCGACGGCCGGGTGCACGCGCTCACCGTGGCCGTGCCCTACGAGGACACCTCGCCGCAGGCGGCCGAGTCGCTGCGCGCGCTGCGCAGCGACCTGGTGCCGGCCACCGTCGGCGCCGTACCCGGCGCGGAGTACGCCGTCGGCGGCTACGTCGCCGAGAGCCTCGACTACTCGACGCACCAGGTGGACAAGCTGCCATGGGTGATCGGGTTCGTGCTCGCGCTCACCCTGGTGATCATGGCGGTGACCTTCCGGTCGATCGTGGTCGCGCTGACCGCGATCGCCGTCAACCTGCTGTCGGCCGGCGCCGCGTTCGGGCTGCTCGTGCTGGTCTTCCAGCACCGCTGGGCCGAGGGCCTGCTCGGCTTCCATTCCACCGGCGCGGTGGTGGCCTGGGTGCCGCTGTTCCTGTTCGTCGTGCTGTTCGGGCTGTCCATGGACTACCACGTGTTCGTGGTCAGCCGGATCCGCGAGGCGGCCAAGAGTGGCCTGCCGGCAAGGGCCGCCGTCGCCGACGGCATCATCCGGTCGGCCGGCGTGGTCACCAGCGCGGCGGCCGTCATGGTCACCGTGTTCGCGATCTTCGCGGGGCTCACGCTGATGGACATGAAGCAGATGGGTGTTGGCCTGGCCGCCGCGGTGCTCATCGACGCCGTGGTGATCCGCGTCGTGGTGCTGCCCTCGCTCATGGCGCTGCTCGGCAGCGCCAACTGGTGGCCGTCGCGGCTGGCACGTTCGCCCGAGCCGGCCCGCACAGCCGGCCGTCCGCCCCAGCGGGTCCCGGTGGCGGCGCGCTGACCGCGCGCAGCGCCCCTTCTCACCGGGCTACCACGTCGCGCCCCGGGATCAGCCCGTACCAGGAACCGATGGCCCGCTCGCCGTTCCGTATGCTGCACGGCCGTACGGAACATGCCCGACGGGCGCCCCGCTCGCGGCGATCTGCCCGCCACCGTCGGCATCTCGGCCTGAGACCGGCCAGTGCCTGTGTCACCTCTATGGGAACATGCGTAACTAAGGAAGTGACATATGTCCCTATAAAGGGCACAATGCGCCCTCGTGGACGTTTCGGAACCAGCCAACGTCGTGCTCGCACCAGGCACTTCGGCGGTGCTGCGGGCGCTTGCCGGCGCGAACGTCGCTTTCACCATCCGGCAACTCGCCAGGACTGCCGGTGTGTCACCCAACCGCGCCCACCAGGTGGTCCAACGGCTTGCCGAGCACGGACTCGTCCTGGTGGAGCAGGCCGGCAAGGCCAAGCTGTGCCGTCTCAACCGGAACCATCTTGCCGCCGATGTAGTCATTGAACTTGTGCGGCTGCGGGCAAGGATGGTGGAGCTCCTAAGGCAAGAAATAACTGGTTGGCGGATTCAGCCAGCCCATGCGTCGCTTTTCGGGTCGACCGCTCGCGGTGACGGCGACACGTCCAGCGATCTCGACATCCTGGTCGTCCGACCAAGGGACGAGGACACCGCATGGGAAGAGCAGCTGTTCGTCTCCGGCCAGCGCATATATTCCGCGACCGGAAACCACGTCGCCTGGTTCGACATCTCCGCAGACGACTTGCAACGAAGTGCGCGGGCCGACCAACCGATTGTCCACGAATGGCGGCGGGATGCGGTCCACCTGGCCGGTACGGAATTGCCTTCGCTGTTACGGAAGCTTTCGTGAGCCGGCAGCCTCCCTGCGGGCCGGCAGAGGCGCGCAGCCGTTGCAGGGTAGCTCGCATGTACCTGGACCTGGCCGAGGTGGCGGCCGGTGAGACAGGCGACGAGGCCAGGAACGTGGCCGCCGGCAACGCAGTCCTCGCCGGCATTGCCGCCTCCGATGCCATTTGTTGCATACATCTCAACAGGCGCCATCGCGGCCAGGATCACCATGCAGCGGTGGCACTACTGGCGGTCATACACCCGCATGGGACCAACCTCGCAGCTGCGCTGGCCACCGTTCTTTCCGCCAAGGACACGTCGCACTACGGAGAGACATTTGTCGGTGAGGCAAAGCTGAAGTCAACCCTGCGCGCGGCCGCCCGGCTGGTCGAGGCTGCCGAAGCGGCGATTGTTCAGGCCTAACGCGACAATAGTGGTCGAAATACTACGCAGGAATGACGCGTTCGTTGGGGACCACTGGGTCATGGTCAGGCCGGTGACGTCGCGGGAGCCGTTCTTGCCGATGTTGGCCAGCCGCTGCTGGTCCTCCTCGGTCAGCACCTGCATGGGCAGCGATTCCAGTTGGCGCACACGTCGTCGGGATGATGCCCAGTCCCTCGCCGACCCGCAGGCGGAGGTCGTCCTCGACGA
>Ga0210378_10000856_pt1 | contig 15938 bp, 17 predicted proteins | sample PLM1_60_b1redo_FD_155465 | JGI IMG/M metagenome (GOLD analysis project Ga0210378, IMG submission 155465) | Groundwater sediment microbial communities from an aquifer in East River, Colorado, USA - PLM1_60_b1 redo | ecosystem: Environmental > Terrestrial > Soil > Riparian zone | place: USA: East...
CGGTCGCCGAACTCGGCACCGCCGTCGGTGAGCTGCGGCAGGTCGCCCATGGCATCCGACCCAGCTGCCTGGACGACGGCCTGGTCGCGGCGCTCGCCCTGCTCGTCGACTCGGTGCCGATCGCGGTGGACCTGGTGGTGACGGCGACCGACCTGGCCGGCGCCCTTGAGACCACGGCGTACTACATCGCGAGCGAAGCGATCACCAACGCCGTGAAACACTCCTGCGCTCAGCGCATCACATTGCACGTCGACACCCACGACAGCTACCTGCACGTCCGGATCGTCGACGACGGGGTCGGCGGTGCGGCATCGCGCGGTGGATCAGGGTTGGTTGGCCTCGCTGACCGGGTGGCCGCTCACGGCGGAACGCTTCGTGTCACCAGCCCCCAAGGCGGCGGCACCACGGTGGAGGCGATCCTGCCATGCGCATCGTGATCGGCGAGGACTCGGCCCTCTTCCGCGAGGGACTCGTCCGGCTACTCGAAGACGCTCAGCATCAGGTAGTAGCCAAGGCCGCCGACGCACCGACCCTCATCGCTCAGGTGAACGCTCACCTACCCGACCTTGTGATCGTCGATGTACGCATGCCACCAGACGGCACCGACGATGGCGCGCGAGCCGCCCGAACCCTCCGCGACAGCCACCCAGACCTCGGCATCGTCCTCCTGTCACAACACATCGAGACTCATCACTCGGTAGCCCTGGTCAGCTCCGGCCGCTTCGGTTACCTACTCAAAGACCGCGTCTTCGACGTGGACGACTTCCTCGACGCTCTGCGCCGAGTCGCGGCCGGAGGCTCGGCTCTGGACCCCGAAGTCGTACATCGGCTGATCAGCCCAATCCGAGCCGACGACCCGATGGCGACGCTGACCCCCCGTGAGCGAGAGGTCCTCACGCTCATGGCCGAGGGACGAACGAACGTCGGCATCGCTCGACGCCTCTGGCTCACCGAGCGAACCATCGAGACCCACGTCGCCAGCATCCTCGCCAAGTTGGGACTCGGCGCCAGCGACGAGGACCACCGTCGCGTCCTCGCCGTCCTAACCTTCCTCAGCCGCCGCGCAAGATGAGGGCGAATACACCATCCGGTCATCGGCACGAGCGAACCTCGGTTTGGTCGGGGTGGGATCTGCGTGGAACGCCACGATGGAAGGCCGCCGTCAGCGCGGCGGATCCTCCCCGACGAGCCCGTCCACCGGCTCCCGGATGAGGTCGGCATGGCCGACGTGCCGCGCGTTCCTCGATCAGGTCGATCAGGAGACGCCGCAGGCTGGGTGCCCGACCGTGGGGTCAGGTGCGGCCGGCCTTGGTGTGACGCTTTCGCGGCCTCACGCGCTAATCAAGAGGCCACCCAAGGCGCGGCGCACGTTTACACACGGAGGTTGTCTTGTGACTGACAGTGCTGTGAAGGGTCGTGTCAAGGGGCTACTCGGAGGGCCGCCTCCTCTGAATGAGCCCTTGGAACAGATGAGCGCCCCTCCCGGGCCCACTGCCCAGCACCATGCCCTCCAGGTGCTCACTCTGGCCCAGAGAACAGCTGAGGAACACGTCGCCAGTGCTCGGGGTGAAGCGGCCAAGATTTGTGCGGATGCGCGCGCAGCCGCGGAGCAGATAGTCCGAGACGCCCGGGTGCACGCCCACGGTCTTCAGCAGGAAGCCGAGAAGGCGCTGTCCGATGCGCGCGCAACGGCAGCGCAGATGGCCCGGGACGCTCAGGCGCATGCCGACAACGCTCAGCGAAACGCCGGGGAGATTCTGTCCGATGCGCAAACACGGGCAGATGAGATGGCCAAAGATGCCCAGGCGAATGCCGATGAACTTAAGGATCAAGCCCAACAGCGCTATGAGGATGTGGTCGGGAGTCTGGCCGCCAAGCGTGGGGCGCTGCAGCAGCAGATCGAGGCGTTAGAGCAGTTTGACCAGGACTACCGGGCTCGACTCACGACTTTCATGCAGAATCAGTTGCGTGCCCTCTGGGTCGATGAGCCGCGTGTAGACGCAGAAGAGGTCGAGCAGCCGGGCTCCGTGGCAACGACCACGCCCATACCGGAGCAAGCGAGCCCCTCTGATGATTCGTAGCGGGCGGCTGTGGTTTGCGGGTCGACCGGCCCGGTGAAACCAGCGAGGCACACACCAAGGCGGCCACACCGCCGTCGGCTGCAACCGCTACGACAGTTCCAGTGACGAGGATGAGCTGACCGAACGCTCGACGGTGGGTTCGGTCGCGAGATCGACGGCTGATAGTCCGCTCGGCTTGGCGCTGCGCTTCACTCAGGTCGCCGAGCTGGCGGATGCGTCTCCCGCTCACCATGCCCGATTGCAGCCACGATGCGGACAGCCGAACTCGCGTGGCGGCAAGCACCCGCGGCGCAGAACCCGGCTGACATCCGGGCCAGGGCCACCGCGCAGTACCTGATCGGCCCGGAACTCCCGAAGCTGACCCGAGCCGCAACGTAGGTTGGCTCGTCAGTCGTCGAGGACCGCCAGGTCGAGCTGGCGGAGGCGCTCGGGGTCGGCAAGCACGTCGATTTCGACGATCTTCCCGAGCGTGATCGTGAAGGCCATGACCGCGAACAGGCGGCCATGTGGAGCAACGACGATTCCCACGGCTCCGTTCACGAGCGCCGGTTGTGCGAACCGGGCACGCCCCGAGAAGGCCAGCGCCTGCTCCGCCACCGCCGCCGCACCGCGGAGCAGCCTCGGTGCGCCCCGAGGCACGGCACCGGCATCGGCTCGGACCACGACGTCTGGGTCGAGCACCGCGAGAAGCGCGTTGAAGTCACCGTCGCGTGAGGCGGCGAGGAAGGCATCGACCACGTGGCGCTGGCGGGTGAGATCGGCGTCGGGAACCGTGGCCCCCTGCACCCGGCGGCGTGCGCGGCTCGCGAGCTGCCGTGCCGCGGCCGGGGAGCGCCCCACGATGGGAGCGATCTCGTCGAAGGGCACGGCGAACATGTCGTGGAGCACGAACGCGAGCCGCTCGGCGGGTGCCAGCGTGTCGAGCACCACCAGCAGCGCGAGACCGACCGAGTCGGCCAGCAGTATTTGGTGTTCGGGGTCGATCCCATCCTCACGGCTCACGATCGGGTCTGGCGGGTGCGCGCCCAGCGGCTCCTCGCGCCGCGACTTGCGCGAATGCAGCATGTTCAGGCACACGCGTGCGACGACTGTCGTCAGCCATCCGCCCAGGTTCTTGACCTCGCTGGTGTCGGAGCGGCTGAGTCGGAGCCAGGCTTCCTGGACTGCGTCATCGGCTTCGCTCAGCGAGCCGAGCATCCGGTAGGCGACCGCCCGCAGATGGGTCCGGTGAGCCTCGAACCGTTCGGCCAGCCACTCGCCCTCGTCCACGGTCACATTCCTTCGTCGCGTTCTGTCATAGCAATGACCCACGAAACCAAGCCGATGTGACAAGCGGGAGGAACCATGCCACCAATCGTGTCCAACATCGAAATCGCCCGTCCGCCAGACGAGGTTTTCTCGTATGTCACTGACCCCTCGCGGTTCACCGAGTGGCAGGACGACGTCGTGAGCGTGCGCCTAGCGGGAGGCCATAGGCCCAGCGTGGGCTCGAGGTTCACCACGACTCGCCGGATCGGTCGCGTCGAGCGGACGATGACGCAGCAGATAACGGAGATCAGTCCCCCGAGGAGCTGGGCCGTTCACGGTGTCGATGGACCGATCAGGCCAAACGTGAACCTCACCGTCGAACCTCTCAACGACGGCGCACGGTCGCGAGTCACGATCGCACTCGACTTCGAGGGGCACGGGATCGGCAAGGCGCTCCTGCCGCTCATCCGCCGGCAGGCACAAAAGGGGGCGCCGATGAGCTACCGGAACCTGAAGGAACGGCTCGAGAGCGGCGACAACCGCGCGGCCCGGTAATGCCGCGCCTTGCTTAGGGATTGGATCGGTGACCGCGTAGCACGTCGATGACGGAGGAGTCATCGCTGCGGCCGAGACCGGCCCGGCGGCCGGCGAGGTAGAGCTGCTCGGCGGCCGATGCCAGCGGGGTCGGGTAGGTGCTCTGGCGAGCGGCGTCGACCACCAGACCCATGTCCTTGACGAAGATGTCCAGCGCGCTCTTGACCTGCTCGGTGCCCTCGACCATGCGCCGACCGCGGTCGTCGAACATGAACGAGGCTGCGGCGCCGTGGCGCAGCACCTCCCAGCAGGTGGCGGGATCGAGCCCGAGGGCCTCGGCGAAAGCGAGCGCTTCGGCGGCGACGGCGATGTGCACGCCGCACAGCAACTGGTTGACCAGCTTGACCTTCTGCCCATCCCCGGCGACGGGGCCGACCACGGGCGCGTTGCTGGCCATGGCTTCCAGCAGCGGCTGCACCTTCTCGACCGCTTGCGTCGAGCCGCTGACCATCATCAGCAGCTCGCCGCTCGCCGCGCGAGCCACACCGCCGGAAACGGGCGCGTCGACGACCTCGACATCCTGAGTGGCTAGCCGCTCCGACCAGGAGGTCACGGCGTCCGCGCCTACCGTTGCCATGATGAGAACAACGGTCCCCGGCTTCAGCGCCTCGGCGGCCTGCCCATCGCCGAAGAGCACGGACTCGCCCTGCGCCGGGGTTGCGACCATGACGGCGAGAACGTCGGCTTCCGCCGCGGTATCGGCGATGGAGTCGCCGGCACGCACACCCTCCTCGGCGAGGGCCTTCGCCCGGGCCGGGTCGATGTCATACGCCGTCACCTCGTGACCTGCGCGTGCCAGGCAGGTCGCCATCGGCGAGCCCATCGCGCCTAGCCCGATCCAACCGACATTCGCCATCAGGACATCTCCTTCACTGGAATCTGCATGGGAGGGCGCTGCCCATCGGGCAGCGTCAGCTTGTCTGCGGCGACCAGGGCCATGGCCGCGACGGCGAGCAACGACGTTCCCCAGGCGAGCATCACGGCCTCCCGCTGAACAGCTCGATCACGTTGGCCAGGGTGCTTTCGTCCCCGACGTTCCCGGCGAAGACCACGTAGGGCATGCCGACCGCCTCCGGTGCGGCCTCGATCGGGCGGAACACCGACACCATGCCGGGCAGCAACTGGCCGACGACCTCGGCGCGGCGGATGCCCAGACCCCGCACCGCGACGTCGTGGGAGGTGATCCCGCCCTTGGCGACTACCCAGGAGGGGCGGGCTGCGAGCGCGTCCCTGACCACTTCGATGACGGCGGTGGAGACGTTCCGGGAGATCGCCAGGCTGTCGTCGGCGTCGCCGCCGCGCATCAGCGTGCGGCTGGTGAACAGCAGCACATCGGAGGTGGCCAGCGCCTCCACGACGTGGCGGCTGATCTCGGCGACGTGGGCGTCGCGCCGGTCGGGGTCGGTCAAGGTCGGCACGTGCAGTTCGACTTCGGCCATGCCGCCGCGTTCTTGGGCGGCGGCCACTTGCCGGCTGGTCAGCCCGACATGTGAGCCCACCACGACCACGCCATGACCGCCCGGGTGGCCATCGGGCCAGATCTGCCGCGCCGTGAGTGGTTCCTGCGGCTCCAGTCCGGCCAGGGCGCGGACGAAGGAAGGCCCCGTCCGGTAGGCGAAGGAGCGACCCTGCTCCTCGGCGTCCAGCAGGCCCAGCACCACGATTTCCAAGTCCGCGTAGTCGGTGGCGTTGACGACGACGAACGCGCCGCCGGTGACGCGGGCGAGGATCTCCGCGACACGCTGCGGACCGCCATTGCGGATGTCCTCGAGCGTGATGCTGTGGACCTCCTCGGCCGTGATGGTGCCTTCGCTCTTCTCGGCGATGAAGTCCCGCAGGTCCGAGGAGGCGTAACCGAAGGTGGCGTCCCGGGCGAACTCGCTGGCACCGACCGGCACCAACTCGCCGCCTACGGTCGCCCAGTGGATGTCGCCGGCGGTGAACCGACCGGCCTCGAAATAGGACGGGATCAGCAGGACCCCGTCATAGCCAGAACCGGTCACCGCCCGGCGGGCGGCATCGATAGCGCGGACCTCGGCGATGACGTGGCCCCGCAATGTCGAGTCGCTGCGGCTCACAACGTCAATCGGAGCGCCCAGCCTCTCGCCGAGCTGAAACAGGCGGCCGGCCACGCTCGCGTTGAGTTCGACCGCGGAGGACTCGGGCAGGCTACGGGTGTTGGTCAGGATGAAGCAGGTGGATCCGGCCCTGGCCAGCCCGGCCGCGTACTCGGCATCCTCGAAGACGGTGACCACATTGACGTCGTGCACCGTCTGGGAGCCGGTGGGATCGTCATCCAGCACGGCGATGCGCCGACCGGTGTGGACGTGGGAGGCGCGGATCCGTTCCCGCGCGCCGGGCTCCACCCGCAGAGGCGGAGCCGCGGCGAGCGCTTCGGCAGCCGGCTTAACGTCGGCGTCAGCTGAAAGGACGGTCATGCGGATCACACCACCAGGCTGAGCAGGCCGGCGACGCCGAAGGCGGTGAAGCCCATGATCGTTTCCAACACCGTCCAGGACTTGAGGGTGTCCTTCTCGCTGATCCCGAAGTACCGGCTCACCAGCCAGTAGCCGGCGTCGTTGACGTGTGATGTGGACGTCGCTCCGGCGCCCATCGCGACGCAGATCAACGCGAGTTGCGGCCCGGAGAGGTCGGCCTGCGCGACCAGGCTGGCGATGATGCCCGAGGTGGCGACGATCGCCACTGTCGCCGAGCCCTGCGCGATCCGCAGGGCCAGCGCGATGGCGAAGGCCAGCACGATCAGTGGCAGGCCGGTACTGGTCAGGCTGCTGGACAGGACCTTGCCAACGCCGCTGGCGACCAGGACGCTGCCGAAGACGCCGCCGGCGCCGACCACCAGCAGGATCATCCCGACCGGCTTGAGCGCGCTCTCGGCCACCGTGATCAGGTGGTCCTTGCTCCAGCCTCGCCGGATGCCCAGGACGTAGAAGGACGCCAGGACCCCGATGAGCAGTGCCATCAGCGGGGCGCCGAGGAAACTCAGCACCTGCTGGACCGGGTGCTCCGGGTCGTTGAGGATCAAGCTCGAGAACGTCTGCAGCAGGATCAGCACGATGGGCAACAGGATGATCCCCAGCACGGTGCCGAATCCGACCGGCGGCGGCTTCTGGCGCACCGGGGTCGTCGCCGTCGCGGTAGCCGTCACGGTCGCCGTCGTCGAGCCCGAAGAAGACCCGCCAGACCCGCCAGACGAGCCGTCGACAGGAGGCTCACCGATGGGTCGCAGGCCCTGCTCGTCGTACTCGTCGTGGAAGCTCTCCTCGACGTAGGGCGGGATCGGCACGAAGATGCGCTTGGCAATCCAGCGGCTGTAGAAGTAGCCGCCCAGGATCCAGGCGGGGATCGCGCAAACCACACCGAACACGATGATCAGGCCCATGTCGGCGTGCAGCAGGCCTGCCGCGGCCACCGGGCCCGGGTGCGGGGGCAGCAGGCCGTGGACGATGGCCAGGCCGCCAGCCAACGGCAGCGCGTAGAAGAGCATGCCCTTGCCGCCGCGCTTGGCCGCCGCGTAGACCACCGGCGCCAGCACGATGACGCCGACGTCGAAGAACACCGGGATGCCGAAGATCAAGCCGGTCAGGCCCAGCGCCAGCGGAGCTCGATGCTCACCGAACAGTTTGAGCAGATTGTCGGCGATCCGCTGCGCCCCGCCGGACACCTCGAGCATCTTGCCGAGCATCGCGCCCAATCCGACGATCGGGGCGACATGCGCGAGGACCTTGCCTATCCCGCTCTCCATGTCGGGAACGATCTCGGCCAACGAGATCCCGGCGCTTAGCGCGACACCCGCGCTGACCAGCAGCAGGGATACGAACGGATCCAGTCGAATCCTGATGATCAACCACAGCAGCACTGCGATCCCGGCAGCGGCCACCGACAGCAGGTAGGGAGCGCTGTCCATCATGGCTGACCTCCCTGCGGGACGAATTGGCACCGGCCGGGCAGCCGCTGCGCCGGCTGGCATAGAGACAGGGATAGGGACATGGCGGAACTACCTCCGTGAGCTGGGGGGTGCCGGACTGGCCTCGGCGGCCCGCGCTGGGCCAGCCGCCTGCTGTGCCGTGGTGACACGCTTATCTGATATCTGATAAGTTGCCACTCGATGAAGCCGCCGTCAAGAGCCTGGCTCGAACTTGTCAGATATGTTGTCGTCGTTGGCGTCAGCGGGATCGAGAGAAGGAGCGTCCTATGCGCGAAGGTCGTGCGGCCGCCGCCGCGGATGGCCTGCTTCAGCTGGTCCTGGACGGCACGTTCCCCCCGGGCAGCACCCTGCCAAGTGAGGCCGAGCTCGCGGAGCGCTTCGACATGAGCCGGTTGACGGTCCGCGAAGCGATCCGCTCGCTGGCCTCGACCAACGTCATCCGCGTGCAGCAGGGCCGGTCGAGCGTCATCAACCCGGTCGAGCAGTGGTCCCCGCTCGAACCACGACTGCTCCAGGCCCGCGGCAAAGCTTCGGGTGAGCCGCTCCGGCTGCCCAAGCGCCTGCTCGAGGCCCGGCGCACCGTGGAGGTCGGGATCGCCGAGCTTGCCGCGATCCGGCGCAGCGACGAGCATCTCGCTCGCATGGCGGCGTTCGTCGAGCGGATGCGTGACGCGCACCGGCAGACCGACGTGCCGCGGTTCGTCGAGGCGGACCTGGCTTTCCACCAGACGCTGTTCGAGGCCGTCGACAACGTCTTCCTCGACGCGCTGTTCGCGCCACTTTCCTCGGTCCTACGGACGTTGCGGCACGAGACCTCGTCGGTGCCCGCGATCCGCGAGCACGCGATCGAGTGGCACGCCAAAATTCTGGCCAGCGTTGCTGAGGGAGACGCTGGCGCGGCCCGCGAGATGATGCGCGGACACCTCATCCAGACCGAAGACGACACGGACCACTTCCTGGGAGAACAGCACGTCGCCAACGCCGCGCTCGGCTGACCTCCCGTACGGAGTGAGCGACCGTTGCGGTCGCGTCGCCGGTCGGCTGCGTGACCGCTCCGGCCGGCGACGCGACTGCGGCGGACGACAGCACGAGCGCCGTCACATACACCACCGCGCGCCAGGGCGCGGCATCGGACGGCGTACTGCGGCTGCCATTCCCCCCACCGCCTCCCAACTAGCCCCCACGGTCGTCTTGCCCGGCCAGGGGTGTCAACGGCCGTCCGGCGGACCAGGATCGGGCGTTCGGTTGAGGGCAGGACCGGCCGCTGTGCTATTCCTTGGGCACTTGGGTATTTCCTGAGCACCTGGGGTATCGAGCAGGGCACCAGGGGTATCGAGCAGGGGGAGACGCGTGACAACGGCTGACAACGGGGCGGCGGCGGCGCTCACCCTCGTCCATTCGGGCAAGGTGCGAGATGTCTACGCGATCGGCGACGACGAGCTGCTCCTCGTCGCCAGCGACCGGATCTCGGTCTACGACGTGGTGCTGCCGACTCTGGTCCCGGACAAGGGCGCCATCCTCACCCAGCTGTCGCTGTGGTGGTTCGAGCAGCTCGCCGATGTCGTACCCAACCACGTGATCTCCACCGACGTGCCGGCCGAGTTCGCCGGACGGGCGATCCGGGTGAAGCGGTTGAAGATGGTGCCGGTCGAGTGCATCGCCCGTGGCTACCTCACCGGCCTGGGCATGGAGCAGTACCGCGAGAGCGGATCGGTCAGCGGCGTGCCGCTGCCGTCCGGCCTGGTCGAGGCGGACAAGCTCGCGTCGCCGATCTTCACCCCGACCACCAAGGAGAGCGTCGGTGTCCACGACCAGCCGATGACGTATGCCGAGGTAGAGGCGCACGTCGGCGCGGACGTGGCCGACGACCTACGGCGCATCACCCTCGAGGTGTACTGGCGCGGCGCCCGGATCGCCGCCGAGCGGGGCGTGATCGTCGCGGACACGAAGATCGAGCTGGGCTGGTCTGCCGGTGATGAGCTGACCCTGGGCGACGAGGTGCTGACGCCGGACTCGTCGCGGTTCTGGGCGGCGGACCACTGGCAACCCGGCCAGGCGCAGCTCTCCTATGACAAGCAATTCGTCCGGGACTGGGCGGCCAGCACCGGCTGGGACAAGCGCGCGCCCGGCCCGGAGGTCCCGGAGGACGTGATCGCGGCGACCCGCGCCCGGTACGTCGAAGTGTACGAGCGCCTGACCGGACGCACGTGGGCCTAGGGCACGTCGTCCACGTCCTGGCCTGCCCGTACTGTGCCGCCGGGCTGACCCTCGCCGACCGGGTCCTGCGGTGCGGCAACGGGCACTCCTTCGACGTGGCCCGGCAGGGGTACGCGAGCCTGCTGACTAGCGACGCGAAGACCGGCACCGCGGACACCGCAGAGATGGTCGAGGCGCGGTCGGCGTTCCTCGCCGCTGGCCACTACGCCGGGCTGGCGGCCACGATCAGCGCGGCGGCCGGGGGACGGGTGGTCGCCGATATCGGGGCCGGCACCGGGTATTACCTGGCCCGGGTGCTCGACGAGCATCCGGGCGCCGTCGGCGTCGCGCTGGACGTCTCCAAGTTCGCCCTCCGCCGGGCCGCCCGCGCGCACGAGCGCATCGGCGCGGTGGTCGCCGACGCCTGGCGCGGCCTGCCGCTGGGCGACGGGACCGTCGACGCCGCGATCAACGTGTTCGCGCCCCGCAACAGTGCCGAACTGCGCCGGATCCTGCGGCCGGGCGGCGCTTTGGTGGTGGTCACCCCGACGGGTGCTCACCTTGCCGAACTGGTGCAGCGGCTGGGCCTGCTCAGCGTTGACGAGGCCAAGGACGCCCGGCTCCGCGAGCAGCTCGGTGGTGACTTCACGTTGGAGTCCGCACAGCCGTACCAGGAACGCCTGGCGCTGCGCCCGGCCGAGGTGCGCGCGCTGGTGCTCATGGGTCCCAGCGCGTGGCACCTCGACCGTGCCGCCGTGGACGCCGCGGTGGCGGAGTTGCCCGATCCATTCGAGGTGACGCTGTCGACCACCGTGTCGACGTTCCGGGCGGCCGTCACAACCCCGGGTTGACGACCAGCGTCGGCACCTCCGGGGCGTCGCCGAAGAAGTGCTGGAGGGTCCGCAACCAGGCGCGGGTCCAATCGCCGTTGAGGAAGATCAGGTTCAGCGTCTCGTGGAGGAACGTCCGCAGACCCTTGTCGTCGCGGGCGATGCCGATGCCGTATGACTCGTCGCTGAACAGCTCGCCGACCAGGCTCAGCGCGCCCATGCTGTCCGCCGCGAGGCCGGCGAGGATGACGTTGTCGGTGGTCACCGCGTCGTAGGTGCCTGTTTTGACGCCCTCGGCGCACTTGAGGAAGCTGTCGGTGGCCGTGACGATCGCGTTCGGCTGGGCCTTCTGCAGCTGATCGAGCGACGTCGTGCCCTTCTGCGTGCAGACCCTGCGTCCGGCCAGGTTGGCAACGCTCTTGATCTGCGTGTTGCCCGTCTTGACGAGGATGTCCTGGCCCGCGTTGAAGTACGGCCCGACGAAGCCGATGATCTTCGCGCGTGCGGGCGTGATCGTGTACGTCGCGGTCACGATGTCGACGGTCTTCTGCTTGATGACCTCTGGCCGCTGCGCCGACGTGACCGTCACGAACTTCACCTTCGACGGCGTACCGAAGATGCGGATCGAGATGAGCCTGGCCATCTCGGCGTCGAACCCCTCGATCTCGCCCGTCTTGGGACTGCGGAGCCCGAACCCGGGTGCGTCGGTGGTGATGCCGACGCGCAGCACGCCGCGCTTCTTGATCTCCTTGACCGACGCCGGCATCTGGTCGGCGGTAGCGGCCTCGGTGCCGTAGCCGTTAGGCAGTACGTACTCCTCCTTGTATCCGTTGTCACATCCGGTGAGGGCTAAAGCCAGCGCGGTCGCAGCCGCGAGGACTCTGACGGTGCTTGCCAACATGCGTTCGTGCCCCTTCGCGCGAACCCTGGCCCCCCGAGTCCAGGCGGTAGACCTCCCCAGGTCGCGGGTCAGAATGCCGCGCTTCGCCGCCGAGGTCAGTAGCGATCCCAGCCGGTGGACGAGGTGAACAACGCTCGTATTTGCCGGCGGCCCGAATACGGGTCGGAGCTCAGCACCGGTCGCGGATAACATCTGCGGAACAGTCCCCGATCTGAGGAGCACATCGTGTCCGCACCAAGTCCCGCCGCCGCGCCCACCGCCGTCGTGGTGCCCGCCGGGACTACGGCGGCCGACGCGCTCGCCGCAGCCGGGGTGCCGCTCGACGGCCCGTCCGGCGCTGTCGTCGTCCGCGACCCGGGCGGCCAGCTCCGCGATCTGGCCTGGGCGCCGGACGTCGACACCGAGGTCATCCCGGTGCCGATGGACTCCCACGAGGGCCGAGCGGTGTTGCGCCACTCGACCGCGCACGTGCTGGCCCAGGCGGTCCAGGAGCTGTTCCCGGGCACCCTGCTCGGCATCGGCCCGCCAGTGGAGAACGGTTTTTACTACGACTTCCTGCCCGAGCGCCCGTTCCACCCGGACGACCTCGCGCAGATCGAGAAGCGCATGCAGCAGATCGTCAAGGCTGGCCAGCGGTTCAGCCGCCGGGTGATCAGCGACGAGGACGCCCGCAAGGAACTCGCGCACGAGAAGTTCAAGCTGGAGCTGATCGATCTCAAGGGCTCCGCGGGCGACGCCGCCGAGGGCGCGTCCGTCGAGGTCGGCGCCGGTGAGCTGACCATGTACGACAACCTGGACGCGAAGTCCGGCGACCTCGTCTGGACCGACCTGTGCCGTGGCCCGCACCTGCCCGTCACCCGCAAGATCCCGGCGTTCAAGCTGATGCGCAGCGCCGCCGCGTACTGGCGGGGCAGCGAGAAGAACCCGCAGCTGCAGCGCATCTACGGCACCGCGTGGGAGTCCAGGGAAGCGCTCAAGGAGCACCTGCGGCTGCTGGAGGAGGCGGCCAAGCGCGATCACCGCAAGCTCGGCACCGAGCTCGACCTGTTCAGCTTCCCGGACGAGATCGGCTCCGGCCTCGCGGTGTTCCACCCCAAGGGCGGCATCATCCGGCGCGAGATGGAGAACTACTCCCGCAAGCGGCACGAGGAGTCGGGGTATGAGTTCGTCAACACCCCGCACATCACCAAGGAGAGCCTCTTCCTGACCTCGGGCCACCTGCCGTACTACAAGGACACCATGTTCCCGCCCATGGAGCTGGAGGGCGCCGAGTACTTCCTCAAGCCCATGAACTGCCCGTTCCACCACCTGATCTTCCGGTCCCGCGGGCGGTCCTACCGTGAGCTGCCGCTGCGGCTGTTCGAGTTCGGCACCGTGTACCGGTATGAGAAGTCCGGCGTGGTGCACGGCCTCACCCGGGTGCGCGGGCTGACCATGGACGACTCGCACATCTACTGCACCAAGGATCAGTTGCAGGACGAGCTGAAGTTCCTGCTCGGCTTTGTACTTGAGCTTTTGCGAGATTACGGACTAAAGGACTTTTATCTGGAACTGTCCACTCGCGACGATTCGGAGAAGTTCGTCGGCGACCCGGCGCAGTGGGCGGAGGCGACCGAGGCGCTGCGCGAGGCCGCCGAGTCCTCCGGCCTTGAGCTGGTGGCCGACCCGGGCGGCGCCGCGTTCTACGGCCCGAAGATCTCGGTGCAGGCCCGGGACGCCATCGGCCGCGCCTGGCAGATGTCCACCATCCAGCTCGACTTCAACATGCCGGAGCGGTTCGAGCTGGAGTACCAGGCCGCCGACGGCACCCGGCAGCGGCCGATGCTGATCCACCGCGCGCTGTTCGGCTCGATCGAGCGCTTCTTCGGCGTGATGACCGAGCACTACGCCGGCGCGTTTCCGGCCTGGCTCGCACCGGTGCAGGTGGTCGGCATCCCGATCGGCGACGCGCACCAGCCGTACCTGGCCGAGTTCGTGGCCCGGCTGCGCGCCGAGGGCATCCGCGCCGAGGTGGACCACTCGGACGAGCGAATGCAGAAGAAGATCCGCAACGCGCAGAAGCAGAAGATCCCGTTCATGGTGATCGCCGGCGACGATGACATGGGCGCCAGCACCGTCTCGTTCCGGTACCGCGACGGGTCGCAGCGCAACGGCGTTCCGCTCGATGACGCGGTGGCGCACGTGCTCGATGTGGTGCGCTCGCGGACCAACGACGGGCCTTCGGCGGCCGGTGCCTCCGACGCGAGCGGTGTCCAGGAGGCCGTGGCCAGCGCCGTCGTCGACGAGACGCTCTAGTTCGGGCCGGCCTGCGGCGCGCGGTAACTCGCTCGCGCGCCGCAGGCCGGATTGCCTACCGTGGTCCGCATGGGAGTGGACGCGCGGGGCCGGCTGGTCGAAGATCCGTTCGCCTACCGGGTGACGAAGGACGGCAAGGTCCTGATCTCGCGCGGCGGTCGGCCCGTCGTGACGGTGGGCGGTCCGGCGGCGGAACGGCTCACAGCCTGGCTGGAGAACGCCTCCGACGAACCGCAGATCCAGCAGCTCCTGGCCCGCGCGACCGGCAACTACCGGCGCGGCAACGAGCGGCGCGGCGGTCGGGCCTGAGGCTGGTACAGGCGGAGGCGCGGCTGGTCGCCGGCCCCTGGGACCGGCCCCTAGGATCTGTGGTCATGACGGGCCCGCAGTTCGAACTCCAGTCCGGCGCCGGCGCCGCCGACAGTTTCCAGCGGCTCTGGACCCCGCACCGGATGGCGTACATCAAGGGCGAGGGCAAGCCGGCGAAAGAGGCGGAGTGCCCGTTCTGTGCGGTGCCGGAGCTTTCTGACGCCGAGGGGCTGATCGTCGCGCGTGGCGAGTCCGTCTACGCAGTGCTCAACCTGTACCCGTACAACTCGGGCCATTTGATGGTCGTGCCGTACCGGCACGTCGCCGACTACACCGACCTGACCGACCCCGAGACGATCGAGCTGGCGATGTTCACCCAGCACGCGATGCGCGCGGTCCGGCTCGCCAGCGGCGCGCAGGGGTTCAACATCGGCATGAACCAGGGACACGTGGCCGGCGCGGGCATCGCTGCCCACCTCCACCAGCACGTCGTGCCGCGGTGGGGCGGCGACACCAACTTCATGCCGGTGGTCGGCCACACGAAGGTGCTGCCGCAGTTGCTGGGCGAGACCCGGACGCTGCTCGCTCAGGCCTGGGAGGAGCTGGCCCGCTCCTGAAGCGCGGTCACCGTGACGAAGCGGTAGCCGTCGGCGGTGAGCTGGGTGAGCAGGGAGTCGAAGGCGGACATCAGCTCGGCGCGCGGCGTGCTGCCGCCGTCGTGGCCGAGGATCACCGTGCCTGGCGTGACGGTGGCGACGGTGCGGTCCAGGTCGGCGCCGGGCGCGCGGCCGCGGATCAGCGCCGACCAGAGCACCACCTGGTACCCGGCCTCGGCGGCGGCGAGCAGACCGACCGGGTCGATCACCCCCCACGGCGGACGGAAGAGCGTGGCTGCCCGCCCGGTGACCGCGGTGATGGCGGCGGCGCCGCGGCGTAGCTGGGCGACGGCCCGGCCGCGGTCGCATTCGTCCAGGCGCTCGTGGCTCCAGGTGTGGTTGCCGATCTCGTGGCCCTCGGCGACCGCGCGGCGGACCAGCTCGGGGTAGCGCTCGACGCGTTTCCCGACGACGAAGAAGGTGGCCCGCGCACTATGCCGGCGCAGCATGTCCAGCACCTGCGGCGTCCACTGGGGATCGGGCCCGTCGTCGAACGTGAGCGCCACTTCGCGGCGGTCGGTCCCGGCACGCCACATCAGATCGACGTCGACCGCTCCGGTGCTGCCCTCGGCCGGCCGCGCGCACCGTTTGGAACGCTGCCCGAATGTCTCCGCAGCCTCGAACCCGCCGACACTGCTGGCGACGCCGGCTGCCCCCGCCAGCGCGCCCGTCAACACCGTCCGCCTTTTCATAACTCATGGGTAACACGGGGCGACAAGACGAAGTGTCTGGTAGGGAACAGATCAGGGTGATCGGATCGAAGATCATTCCCGGGAGGGACGGCGTCTCGTCCCTCCCGGTGAGGCGGCGTCACCCGTCGGAGGGTTTCCGGGCCTGTTCGGCGAGGTGCGGCGGCATCGGGTCGTACCGGAGGAAGGTCCG
>Ga0210378_10000858_pt1 | contig 15935 bp, 12 predicted proteins | sample PLM1_60_b1redo_FD_155465 | JGI IMG/M metagenome (GOLD analysis project Ga0210378, IMG submission 155465) | Groundwater sediment microbial communities from an aquifer in East River, Colorado, USA - PLM1_60_b1 redo | ecosystem: Environmental > Terrestrial > Soil > Riparian zone | place: USA: East...
TCGCCACCAGGTCGAGGTTCACACTTCCGACGACGGTCACCCGCACGCCGCCACCCTGCCAGACCGATGCCGACCGCGTGCGGTCGGCATCGGGCTATCTTGCTCCGGCACGGTCGCCTGACCGGATGCGGCCGCGTGCGGTCGGCACCGGGCTATCTTGCTCCGGCACGGTCGCCTGACCGGATGCGGCCGCCCGCGGTCGGCAGCGGGCTATCTTGCTCCGACCGGTGCTGACCGCCCCGGCGGTCGGCAGCGGGCTATCTTGCTCCGGCACGGTCGCCAGACCGCAGTCCGTCCCCGGAACTGGGTACGGTCGGGACGTGTTCACCACCCGACCGGAGTTGGCCGGCACGTTCGGCATGGTCGCCTCGACGCACTGGCTGGCCACCGCGGCCGGAATGGCGGTGCTGGAGGCAGGCGGCACGGCGTTCGACGCAGCGGCTGCGGCCGGGTTCGTCCTGCACGTCGTCGAGCCGCACCTGAACGGGCCGGGCGGCGAGGTCCCGGCGGTCTTCGCCACCGCCGCCGACCCGACCCCCACCGTCCTGTGTGGACAAGGCGGGCTGCCTGCGGGCGCCACCGTCGCCCATTACCGCGACGACCTCGGTCTGGCCGCGGTGCCCGGCACCGGCCTGCTCGCCGCAACCGTGCCCGGAGCGGTGGGCGGCTGGCTCGCGCTGCTCCGCGACCACGGCACCATGCGGCTGCGGGACGTGCTGGGGTACGCGATCGGGTACGCCGAGCAGGGCCATCCGGTGCACCCTCGGGTGGCCGACACGATCGGCGCGATGGCCGACCACTTCCGCACCGCGTGGCCGACCTCGGCGGAGGTCTGGCTGCCCGGCGGCCGGGTGCCGGCATCGGGCGACCTGGTCCGCGAGCCGCGCCTGGCGGCCACCTACCGCCGGTTGCTCGCCGAGGCCGACGCGGTCGGGCCGGGCCGGGAGGCGCAGTTGGAGGCGGCTCGGCAGGCGTGGTACGAGGGTTTCGTCGCCGAGGCGGTCGACACGTTCTGCCGGCAGGAGTGGGCCGACGACACCGGCCACCGGCACGCCGGCGTGCTCACCGGCGGCGACCTGGCCCGCTGGCGGCCGACGTACGAGCCCGCGGTCACCCTGGACTGGCGCGGCGTCACGGTCGCCAAGGTCGGCCCCTGGTGCCAGGGGCCGGTGCTGCTGCAGCAGCTTGCCCTGCTCGGCTCCGGCGACCTGCCGCCGTACGGCGGCCCGGACCTGGTCCACCAGGGCGTCGAGTACGCCAAGCTGGCCTTCGCCGACCGGGAGGCCTGGTACGGCGACGCCGCCGACGTGCCGCTCGCCGACCTGCTCGCTCCGTCCTATGCGGACAGCCGCCGGGCGCTGGCCGGCCGCACCGCGTCGTACGAGCTCCGGCCCGGCCGGCCCGGCGGACGGGAGCCGCGGCTGGCCCGGTACCTGCTGGACGGCCACGGCCGGCCCGGCGTCCCGACCGCCGAACCGGCGCTGGCGGAACCCGGGTTGGGCGAGCCGACCGTCTCCCCGGCCGGCCTGGCGGCGGGCGACACGTGCCACGTCGACGTGGTCGACCGGTGGGGCAACCTGATCTCGGCCACGCCGTCCGGCGGCTGGCTGCAGAGCTCGCCGGCGATCCCGGAGCTGGGGTTCTGTCTGGGCACCCGGGCGCAGATGTGCTGGCTGGAGGAGGGCCTGCCGGCCTCCCTCGGGCCCGGCCGGCGCCCGCGGTCCACGCTCTCCCCGACGCTGCTGCTTCGCGACCGCGTGCCGGTGCTGGCCTGCGGTACCCCCGGCGGCGACCAGCAGGACCAGTGGCAGCTGTGCTTCTTGCTCGCGCACTTGGTGGCCGGGCTGGACCTGCAGGCGGCGATCGACGCGCCGGCGTGGCACACGAACGCGTTCCCGTCGTCGTTCTACCCGCGCAGCACCGCGCCGGGCGAGGTGGTCGTCGAGTCTCGGCTGGGTGCCGACGTGATCGCCGAGCTCGGCCGGCGCGGGCACCGGGTCGTCGTCTCCGAGCCCTGGTCGCTGGGCCGGCTCTCGGCGGTCTCCCGCGACCCCCGGACCGGTGTGCTGCGGGCCGCCGCGAACCCGCGCGGCATGCAGGGTTACGCGGCCGGCCGCTGACCGCCGGCCCGGACCGGGCGCCGGGCGCCTACTCGCGGGCCAGCGCGAGCTGCGAGACGTCGATGTAGCCGACCCGGAAGCCCGCCTCGCAGTAGGCGAGGTAGTACTCCCACATCCGGTGGAACACGCCGTCGAAGCCGAGCCGGCTGACCTCGTCCCAGCGGGACAGGAACCGCTCCCGCCAGTGCCGGAGAGTCTTCGCGTAGCTCGGGCCGAGGTCGCGGCGAGCCACGATGCGCAGCGAGGTGTGCGCCCGCAGCGTCTCCTCGATCGCTCTCAGCGAGGGTAGGACCCCGCCCGGGAAGATGTACTTGTGCACCCAGGTGTACGAGGACCGGATGGCCAGCATCCGGTCGTGCGGGATCGTGATCGCCTGCAGCGCGACCCGGCCGCCGGGCGCGAGCAGCCGTTCGATCGTGCGGAAGAACGCCGGCCAGTACCGCTCGCCGACCGCCTCGATCATCTCGACGCTGACCACAGCGTCGTACTGGCCCTCCGCGTCCCGGTAGTCGCGAAGCTGTACGTCGACCCGGTCGGCCACCCCCGCGGCGGCGATCCGCTGCTCGGCCAGTCGCCGCTGCTCGTCCGAGATCGTCAGCGTGGTCACCTGCGCCTGGCGGGCGGCAGCGGCCCGGATCGCCAGCCCTCCCCAGCCGGTGCCGATCTCGACCACCCGTGACCCAGGGCCGACGCCGGCGAGGTCGAGGATCGCGTCGACCTTCCGGCGCTGCGCCTCCTCGAGCGAGTCGCCAGGGCCGAACCAGGCCGACGAGTAGGTCATGCTCTCGTCCAGGAACTGGGCGAACAGCTCGTTCGACAGGTCGTAGTGCCGGGAGATGTTCTCCTGGGCGCCGGCCCGGTCGTTTTCCTCGGCCACCGGCTGCCGGGCCACGTACCACCGCCGCAGCCGCTGCAGCGGGCGCGGCACCACCGTGGCCCGGCCCAGGGCGGTCAGCACGCCGGCCAGGTCGTCGGCCGTCCAGGCGCCAACCATGTACGCCTCGCCCAAGCCGATCTTCCCGTCCGCGCCGAGCCGGTGGAAGAACTCCCGGTCCCGCTCGATCCGCATGGTCGGCGACCCGGCGCCGCCTCGGCCGAGCACCCGCCCGCCCGGCAGCAGCACCCGTAGGTCTAGGCGCCGCACCGCCCGCCCGAACAGCAGCCGGGCCAGCAGCGCGCGCACCGGCGCCCGCGGCACGACGTCGAGGCCGGGCCACTGGCCGCGGTGCGGGAGCGGGACGTCGGAGCTGCGGTCGGAGCGGACCGTGACCGGCATGGCGCCTCCTTCACTCCCCGTGATCCGTGGCACACATCGTGACCACCGTAGCTGCCGGGTTGCCCGGCCGCATTTCCCCGGCTCGAAGCAAGCCAGCAGGAGGCAGCCGGTCGGCCGTGGGCCGGGGCCGGCTCGCCAGCCCGGTAGCGGTAGCCGGTTCGCCGTGGGCCACGGCCCACGACGAACCGTCGGGCACGGAGCGCTACCGTCGTGCTGTGGACGTCGACGTACTGCGATCAGTGGAACGCCGCGTGCTCTGGCTCGCCACCTCCATCGTGCACCATGCCAATGCGGTCCGGCCGAACCAGAGCGGCATCAAGGTCGGCGGCCACCAGGCGTCCAGCGCCTCGATGGTGAGCATCATGACCGCGCTGTGGTTCGGCTCGCTGGAGGCCGCCGACCGGGTCTCGGTCAAGCCGCACGCCTCCCCGGTGCTGCATGCGGTCAACTACCTGCTCGGCGACCTGGACGAGTCCTACCTTCCGACCCTGCGCGCCTACCGCGGCCTGCAGAGCTACCCGAGCCGCACCAAAGACCCGGACACGGTCGACTACTCCACCGGGTCGGTCGGCATCGGGGCGACCGCGCCGATCTGGGGGGCACTGGCCAAGCGGTACGTCGACCGGCACTTCGGCGGCAGCACATTCAGGAACGGAAGAGCGGCCGGCGGCCGGCAGATCTCGCTGCTCGGCGACGCCGAGCTGGACGAGGGTGCCTGCTGGGAGGCGATCATCGACCCGACGGTCGGCCAGCTCGGCGAGGTGCTCTGGGTGGTCGACCTGAACCGGCAGTCGCTGGACCGGGTGGTGCCGCATATCGCCGCCGCCCGGCTGGCCGGCATGTTCGCCGCCGCCGGCTGGCGGGTGGTCACGCTCAAGTACGGCCGGCTGCTGTCCGCGCTGTTCGCCGAGCCGGGCGGCGACGCGCTGCGGGACCGGATCGACGACATGAGCAACCCGGAGTACCAGCGGCTGGTCCGAGCGAAGCCGGCGGACCTGCGTGACCGGCTGCCCGGCGAGGGCCCGGGCCGGGAAGTGATCGGCAAGCTGGTCGCCGGGCTGGACGACGACCAGCTGCGGGCCGCCGTTCGGGACCTGGGCGGGCACGATCTCGCCGACCTGGTCGACGCGTTCACCCCGACCCGGTCGGACACACCGACCGTGGTGATCGCGTACACGATCAAGGGGTACGGGCTGCCGATCGAGGGCCACCCGCAGAATCACTCGGCGCTGCTGACGCCCGCGCAGTACGCCGACCTGGCGACCCGGCTCGGCACGTCGACCGAGCATCCCTGGGCGGGGTTCGCCGACGGCAGCCCGGAGGCGGCGCTGTGCGAGGCGACCGCCCGCCGGTTGGCCCGCCGGCGGGTGCGGCTGGCCCAGCCGCCGGTGCCGCCGACCGACTTCGCGCACCAGCACCGCGGGCACGCCTCGACCCAGGCGGCGCTCGGTCGGCTGCTGCTCGACCTGCGCCGGGAGGCGCCGGAGGTGGCCGCCCGGGTGGTGACCGTCTCCCCGGACGTCGCCTCGTCGACCAACCTCGCCGGCTGGCTGAACAAGGTCGGCGTGTTCGCGGTGGAGGAGCGGCAGGACTGGTTCGCCGACGATGCGGAGACGCTGGTGCACTGGCGGGAGCATCCGCGCGGGCAGCACGTGGAGCTCGGCATTGCCGAGGTGAACCTGGTCGGCGTGCTCGGCGAACTGGGCGCCACCTGGTCGCGGTGGGGCCAGCCGCTGTTCCCGATCGGCACGATCTACGACCCGTTCGTGGCCCGGGCGCTGGAGCCGTGGACGTACGGCATCTACGCGGGCGGGCAGTCGATCCTGGTCGGCACCCCGTCCGGGGTGACCCTGGCGCCGGAGGGCGGCGCGCACCAGTCCATCGTCACGCCCTCGGTCGGGGTCGAGCACCCCGGACTGGTGGCGTACGAGCCGGCGTACGCCCAGGACCTGGAGTGGGTGCTGCTGCACTGCCTGTCGCTGCTCGGCCGGCCCGGCGGCTGCTCGGCCTACCTGCGCCTGTCCACCCGGCCGGTGGACCAGGAGTCCGCCCAGGTGCCGGCGGGCGGGCCGGACCGGGACCGGCGGCGGTCCGCGGCCGTCCGCGGTGGCTATGTGCTACGCGAGCGCGCTGCCGCCGTGGTGACGCTCGCCGCGATGGGCGCCGTCGTGCCGGAGGTGCTCGCCGCCGCCGAGCAGCTCGACCGGCTCGGGGCGCCCGCCCGGGTGGTCTGCGTGACGAGCGCCGACCTGCTCTTTCGCGCGCTGCGGGCACGTCGAGGGCTGGGCGGCGCCGACCCGCTCCTCGACGAGGCGATCCTGACCGAGATCCTGCCGACCCCGCTGCCACTGGTGACCGTGCTCGACGGCCACCCGCACACGCTGGCGTTCCTCGGCTCGGTGCACGACACCCCGGTGACCCCGCTCGGCGTCACCGAGTTCGGGCAGTCCGGCGACCTCGCCGACGTGTACCGGCTGCACGGCATCGACGCCGCCACCATCACCGCCACCGCCCTGGACCTGGCGGACTGATCAGCCCGGCGCCGGGGTGGTCAGTCCTTGGGCTCCCGCCGGTACGGGAGTTGGATGTCCTCCTCGGCGGGCTGGCCCGCCGCCAGCTCGCGGCCCCGCTCCAGCTCGGCGTTGACCTCGGCACCGAACAGGATCGCCAGGTTCGAGATCCACAGCCAGACCAGGAAGGTGATCACGGCACCGAGCGAGCCGTACGTCTTGTTGTACGAGCCGAAGTGCGAGACGTAGAAGGCGAACCCGACCGAGGCCAGCACCCAGACCAGCAGCGCGACGAACCCGCCGACGGTGAACCAGCGGAACTTCGGTTGCTGCACGTTCGGTGCGATGTGGTACAGCGCGGCGATCATCAGGCTGACGACGACCACGATGACCGGCCACTTGGCGATGTTCCACACCGTCACCGCGGTGTCGCCGAGACCGACCGCGGCGCCGATCGCGCTGGCCACCGGGCCGCTCACGACCAGGCTCACCGCGATGAGCGTGACCAGCAGCACGCCGACGATCGTGATGACGATCTGCAGCGGCCGCAGGATGTAGAACCTCCGGCCCTCCTTGACCTCGTAGATCGCGTTCATGGCCCGGATGAACGCGCCTACGTAGCCGGACGCCGACCACAGCGCACCGAGCAGGCCGACGCCGAGCAACGCACCCGCGCCGCCGCGGTCGGCCACCACGCCCCGGATGACCTTGTTGAAGGTATCGACCGCGGTCGGCGGCCCGAGCGACCGCACGATGTCGGTGAGCGCCCTGATGGTCGCCTCCTGCTGGCCAAGCAGGCCGAGCAGCGCAAGGAGGACGATCATCGCCGGGAACAGGGCCAGCACGCCGTAGTAGGTCAGCGCGGCCGCCCAGTCGGTGATGTTGTCGTCCTTGGACCCGGTCACTGCCCGCTTCACCACACCGAGCCAGGACCGTCTGGACAGGTCCGTCGGCGAGTCCGGCTTGCGCGGGTCGTCTGGGGGGAGCCGACCCTCGGGCCGATGGCGGCCGCCGGCGGGCCGACCGCTCGCGCCGTCCCGGCGGTCGGCCCGGTCAGCGGTGTCGGCGGTGCCCTGATGGCGGGAGAAGAGTGGCATCACGGCTCCCCGTAGTCGCCTCGGCTCATGTCAGTGGGTTCCATGCCCACCGCGCCGTTTCCCATGCCTTCGTGGCGGCCCGGCGGCCGGCGTACCTACCCTGGCCGCATGGTCTTCTCCCGCACGAAGCTGCAGTTCCCCTCGGCAGAGCGCGCCCTCCCCGGCCGGGACGCCCCCGCGTTCCCCGTCCCGGAGACGCACGCGGTGAACGGCCACCGCATCGTGCCGCCGTTCCCCGACAACACGCGCACCGCGGTGTTCGCCCTCGGCTGCTTCTGGGGCGCCGAACGCGTCTTCTGGCAGACGCCGGGAGTGTGGTCCACCGCCGTCGGCTATGCCGGCGGCATCACCCCGCACCCGACCTACGAAGAGGTCTGCTCCGGCCGCACCGGCCACACCGAGGCCGTCCTGGTCGTCTTCGACCCCGCCCAGATCTCCTACGACCAACTGCTGGCCCTGTTCTGGGAGTCCCACGACCCCACCCAGGGCATGCGCCAGGGCAACGACATCGGCACCCAGTACCGCTCCGCGATCTACTACGCCGACGAAGCCCAGCACACCGCCGCCGAAGCCGCCCGCACCGCCTACGCCGACCGCCTGGCCCGCGCCGGCTACCCCGCCATCACCACCGAGTTCGCCCCCGCCGGCCCGTTCTACTACGCCGAGCCCTACCACCAGCAGTACCTCTGGAAGAACCCCAACGGCTACTGCGGCCTCGGCGGCACCGGAGTGTCCTGCCCAGTGGGTCTGTTCGCCTCCGACGCTGACGAGGCAACGCAGTCCTGATCTTCTTCGGTTCATCGCGATCTTGCCGGCATGAGCCGCGAGGCCGATCCACAGTCCCCTCGTGGCAACGGGCAGGGTGGCGACTGCGAGCATGACAGGGTCGCCTGGACGACGATGGCGACGCTACGAGTGCGCCGCGGCTCTCGGCAATCTCCGGCCTTAACCGGCGCGTTCTTGCCGACCTTCGGCGGTCTGGCGAGCAGGGACACGCCTTCGGCGAGGATGCCAGGCACGGCCCACTTCGGCGGCGGAAAGTGCGCCGCCATAAGGTCGGCGGCCGTCCACGCTGCGCGTAGCGCTGGCGCTGCGCCGGGTTGGGGTCGGTGGGTTGCTGCCCGGCGACGACGCGCAGGCGCGGGCCGATCTTGGACGGGAACCCTGCATACCTGACGTGGATCGAGGACGAGACGCTATCCCCGCTGTCCCCCAACGAGAGGCCCGACGGCTGCCGGGCGGAATCGAGCTAGCTCCCTTTGCTACACAGCGCCATCTGGCTTCCGTCTTCGACGGGAGTCAATCGCGGCTACCTCAGCCGTCCTTGAGCCTGCCGCGTCGTGCTCGATCAGGGCCTTGAGAGCCGCTTGGAGGCCCGGTTCGTCCCTAAAACGCTCCAGATACTCCAGAACGATGTCCCGGGCGAGCGTGGATGAGGGAACCCGACGCAGGAAGGCGAGAGCCTCCAACCGATCACGCGCTGCCGGGCTCAGGCGGATGTTGAGCTGACGACCGGGCGGCATGGGCGTGTCTCCCAAGGCGGAGCGAACCGGCTGAGTAGCATGCTACTCAGCCGGACCTAGCGGCGCCCCGCACGTCCGTGCGACAGTCAGGACCGGGTCGACAACTGGAGGGGGAGCTGCGGTGCCCGTAGTCGGCGGCCAGGCAGATGACGCAGAGATCGTCCGAATCCTCTACCGCAACTACAGGGGCGAGACAGCCATCCGTACGGTGCGACCGTCGCGTATCTGGTTCGGTGCCACCAGTTGGCACCCGGAGCCTCAGTGGCTTATGGAAGCGGTGGACCTAGAGAAGGACGCCGAGCGATCGTTCGCTCTTCGTGACATTCTGTGCTTCGATGATAACGCGTCGATTGATGTATCTCACTGACCAGGAGATCAGGTCGCGGCTTCCGGAGATGCGTATACATACGGAGGCCGATCATCCGTTTGACGCTGATGCTCAGATCCAGCCGTGCTCCATTGACCTGCGCTTGTCTCCTGTCTACTGGCGTCCCCGGCGCGGTCTCAAGAAGACGGTAGACTTAACTAGGTCTCGCCTGCTTGAGGTAAGCCCTCGCCGGAACTGGGTCAGATATGACCTTGGTACGGGCGAATCAATCAGTATCCGCCCGGGCGAGATGGTGCTGGGTCGAATATATGAGCGACTCACGATACCTGATGACTGCGCCGGCGCGCTTGAGGGGCGCAGCAGCTTCGCACGCATGGGATTGTCCATACACGCAACCGGTGGATTCATCAACCCTGGGTGGTCCGGTCACATGCCGCTGACGCTGATTAACAACGGGCCTGCCACGCTGAGGCTGACTGCGTACTTGCCGATTTGTCAGCTCATGCTGGTTCCCCTCGCAACAGCCCCGAGCCGGACCTATGGGAGCACAAGTCTGAAGAGCAAGTACGTCAATGATGATGGCGGCCCTTCCTACTGGTGGAGAGACCAGGTGATAAGCAGGCTACTCGCTGAGCTGGGGCGTTCTGACGTCGCGCCTGACCTCCAAGAGAGACTCCTATTAAGATATTAAGAATAGGCATTCCACCGGACGATGTGCTGGAGCGACTAGAGTGGTTCGTATCCAGCCGGCCGTCAAATGCATTCGCGAATGTCGATGAACTCCTGGAGGAGTTCGTCCGTCGAGAGGATCGGAAGAGGATGTACGATCAGATCATGCGGCGGGCAATAATCGCGTCCCTTCCAGTAATGGCGAGTGTCTCGTTAGGCAGTCTGTTCGTCCATCCGATCGGTGTACTTCACTACATCGTGTGGGGAGTCACACTTCTCACGATTCCTTTTTCCGCGCTCGGCGTCCGCAACTCGCTCGGGGAGTATCTGGGCAAGCAGGAGCTTTCAGAACTGAGACGTCGTCACCAACAACAGACAGCCTAGTTAGTCCGACTTGTCCCCCAGCCGGCCATGCCAAAGGCGCGGTCCATGGCCCCTCGGGTCCGCTCGGCCGGGAACGCGCGCCGCAGTGTCAATGCGGGACGAACTGCACCGTCGAGGTGGCGCGCCTTGATCTACTAACGGTCAACCCCGACGTACAGGAAGGACCCGCTGTAACACTGGGGTGATCCGAACCCTCCATGTACCCCGGGGGGAGTCCGAGCCAGCCCCGACCGGGGGGCGGTCGGCCCCATGCCACCCGTGTGTTGCAGCCCACGCCGTCTTCCTCAGCGGCCCGAGCGCACCGGCGGGTCAATTCCGCGCCAGCGCTAACGCCAACGCTCTGGGAGACGCTACGCGGGGTACGCTGTCTCCGCCGTTGGTTGGCGCCGGCTGCGCGTGCGATCGGACCGCGCTCGCCGGGCGGAAGTGAGGTTCGACGTGACCAGGCAAGAAGACGCGAATTTCCGGGACGGACCGTGGATCGTCGTACAATTCCGGGGCAAGGCAAGTGGAACGTCGGGTCTTCGGTGACGTGCAGATGCACATGCAGTCCCATCTCGCCGCTGGGACGGGCCGGCCTACTGGCCGCAGGCTGTCCGGTGGCTTTCGACTCGGCGGTACCGAGCGTCTGCGGCCAGTTGGTCACGCCCAGCGCCGGGGCGATCCGCCGGACGGTCAGTAGCGACGGTTCACGCCGGCCGGCCTCGACCTGACGCAGCAGCTCCGCTGACATCCCGGCCGCACCCGCGACATCGTCCTCGGTGCGGCCCGCCAGCCGCCGAAGCATCCGCAGCCGCTCGCCCACCGCACGCAGCAACGCCTGCTCGTGCGCGGTTGCCGGTATGCTCTCACCGGACGGGTTCGCGTTCATGCCACGCCCTCGATTCCGTCGCGGAGCCGGGCCGCGTATGCGGCGAGGGCGGCGACCTAGGACGCTCTCGTCCGCCCCATCCTTGACCGCGCACGAGCCGTGCGCGCCGACATGGCAACCTGGGCACCGAGCCTGGCGCTCATCGACCTCGACGCCCGGCTCTACGAAGCGGCGGGATGACCGACGACCAGGAGGACCAGGACGTGACCCGCTGGAGCGTCCACGGCCGGCGCACCATCTACGAAAGCGAGTGGGTCAACGTCTACCTCGGCGACGTCGAGCTACCCGACGGCCAGCACATCGACCACCACGTCCTCACCTTCCCCAAAGCCAGCCAGACCGCCGTCGTCCTCAACGACGCCCGCGACCACGTCCTGCTCATCTGGCGCCACCGCTACATCACCGACACCTGGGGCTGGGAAGTCCCCGCCGGCTGGGTCGAGCCCGGCGAAGAGCCCGAAGGCCATCCGCCGCGAAATCGAAGAAGAAACCGGCTACCGCGTCAGCGGGATCGACCGGATGATTGCCTATAACGCATTTAGCGGCATCAGTACAATGCGGTTCACTTCCTACCTCGCGACGGGACCTGTCCGTCTAGGACGGCCAAGCGACCTCGCTGAATCGACACGTGTGGAATGGATCAGGCTTACCGAGGTTACTCGGCTCGCCAGCGCAGGACTGGTTCAGGACGGACTGTCTCTCACAGCCCTCGCATATTACCTTGGCATTCGGGGCGTATCCCGATAGGCAAGTACCCGCACGCCTAGGGTTCCCGCCCGCGTCTAGCTTCCTAGGATGAGTCGCAAACTTCGAGCCGAACCATCCTTAAGTCGAAGAATATCAGGCCTTCGGTCAAACAGTTCGACGAGAGCTCTAATCGCAAATGAGACCGCGTCATTGGCCGGTTCACCCACTGTCCGTTGATCGTAGTCGCCTCCATGCACAATCTTGCTGCGTAGGTCATACAGCGACTTTAGAATCCCCTGCAGTGCGAGCCTCGCGTTGGAGTCGGACTCTAGTAGCCATGCCATCGCCGCACTGATCCTAAGACGTGGCTCTCCTTCACTCGTACCGAATAGGTTCTCCCAAGAGATGACAGCGTCCACAATCCGATCTGCTGGCTCGGTACGAGCCTGGGCAGCGGACAGTACGCGACGAACCGCTATGTCGATGCGAGACGACCAGCGCTCGTCGATAGTCGCTGTCCAGCGCGCCACGTCGTCGCATTCTCCAGTGGTAAGCTCATATGGAAGCAGACCAGTAAATTGCTGAGCAGTGGACCATCCCATCGATCGCCCAAGCGACAACGGGTCTGCGAGCCAGTACCATGATAGCCTCGCAGTAGCCCAACTACCCTCGGGCGGATGAGCCGAAAAGAGGACCGCCAACTGCACGCCTTCTTGCCGACGGCGTAGCGCGTCAGAACTGCGAAGCGACGGCCACTTTGGCTCCGTCGAAGTCAGCAAACCTTCCGGTGCTACAGTAATATTGAATGACAACATCGTGTCCAGAACCAATTCTCCGGCGTAGGCAACAGTGACGGATTTGTCATCCCTGTAGGAGGTCATAACCGAGCCTTCCAGACCGGACGGTACAACTGCGCGTTCCACCTCGTTGAGGCGACGGAGTGGTCCCCAGGGGGTTCCGATGCTTTCGTAACCTTCGGGCAGCGTTACACCGGTGAATACGAGAAGAGCTCGAATTGATACTTCCTGGCCTACCACCAGCTTTCGGAGCATCTCCACCTGCTCATCGATCTGATCGACCCACGCCTCAAGTGAGGGACTCGCCGAATCCATGCTTGCCCAGTCCCACGCCGAGCCGATTATCATTTCACCGACACCTACGCTCTGCACGCCGTATGCCCTCCCGGCGCTGGTGTAGAGGTAGCCGCGCTTCCCCAAACCCGGATCATCATCAGGTACGAGCTTGGATAAGGCCGCATCCGCAGCCAGGGCCGACTCGAACTCCGACCGAGCCGGATGCCTGAACATCGACGGCATCATGGGCATGTAGCGGTCGTCGCTCGGAGCCAGCCGAAATAGATACTGATCTCTGGCCAGCTTCGCAAGAGGCGCCTTCACGGGGTCCGAGGCTACTCTGTGGGCTGACACTTCGAACAGTTCGCCACCTGCCGAGAGCCGCAATTTGTTACCGATGTTTACGTCCTCGTCCGGCACCGTGGCACCAAGAACTTCGAGTCGTAGTGCGGCCGGTAGATTCGGATTGTCTGCGTAGTTGGCGGCAATTATCTGAGCGAGGCCGATCAGGTCCCGGGATAGCACTCTCTCCGCCGCAGCATTACTAAGCGGGCGTCCGGTGCCGAGCCTTGATTGCATGTCGTCGGTGCTTACCCCGCATAGATATGCGAGGAGCCGAAGCCCATAGGTTTCAACCAGTAACGATTCGGCCGTACCGTAGGTCGTCATGTATCCATTATGAACACCAATCGTCGCGCATCGCCCGTCAACACGCCCCATCACTTGATGCCGCCCAGCATCACCGACGCGCCTTCCAAGGCCCGCCGGACACATCGTTCATGGCGGTGAGGAGTTTCTGTACGGGTTCAAGGCCGGCCTGCGGCCGGCGGCGCTCGCCCGGCCGGTCCGGTCCTCGCTGCGCTGCGGGCGGCCGGCCGGGCGGCGCCACGACAACGGCCCCGCCGAACGGCAGAAGCTCCACCGGTGACCGGGCCGTCGCCCGCGCGTGTGCTGTGGCTCAGGCCGCGTCGACCTCTACGACCGAGGCGGTGATCGCGGACGGCTGCGGGATCGGCTCGCCGTGCTCGCGGAGGCTCTCCAGGTGGTAGCCGATGGCCTCGCGCATCTCGCGTTCAGTGTCCTCGACGGTGTCGCCGAGCGCGACGCGGCCCGGCAGGTCGGGCGCCCAGGCGCCGAAGCCGCCGTCGGCGGCCTGTTCGATCACGATGACGTATCGGAGCGGGTCGCTCACTGCTGACCCCCTGTCAGTCCAGCCTGTCTGAGGATGCTTGGCTCGGTGCCGACTGGCAAGTCCCGGCTCAGCTTGCCCGGCACCGTCACGGTGCCCGGTTTGGTCGGATGTCGGTAGTGCCGGTGGCTTCCTCGGATCCGGTGCTGACGCTGCTCGGATGACCCAACCCGCGGTCGCCCGGTTCGAGGCCGGCGGTACCACTCAGACGCTGCCGGTGCTGGAACGTCTCGCCGCCGCCCTCGATGTCGACCTGGTGGTCCGCCTCGATCCTCGTTCGCCGGCCGCATGAGGGGCGTCTCCGAGAGGTACGACTGTCGGTTGCTGCGGCCTCGGCGGTACAAGTGTCAGTTTCCCATTGGTCCTTCCGTCGGCCTATGGGACCACGACTGGCCCGGGACCGCGGCCGCTGGTGTTATTGGGCGGCGAGAAAGGCGAGCAGCCTGGCGTGGCCGTCGGCCAGGGCGGCCTGTGTGCCGGTGACAGTGCCGCCCACGCTGGTGAGCGCGTCGTCAGTGAGGCTGAAGTACGCGCTGAACAGGCCGGCGAGGTGGCCGGCGCCGGGATAGTGCAAGGCGGTGACTGGATACCGAAAGTGGCGGGCGGTGAGGCGCCGAGTTATGGCCTCGGTGTAGGGGCAGGACGGCCATGCCACGTCGAGGTCGCCGCAGCTGAGCAGGATAGGGCCGCGGATCTGCTCGACCGGGATGACCGCCTGCGGACTGGCCGGCGGGTTGGGTTCGCCGAAGTCGACCGGCATGACGGCGGGGAGTCCTCGCCCCTGCACGGTCCATGCGGCGCGGCTGCGGTCAGGGAAGCCAGGGTTCACCACCGAACTGGGCACGCCGGCGATCACGCCGTTGATCAGGTGCGGGAAGTACGCGCCGAGCAGCAGAGCGACCTCACCACCCCGCGAGTCGCCCATTACGAACACGTGCCGGGGATCGACTCCGGGCTGGGCCCTGAGGATGCCAACCGCCTTGACGAAGTACTCCAGCGGTATCTCGGCAAGCGCCTGCGGCAAGCCCGGCACACCGAAGTACGCCACGGTCAGGGCCGGGTAGCCGTGTGCAGCGAGCAGCGATGCGACGAAAGTCCGGCCGAGGCCGCCGTCGGAGCCGCCGAACACCAGCACGCCGGGGCGTCGTACCCGGGTGTCACGGGGAAGGAAGAGGCTTCCGTATATCCCGCTACTGGCCGGTCGGAAGTCTTTCTTGATCACGCCGACCGAAGCAGCGCCCTGGCGGCGGACGGTCGCCGTGGCGTAGAGCCGCCGGCCGACCCTGACCTGCAGGACGACGTCGTAGCCGGACGACGGGCTGAAGAACGTCGTCTCCGTCGAGCCCGAAGGCGGGGCCATGAACTGGAACGAGCCCATCGCGTTGACCCCCGAGTAGCTGCCGCCCAGCGACGGTTGATCCAACGTCACTGCCCCGTCTGGGGACACCACGAACTCCGCCGACGCCGTCCAGGTCGTTCCGCCGGCATCCACCGCCGTCGCGGAGATCATCGCCGTTGCGTCGGCGGGCAGTCCCCGCACCGACACGGCGACCGGCTCGTCCAGCAGGGCCGTCTGCGGCGACACCGATACCGTTGCAGGGGTCGCCGCGGGATAACGGACAAGCGTGAGCAGGCCCAACGCTGCCGCGATCATGACCAGGATCGTCAGCACCCGGACCGGTGCCGACCGGGCCGACCCGCCATCAGCGCTCACAAGAGAAGATGTACCGGACCGGAAGGGGCCTCGGCCACAGCACGCGAACCTTCGTGGCATCCCGGATGCGCGAGACGTGCGAGGTGGAGCGAGCGCAGCGTGCGCTGGCGCGTTGTACGGCCAAGCAGCATACGGCCGACGACGGCGGCGAAGGGTAGGCGGCGGATGAGCGAGCGCAGCGAGTGGCAGGACCTGCGGGATCGTCGGATGGCGGAGCCCGGCGCAACGGATGCCTACGAGCATGCCTACCTCGCCTACGAGATGGGACGCGCCGTCCGTGCTCGGCACAAACGGAAGGGCTGGAGCCGGCGCGACCCGGTCGACCCTGCTGGGCCAACGGAACCGTCCCGACCGGCAGTTCGGGCACCCCGGGCACCCTCCCGGTCTGCAATGATCCTTGCGCAATATGGCGGTGGATCGCGAGTCAGGGTCCTTACCTCATGTGGCCACAAAATTGTGATACATTGCTGGTATGACGGCATCAGAGGCGCATG
>Ga0210378_10000859_pt1 | contig 15925 bp, 17 predicted proteins | sample PLM1_60_b1redo_FD_155465 | JGI IMG/M metagenome (GOLD analysis project Ga0210378, IMG submission 155465) | Groundwater sediment microbial communities from an aquifer in East River, Colorado, USA - PLM1_60_b1 redo | ecosystem: Environmental > Terrestrial > Soil > Riparian zone | place: USA: East...
TCTGATTTTGGAGCAGATTTTGTCATTAGTGACTATGATAAAATTGCAGAAAATGTAAAAGAAATTACTCATGGAAAGATGGCAGATGTTGTATTGAACTCCATAGGTATCAGTACCTGGGATAGCAGCTTTGCGTCTATTGGTATTAATGGAAGATGGGTAGCATTCGGAGGTTTAACTGGAGCAGACGTTAAACTAAATGTTCAGTCCTTATACACAAAACAAATCAAATTAATAGGATCTACTGGTGGAACTAGAAACGAATTACGAGAATTAATAGATATTGCCAGCAACGACGGACTCAAAGTAAAAGTATGGAAAATATTAAAGCTTGACAACGTTAAAGAAGCGTTGCAAGGATTATTCGCAAAAGATAGAGTTGGCAGAATCCTCTTAGAGCCAACTTAATTTCTTACCAATTTTATCATATGCACACTAGTTGTTCAGTTATTTTTCATGATTGAATATATTTTCTCGAATCTTGATATTAATCCAAATTTAAATCCTTGACCAGATCTGAGCATGGTCAAGCAAACCACCAAGGCCCATTCTGACCGAAGGCTGGTGGAAAAAAGCCCGGATAAATGAAATCCATGATCACTAGTTTGGTTACATTGTTACGATGTTCGGCAGTATACGAAAAAGCTGTCTGTCCACCGACATCATGTGCAGCTAAGAAAAATTTATTAAAATGTAACTGGGACATCAACTGATAGATATCTTCTGCAGTAGTCTTACCATCATACCCAGTTAATGGTTTTGAAGAATCAGCAAATCCTCGAATATCAGGCGCAACTACGGTGTATTTCTGAGCCAAAGCTGGCATTACACAGATATTCTGGACGCTTCCAGTAGTAAGAACTTGGGGAATGATATGGAACTATATCGGTATAGGTGGTACAATAATCCTCATCATCATTTGGACAATTACAAGATATCCAGACAGTCCAATAACTGGAAGGGGCCTTCCGGTAAATTCAATAGGAGTAACGATAGAAGTGTTTCAGATAGCCTTCATAGTGCTATGCGCTGTTATGATAGCAAGAGATGGAAGAATAAAAGGAGTTAACAAGAAGCAACCCTGAATTAAGTGATTTACTATGTCGGCATTTTTTATGGATAGTAAAAATCTATAGATTGTTGCTCATTATAACAGAAAAAAAGTCACATTGATCCTAGCTATTCTACGAATTAGAACTATTTTTTTCCACTTTGAATTTCGGCTGATGATTCTTGGGAAGGACCGATTGAAGCACTACTTCCCATGTAGGTTCCTTTTACTTCAATGACTTTTGGATGGTCTTGGATTTTCTTTAGTAGGACATAGTCAATTCGGTGGTTTGCAACAAGATGTGTTCCTTTGTCGTAAATTTGGGGAGCAGTTCCAGTCAATTGTATTACCTGATCTCTAATGGCTTGAGTATCTCCTCCTGGTTCAACCCAAGTTTCAATGGTATACATTGGCTTTTCATCAGGTTTTTCGCGTAAACGTAGGAACAGATCGATTACGAATCTCCGATCAACTTTTGGAAGAAACTTTTGATGTTGTTCTTCAAAGTGTTCCATTGCAGCTATTATTTCTTCTTTACCAGTCAATTTAGATCGCAAATACTGCTCTTTTTTTGTATTTAAGCATGTTTGAAATTAAATGATCAACATGATATATTGCCAGGAGCGTAAGAGAAAATATAAAGTATTTTAACTATGATTCAAGTTGATTTAAGATGTTGGAGAACATTCCATGGTGATTATAACTCATAAACTGAAAATACCAAAAGAGATTTTAACAGTATTCACTGTAACAATTATTTCTCTGGGGTTATTTTTGACACAGGTATCATTGTATAGTCTGTCAAAATCTTTTGGACAAACACCAAACTCAATTGAAAATCAAACATTGTCAACGGCACCTCCACAATTTGGCGCCCCTCCAGAGCTTTCCGCAATCCAAAAAAATGCTTCAACAACCAGTACATGTTCACACGCACCTGCCTCAATTAGACTGCATGGAACACCGCAACAAACTGAAGGTCCATATTTTGTCGATGGTATGCTTAATCGCTCTGACATAAGATCAGATACTTCCAATAGTTCAGTAGAACAAGGCATTCCGTTGCGTCTAGTAATTCACGTCTATGATATAGATAATGGTTCATGTGTTCCTCTTAGAGGAGCAAAAGTGGATATTTGGCACGCCAATTCTCAAGGAATTTATTCAGCCGTAAAAGATATGGGAACTTCAGAAAAGAACTTCTTACGTGGATATCAAGTGACAGATAATAATGGCACCGTTCAATTCACTACAATTTATCCAGGATGGTATGAGGGAAGAGCCATTCATATTCATGACAAGGTTCGTACATTCAATGGTTCACAGACAGCCTTGGAGTGGACTAGCCAGCTTTACTTTAACAATTCCATCAATCAACAAATACACGAGCAGATTCCTTATAGCAATCATGGTCCTCCCCAAACTACAAACGAAGAAGATATGATTTTTACCGGAACCTCAACGGATGGCCTGATTCAAAAAAATAGTGGAGAGCAGTTAATGGTTAACTTGACTAAAGAAGGACCTTCCTATCTTGGAACATTCAACATCGTATTAAACGCAGGACAGAAGGACTGAACGTTAACAAAAAATTCTTCAATGCATAATAACTTATATTCTACAAAAATGTACAGCGTTTTTTGGAAGTAATAAATGAAAGTAATTGGTTTCCAACACAAAAGTCACTATTAGAGACGGAACTAAATAAAGGAACAAGATTGATTCGGCGCCGGAGGTTTGTGAATCAAATTTGACACTAATTTTAGATCCATTCTAGTAGATTAATTTTGTATCGGGTTCGGTGGAACTGATATCACTAGCATTCTAATATTCGAACCCACTTTTTTTATTTTATAGGTTCTAACTTAATATGATAGAGATTGGTCAAATGAGGTTCGATAGCGACGATGCGCTAGTGTATATAATCCTACTCGAAATACAAATTCTATTCGAAATTAGTGCTTCTTGATAATGCATGCCTGAAGAACAAATTAGAGAATTTGCGATATATGGAACGCCAGAAGATCTATTAAGAGAAATAGAATTACTTGAGCAAGTTGGTATTCAATATCTTATAGTGGATCTAGACCCATCTAGAGAACTTGAAGCTTTAGATGTATTCGCAAATAAGATTATAAAGAAATATTGAATAAAATGGCAAGTGCGTATATGGAAAGGACAGAAAAATAAGTTGTGCAAAGAAAAGACAATTTTGCCCGATTATTCCCTACTCACAGAACAAGAGAATAGATAATTGTTTGGCAGCTATTGGGAGATACAATAGGTACATAAACGATAAAGATACTTATTAACAAAATTGGTCCAAGTTTTAAAGAAGAGATTAGTAGTTTCATAAGATCGTTACCGAATGTCGAGCTAAAACATGATCCTATGAGTGAAGAGGCGAATTACTTCTTCTGTTAGAGTTCTTGGGAGCACTGTTAGAAAGGTAATAGATAGCATGATCAAAGTAACATATCTTAACAGTATGACAGATTCTCATTTTCACGATTGCTTGCATTCCAGTCCTGCCATTAAATTTTTTATATTTTCATGCATTTTATCAATATATCCCACCCCCGAGGCTTGTTCATTCTTTGTTAGTCCTTCTATGGGACTTAAGACAAGCACTTTACCATTCTCGAGTTCTTGAGCCACTGCTGATGCGTAACGTGGATCAATCAATTCTTCTGAATAAATAACATGCAATTGCAAATTTTTTGCAGTGTTGATAATCTCTGCGAGTGGCCTTGGGGTTATTTCTGCTTCCGGCCCGGCATTAGAAATACTGTGTTGATTTAGCCCATATCTTTTGGCAAAGTATGAAAAAGAATTATGAAATGAAATAAAGTCTTTTTTCTTGCATGATTGTAAATCAGTTCTTATAGCTCTATCAAGACTGTCAAGCTGGTCTGAGAAATTCTTTGCGTTGCTAAGATATTTGTCCCTATTATTAGGATCAATCGCAATTAAGCCATCACGTATATTTTCTACCTCTTTTTTTGCAAGCACTGGATCCAACCATACATGAGGATCAATCGTCCTATTAGTCTTATCATAATACGAAACATTCAAGCCCGCACTAGCCTGAATTTTATGAGGGATGCTAATTTTATCAATCCAACTTTCAATTCCCAACCCATTGTAGACCAAGACGTCGGCAGAATTTACACTTTGTATTTGATTTATTGTTGGTTCGAAATCATGTGGCTCGATCCCAACAGGAATCAGCAATGATGATTCAATCAAATCACCTCCAATCTTCTTTACAAATTCACCTATCGGAAAAAATGATGACACTACTTTCAATTTGTGTGAGGTGACGTTTGACGTTACGTTTGCATTTAATTCTGATGTCACATTTGATTTTTGATTTTGTCCATACAAATTTTGATAGTAAAATGAAAATAGAATTGATAAAAATAGCAAAGACAAAATTATTATTAAATTTATTTTCACATTATGAACCTTAATTGCTACGAATATATACGTTTTATATTAATTTTAAATAAAGTCTGACGTAAAGAGTCTGTGTACGGTATACATATTGTAGAAAAATTACTAAAAACAAAAGTTGGCACAGGGTATTACTGGCAGGACTTAAAAAACATTTACTCTTTACTTTAAATTACTTTAAAAGAGACTGAAATGATAATTAACTGCCTGGGAACTCAAACATATCTATATATTATCTGTTAAGGCTTTTGAATGTCTGATTCTTGACAACCAATCAGAAATTAAATTTTATTCTACCTGATATATGTGTCATGTCAATTTTACTTGGCTTTGTGTTATTTCTTGGCATTCAACAATTAGAATTTCAAGATGAATTACACGCACAGCCTTTGTCTGAAAGTGGAACAAATCATAAGGTAGTAATTTTAAACTTTGATGACAATCGTAAGAGTCAATTTACTCAAGTTAGACCTATACTTGACAAGTATGGATTTAAGGCTACATTTTATGTTGTCTGTAAGTATCTGGACAATAAAAAAGGGTATATGAATTGGACAGAGTTAGAAACATTATACAAAGATGGACATGACATAGGATCTCATACAATGAATCATGCTAATCTAAGTGATTCATCAAAAAAGAGCCTCGAATATCAAATAGGGCGATCAAAAGAATGTCTTCAGGAACATGGGATTAACGCAACAAGTTTTGCATATCCGTTTGATAAAGGATCGGACAACAAAACAGTAGTAAATATAGTATCCAACTATTTTGAGTTGGGTAGAACGGCCAGTAGTCCACTTACTTTTCTACGCTGCGATGGTTGGAAAAATAAATTGAATCAGACTGACTGCAAAACATATACCAATAATGGTAAACTCAATTATGCTAACCAATACTCAATTAAAGGCTGGAGTCACGACCTGTCGAGAAAAGTAAATTCATATGACGATCCTGCATTGTATGATAGATTCATTCAAGTGGTTAACAGCCAATCTAAGTATAATAAGAACGGAACAATAAACGCAATCCCCATAATCATATATCATAAAGCAGGCGATCAAGGCACTGATTACAATACTAACTTGGAATTATTTAACAAGGAAATGAAATATTTGCATAATGGTAATTTTACGGTTTTAACTATGGCTGACCTAGGATATGATAAAAAAACTAATTATTTATACATAAAATCGCCTTAGAATCCACTAACTGGCGGAATAGCCTCTGTCTCAGCAGATAAATAATGATGTTGAAGCAATTCCTAATCATTACTAAAGATAGACCTTAAATAGATCTTAACAGAACCTGAATACATACAACGTCCGAATCTCACCGAACCCGAATAAAATTTACACGTTTCTAAAATGTTTATTGTAAATATTATATATATAATGAAATAATAATGAAGAACAATCAGACAATTTCATTACAAGGATCCTGGAGGATAGTAACAGATACCTCTGCTCCACTAGCTGACTTTGCAAGATATCTGAGGGTTCTCAGTATTGGTAATAACTAACTATATTATCGATATGTATTTTGATACTATATTGGATGACATTTCGTACTGATCGGGTAAATCGTGGCAAACACTAATACTGTGCATTAAATATGATCGTGGCGTAAATCATAAATAAGAAACCACGCCATACAGAGTCATACGAGATGAAAGTTTGTGGATCAAGCTCAAACCGCTATAGGAAAGGTAGTTTCCTTATGGCGATATCCACTGAAGTCAATGATTGGAGAGGAGCTCAATTCTTCGTACGTGACGGAACGTGGTCTCTTAGGTGACCGGTCGTACGCTCTAATCGATCAAGAAACTGGCAAGGTAGCTAGTGCCAAGAATCCCAGGAAATGGGGTACACTCTTCGACTTTCGTGCTGCCTTCATAGATCCGCTACAACTCATGGAGAGCATTCCACCCATCCGGATTACGTTTCCAGATGGTACACACATTTTTTCCAATGAGGATGATATTGATCATAGTTTGACAAAGGTTCTTGGCCGAGAGGTTAGTCTCATGAAGGCTGGTTTGGAGAAGCCAAGCTATGAGGAGTACTGGCCTGATATAGAGGGTTTAGCACAAAGAGAAAAGGTCACTGATGAAGCCATGCCTCCACAAACTTTCTTCGATGTTGCTGTAATCCATATCCTGACGACTTCTACAATCAACCGTCTGCGAGAACTCTATCCAGAAGGGCGTTTTGAGGTTCGTAGGTTTAGGCCAAATATAGTGGTAGAGTCAGAGTTTGGAGAGAGGGACTTTATCGAGAATTTATGGGTTGGCAAGAAGCTTACGATCGGCAAAGAGACTCTGTTGAAGGTCAATGCACCTTGCACGAGGTGTGTAATGACGACTTTGCCGCAGGGGGATCTTCCCAAGGATTTAGGTATCTTACGCACGGTAGCAAAGTACAACCAAGTGCACGCCGGAGTATATGCATCAGTGATTCGATGCGGAACAATTCGCCGCGGAGACTTGGTACGACTCGACGGGTAGACGTTAATGCCGTGGCCTCTTTGTTGAACAATTTGTTCGAATGTATCAGACACAATGGTCATATCTCATATGTTACCAAATTTGAATATGCAAAACTATCTTTTCAATCTCAATTAGAGTAAAGTAGAATCTCGTTTCGTTCTAGATTATTGTATCAATATGTTAAAATAGTAGATTTATTCCATTATAAATATGAAATACAGAAGTAGAACAGAAATAGTCTCAATGATCCTAGAAGCAGCAAATGGTGGTGCAACTAAAACAAGAATTATGTACAAAGCCTTTCTTAGCTACGCTCAATTAAAGGAATATCTTTCTGTACTTATTGAAAATAATTTACTGGAATATTTAGAAGGTTCACAAGTCTACAAGACCAACGAAAAAGGATTTAATCTCTTAAAGATGCATAATGAAATTGGAGAGCTTCTAAAAACTCCGATAACAGAGTCAAGAATACAATAAAATAAAAAACAGTGGATTCAAAATTGAAGTGCTAGCATTATCAGTTCCACCGAACCCGAACCCGACCTAAACTTTACATGTTTCTTTGTAAATATTCTAATAGTATAATTTGAAGTTTGTTACTAAGTTAATAAACTAAATGTTATTTACTTCTTTCGAGTCACACAATCTTAGTGTGATCATTCTCCCGTATTTCTTTCTATCCTAGATTTTACTATCTTTCTATAAACAAGATATCCAATAAGAATAGCTGCTACACCTATTGACGCGTAGCGAGCTAAATCTCTCAGAAATATGAACATAGAATTTGATCCTTCTTCATTATTTACCGAGCTTGGTAAATTCTGTATTTGAGTCTTGTGAACAGGCACATCAAGCGTTACTGTTTGCGGGTATAGAAGTGAAACTGTTAAATCATCTTTCTCTAATGTCGAAATTCTTGGCATCACAGTATATTTTCCAGCTATTGCTTCCTTCGCATCAACTGTTAAATCTATTGTGCCGTTGATGCTAGGATTTTTGGTCATGTTAAATCTCTGTGGATTAGCAAGATATGTCAATCCTTGCAAACCTGAATCAGTCATTCCAGTCGCCGATAAGTCTATTTCATTGAGTGATATTGGTGATGTTCCAGTGATATTATTTTTAGTAACTAGAATCTCTATTCGATATGTCTGATTCACCTTGACACTCATTTGGGATGCATTTTTTGGTTTTAACTCCAACGGTAATGTCATAGAATTGTCAAGATATCCTATTTTGTTTGATGCCCATTCCGTGAACCAGACCTTTGATACATCCTGTGATACCGCAATATATACCACAGTTGCAAGTGGACCTGTTGGAATATCAAACTCCGTCATAAGTCCAGTAGGAGAAATTTTAGATATTCTATTTCCTCCATGTTCTGGAAAATAGACATTTTCAAATTTATCTGAGACAACTTGACTTGGAAGCGTTGCAGGATATGCTTGAGTTGGTGATGTCCAGTAAGATATGTATTCCTTCAATTCTGAAGTTAAGTTTGAAACTATTACTCTACTTGAGCCATGATCTGAAAGGTAAATCGTGCTCTGATTATGATTAGAGGTAATGGCTATGCCAAACGGTGAAAACGTGTCTGGCTCCTTTAACTTAATCTCAAACATTCCACTGAGTTTAGTTTCAGGAATAAGTAACCAAGGCTGAACCATCAGCACGCTCTTTGCATAAGATAAAGTTACCCAAAGTTCACCTTTTTTGTCGAATGATATAAGCGTTGGACCAGTAGTATCACCTGTTGGATATTCGTCTATAGCCCTAGACTGTATGTCAAATCTACCTATTTTGTTACCAATTATTTCAGCAAACCAAATTTCTTTATCGTCAGGTGATAGCACAATTCCCATAATTCCAGAATTATTTGTTGGAATTTTGGTTAGTGCAATTTTACCACTGTTAATATCTAATCTTCCAATACTATTAATCCTTGCATCAGTAAACCAAATACTATTTCTCTTTTCATCATAGATTATCTGACCTCCAGCTAGATTTATAACAGTATCATCTGTAACGGTCTTCCCTTCGATTGGATACGAATTAAAATTATTATTTTCTGGATTAAATTTCATTATAGTGCTTGTTTTATTTGTTTGATGGTAAAACCATGCATTCCCTTCACTGTCTGTAGCTATTCCCTTTAAACCTCTCTCGTTTATCGGAATTTTGAATTCTTTTATGAAGTTGCTACGTTTTTCATATGTGACATAATTTTGGTTCGATGACTGTTGCGCCATAAGCTGTATTGATGGAGATGCGAGAAAAGTGTAAGTGAAACTCAGAATGAGTGTTACGACAAATAAACTTCCACTGAGTTGTAATAACAATGATAAATTGGCACTCGTTTCGCACTAACTTTAGTCTTTTGATTTGAACTGGCTATAGTATAAAATAATACTTCTGGGAGATAAAGGTATGCGAAATATTACTTGTATTTCATTGATTATGTCTCTACTTTTATTATTATCCATTACTACTCTCCAGAACTCATTCTCCCTGATAAATACTAAAAGCCCGTTTTCAGAAAGCAATGCAAAAATTAAGAATATCTCAACTAGCACTTCTGACGGCAAATATTTTGTTAATTTGCAATTTGGTCCAGAAACTGTAAGAAAGGGAGAGCTCAGCTTTTTTATGGTTAACTTGTTCAATAATAGCGGAGACAAACAAATTAGAATGCGTCATGTAGATTGCGATTTTATTATCTTGAAGGATGAAATTGAACTATACAAGATGTCTACGAAGTATGGAGAGCCTCTGTTTTACGCAATTAATGGAGTAATGATTGTATCCTATCCGTTTAGTGAATCGGGCAATTATACAATATCTATTGAAGTCGCAGGACAATATTCCATTCCTATAACACCTGTATTTGCTAACTTTAGTGCAATAGTTAGTCCTACTTCAGATGGAAGCTTAAAGATTAAGTTATCAACCTAGATACATTAAGTTATCAACATAGTCATATGATTCGCAAACCTAGAAAACCACTTTATATAATAATTCTTTCTATGAAATTTCAAATGATTTGCTTTAACTGCTATACCGAATTTCATCCAACACTTTCAAAACCTTTTTGTCCAAATTGTGGTATTTGTTATTGGTGTAGGGATTTTACATGTTTTCATCATGACATAAATAATGGTCCCCAGGAGAGACATTAAGGTTCTTTTGAATGGAATTCAAATTAATTTATTATATTCAATTTTCATTAATGGTTTTCCAACAGCAGCATTCTTCCAAAGATGCATTAATAGCATTGAAAAGACCGTTTTGCGGTCATGGCCCTGTATTTGTTTTATTTTGATTGTTATTTGTTATTAGGGAATATTCATTACTTTGAACATTAATAGCTACTGATTTGATTTTCTCAGGATTACCTGTGTAGAACGAAAATTCAAATGGTGCTTTTTTATTAGGACTAATTATATCTGGATTTGTATATGTATAGTCGGCGTCTACGACTTTGTGGTTCTTATCATAAAATATAGCTGATACCTTCACCGAATTGGCATCATTTTTACCTTGATTTATCACTTCACCAACGACTTTAAAACTATTTGAACTTTTAGAATTTTTGCCCATGCCCAATTGCAGTGCCTCTGGTCTGTCGTCTTCAGATTTATCAAAACTGGTTGTTAAAGTATAGTTACTACTACTGGGTAACTTTTCATCTAAGAAGATATCGAATCCAGACCTGCTTCCTGGTTTTATTTGATAATCGTTAGCGTATGTATCTCCTGTTGCAGCAATAACACCGTTCTTGTCATATACGCTTGCTGTTATGCGAACTAATTCAATAGGATAACTAAAGTTATTTAGCACTTCACCCACTATTGTGCCCTTATTTAAGGCAGAATACAATATATCAGGTTTTGGCTCAGCATCCTGACTTGTCGTCTCATTAAACATTGGCTTTGAGATATTCTCATCCGTAGTAATTTCAATCTGGGCATATGTCGAGTTCACGGACATGGAAGAAAAAATTAAACCTAAAGCAGCTACCATTGTGCAGCAAAAAATCGACATTAAAAGTGATGAACACACAGCGCAATTTTGCTTACTAATTCTAAACTTACTGCTGTATAATTGATAGCTCAAAGTATTGCAATCTTGAGCGTTACATCCATCATTCGCCATCTTTATACTCTGTATACCAATCCAAAATAGATAAATTTAATGTCTAAATGTAATCATAAAATTTGCCACTAAACTTAAGTAAATTCCAAATAGCAATCCATAGTATTCTATACATGCAAATTTCTGCTATACTATCGGACTATGACGGAACTTTATCCCCCACTGTCTATTTAAATTCTGACAATAAATCTCGAAGACTTACCTACTACCCTAATCAAATAGAGTTGGATAGAGTTTTATGGAAAATATCTAGTAAAAGAACCATAGCTATAGTTTCTACAAAAGATTTTAATTTTCTTCATGATAGAACAAGGTTTGCAAATATTATTTCATGTATGATGAGCATTGAAACCATTATTTTAAAACACATCGACTCAGCTGCATGTTACAAAAAAACTTGCGTTCAGAAATCAATGTTAAATATAGGATTTGAAATTCTTCGTAAGAATTCCCAAAAACTGGAATATATAATTGGCAGTATTTCAAAGAAATTTAAGAACGTATCTATTTATAGAAAACTAACATATAAACGAAATTTATTAGGAGGCATTACTATAGATTGGCGTCATCTGGATGATTGGAATTCAATAAAGAAGAAAATTGAACATGACGTAATAAGAATAAGTAACGAAATTAATGATAGCTCTGAATATCCATTATTTGTGCAGACTTACTCAAGTCATCCATTTATTGACGTATACGCTACAATATGCTCAAAAGAAATAGCATATGATAACATAGGTAAAATAATCTATGATTCAAATGTTGATAAATTTAAGAATAAAAATATCTTGTATTTAGGGGATTCAGAGAATGACAATCCTGCATTTAGAAAAGCAGACTTATCCATAGGAATTAAATCAGATGAGAGATTGAATCCAAAACTTGACTGTCAATATTTAATTAATTTTAATCAATTACCAAAGTTTTTGATGAATCTTTTAAAAAATGACTTTAATTTTTCTGAAAAGCTTCTGGAGTAAAATATTTTATTATTATGAAGCTTTATGTCAGATAATGTCTACTTCATCTTCTATAATCACTACTTTTAGCTTCCTTTTGTTCATATTACTCATTGAATCACCAATTTTGTAATCACAAATGCCCTAGTCAACACTACAACGTAACTAAGGTACAGGGACAGTTAATGGAAGAAGACCAACATAGTTTAATACAGTTTAGAAAATTTTCCTACCATGTCGCTATCCGGCATAATATCTAATGAAAGAAGTAAGGCAAAATGAAAGGTCTGCCAGAGTGGGAATAGTGTCTGGCATTTGGAAAAGCAAATCCGATAACTTGAATCAGTAGATTTAGTCGAGACTTGACTTACGTTACACTTATTACTTGATTTCTTCTATCGTTCTGGAATGCCTTTAGACAAACCTCGAGTTATGATAGTCCAGGAGGATAATGATGCTAATACATTGTTGGCAGGTTTATTATGGCTAAAGGGTTATGAGGTCTATAAAGCGAGTACAGCAGAAGAATGCTTATCTAAAATTAACGAATTAGGAAACCAAAAGGTTCATGTTGTAATAATGAGTCAACAAGTAGCACTCGACAGAAGAGCGATGTTAATTGTTAATGTGAAAAGAAGTAATATTGAGACAAAAATACTAGTAGTAGCAGATGAGGATACCGACAAAACTAAGATATTAGATTATGGCGCAGATGAATTTACTCTTAAACCAATAAGTGCTGAAAACGTAGCAGATAAATTATTTATGTTATTAACTCGTGAAGTTGTTTCAGATAATAGATAACGTGGCTGATACATTGACTAAATTTAATGGTGTTTACAGAATACGTTAATTTCAAAGATTTAGACAACTTTGAGAACTGGTCATATTTTAATATCATATGGTGCAGTCACCTTATATGGAGCATCCAAATGACGATTATCACAGCAGCATTAATGATATTTCCGATGATGTAATACTCCAGTTATTAAAATTGCCCCTAGGTTATCATTGCGTTATTATATATCCTAATATTGAAACAATAAGAAAAATTTATGCTGAATACATACATCTTATGATTGAAGAGAAAAATGTTGCAATTTTGTTTCTTCCCTACTATGATACTACAGATAAGGTCAGACAAGAGTTGATGACGAAAGGATTAGATGCAAGAAAGTATGAACGAAACAATTCTCTTATACTGATAGATTTTACCAAGGTAGTTGATAACCCATATTTGGGGTTACCTGCTGCATTTGGTCTAAAGGAGTTCATAAATAAGATTCAAGTTTACAATAAGAATAAGAATCTTGTTGTTATTGCAGACATGTCATTATATAATCATTCCAAGAATATCAATGATCTCTTAAAGTATGAAAGCTTATCAGATGAAGGTTATGGTAACCAAAATTGGAGACAACTATGCTTATATCACAAATTAGATTTTCATTTAATGTTTACAGAAGAACAAAAGCAAAAAATTTTTGATTATCATAAAGATAAAGTCATTGTACTCTAGTTTTGTGTTCTTGTAATTGGTGAATATGTAGTTGATTATCAACCTCTTTAACCAAATCTTTTAACAATATGGGTTTCTGAAGAAAACCATTTATTATTTCCTTATCAGCATACTGTTTAAATAATTCATCGTCAAATTCAAAGGCAGTCATTAAAACTGTTCTTAGTAAAGGATTCAATTCTTTTGTTCTCTTCAGTAGTTCTATTCCGTCAATACCCGGCATTCTCAAGTCAGAAACTATAAGGACGTAATCTTTCCTGTTAATTGTGAAGTGCTCGAGTGCCATTATCGGATCTGTAAATGTAAATATTGAAATTCCTCTAATCCCTCGTATAGCGTCACGGAAAAGCATCGTAATATCTAATTCATCATCTATTATAGCAACTATTTTCCTTCTCTTATTAGACAAAGAAGGTCGACAAACCTTCCACCATTACCATATTATACAATCCTCTTTAAGCATTAGACATTTAGGCATAAAAAGCTAATCACAGACTATTTGGTTTTTGTTTCTTCCGCCTAGGTACCATACTCAGGTTGCTTCAAGCTGCAAAAGAGAAAGGGTTCAATGTTTACGTAGGTCAAGTTTCAACTGATCAAAATGAAATTGATCCTGGCGATGGGGATCCTCAAGATATAAATACGCCGAGCGGACGACTCGTCCATTTCTCTATAGTGCTTGCCTATTTCTTTCATTTTCTGTAGTCAAATATTTGCTTAGTTTTTTGCTCTTTTCATTTAATATTATAACATTCAAACTAAATCTTAACAGATGTAACAAATATTCCTGAGTAATGTTCTCCATCAAATGTTGCTTATTTACCCGAATTAGGTCATACGGTGAAGTATTAGGATCTCTTAAATATTGGAACTTAATTATTAGAATAACTTATGAAATCAATTACATCGCTAAGTATTTTTGTACTGTTATCGATGGCAATATGTCTTTCAATTTTTGCAATGGCCGGACCAAAAATATTTACCCAAGTATATGCGCAAGATAAAAACGAGACCTCAGAAGCCCAAATAAAAAATATGAGTAACGCAACTGGTCCATCTGGCAAAATACCTTCTATGTCAACACCAGGAGAAAAGACCATCTATATATTCACGTCAGAGATTGCAAACGTTGCTGAAGAAAAACTTAAGGTAGCAGGAGATTATTATTCTCTGCCCACGATTCTTGTAAATAAGGGTGACAAGGTCACTGTGCATTTCTATAATGTAGACGATGTAAAGACAGAAAGACATTCGTTTACTATAGGTGATCCATATAAACTAGATATCGACCTAGGATTCGGTCAGAGCGGAAACGCGACCTTTACTGCAGACCATACAGGACTATTCACCTATTACTGCAGATATCACTTGCCAGTTATGACTGGACAACTGCTAGTGCTTCCGTAACCCAATACTTTTTTTATTTAACATTATAACCTTTCAAACTTTTTTATTTCGTTACTACAAACTTGATATAATATCCAATCCAGAATTCTTAATTCACTATGCAATGGATCGGCTTCAAATATGGAATCTGTTTGGTTTACTTTCTCTATAATTTGATTCATTTTAGATTCTATAATTTCACAAATAGGAACATCCGGACTTTTCATGGACTCTAAAACCCAATTTATTAATTCAATTCTTTTACTCAAATCTCGCTTATAGGTGGAGTCATCTTTATCTACTTCAATCCATCTTTTAGATTCTTCAATTTCTTTTTGTAATGTTTGTTCTACACTGATAGTCAGAATTAGCACTATGATGATTTAATATAGCAAGGGCCTTAAAGAGAGGGACTCTTAGCACACAATCTTTCAAAACCTACGTAATGATATGAATATTTGTCAATTTTCCCTTTTACTTAGCCCTAGGAATTAATTGCTTATCGACAAATTTCTGAAAGGCAGGATCAAACCATTTTTCCATTTCAATAGTGCTCTTCCATATTTGCATTATTTCCCCTTGCTCGAACGCACTCTTCATCTATCGCAACCATCCAGTCCACTCATTGTCGCTTAAAACTTTTCTTTCCCGCATATGAAAAACATGTGCGAACGTAAATAAAATATCATATGCATATGCAACCTCAGGTGAATTTACATTAACCTTTTCCACGACCTTTATCAGTTCAGGGCGCCCAACTAATATCTCGTGTAGAGCATGCATCCTTTGAGCCAAATCGTTCAAGACCTTCGTTTCAATATCTTCTGACAGTTTCTGTGTTTGTTTTCTGGAGAAATATAGCACTACAAACATTGTGCCAATTATTCCCATCGCTTCAGCCATGC
>Ga0210378_10000860_pt1 | contig 15924 bp, 14 predicted proteins | sample PLM1_60_b1redo_FD_155465 | JGI IMG/M metagenome (GOLD analysis project Ga0210378, IMG submission 155465) | Groundwater sediment microbial communities from an aquifer in East River, Colorado, USA - PLM1_60_b1 redo | ecosystem: Environmental > Terrestrial > Soil > Riparian zone | place: USA: East...
TTTAGTGGCCCGCCACTCGCCCGAGATGGCCTTGGCCTTGACCACCCGGAACTCGATGGTGACCGTGGAGACGACGGTCACCCCGCCGCACGTGGTGCCGAACTTGCCAGCGTCGGTCCCGGTGTAGGTGGCGCCGCCCTTCTTGTCGAGGACGGTCTTCAGCTCCTTGACCTGCAAGTCCGTCAAGGTGACGTCGCACACCCCCGTAGCGCACTTCGGCTTGAAGCTCCAGCCCGCTGTGTCCTTCTCGATCGTGTTGCCGTAGCCGTACTGGGAGGTCGGCCTGAGCGTCACGGTGAAGATCCCGGCCACCCTGGCGTCCTTCAGCGCGGGCACCGGCACGTCGATCTCGACCGAGACCTGCTCGGAGATGAGGATGGCCCCATTCCGGGCCTCCAGGTAGTACGTGTAGTGCTTGCCCGGGATGACGTTCGTGTCGGTGTACTCAAGTGTGCCCGCCGGCATCTGGGCGATGAGGTTCTTCTCCCGGTAAAGCCAGTAGCCGGTGCCCTCTGTGCCCCCCGATGGTCGGACCCACGAGAGGTTCACCCCGATGGGAAGGGGGTCCGCCTCCGCGCGGAACCCCGCCGGTGGAAGCGGAGGCGGCGTCTCCGTCGGCGACGGGCTGAAGCTCGCCGAGGGCGTCGGTGTGGAAACGGCGACGACCTTGTGGGTTCCCGCCGACAGGGCGACCACCCCTCCGGCGATCCCGCCGACGACTAGCACGGCCAGCGCGACCAGCAGCTCGAGCCGAGAGCGGCGGGACGAGACGGGTTCGACCGGTGGCGTCGGTTCAGGCGGCGGCGGCGGGAGCATGGGCGATCGCTCGCCCCACGACCAGACTCCCTGCTCAGGCGTTCTATCTGACTGCGCCGGTCCCTCGGTGTCTTTCATGACGACCTTCTCCTTCCAATGGACGGTCCTCGCACCGTAGGTCTCCGCAGGGGCCATGAACAGACGGCATCCGACTCATCCTTTGGGGTCCACGTACCCAATGCGGCATGGGTACTTGTGTAACGGGGGGAACGACCTGCCTAGGAACCCGACTCGAACCGTGGAGTTAAGCTGGCTCCGGGTCCGGCCGCTCAGCCACGCTTCCTGGCGCGGGAGCCGGCTCCACCACCACCAAGGGCAATTGCCACCCCGAGGAAGAACCCGAAGTCGTACCAGTTCCCGTTGTTCGCTACCTCGTAGACGCTCACGTTGTCCGTGAACAGAGAGATCACGAACGTGACAGGGAAGATGATCCCGTGCCAGAGACCAAGCCAGAAGCCGGCCGGACTCTGGCCCGTTCCCGCGGCGGTGTTCTGGCCGGGCGCACACGAGGACAGGAGTAGCACGCCCCCGAGCACCGCCACGGCAGCGACGTAAGCGCGCAGATCCCGGACGCGGTCCACGGTGTCGGGCGGGTCGGCCAACTTGGCGCCATTCTCGCAGTCACGCCGACGGGCGGGCAATCTGAAGTGTCGGCGATCGGCTCATCAGGAGGGTTGTCCTGGCCGACGCGGCGTCCGGGGTGGTGACCGCGACGCGGATCAAGCTCAAGAATGTACGGTAACGGCACATGATCCCTTCGGATTGGGAGGAGTGATCGGTGCCGGCCTTCACGGGATCGACGTTCGGAAAGTACATTCGGAACTGGCTGATCGGCACAGCGGTATTCGAGCTTCTCCTGGCGGCCATGTTCCTTGTCATCGGCGCCCTCGTGCCGGTCGTGCGTGTTGCGTTCGTCGCGACCGGTGCGTTCCTTGTTCTCGTTGGGATCGGGCTCATCTGGTTCGGTGTCCGGTCGGGCGCAAAGGCAGCAGAGGTCGACCGTATCGAAGCGACCGGGATCCCGGGCCAGGCGACGGTGGTGGGTCTCACACAGACCGGGCTCTTCGTGAACGAGAACCCGCAGGTAGGCATCGACCTGACTGTCTCGGTGCCCGGGCGTGCTCCCTTCCCGGCGCACGTGCAACAGATCGTGCCCTTGATCCTCTTGGGGCGGCTGGTCAACGGGGCGATCCTTCCGGTAAAGGTCGACTCGGCCGACCCGTCGAAGGTCGTGATCGAATGGGGAGGGCCGTCCGCTGCCGTGCCCGCGCCTACCGGCGCCGGATCGGAGACCGTGGATCAGGTCCAGGCGATGGCCGCCGCAGCGGGGCTTCCTGGGATCGGGCATCCCGCCGAGAGTATGGGCGGCGTCTCGATCGCCCAGCTGCGCCAGTACCTGCGCGAGAACGGGCTATCCGGTACTGGCACGCTCGACATGGTCCAGGACACCGGCCAGACCATCGGCGAGGATCGAGTCTTGAATATCGCGATGACCGTGCACGTCGGGGGCAAGCCGGCATACAAGTCGGAGTCGCTCAGCCTCGTGCCGCAGGCTGCCGTGCCCAAGGCGGTGCTGGGGGCCTCGGTCCCAGTGAAGGTGGCGCCGGACAACGACCAAGCCTTGATGATCGAGTGGGACAGGCTGTGACGATTCTACTGGGCGGTCGCCGCGCGTCTTGAGGCGAAGAACTCGCGGAGTAGCGCGCCAGCTTCGTCGGCCAGCACGCCGGGGGTGACTTCGAGCCGATGGTTCAGCCGCGGGTCTCGCACCAGGTCGCCGAGAGACCCGGCAAACCCGGCCTTCGGATCGGCGGCTCCGAAAACAAGACGCTCTACGCGAGCTAGCACCATGGCACCCGCGCACATCGCGCATGGCTCAAGCGTGACGTAGAGCGTGCATCCGTCCAGTCGCCAGGTGCCGGCCTTCGTTGCGGCCTCGCGCAGCGCCAAGATCTCCGCGTGGGCGGTTGGATCACCCAGCCGCGCACGTTGATTGCCCGCTGCGGCCAGGACCTCTCCACCCCGTGCCACCAAGGCCCCGACCGGCACGTCGCCCCAAGCGAGGCAGGTCCGCGCCTCCTCGAGAGCCTGAGCCATAAGTTCGTCGTCCGACGCCACCGACAAGACCTTAGACGACAGGCAGGCTCAGGCCGACTCCAAGAGCCCGAGGATCTCCCACGCCTCCACGGGTCGAGCAGCCCTATGGGTCCGAACCGATCACAGGACTCAATTATCCTTGTCAACGAGTCTTTGGATCTCACCTTGCTGAGCTCGCTCCTCGGAGACGAAGGGTGTACGCGTGTACCCGCAGGCGATGCAGATTCCGGCCCCGATCCCCATGGCCAGACTATCCGGCTCGGAGACCATGAGAGTATCCAGTTCGCAAACCGGGCACGGCTCTGGGACTACTCGGGGCGGCCGCGGAAGGCCCAGATGGACGTGGCCGAAGTCGAGGCCCCTGGGCTTCCACGTGAATTCGTGACCTCGTCCCTGTTCGATCGAACCCTGCCGAAGTAGTCTCTACCACCGTGACGACGTGCTCGAATTGCGGGGCCGGGAACCCTGGCGGCCAGAAGTTCTGCGGCGATTGCGGGGCCCGGCTCGTCGCTGTCTGTGCCTCGTGCGGGACGCCCAATCCGCCGGGTCAGAAGTTCTGCGGCGAGTGCGGGGCTCCACTCGACCAGCCCGCGGCTCCCCCCGCCGCCCGAACGGGTGCGGCCTCCGCCGCGCCGGTACCTCGAGAAGGCGGGGCAGAACGTCGCCTCGTCTCCGTCGTCTTCGCCGACCTGGTCGGCTTCACGACCCTCTCCGAGGCCCGCGACTCCGAGGAGGTTCGGGACCTCCTGTCCCGCTACTTCGACACCTGTCGGGCCGTGGTCGGCCGGTACGGCGGGGTGGTCGAGAAGTTCATCGGGGACGCCGTGATGGCCGTGTGGGGCACCCCGGTGGCCAACGAGGACGACGCCGAGCGAGCCGTCCGGGCCGCTCTCGAGCTGGTGAGCGCAGTCTCCGACCTCGGAGGACAGGTCGGCGCACCCGACCTCCAGGCCAGGGCCGGCGTCCTGACCGGTGAGGCCGCAGTGGAAGTCGGAGCCACCGGCCAGGGCATGGTGATGGGCGACTTGGTGAACACGGCTTCCCGGATCCAGTCGGTGGCCGATCCAGGCACGGTCGTGGTGGGCGAGGCCACTCGAAGGGCCACCGAGGCCGCCGTCGTCTACGACGATGCGGGAGAGCACGCCCTCAAGGGGAAGGCCGAACCGGTCCACCTGTGGCGGGCGCTCCGGGTGTCCGCCGGCCGGCGGGGCCTCATGAAGTCGGAGGGGCTCGAGCCGCCCTTCGTCGGCCGGGACCGCGAGCTGAAGACGGTCAAGGACCTGTTCCACGCCTGTGTGGACGAGGGCAAGGCGCACCTGGTCCAGGTGTCGGGGATCGCCGGCATCGGGAAGTCCCGGCTGGGGTGGGAGGTCTTCAAGTACCTGGACGGCATCCAGCAGGTGTTCCTGTGGCACCGTGGACGCTGCCTCGCCTACGGAGAGGGAGTGACCTACTGGGCCCTGGCAGAGATGGTGCGCGGTAGGGCGAACATCCTGGAAGGAGAGGATCGAGCCACCGCCGCCCCCAAGCTGCACGAGGCGGTGGAGCGCTACGTCGAGGGCGAGGAGGACCGGCGGTTCGTCGAGCCGCGTCTGGCCCACCTGATCGGGATCGAGGACCGGACGGCTCCGGACAAGGCCGACCTCTTCGCGGGGTGGCGTCTGTTCTTCGAATACCTGGCCCGATCCAACCCCGTGGTCATGATGTTCGAGGACCTGCAGTGGGCCGACCCGTCGCTGCTCGAGTTCATCGACTACCTGCTGGAGTGGTCCAGGAGCTTCCCCATCTTCGTGATGACGTTGTCCCGTCCAGACGCGGCCACGTCCCTGGCAGCGGCGAGGAGGAACGCCACGTCGACCTACTTGGAGCCCCTCCCCGCCGGGCCGATGGAACACCTGCTGACCGGCCTCGTTCCCGGCCTGCCATCCGAGGTCACCCGGAAGATCCTGGACCGGGCGGAGGGGATCCCGCTGTACGCGGTGGAGATCGTGCGGATGCTCCTGGACCGTGGCCTCCTGCTCCAGGACGGTCCGGTGTACCGCCCGACCGGACCCATAGAGGACCTCGACGTCCCCGAGACGCTGCACGCCCTCATCGCGGCCCGGCTGGATGGGTTGACCCCCGGCGAACGAGCGCTGGTCCAGGACGCCTCGGTGGTGGGCAAGACGTTCACCCGCCAGGCGCTGGCCGCAGTGTCCGGCCTCGCCGAGCGAGACCTCGAGCCGCTCCTCGCTTCCCTCGTGGCCAAGGAGGTCCTGTCGATCCAGACCGACCCTCGGTCGCCGGAGCGGGGGCAGTACGGCTTCCTCCAGGACCTGGTTCGCACCGTGGCCTACGAGACGCTCTCCAAGCGGGACCGGAAGCGCAAGCACCTCCAGGCGGCCGCCCACATCGAGCAGGCCTGGGGCCAGGACGAGGACGAGGTGGTCGAGGTGCTGGCCTCGCACTACCTGGAGGCATATCGCCTGGCACCGGACGCCGATGATGCGGGGACCGTGAAGGAGCGAGCCCGTCGGATCCTGGCCCGGGCGGGCGAGCGGGCCGCGTCCCTGGCCGCCGCCGAGGAGGCCCTGGCGTACTTCCGACAGGCGGCCGAGCTGACGGATTCGGCCCTGGAGCGTGCCGAGCTCACCGAGCGCACGGGCCAGATGGCGTTCACCCTCGGGCGGGCAGACGAGGCAGCAGCGCGGTTCGAGGAGGCCACGGGCCTGTTCGAGGAGACCGGGCAGACCCATCAGGCGGCCCGGGTCCAGGCCCGCCTCGGCGAGGTCGAGTTCGTCCAGGGCCACCTGGATCGGGCCGTGGAGAGGATGCAGCGAGCGCACACCGTGCTCTCCGGCGAGGAGCCCGATCCGGACCTTGCCTTCGTGGCGGCGCAGCTGGGCCGGTTCTTGGCGCTCGCCGGGCGACTGGATGAAGCGGTCTCGCCGCTCGAGGAGGGACTCGAGCTCGCGGAGCACCTGGAGCTTCCGGAGATCTATTCTCAGGGACTGTCCAGCAGGGCCATCGGGCTGCACAGCCGCGGTCGCCATCAGGAGGCCGGCGCGTTGCTTCGCCACGCCCTGGACGTCGCCCTGGCCCACGGGTTCACTGCCGCGGCGCAGCGCGCCTACAACAACCTGGCGGTGGTGCTGGAAGCGCGAGACCGTTTCGCCGAAGCCATCGAGGTGGCCGAGCAGGGCCTGGCGCTCTCTCGACGGACCGGTGATCGCCTCCGGGAGCTGACCTGGCTCTCCGGCGGGATCGTCGATCTCGTCGCCACCGGCCGGTGGGACGACGCCCTCGCCCGGGCGGATGAGGCGATGGGCACACCCGACCTCTCCTCGCTCGAGTCCGCCGCGATTGGGCTCATCGATTTGGTGCCGGTATTCCTTGGCCGCGGCCTCGTGGAGAAGGCCCGGAGTCACCTCGAGCTCGTGTCGATCGAACCGACGGAGAACCCCGAGACCCGTGCGAGCCACAACCTCGCTCGCACCAGGTTGTTGCGTGCGGAGGGCAAACCCGCGGACGCCCTGGATGTCGCCCAGGAAGTGTTGACCACGGCGGACCGTCTCGGCCTCACCCACTCCGTGATCAAGCGGGCGCTCGTGGAGGCCGTCGAGTGCGCCCTCGATCTCGGCGACGCCGGGCAGGCAGAGGAGCTGCTGGCCATCGTGCAGCGGGCCCGACCGGGCCAGGTCACCCCGTTCCTCCGGGCCCACGCCGCCAGGCTCGCCGCCCGCCTGGCGTCGATGCGCAGTGAGATGGAGAGCGTGGAGTCGGGGTTCGTGGCGGCAGCACAGGGATTCCGTGACCTCGGAACCCCGTTCGACCTCGCGGTGGCCCTCCTCGAGCAAGCCGAATGGCTGCTCGCGCAGGGACGGGCGGGCGACGCTCAGGAACCTCTGTCCGAGGCCCGCTCGATCTTCGCTCGACTCGAGGCCACGCCATGGCTGGAGCGGGTCGATGTGGCGGCCGCCTCGGGGGGCGCGGCCGAGGACATCGCAGAGCGCGTGTAGCCCGGCCCGGGCGGACGTGGTGTGCGAGTGCGCCAGGAGGGACTCGAACCCCCAACCTACAGATCCGTAGTCTGTCGCTCTGTCCAGATTGAGCTACTGGCGCGGCGCGGAGAGGGGGGGATTCGAACCCCCGAGGGGCTATCCACCCCAACCGGTTTAGCAAACCGGCGCCATAGACCGGACTAGGCGACCTCTCCCGGCCGAGTCTATCGAATGTGCGCCAGGAGGGACTCGAACCCCCAACCTACAGATCCGAAGTCTGTCGCTCTGTCCAGATTGAGCTACTGGCGCTCGAAGTACGTGGACGAGTCTACCGGTGCGTCCCCGAAGCGATCCCAGCGAGCGAGTTTGGTTCCCCACTCCGAGTTATCGCGCCTGCTAGCGTTTGGCGAATGGAGCCGCCGCTCTATCCGGACACAAGTCACCTGAAGGCGGAGCTCAAGCGGGAGTGACCGCCCCTTCGGAAAACCCGATCTGGGGCCCAGACTGGCCCGAGGTCCGCGCGCTGTGGCCGCTCGATCCGAACTTCACGCATCTGAACCACGGCTCGTTCGGCGCGGTCCCGATCCCGGTCCTCCAGGAGCAGGAACGGTGGCGCCGAGCGATGGACGAGAACTCGAGTGGTTTCTTCTTCCGGACGCTTCCGGACGCGCTGGAAGGAGCGCGACTGGCCGCGGCGGAGTTCGTCAAGGCCGACGCGGAGGGCTTCGTCTTCATCCCGAACGCGACGCATGCCGTGAACACGGTGCTGGCCTCGATCGACCTTCATCCTGGCGACGAGGTGCTGCTCACCGATCATGCTTACGGCGCGGTCCGCCTTGCCGCCGAGAGGGCGTGCAAACTGGCCGGCGCCCTGTGCGTCGTCCAGCCGGTCCCGCTCCCAACACAGGGACAGGACGAGCTGTTCGAATCGGTGATGTCGGGGGTGACCGGGCGGACCCGCCTGGCCATCGTCGACCACATCTCCTCGCCCACGGCGCTCGTGTTTCCGGTGGAACGTTTGGTGAAGGAACTCAGACGCCGGGGGGTGGTCTCACTGGTCGACGGGGCGCATGCCGTTGGGATGGTGGACGTCGACCTCGCGGAACTCGATCCCGATTTCTGGACCGGGAACTTCCACAAGTGGTGCTGCTCCCCCAGAGGCTCGGCCGGGTTCTACGTCCGAGCGGAGCGTCGCGAGCTGACCGCGCCGCTGGTGACGTCCTGGCATTCGCTCGAGGGGATGGTCCGCGCCTTCAGCTGGACGGGGACGGCCGACTACACGCCGTACCTGGCAGTGCCCGCCGCGCTCGAGTTCATGGGGAAGCTCGGGTGGGAGCGCGTCCGCGAGCATAACCGCGAGCTGGCGGCCTTCGGCAGCGAGGTGCTAAGCAAGACCATCGGGACGCCTCCGCCGGTCGCGGTTCCCGACGGCCTGTTCGAGGCAATGTCACTGGCGGAGCTACCAGCAGGCACGGTCAACAGCAAGGACGCTGCCGAGGCTTTGTCGAAGCGGATCGCTCAGGAGCTCCGGGTTGAGGTGTCAATCTCCTTCTGGCGGGATCGGGGGTTCGTCCGGCTCTCGGCGCAGGCCTACAACGCGCCGGCCGAATACGAGCGACTGGCGGACGGCCTTCCGGGAATGCTCGAGGTTTGAAACGAGGCTAGCCGGCGAGCCCGTCGAGCTGGTCGGCGTGTTCTTCGAGGTGGCCAACCAGGAACTCGTCGAAGGCCCGCGGCAGGTCCATGACCCCCCGCGTCGGGTGAGTCACCGTCCGCGACCAGTCTTCCGCGGACAGCCCCTGGATGAACGTGCGTAGGTCCGAGAGGTCCCAGGCCACTCGCTCCCAGAGATCCGCTTGCGCCGTTCTGCGTTCGGCCTCTATCGCCGCGACGCGGTCGGGATCGGTCTTCACTCGTCCGAACGGGGGCGGGGCGGCGCCGGCGGGCGTGGCGAGGACCTGACGGATCTGGCGCATCCAGTACCCGGGGAACTCGGCCATGTGAGCCCAGACCTGCCCCCATTCCCATTGTTCGCCACTCGGTTGATCCGGATCGGTAAGCCCTGAGGCCGCTGAACTCGAGGCATGAACCGCCAGCCGCTCGGTCACGGCGTCGAGCCTTCGAAGCAACTCCTCGGCTGGCGTGTTCATTCGGAGATCCTGAGAGGCTTGAGGGGCCGCCCCTCGACGACCTTGTTCTGGATCCGGCCGAGCTGCTCCACCGCGAGGGCGACCTCGTCGCCGGGCTGGAGCCATGGGTAGGCCTCGGACCCATGCACAAGCGACATCTCCAGGATGCACCCCGTCCCGCACGTCCCCGATCCGATCACATCGCCGGGTACCAATTGCGTCCCACGAGAGGCGTAGGCCAGCATCTCCCCGAAGCTCCAGTAGATCTCCGCGAGCGACGCCCGGCTGTACTCCTTGCCGTTCACCGACGCGGTCATCACCAGGTCGTAGGCGCGGTCCTTCCGGTAGGGCTCCAGCTCGTCGGGCGTGACCATGTACGGCCCGAGCGTCGTCGCGAAGTCCTTCCCCTTCACCGGCCCCATGGATAACTTCATCTCGCGCCGCTGTATGTCTCGCGCGCTCCAGTCGTTCATGACGCAGAAGCCCGCGATATGGCTCTCGGCCTCTTCCGGGTCGAGGTCCGACCCTCCTCGGCCAACAATGGCAGCGACCTCCAGCTCGAAGTCGAGCTCGGAGGTCCCCGGCGGTACCGCAACCTCCTCGCCCGTGCCGACGATCGCCGCCGGGTTGCTGAAGTAGAAGACGGGTAGCTCGTACCAGTCGGGGTCCATCTCCAGACCCCGACGTTGCCGGGCGGTTCGAACGTGCTGCTCGAAGGCGTAGAAATCGCGAACAGAAGGAGGGCGCGGCACTGGGGCTCCCAAGCGGGTGCCGGCCAATGGGAAGACCTCCGCCGGTGAGGCCAGCGCGGCCGCGCCGGCCGTCGCCAGACGTTCGCCGTCGTCCCCCAGCAGGTCGAGTAGGCCCGTTTCCGGCCCCAGCGCGAGGATGTCCTCGCCCGAGACGAGCCCGAGGCGTTCGGCTCCGACGGGATCGAGGAAGGTGGCCCAGCGCATCGTCCGGCAGTCTAGCGCCGGTAAACTCTCCGCCTTCGACACGGGAGGTTTCCTTGAAATGGCATTCACCGCAAGGTTCGTAACCTCACAAGGTTCGTTCGACGTTCGCCTCATGCCCGAGCATGCTCCGCTCACGGTCTCGAACTTCGTCGACCTTGCGACCGGGAAGCGGGAGTGGACCGATCCACGGGACCGGCAGCGGAAGACCGACCCTCTTTACTCGGGGACCGTCTTCCACCGCGTCATCAAGGACTTCATGATCCAGGGGGGCGACCCCGAGGGGACAGGCCGAGGTGGGCCGGGCTACCGGTTCGAGGACGAATGCCCTCCGGGCGGCCCGAAGTTCGACCGCCCGGGACTACTCGCAATGGCCAACGCCGGACCTGGCACGAACGGCTCACAGTTCTTCGTGACGGTCGTGCCGACTCCGTGGCTCACGGGTAAGCACACGATCTTCGGCGAGGTCACAGAGGGCATGGATGTGGTGAACGCGATCGCGAAATCGGCTACCGGCCCTCAAGATCGGCCGAAGACCGAGATCGTCCTCGAGCGCGTGGAGATCGAAGAGAGCTGACTTAGCCGACGCCGAACTGAGCCAGGCGAGCGCCTGCCTCCTGAAGCGTATCCAGTCGCTTTGGGAAGGCGAAGCGGATCAGGTCACTACCACCTGCCGGGTCGGCGAAGAAGCTGCTGCCGGGTACAGCGGCCACGCCCGCTCGGAGCACCAGCTCGCGGCAGAAGGTCGTGTCGTCTGTAATTCCCATCCGTTCGCGCAGCGGCCCTACGTGGGCCATGGCGTAGTAGGCGCCCTCGGGCTTGACCAGATCGAACCCGTTCCCGTCGACCAGGTCGAAGAAGACCTCTCGCCGCTCCTCGTAGGCTTTGAGCAGCTCCGAGTAGTACTCGTCGGGCAGGGCCACCGCCGTCGCTCCGGCTTCCTGCAGAGGGGCGGGCGCGGCCACGGTTAGGAAGTCGTGCACCTTCCGTAAGGGGTCGATCAGATCCTGCGACGAGATCGCCCACCCAACCCTCCAGCCGGTGACCGAGTAGGTCTTCGAGAGGGCGCTGATCGTCACCGTCCGTTCCCGCATGCCCGGAAGCAGGGCGATCGACAGATGCTCTCGCCCGTCGTAGACGATGTGCTCGTAGATCTCGTCGGTGAACACCAGCAGGTCGTGGATGATGGCCAGCTCCGCGATGGCTCCCAGCTCCTCCACGGTGAAGACGCGGCCCGTAGGGTTGTGAGGGGTCGTGATCACGATCGCCCTCGTCCGAGGCCCGATGGCGGCTTCCAACCGCTCGGGGTCGAGCGTCCAATCCGGCCCGAGCGGCACGAACCTCGGCAGTGCGCCGGATAAGAACGCGTCCGGGCCGTAGTTCTCGTAGTAGGGCTCGAGGAGCAGGACCTCCTCGCCCGGATCTACCAGCGCCAGGAACGAAGCGACCATCGCCTCCGTCGAGCCGCACGTCACCACCATCTCGCTCTCGGGATCCAGCTCGGGCCAACCGAAGCGACGGTACTTCGCCGCGAGCGCCTCCCGCAGGCGCGGCGACCCCCAGGTGACCGGATACTGGTTGTACCCCTCATCGATCGCGCGCTTCGCCGCCTCCAGGACCTCGAGAGGCGGATCGAAGTCGGGGAACCCTTGGGCGAGGTTGATCGCGCCGTGGTCGTCGGCCAGGCGCGTCATCTCACGGATGACGGACTCGGTGAACCGCCCGACCCGCTCCGCGGCCGACCGCACTATGCTCGTCAGATCGCGAGCGACCGGTAGATCACGTGGCCCGGGTTGGCGATCGTTCCCGTGTAGTTGGTCCCCTCACCCCAGACCATGACCACTTTCCCAGCCATCAGATCGATCCCCTGGTAGTCACCGTAGGGGAACTTGTACCCGTTCGGCTGCGACTCCGGCCGCGTAGGGTCGTACTGAGAGACCCGCACGGAGGGGCCCGTAAATGTGGTCCCGCCGGTGGTCGAGGTCCGGTACCAGACGTTCCATCCGTTGATGTGATCCAAGGGCACGCCGTTCCTGTCATCCATCCATTCGACCGCGATGGTGTTGGCCGCGCCGCCCTCGATCCTGGGGAACAGGGCGTAGCAGCCAGAATTGAAGCAACCAAGCGCGTTCTTGTCGTCCACGCGCCTCACGTATGACCAGTTGTTCGACTGCGTGCAGTCCGAGCCCGCCAGACAGCGAGAGAGCTGAACGATCGGGGGGCTGCCGGCCTTGGTGTGATCCTGCCCGTCCTGCCAGACCAGATACATGTTCCCGGCCGCGTCGATCGCAATGTCGTCCTGGATGCCGAAGTAAGCGAACCCGCAGGCCGGCGCGTACGGGCACTTCGGCCCCGCAGGGGCAGAGGCAACCAGCGCGAAGGAGGTATTGGACGTGCCGGCAATCGTCTTCGACACCCTGTAGTTGCCGGCCTTATTCCCGTTGCAGCTCGAGGTCTTGCAGTCCCCCCAGGCGAACCAGGCGTTCCCGGCCGCGTCGAGCACTCCCCCCTCGGGGAAGGCCACGGTGTCCTCGCGAAGGACGTTGGTCTCTGTCCAAGTCAGACCGCCGTCGGCCGATCGCGAGAGATAGTGGTTCTGGGCGCGAGCATAGGTCGTGTAGACGTTGTCGTCGTGGGCGACCGTCCACGGGTGGTCGCAAGCCCTGCACTCTGGACCGTTCACCTTCTCGGCTGTGAAGGTTGCGCCGAAGTCCGTAGAGCGCGCGACCGCGACGTCGGTCTTCACACCCTGCACGCCGTATGCGAGGAAGCTCACATAGACGGTCCCGGTGACCGGATCGACCGTCACCACGCAGTCCACCTGGCTGGGGTAGTCGACGCCGTCGATCGTCTCGGCCACGACGTGAGGCGGCCCGAAGCTCTGGCCCCCGTTGGAGGAGACCTGGATGTACACGCGGTTCGGGTTCCCAGACGAGGGATCGCAGCTCGGGTCTCCCGGGTAGTGCGCGAGCACGACGTAGACGTGCCCGTCGCCGGCCGCGGCGATCTCCGGCTCCCAGTCGTCGCCGCCACAGAAACCGAGCCGCGTGGCGTTGCCACCAGGAACGACCGCCCCGTGCGTAGGAACGCTCGTTCCATGCGAGACGGAGGTGGACCCCTTCACCTTAGGCGGCAGGGCGCCCGCCTGCGCAGACGAGGCTCCAAGCACAAGGCTCGCAACCAAAGCGATCATTACCACCGAGACCGAGCGCGGGCCATTCATGACGATTCCTCCTGTGATCGGGTGTCCGAGGCTATCCCGGACCCCACAGATTCCGCAAGGTCGAATGATCATCTAGCTCCCAGGCATAATCCCCTGATGCCGCCGAGGAGCGTCCAGCGGACCGCCGAGATATTCCGGGTCCTGAAGGACCCGGAGATACGCGCCCTCTGGCTCTCGGACTGGATCTCCGACGCCGGGAGCTTCGTCACGTTCATCGCGCTCGCCGTGTACGTCAACAAGCTGACCGGCAGCGCCACCGCCGTCGGGCTGGCGCTTGCGCTTCGCTCGGTTCCGTGGTTCACCATAGGACCGTTCGCCGGAGTGGTGGCCGATCGGCTCGATCGCCGGGCCGTCATGGTGTCGACGCATCTGATCCGAGCCGTCCTGGTGGGCTGCCTGCCCTTCACCCATGCTGCCTGGCAGGCCTATGTACTATCGGTGTCGTCGGCAGTGTTCGCCCCGATATTCCGTCCGGCGCGATCGGCTCTTCTGGCTCAGGTGGCGGCCGGTGAAAGGCTCGTCCCGACGGTCGCGGTGACCGAGACGACCCACCAAGTCCTCCATTCGGTCGGGCCGGCGTTCGGCGGGCTCATCGTGCTGGTCTTTGGCGCGCGGAACGCCTTCTTCGTCGATGCGGCCTCCTTCGTGATCGCCGCGGCCGTGCTTCAGAGCGTCCGGCCGCGCGGGAAGCCGGTCGCGACGACCCAGTCTGCGGTGCAGGACCTTCGGGAGGGGTTCCGAGCTGTCGCCAGAATGCCCGCGGTACGAACCTACGCGGCGCTCAACGCGGGCCTGGCGCTGGGGTTCGGGGGCATCATTGCCCTTCTGGTCACTTACCTCCGCGACACTCTTGGGCGCCCGGGCGGCGAATACGGGATCGTGCTCTCGGTCATGGGGCTCGGGACGGTGCTGACCAGCGTCGCGATTGCCGCCACGGACAACCACCACGCCCGGACCCCCTGGGTGCTTGCGTCCGTAGCGGGGGTCGGAGCGTTCACTCTGGTCTGGTTCGAACCGTCATTCCTGGTGCTGATGCCGATAGCCTTCGCCGCGGGGCTCGCCGACGCGGGTGCGGGCATCCCGATGACGGCGACGCTCCCCGAGACGCTCCCCGACGCCTTGCGGGGTCGGGCCTACGGAGTGGTAATGGCGCTCTACGAGCTGACCTCTGCTGTGGGGAGCCTGGGCTTCGCCTGGCTTGGCGAGGCGGGGCGCCTGGGGCCGGCTCGTGGGATGGCCGCCGCCGCGGCGACGGGAGCGGCGTTGGGCGGAATCGCACTTCTAGCCGGAGGATCGAGGGCGATCCGCGAGCACGAGCGCGACCGCCTGGCCGCTATCAGGGACTCGGCGCAAGCCCCTCCGGGCGGGGGCGCCACAGCCTCTGCCACCAGCGGCGAGGCCGGCTGAGCTCCGCCACCAGACGCTCCCGCTCGGCGCGCTCGGCGCTGAGCTCCTCTTCGAGCCGGCGAACCTGATCCGTGCCCTCTGGAGCCGTGGGCGCGACCTCAGCGGAGGGCTGGGCACCCCCTGGAGTCGGGGGGACTGGCCTCCGGATCGGGCTTTCGTCGCTAGGCCCTTCGCCCAGCGCCAACCTCTCGCGATCGCCGCGCGCGAGCTTCTCTGCCCAAGCCTCCGGCAGCATCCGCATCGCGAACCTCAGGTCGGCGATCGCCAGCTCGCGCTCGTGGGCTAGGGCCTGGGCTGAGATCAGCTTCTCCCTGAGCAGGGCGTTCTCGGAGCGCAATCGCTCCAGCTCCGCCGCGAGACGGTGGACCAGCGGCTCATCCGCCCGGACCGCCCGGATGGGGCGCAGGCCGGCGGAGATCAAGTCGGTCACTGGGATCCGCCACGCACCGTCGTGAGCCTTGAACGCGTTCTGGAGGCGGCCGGCCTCCAGGTAGCGGCGTATGGTGATCCGGCTCACCCGGCATGCATGCGCCGACTGCGTCAGTGTCAGCACAGGCGTGGGCGCCGGAGGACTTGGGATCGACGTATCGAGTGGGTATGAGGGGTTTCCCGGCGCGGGCGAGGCGGTGGGGAGGGCCGGGTCTATCTCTTGCGCCATGGCCGGAACCAGATGCGGGACTTCCCGCCGGAGCTCGGGCGCCGTAACCACTTTCGGGCCTCGCCGCCCTGTGGAGTTTCCTCGGGCGGGATCCACGCGGGAGCCTCGGGCTCCGGCGTGCCCAGGAACGTTTCCGCCGCCCAGCCGCGGGGGCTCGGGTCCCATATCCCGCCGACTTCCTTCGGCACGCCAGGCCTATCCCTCCCGGCCGTGACGCCTGCCCGCGTGGGGTCGGGAACTACTACGACCTGCTCCTCATTGGGTTGCTGGCGGCCTGGGGAGGCTTGCACGTTTGCCGGCTCGGCAAGCATTCGCAAGATGAACCGAAGGTCCTCGATCCGGTTCTCGCGTTCGGCGGCGACGGCCTCGGTGGCCCGAATGCGCTCGCGAAGGACGGCGACCTCGGTCCATAGCCGATGGACTAGGGGAGGCTCGGGAAGGTCGATCGGCGCTTCGCTCTGCATCCATGGAGCGAGCGAGTCCTCTCCGGAGATCTCTTTGGCCTCGGCAATGACGGCCGAAGACACCATCGAGTCAGGATCGGTTGTTCCGGGATCAGGAGCGGGGAGGGTCTCGCCGACTCGGTCTTCGTCCTCGGTGGTCTGCTCCAACGCCTACGGGCCTCCTAGCCCGTCCCCCCTCGGCTTCGTCCTATCTTCCT
>Ga0210378_10000862_pt1 | contig 15920 bp, 16 predicted proteins | sample PLM1_60_b1redo_FD_155465 | JGI IMG/M metagenome (GOLD analysis project Ga0210378, IMG submission 155465) | Groundwater sediment microbial communities from an aquifer in East River, Colorado, USA - PLM1_60_b1 redo | ecosystem: Environmental > Terrestrial > Soil > Riparian zone | place: USA: East...
CGGCTCCATCGAGGTGCGGTTCGCCGACGAGACGGACACCGGGGACGGAGGCGGCGCGCGGACCAGCGGACCGGACGGAACCGGTTCGACGGGCTCCTCGGACGACGCGAGCGTTGACGGAACGGGCAGCGCCGGCGAGACGGGCAGCGCCGGCGAGACGGGCAGCGCCGGCGAGACGGGCACCGTGGGCGAGACGGGCACCATGGGCGAGACGGGCAGCGCCGGCCGGACCGCAGCCGCCCAGCACAACGGTCCAGCCGAGACGACCTTCGCCGGTAACTCGACGTTCGCCGACGACAGCGGGTTCGCCGACGGCACGGAGTTCGCCGACGACGCGGGGCCGGCCGACGACCCCACCGTGGACGGGATGGACGCCGAAGCCGACCGGCCGAGCGACCCAGGCCGGGCCTGGGCCGGTGGTGGCTCGCAGCCGGCGATTGTGGTGGAGGTGCGGCACGAGCCACGCGCCGGCGCCAACTGGGGCCTGGCCGGCCTGCTCAACTGGGTTGGCGGGCAGTTCGGCGCGCAGACGACGGACCTGGCCGCCGAGGCGGTGCGGCAGACCGTTGTCACCGTCCACGGCAACCGGCTGACGGTGCGCGGCCCGCGGCCGGCGCCGCTGCGGATGGTGCCGCTGACGATCGTGGTGCACGCGCCGGCCGGCTCGTCGCTGCACGCCAAGGCGGGGTCGGCCGGCGTGCAGGTCGGTGGCCTTGCCGGCCGGGTCAACGTCAACACCGGCTCCGGCGACGTGTCGGTCGACCGCGCCTCCGGCCATGTCCAGGTGAAGGCCGGCTCCGGCTCGGTGCGGCTCGGCCCGATGGCGGACGGGCTGTCCGCGCGCACCGGCTCCGGCGACCTCGAGGTGACCTCGCTGGACGGCAACGGCTCGCTGCACAGCGGCTCCGGCAACATCTGGATCGGCACCGTGCGCGGCGAACAGGTGACCATGCGGACCGGCAGCGGGGACCTCACCGTGGCCGAGGCGGCCAAGGGCGCGCTGCAGCTCGTCACCGGTTCAGGTGACCTGCGGGTGGGCATCCGGTCGGGCGTGCTGGCCGAGGTGGATGTGGTGTCCGGCTCCGGAAGGGCTCGCAGCGACCTGCCGGTGTCGACCGAGCCGCCGTCGCGCGGCGCGGACGCCGTGCTGCGGGTGCGGGGCCGCACCGGTTCCGGTGACGCGGTGGTCAGCGCCGCGACGGCGTGACGTTCACCGGTTGCAGAGCCTGGCGAGCGGGGCGGCGAGGTCGCCCCGCTCGCCGACCAGCACGCCGTCCAACCCCAGCCATCCCGCCATCACGCGCAGCTCGCCGGCCAGCTCGGCGAGCACCCGCGGGGTGTGCGCGCTTGGCTCGGCGAACGCGCCGGGCACCAGCAGCACACCGGCCTTGCGGTCGGCCTTGAGGTCCACCCTGGCCACCAGCTCGCCGTCCAGCAGGAACGGGAAGACGTAGTAGCCGTAGGTCCGCTTCGCCTGCGGCACGTAGATCTCGATGCGGTAGCGGAAGCCGAACAGCCGCTCGGTGCGGTCGCGCTCCCAGATCAGCGGGTCGAACGGGCACAGCAGCGCGCGACCCTGCACGCTGCGCGGCGTGCGGGCCTCGACGTGCCGGTAGGCGGGGTGCCGCCAGCCGGGCACGGTCACCGGCTCCAGCCGTCCCAGCTCGACCAGCTCGGCCACCGCCCTGCGCGACCTCGGCGGCTTGAGCCGGTAGTAGTCGCGCAGGTCAGGCTCGGTGGCGATGCCAAGCGCCTGCGCGGACTGGTCGACGAGCTGGCGCACGGCGTCGGCCTCGTCCGGCTCGGGGGCTGCCAGGATCTCCGGCGGCAGGACTCGCTCCGGCAGGTCGTACAGCCGCTCGAAGCCGCGCCGCGTACCCGTGCTGAGCGCGCCGGTGTCGAACAGCCACTCACACACCATCTTCACGTCGGACCATTGCCACCAGCCGCTGCGCCGGCCGTCGCCGCGCGCGCCGAGCTCGCGCTCGATGCCACCGGCGCCGATCGGGCCGAACGCCTTGACCACGTCGAGCAGGTCGTCCACCACGCTGGGGTGGCGCTGCATCGCCTCCCGGAGCAGGCGCCACGGCCTCGCCTCGACACCCCGCATCCGCCAGCGGAACAGCGGCCAGTCCTGCACCGGGATCAGGCTCGCCATGTGCCCCCAGTACTCGACGAGCAGCCGTGGCCGCCGCGCGGTGTGCGCCCACGCGGCGTCGTCGAGCAGGCTCGGGTCATAGTCACCGAGGCGGCTGAACACCGGCGCGTAGTGCGCGCGGACCGCCACATTGACCGAGTCCAACTGCAACAACCGCGTCCGCTGCACCATCCGCGCCAGGTGTCTCCTGGTCGGCGGCGTGCTCGGCCGGCCGCCGGCAAACCCCTGCGCCGCCAGCGCCGTGCGGCGCGCCGCGGCCGGGCCGATCGTCGTCATGCTCACCCCGCGCATGGTGCCAGCCCCCACCGACATCGCGTGTCCGCCGGTTCGTGCGCCCGAGTTGGCGGTTTGGACACATCACAATGTCCCGAACCGCCCAACACGCAGGCCCGAACCGGCGAACACGCGGACACGGGCGGGGTACGGCGTGTGGGGTGGGAGCGGGCGGCTAGAGGTCGAGGAGGGACTCCAGGCCGACGGTGAGGCCGGGGCGGTTGGGAATGGTACGTAGGGCGAGGAGGACGCCTGGCATGAAGGAGGTGCGGTCGAAGGAGTCGTGGCGGATGGTGAGGGTCTCGCCTGCGGTCCCGAAGAGGATCTCCTGGTGGGCCACGAGCCCGCGCAGTCGCACGGAGTGCACGGGCACGCCGTGCACGGCCGCGCCGCGGGCGCCGTCCAGGGCCTGCGTGGTGGCGTCCGGGGCCACGCCGAGGCCCGCGGACGCCCGCGCCGCCGCGACCAACGTGGCGGTGCGCGCGGCGGTGCCGGACGGCGCGTCCGCCTTGCCGGGGTGGTGCAGCTCGATGACCTCGACCGACTCGTAGAACCGCGCAGCCAGTTCGGCGAACTTCATGGACAGCACCGCGCCGATGGCGAAGTTGGGGGCCACCAGCACGCCGAGCTCCGGCTTGGGCTCGAGCCAGGTCCGCACGGCGTCCAGGCGCGCCTCGTCCCACCCCGTGGTGCCGACCACGCAGTGGATGCCGTTGTCGATACAGAAGCGGACATTGTCCATCACCACGTCGGGGTGGGTGAAGTCGACCACGACGTCCGCGCCGGCGTCGGCGACGTTGAACAGCCAGTCGCCGACGTCGACCATGGCGACGAGCTCCATGTCCGGCGCGGCGTCCACCGCGCGGCACACCTCGGAGCCCACCCGGCCGCGGGCGCCGAGCACCCCCACCTTGATCGGCTCCTGAGTGGGCTCATCGGGCGAGGCACCCACGGCGCCCGTCATGCGATCACCTCGTGCAGCTCGGCCGGCAGGTCGTCGGCGTGAGCGTACGGACCGACGATCGCGCCCGACACCGGGCGTCGCAGCAGATCCGCGGCCAGCGTGGCGACGTCCTCTGCGGTGACTGCGTCGATCAGGGCGAGCTGCTCGTCGACGGTCAGGTGCGCGCCGTAGTTCAGCTCAGCCTTGCCGATCCGGACCATCCGCGAGCTGGTGTCCTCCAACCCGAGTACGAGGCCGCCGCGCAGCTGCCCCTTGCCGCGGGCGATCTCCGCCTCGGTCAGCCCGTCGGCGGCGACCGAGCGCAGCACGGTGCGCAGCACCGAGACCACCTCGGCGAGGCGCTCCGGGTGGCAGCCGGCGTAGAAGGACAGGTTGCCGGTGTCCGCGTACTGCGCCACCGAGGAGTACACGGAGTAGGCCAGCCCGCGCCGCTCCCGGATCTCCTGGAACAGCCGCGAGCTCATGCCACCGCCGAGCGCAGCGTTCAGCACGCCGAGGGTGAACCGCCTGGGGTCGTGCCGGGAGATCGCGGCGACGCCGAGCATGAGGTGCGCCTGCTCGGTGTCCGCCGTGCTCAGCACAAGCCGGCGGCGGGTGCCCCGAGCGGCGGACAGGATGCCACCGCGCGGCGCCACCGGCTCGGCGTCGCCGGCGAGCAGCGGCCCGAACGCGGCGCGCGCGAGCCGCAGCACCCGCGAGTGCGTCACGTTGCCGGCGACCGCGAGCACCATCCTCGGCACGGTGTAGCGCCGCCGGTAGAACCCGTACAGCCGCGACCGGCTCATCGCCTCGATGGAGCCGACCGACCCGAGCACCGGCCGGCCGAGCGGATTGTCGCCGAGGATGGCCGTGGCGAACTCGTCGTGCAGCACGTCCTCGGGGTCGTCGTCGCGCATCGCGATCTCGTCGAGCACCACGCCGCGCTCCAGCTCGTGGTGCTCCAGCGCGCACACGGCGTTCAGCACGACGTCGGTCACCAGGTCGATGGCCAGCGGCAGGTCGACATCGAGCATGTGCGCGTAGTAGCAGGTCTGCTCCTTGGCCGTGAAGGCGTTCAGCTCACCGCCGACGAGGTCGGCAGCCTCGGCGATGTCGGTTGCCGACCGCGACGAGGTCCCCTTGAACAGCAGGTGCTCGAGGTAGTGCGCCGCGCCGGCCTGCGGCGCCGACTCGTCGCGCGAGCCGACGCCGACCCACAGCCCCACCGAGGCCGATCGGGAGCCCGGCAGCTCCTCGGTGACCACCCGCAGGCCGCCGGGGAGCACGCTGCGCCGCAGGGCCCCACCGTCGGCGCGGCGCTCCAGCACCCTGGTGGTGCCGGAGCGCTGCCTCTCGACGGCGGAGCCGCTGCGGAGGTTGCCCGTCAACTCTGCGCGGAGGGAGCGGCCGGCGCGTCGGCGGCGTCGGCGCCTTCCGGCACAAGCACCAGGCTGATCTTGCCGCGGTTGTCGATGTCGGCCACCTCGACGCGCAGCTTGTCGCCGACCTTGACGACGTCCTCGACCTTGCCGATGCGCCTGCCGTTGCCCAGCTTGGAGATGTGCACGAGGCCATCCTTGCCCGGCACCAGCGAGACGAACGCGCCGAACGCGGCGGTCTTCACCACGGTGCCGAGGAACCGCTCGCCGACCTTCGGTAGCTGCGGGTTGGCGATGGCGTTGATCTTGTCGATGGCCGCCTGCGCCGACGGGCCGTCCGCGGCGCCGACGTAGATCGTGCCGTCGTCCTCGATGGAGATGTCCGCGCCGGTCTCCTCGGTGATGGAGTTGATCATCTTGCCCTTCGGGCCGATCACCTCGCCGATCTTGTCGACCGGGATCTTGACCGAGGTCACCCGCGGCGCGTACGGGCTCATCTCGTCCGGCTCGGAGATCGCCTCGGCCATCACGTCCAGGATGGTCAGCCTGGCGTCGCGGGCCTGCGACAGGGCGGTCGCCAGCACCTCCGACGGGATGCCGTCCAGCTTGGTGTCCAGCTGCAGCGCGGTGACGAACTCCCTGGTGCCGGCGACCTTGAAGTCCATGTCGCCGAAGGCGTCCTCGGCGCCGAGGATGTCGGTCAGCGCGACATAATGGCGCTCGGACTCGCCGGCAGCGTTGATCAACTCGTCGGACACCAGGCCCATGGCGATGCCGGCGACCGGCGCCTTGAGCGGCACGCCGGCGTTGAGCAGCGACAGGGTCGACGCGCACACCGAACCCATCGAGGTCGAGCCGTTGGAGCCAAGGGCCTCGGACACCTGGCGGATGGCGTACGGGAACTCGTCGCGCTTGGGCAGCACCGGCACGACCGCCCGCTCGGCGAGCGCGCCGTGGCCGATCTCGCGCCGCTTGGGCGAGCCGACCCGGCCGGTCTCACCGGTGGAGAACGGCGGGAAGTTGTAGTGGTGCAGGTAGCGCTTGTGCGTCTCGGGCGACAACGAGTCGATCTGCTGCTCCATCCGCAGCATGTTGAGCGTGGTGACGCCCATGATCTGGGTCTCGCCGCGCTCGAACAGCGCCGAGCCGTGCGCCCGCGGAATCACCGCGACCTCGGCGGAGAGCTGGCGGATGTCGGTAAGGCCGCGGCCGTCGATGCGGACCTTGTCACGCAGGATGCGCTGGCGGACCAGCTTCTTGGTGACCGCGCGGAACGCCGCGCCGACCTCCTTCTCCCGGCCCTCCAGCCCGCCGCCCTCGACGGCGCCGACTCGCTCGAGGCAGGCCGCCTTGAGCTCGTCCAGCCTGGCCTCGCGCTGCTGCTTGCCGGCGATGGTCAGGGCCTGCGCCAGTTCCTCGGACACGGCGGCCTGCACGGCCTGCAGCACCTCGTCCTGGTAGGGGATGAACCGTGGGAACCTCGCCAGATCTTCGGCCCGAGTCGGCTTCGCGGCCAGGTCGGCGAGCTCCTGCTGTGCCGTGCACAGCACCCTGATGAACGGCTTGGCCGCCTCCAGGCCGGTGGCCACGATCCCCTCGGTCGGCTGCTGCGCCCCGGCGCCGACAAGGTCCATCACGTTCTGGGTCGCCTCGGCCTCGACCATCATGATCGCGACGTCGCTGTCGCGGCCTCCGGTGCCGGCGGGCACGGAAACGACGCGGCCGGCGACCACCATGTCGAAGACGGCCTTCTCCACCTGCTCGTGGGTCGGGAACGCCACCCACTGGCCGCCACCTTCTCCCTGTGGGATCAGGGCCACCCGCACCCCGCCGATCGGGCCGGAGAACGGCAGGCCGGCGAGCTGGGTGGACGCCGACGCCGCGTTGATCGCCAGCACGTCGTAGAGGTCCTGCGGGTTGAGGCTCATCACCGTGATGACGACCTGGATCTCGTTGCGCAGGCCGTCGACGAAGGACGGCCGCAGCGGCCGGTCGATCAGCCGGCAGGTCAGGATCGCGTCGGTGGACGGCCGGCCCTCGCGCCGGAAGAACGAGCCGGGGATCCGGCCGGCGGCGTACATCCGCTCCTCGACGTCCACGGTCAGCGGGAAGAAGTCGAAGTGCTCCTTCGGGTGCTTGGACGCCGTCGTCGCGGACAGCAGCATGGTGTCGTCGTCCAGGTAGGCGACGACGGAGCCGGCGGCCTGGCGGGCCAACCGGCCGGTCTCGAAGCGGACGGTGCGGGTGCCGAAGGCGCCGTTGTCGATCGTCGCGGTCGTCTCGTGCACCTTGATGTCAGTCAACTGGGTTGTCTCCTCGTGTGTGCCGCAACGGCGCCGGCGAGGAGGCGAGCCGGTCTTCGATCGAAGCACTCGCAACGCCCTGGCCGTTGGCGACAGCGCGGTGTCGGGTGCCACTACCGAGGACCGGCGGGCTGGCTGTCCCGTCGGGTTGGTGCGGCGATGTTGTGTTGTGCGTGTGCTGAGGGGGAGCAGCCGAGGCCGCTCCCCCTCCGTGAGCTATCGACGCAGTTGCAGCCGCTCGATGAGCGAGCGGTAACGCTCGATGTCCACGTCCTTCAGGTACTGCAGCAGCCGCCTGCGGCGGCCGACCATGAGCAGCAGGCCCCTGCGGGAGTGGTGGTCGTGCTTGTGCTGCCGCAGGTGCTCGGTGAGGTCCCTGATCCTCTTGGTCAGCAGGGCGACCTGCGCCTCTGGCGAGCCGGTGTCACCCTCGTGCACCTGGTACTCGGAGAGAATGGTCTTCTTGGCGTCGGCGGAAAGCGCCACGTTGCGGTACTCCTCGATCTACGGTCCGTGTCGACGAGACGGTGCCGGCCGCCACGGACCGCAGCCGGACCCAACCAGCAAGGTTACCAGGTGGTCAGCGCCACCCCGTGCACGGTGGTGTAGCCGGCGCCGAGATCACTGCGGACCAGGGTCACCCGTGACGCGGTCCACGCCGGGCCGCGGTAACCGGCGAGCTGCTCGGCCAGCCACGAGCCTGGCCGGTCCAGCCGCCACCGTGCCACCGTGACGTGCGGCTGGAACTTGCGGCCGGCGCCGGTGGCCGAGGCCAGCGCGCGCAGCGCCTCCCGGTCTCGGGGGGTGACGGGCCGCACGCCGACCCACAGCACCCCGGCGAACGTGCCGGCGCCGGCCAGCCGCAGCGTGGGTGCTGCGAGGCCGGCGAGCTGCTCGTCCAGGTATCCCGCCCGCTCGGGCAGGCTCGCGTCGTTGCCGTAGAACGCCAGCGTGAGGTGCCACTTCTCGGGGGGTACCGGCCGCATCCCCGCCGGCAGCTGCACCCGGCCGACGGCCCGTGCCAGGTGCACCAGGGCCGGCTCGGACGGCCACACCGCGCTGAACAGCCGCACCGTGCTGCCTCCAAGTACCACCATCAGCCCGAAGTTGGCCCTTTAACCGCAGCCATTGCGGCGACTACGAGTCCGCCGCGGCCCTGCGCAACAGCGTGGCCACGGACGGGAAGCGGCCGTCGAGTGCCTCGGCGGCGCCGACCAGCTCATCGCGGCCGGCCACCCTGCGCAGCGCGACCAGCGCGCCCTCCTCGGGGTCGCCCTCGTCGACCGGGATGCTGTCGCGGGTCACGGTGGGGCGGGAGTCGCGCACCTCCTCAAGCGCGCGGCGGATGGCCGCCGGGTCGCCGGATGCCACGTCCGGGGTGAGCACCCGGCGTTCCAGCATCACCATCCGGGCCAGCACGGCCGGGTTGCCGATCTTCGCGCGGCGCCCGCTCATGAGCTGGCTGAGCATCGGCGGGCTGATCCCCAGCACGTCGGCGAGCTGCGCCTGGGACACGGCGAACGCGACCACGAGGCGGCGCACCCGGTCGCCGAGCGGCTCCCCGTACCACTGCCGCTGCAACGCCACGTTCCGCTGGACGACCTGCTGGTCTTCCACTGGTCCCCTCTTCCTTCGCACCCGGACGTCGGGGCGCCCTGGCCAGCATCCTGCCAGCCAGGCCGGGCCTCATGGGCCGGTTTCGTCGGAGGCGGCCAGCAGGCGCCTGGTGTCCGAGACGTCGTCGGCGATCTGGGCGCGCAGCTCCGCGACGGTGGCGAACCTCTCCATGTCCCGCAGCCTGGCGACGAAGTCCAGCCCGACGTTCTCGCCGTAGTAGTCGGCGTCCTGGTCGAGCACGTACGCCTCCACCGTGCGCTCCCTGCCGGAGAACGTCGGGTTGCTGCCGACCGACACCGCAGCGGGCAGCGGCCGGCCGCGATGCACGAAGCGGCACACGTACACGCCGTCGGCCGGCACCGCCGCGTACCGCGTGATGGACAGGTTCGCCGTCGGGTAGCCGAGCTGCCGGCCGCGCTGGTCACCACGGACCACGATGCCCTCAAGCCGGTGCGGCCGGCCGAGCGCCTCGGCGGCGCCGGTGACGTCGCCGGCGTCGATGCATGCCCTGATGTAGGTCGAGGAGTAGGTCAGCGAGTCCGTGGTGACCAGCCCGAACCCCTCGGCGATGAAGCCGAACCGGCTACCGAGGTGGCGCAGCAGCTCGACGTCGCCGGCCGCCTTGTGGCCGAACGTGAAGTTCTCCCCCACCACGACCGCGGCCACGTGCAGCCGGTCGACCAGGATCTCGTGCACAAACTCGTCGGCCGGCATCCTGGACAGCTCGGGCGTGAAGGGCAGCACGCACAACACGTCGACGCCGAGCTCCTCGACCAGCTCGGACCTGCGGCGCAGCGACGTGAGCTGGGCGGGGTGGTTGCCGGGCCGCACCACCTCGGCCGGATGCGGGTCGAACGTCATCAGCACGGACGGCACAGCGCGCTTGTGCGCCAGCTCGACGGCGCGCCCGATCAGCTCCTGGTGCCCGCGGTGCACGCCGTCGAACACGCCGATGGTGAGCACGCAGCGCCCCCACCCGCCCGGGATCGGCTCGAGGCCTCGCCAGCGCTGCATGGCGCCACCCTACGGGTGGCGTGCTCACGAGGCCGCCGGCCGCAGCACGACCACGGCGCGGGCGGCGCCGTCGCGCTCGGCGACCAGGCCGACGGCGCGACCGTCCGGGCCGAACACGCCGTACGTCGCGGCGGTGCCGTCGGGCGGCAGCGGCCGGCCGTGCGAGAGGTCGCGGGCCGCCGCGGCGTCCACGTCGCGGCGGGGGAACGCCGCGGCGACCGCCTGGTCCAGCGTGAGCGACACCCGTGGTTGCGCCTGCAGCTCGGCGAGGGTCCGCGCCCCGTCCAGCCCGAACGGGCCGACCCGGGTACGGCGCAGCACGGTGAGGTGCCCGCCGACCAGCAGCGCGGCGCCAAGGTCGCGGGCGAGGGCCCTGACGTAGGTGCCGGTCGAGCACTCCACCAGCACGTCGAGGTCGGTCACGCCGTCGCCGCGGCGTAGCTCCAGCAGGTCGAAGCGGGACACCGTGACGGGGCGGGCGGCCAGCGTCACCCGTTCGCCGCCGCGGGCCAGCCGGTACGCCCGCCGGCCGCCCACCTTGATCGCACTCACGGTGCTCGGCACCTGCTCGATGCGGCCGGTGAGCGCGGCGATGCGGGCCTGCACAGCGGCCGGCTCGACGGCGCCGGCGTCCGCGCCGGGGTCGAGGCCGGCGTCCTCGCCGCTCAGCGGCTCGCCCTCGGCGTCGTCGGTGGTGGTGGCCGTCCCGAGCCGGATGGTGGCCAGGTACGCCTTGTCGTTCAGCGCAAGGTGGCCGAGCAGCTTGGTGGCCCTGCCGGCGCCGAGCACCAGCACCCCGGTGGCCATCGGATCGAGCGTGCCGGCATGCCCGACGGCGCGGGTACCGAGGATCTCGCGGACCCTGGCCACCACGTCGTGCGAGGTCAGGCCGCCGGGCTTGTCCACGATCAGCAGCCCTGGCTCGACGTCGCGACCGGAACCCACGGTGAGCCATCCTGCCCGCCGGCTGCCGGGCGAGCTCGCGGGGCCTCTTTATTGCACTTGCAGGTTATATAACGTTATGGCAAAATAATGTCCATGGACAGCTTCCAGGCCGTCGCGGATCCGATCCGCCGCCGGCTCATCGAGCACCTCGCCGGCGGCGAGCTGGCCGCCGGTGAGCTGACCAGGCGGGTGCGGCTGGAGTTCGCCGTGACCCAACCGGCGGTGTCCAAGCACCTGCGGCTGCTGCGCGAGGCCGGGCTGGTGGCCAGCCGCGTCGACGCGCAGCGCCGCATCTACCACCTGCGGCCGCGGCGGCTCGCCGAGATCACCGGCTGGGTGCGGCGCCAGCAGCGGTTCTGGGAGGACAGGTTGGACGCGCTGGAGCGCGACCTCACCGGCGACCTCGCCGGTGACTCTTTGCACGACCCGACGAACGACCCGACGAACGACCCGACAAGGAGCGAAGACAGATGACAGCACCGACGATGCTCGGCACGGTGTCGCGCAGCCGCGCCGCCGTGCACCTCGAGCGCACCATGCCTGCCGGTATCGACACCGTGTGGGCGGCCTGGACGGACCCAGCCAGGATGGGCCGCTGGCTGGCGCCGGTGCCGTCCGGCGTGCCGGGGCCCGGCGCGGTGTTCGTGCTGCAGATGGACCCCGAGGAGGCCGCCACCTGCACGGTCACCCGCTGGGAGCCGCCGCGGCTGGTGGAGCTGACCTGGGACCACCCCGGCGACGGCTCGTCGCGGCTGCGGGTCGAGCTGTCCACAGTGGACGGTGGCACCCGGCTGGTGCTCGACCACGACCGGCTCGCCGGCACCGACCCGGTGAACTACGGCGCCGGCTGGCACGTCGAGCTGGAGTTCCTGCATGCCTACCTCACCGGCACCGCGAAGCCGGACTTCGACGAGCGGTTCGCCGAGCTGCAACCCAGCTACCGCGCCGCGGCGACGGACTGACGAGGCGATCAGTAGACGCCGCCCGCGAGCTTGCGGTGATCCCAGCTCGCGGGCGGGTCGGCCGGCACGAACTCCAGCCCGACCCGCTTGGCGGCCTGCTTGCGCACCATGGCGACCACCTCGGCGGTCAGCACTCCGTGGTGCCGCTGGAAAATCTCGATGCCGAGGGCGGCCACGTCCTCGACGTCGCGGTGCAGTGTCACCGTGGTGCGCAGCAGCACGCCTCGAAGCTGGTCGTAGCTCTCGCCGGCCTCGGCCTGCAGGCTGGCCCGCGGGTCGCGCTCCAGGTTGGCGACCTTGCGGGAGGCGGCGTAGGTCCAGGCCCACACGCGGTCGTCGCGCAGCACGTGCCACAGCGGCGCTAGGTGCGGCCAGCCGTCCGCGCCGATGCTCGCGCAGGTGATCGTGCGCTGCTCGGCGAGGAAGGCCCGCACCTCGTCGTCGGTCATGGTGATCTCGGCCCGGCGGGACACGGGTGGCGAGCCTACGCCAGCCGCCCCGCGCTTTTACCCGCTCACGCGCGGACCGCGCCGGTGACGGCCCACCGGTCGCCGCGGGCCCGCAGCACCACGAACGCGAGCCGCACCAGGATGAACATGGCCAGCCCGGTCCAGATGCCGAGTAGCCCCCAGCCGAAGAGCATCGCCGCCCAGATCAGCGGCAGGAAGCCGAGCACGGCGGCGACCACGGTCGCGGTGCGCAGGTACGCGGCGTCCCCGGCGCCGAGCAGCACGCCGTCGAGGGCGAACACCACGCCGGCCACCGGCTGCATGCCTGCGAAGATCCACCAGGCGTACGGGATCTGGCCGAGCACGGCGGGATCGCTGGTGAAGGCGTGCGGCAGCACCGGCTCCGCGGCGGCGAACAGCACGCCGAGCGCGATCCCGAGCCACAGCCCGTACCGGGTGACCTTGGCGGCCACCGCCCTTGCCCCGCGGGCGTCGCCGGCGCCGAGCGCGGCGCCGACCAGCGACTGCGCCGCGATCGCCAGCGAGTCCAGCACCAGGGCGAGGAAGAACCAGAGCTGCAGCACCACCTGGTGGGCGGCAACGGCCGCAGCGGAGGTCCGCGCGGCCACCGACGCGGCGGACAGGAAGCACACCTGGAACGCCAGGCTGCGCACCACGAGGTCCTTGCCGAGCCCGAGCTGCTGGCGCATCACCGGCCACCGCGGCCGCAGCGGCACCCGCTCAAGGCGCAGCGCGCGGATGAACAGGGCCGCCGACACGAGCTGCGCGGCCACATTGGCCACCGCGGAGCCGGCAAGGTCGAGCCGCGGCACCGGGCCGACGCCGTACACCAGCACCGGGCAGAGCACCGCGGACAGGCCGTTGCCGGCCAGCACGTAGCGCAGCGGGCGCACGGTGTCCTGCACGCCGCGCATCCACCCGTTGCCGGCGAGCGCGACCAGCACGAACGGCACGCCGAACAGCGCGATGCGCAGCCAGGTCAGCGCGGCGTCGGCGATCGGGCCGCCGCCGGCGAGCCCCAGCGTGAGCGGCCACGCGACGAGCTGTCCGACGGCAAGGAACACGCCGCCGAGCAGCAGCGCCAGCCAGGTGGCCTGCACGCCCTCGGCCACCGCGTCGGCGCGCCGGCCGGCGCCGTGCAGCCGCGCGGTGCGCGCCGTCGTGCCGTAGGACAGGAAGATCAGTTGGGTTGGCGCCTGGGACAGCACCACGCCGCCGACGGCCAGGCCGGCCAGTGGCACGGCGCCGAGGTGCCCGACGACCGCGGTGTCGACGAGCAGGTACAGCGGCTCGGCGGCCAGCACGGCGAGCGCCGGCAGCGCGAGCCGCAGCACGGCACGGGTGGACGCCGCGGTGCGGGTGACCATGACCCGGAGGCTATCCGGGGCCACCGACACCGCACCTGGCCCGGCTCGCGGAGGTCAGATCAGCGGCGCGGCGTCCAGCGCGGTGCGCAGCGCGTCGAGCACCTCGTCCTCGGTGCCGGCCGCGGTGAAACCCGAGGCCAGCCGGTGGCCACCGCCGCCGAGGAAGGTGGCGGCCGTGCCGACGTCGATGTGCTGCTTGGCCCGCAGCGAGGCCGACCAGCGGTCTGGCCCGACCTCCTTGAGCACCGCGGCCACCTCGGCCTCGGCCGCGGTCCGCACCAGGTCGATGACGCTTTCCACCTCTTCGGTGCGCAGCCGGGCCGCGTCGCGCAGCCGCACCGTGGTGTGCACCATGCCGAGGCCGCGCGCCGCGCTCGGCTCCAGCCTGGCCCGCTCGAGCACCGAGGAGAGCATGCCGAGCCAGCCGAATGGGTGGGTGTCCAGCAGCGCCCTCGCCTCCACCTCCGGCTGCACCCCGGTGGTCAGCAGCCGCGCGGCGAGCAGGTGCGTCTCGGGGCTGGCCGTCCGGAAGCAGCGGGTGTCGGTGACCAGCCCGGCGTAGAGGCACCGTGCGAGGTCGTAGTCCAGCTCCACGCCGAGCTCGTCGAGCAGCCGCACCACCAGCACGGCGGTCGCCTCCGCGGTCTCGTCCACCAGGTGATGGCTGCCGAAGCGGGTGTTGGACGCGTGGTGGTCCACGACCAGGACCCGGCGCGCGGTGCGTACCCGGCCGGCGAGCCGGCCGAGCCGTGCCGCGCTGCCGGCGTCCAGCGTCACCAGCAGCTCGGGGGCGGCCGGCACCGCGGTGGCCGGCACCAGCAGGCCGGCGACGTCAAGGTCGGACAGCGACTCCGGCGCGGTGTCCGGCTCGCCGAAGGACACCCGAACGGCGGCGCCGCGGCGGTGCAGCGCCAGGCCGAGCGCCAGCGCCGAGCCCAGCGCGTCCGCGTCGGGGTTGACGTGCCCGAGCAGGGTGACGTCGTCGGCGTCGCGCAGCAGCGCGGCGGCCGCCACCAGCTCGCCGGCGACGGCCGCTGGCTGGCTGCCCACCGTCCTCACGATCGTCAAGACTCCCTCATGTTCGCCACACCGGTCCACCCCGCAACCGGTTATTCCGATGGGTCACCCTCGGTGGCGTCGTCGTCACGGGGCTGCCGGTACGGGTCCGGGTCGCCGGCCGGACGCGCGCCGGCGGCCAGCCTGGCCACCTCGGCGTCCTGCTCGCGGGCCCTGGCCAGCGCGTCCTCGAGGTGCCGCGCGATGTCGGGCACGGCGTCCGGCACGAAGGTCAGCGTCGGGGTGAACTTCACCCCGGTGCCGGCCCCGACCAGCGACCGCAGCACACCGGTGGCGCTGGCAAGGGCGGCCGCGGCCGCGCTGCGCTCGGTGTCGTCGCCGAGCACGGTATAGTAGACCGTCGCGTCGTGCAGGTCGCCCGTCACCTTGGTGTCGGTCACCGTCACCATGGTCAGCCGGGGGTCCTTCACCTCGTGCTCGATCGCGGTCGCCACGATGTGCGCAATCCGCTTGGCCAGTCTCCTGGCGCGTGCCTGGTCAACCACGGCAGTCGCCTCCTTCGTCGCTTCGTGTTCAGTCGTCAGGGCCGAGCAGTCGCGTCCTGGCCGAGAGCAGCTCCAGCTCGGGCCGCGCGGCGACCAGCCGCTCGCACGCCGTGAGCAGATCGTTCACGTGGCCCGCATCGGCCGCCACCGCGGACACCCCGATGAGTGCCCTGCGGTGCAGGTCGAGGTGGCCGGCCTCGGCGGCGGCGACCTCGAAGCGGCGGCGCAGCTCGGCGATCACCGGCCGGATCACCGACCGCTTCTGCTTGAGCGAGCGGACGTCGCCGAGCAGCACGTCCAACTCGAGCGCACCTACGTACATGGCGTGGGTAATGGTGGTAGTTAAAGGCCCATTACGGCCGCAATGGTGGTACTTGGAGGCACACCATTGCGGCCGCAACCAGCGTCAGTCGCGGGGCTTCTCGCGCATCTCGTACGTCTCGACCACGTCGCCGACCTTGAGGTCGCCGTAGTTGCCGAGCGTGAGACCGCACTCGAAGCCTTCGCGGACCTCGGTGACGTCGTCCTTGAACCGCCGCAGGGTGGAGATGGGCAGGTTCTCCTGCACGACCTTGTTGTCGCGCAGCAGGCGGGCCCGTGCGTTGCGGCGGATCTCGCCGGACATCACCAGGCAACCGGCGATGGTGCCGACCCTCGAGGACTTGAAGACCTCGCGGACCTCGGCACGGCCGAGCTCCACCTCCTCGTAGATCGGCTTGAGCATGCCGCGCAGGGCCTGCTCGATCTCGTCGATCGCCTGGTAGATCACCGAGTAGTAGCGGATGTCGATGCCCTCGCGGTTGGCCAGTTCGGTGGCCTTGCCCTCGGCCCGCACGTTGAAGCCGAGCACGATGACGTTGTCCGCGATGGCGAGGTTGATGTCGCCCTCGGTGATGCTGCCGACGCCACGGTGGATGACCCGCAGCT
>Ga0210378_10000863_pt1 | contig 15913 bp, 22 predicted proteins | sample PLM1_60_b1redo_FD_155465 | JGI IMG/M metagenome (GOLD analysis project Ga0210378, IMG submission 155465) | Groundwater sediment microbial communities from an aquifer in East River, Colorado, USA - PLM1_60_b1 redo | ecosystem: Environmental > Terrestrial > Soil > Riparian zone | place: USA: East...
CCACTCGGCAGTTCCCAGAAGAAGCGCTCGTGAACCAGGTGTGGCGTCCCGTCGAGAACCGGGCCCCAGCGGCTGAAGCTCGCGGAGACGACGGGGTCGTCGACGAGACGATCGACGACGCGCTCGACGTTTGGCCCCTCGAACACGAACACCACCCACTCGGAGCTGAGAAACACGGTGTTCCTTTCGAGCCCGGCTTCGTCGAGCTCGAACGGCGGCCCGCGGTCGACGATCTCCTCCGCCCGTTCGAGCGAGCCCTGCTTCAGCTTCCCGATGACGGCGATGCGCTGTGCGGACATGAGCTCCCCTTTCGCTCCTTGCTCAGGTGTTGAAGGGCGGCGTTCCGGCGAGCTTTCCGCCGTCGATCGCCAGCGTCGCGCCGGTGATGAACGAGGCTTGGTCCGAGCAGAGCCAGACCGTGGCCGCGGCGACTTCGGCGGGCTGACCGATCCGGCGCATCGGCATCGCCATCCCTGCTCGGCGTTGCATCTCCTCGCCCGCCGCCTGCAGCCGATCGGTGAGAATCGGACCGGGCGCGATCGCGTTGACGCGGATGCCCTGGGCCGCGTAGTCGAGGGCTGCCACCTTCGTCAACCCGATTAGGCCGTGCTTGGCCGAAACGTATCCGGCGAGGCCCCCGACTGCCTCGAGGCCCGCGGTGGAGGCCATGTTGACAATGGCGCCGCCACCCGACTCGAGCATCGCCGCGATCTCGTACTTGAGTGAGAGGAAGACGCCTTCGAGGCTGATCGAGAGCGCGCTTCGGAACTGGTCCGGGCGCACGTCGGCCAGAGGTGTCGGCCCATGGCCTCCGCCGGCGGCGTTGTTGACCGCGACATCGAGCCCGCCCAGTTCCTCGACCGCGGCGGCGACCATGCGTTCGACGGCTGCCGGGTCGGAGACATCGGTCGGGACGGTCAGGGCACGGCCACCCGTGTCCGCGATCTCCTCGGCCACCCGAGCGAGCGCCTCCGCGTCGCGGGCGGCGAGCACGACTGCGGCCCCGGCGCGGGCCATCGCCCTGGCGGTCTCGACGCCGATCCCACGGCTTGCGCCGGTCACAATCGCCCGGCGGCCTTCGAGCATTCGTCGCGTCGTGGTCACGCGGCCCTCGCTTCCAGGGGTGATTCGGCTGGGCCGGCGCCCACCTCCGCAAGTTCGCCTGTGTCTGCGTGCCTGCGGACCGTGAGGACCGCGAGGATCGCCGCAGCGAACGCGATGGCGGCCGCGACTTCGAGCCCGCGCTGGAAACCCGAGACGAATTGCGCCGGGAAACGGGGGCTCGTCGAAGCCACGTTCACTTGGGACGCGACGATCGCGCCCATGACGGCGAGCCCGAGCGCTCCTCCCACCTGGCGCATGCTGTTCAGCACGGCCGAGCCCACTCCGGCTTTGTCCACCGGTACGGAGCCCATGCCGGCGGCTGTCGTCGGCGTCATCGTGAGTCCCATGCCGATGCCGCCGACGAGGCCGCCGGGCAGGATGTCCCAGAAAGTCGACGTCTGGTCCAAGCGCGCGAAAATGAGCAATGAAAACGCGAGCAGCGTCATCCCGCCGCCCATCAGCCAGCGAGAGCCGATCCGGTCCGAGAGGCGACCGGCCACCGGCGCGATCAGAACGATGAGCAACGTCATCGGAAGGAAGGTGGCCCCCGCCTGCGTCGCCGAGTACCCCAGGATGTTCTGCGTGTAGAGCGAGACGAAGAAGAAGACGCCGAACATCGCCAGGGCGACGAGCATCATCGTGACATTGGCGCCGACGAAAGTGGGGTTGCGAAAGAGCGAGAGATCGAGCATCGGGAGGCGCTGCCGCATCTCGAGTGCGACGAAGGCGGCCATCGCGATCGCCGCGACGCCGAAGAGCGACAGGATGCGCACCGACGTCCAGCCGTAGTTGTTCGCCTCGATCAGCCCATAAGTCAGCGCGAAGAGCGCGAGCGCCGACGTCAGGAGCCCTGGAAGATCGAGCCGCTGCTCGTGAGACGTGTCGCGCGACTCGGTAATGGCGAGACGCGCAACGACGATTCCGAGCAGCCCGACCGGAACGTTGATGAAGAAGATCCAGCTCCAGCCGATGTGCTCGGTGATCACTCCACCGATCAGGGGGCCGATGGCAAGCGCCGACGCGGAGACGCCGGCCCAGATACCGATGGCCATGCCGCGTTGTCGCTGCGGGAAGGTCGCAATGATGATCGACAGGGTCGCCGGGTTCATCAGCGCCGCCCCTGCGCCTTGCACGACCCGAGCTCCGATCAACACCTGCTCGCTGCCGGCCAGACCGCAGGCGAGCGAGGAAGCCGTGAAGACGGCCAGTCCGACGATGAAGATCCGCCGGCGCCCGACCATGTCGGCGAGCTTCCCGCCTGTCAGGATAAGGACGGCGAATGTGAGCGCGTAGCCGTTAACGATCCACTCGAGCTGCGAAACGGTGCTTCCGAGCTCGCGCTGGATCGAGGGCAGCGCGACGTTCACGATCGTGTTGTCCAGCATGATCATGAACAGGCCGAACGTCACGGCCGCGAGGGTCAGCCACTTGCGGTTCTCGGGTGCCAGTATTCGAGCCCTCATCAGGCGGCCCTCGGAGTGGCTTCGTCGTCGCGGGCGAGGTACAGCTCCTCCTCGGGCCCGGCATGACTGCGGCCCACGGTGAGGGTGACTGCCGAGACGAGCAGGCTCAGGCCGAGCGCTGCGACACCCCACCACGCGCCGCTGATGTTGTCCTCCCAGCCGATCAGGCGGTCGAGCGAGAACCGGCCCGCACCGATCGCGGCGATCGCCCCCGCTGTTGCCCAGATCAGCAGATTGAACTCGTAGCCGCCTTTGCCGTTCCAGAACCCGTTGGGCCAATGAACGACTGCGATCGCGTTCACCATCACGACCGCAATCCCGAGGGCCGCGAGCGGGGTGAGGAGCCCGGCCGCAAGGAGCAGCCCGCCGCCGAACTCTGCAAGGCCGGCGGCGAGCGCCATCAGCAGTGGAGCCCGGAAGCCCAGGCGCCGGTTGCCGGCCGCGGTTCCGGCCGGTCCGGATCCGCCAAACCAACCGAACAGCTTTTGCGCTCCGTGGGCGGCCATGATCCCGCCGAGAACGAGGCGGAGAAACAAGATTCCGTATGACACGTCAGTTCACCTCCATGGCGTTTGCTCGCGGTCAGCGAGCGATCTCCAGCGCGAGCTCGGGTGGGCAACCGCATTCGACGAGGTGCGCGACGTCGTGCCAGTCGACCACCTCGGTGTAGTTCCGGGCGAGTCCCTCCGGGATGCCGAGGCGCTCGAGCTGCTCGGCGTTCCACTCGGCGACAGCCATGTCTTCGTCGGTGGGCTCAGAGAGCTCGTTATCTGTCGTTGTCCACTCCATGATCGGTCCTCCTAACGAGTCGCTGTTTTCGCTCCACGAGGATCGCTCGCATGCGGCTCCCCGGCATCGACGGCACCCGTAGTCCGCGGCCCCAGCCACCGGAACTCCGCAGACCCCGGCTAGCCGGTATCCGTACATAAGCCGCCTCTTTCAGGCTGCGGCGCCGAGCGCGGCGCTGATCGCTGCGATCACCGTGCCGCCGAGGGTCACCGAGGCGAACGACCGCAGGAAATTCGAGTGGAAGAAGCGCCAGCGAAGCCAGGCCAGCGCCAGAAGCTCGAAGGCGACGACGAGGACGGCAACGGCGAGCGCCAGCCGGTAGTCCGGGATCAGAAACGGCAGGGTGTGGAGGACGCCGCCGAGGAACGTGCCGGCTCCAGTGATTGCTCCGCGCCCGTACGGATTGCCTCGCCCGGTCAGGTCGCCCGTGTCGGAGAGACCCTCGGAGAACGCCATGCTCACGCCGGCGCCGATCGCGGTCGCGAGGCCGGCGAAGAACGCGTAGTGGGGCTTGTGCGTGGCCAGCGCGACGGAGAAGATCGGCGCCAGGGTCGAGAGCGAGCCGTCGATCAGGCCGGTCATCGCGGGCTGCACGCGCTGCAGCAAAAACGACCGTGGGTCAACGGAAGAGGCCCTCAGCTCGACAACCATGTGCCGAAGGATCGACTCCGGAGGGCTTCCCGTCTTCCATGGAGGCCACCAACCTCGGCCCCAGCTTGTGTGCGTCTCCTGATTCCGGCTAGCTGCAATGCGTTCGGGACCCTGTCGCGGCATGCTTTAGAGATGGCTTCCCGCTACCTGATCGTCGACGACAACGTGCGCTTTCTGGAGGCTGCTCGCGCCAGTCTCGAACGTCAGGGGGTCGAGGTCGCGGGCACCGCCACCACGACGGCCGAGGCGCTGCAGCAGACCGAGGCGCTACGGCCGGACGTCGTTCTCGTGGACATCAGCCTCGGAGACGAGAGCGGCTTCGAGCTCACCCGACAGCTCGTCGAGAGGTTCCCGTATCTCAGATCGCGCGTCGTGCTGATCTCGACGCGAGACGAAGACGACTACGCCGACCTGATCGCGGCGAGCCCTGCGGCCGGGTTCCTCTCGAAGTCAAACCTCATGGCGAGGACACTTCGCGAACTGTGCTCGGACGCCGAGCCGGAACCCTCCTAACGCGACTCCAGAAACGTGACCACCGCGAGAACGCGGCGATGGTCGTCGTCCGTCTCGGGGAGCCGGAGCTTGGCCAGGATGCTGTGCACATGCTTTTCGACCGTCCCCCCGGTGACCCACAGCCGGCGGGCGATACCGGCGTTCGAGCGACCCTCCGCCATGAGCGAGAGCACCTCGCGCTCACGTGGAGTGAGCTCGTCGAGCGGGTCGTCGACTCGACGGGCGGCGACGAGCTCCTGGACGAGACCCGGGTCGACCACGGAGCCCCCGCGGGAGATGCGCTCGACCGTCTCGATGAACTCCTCGACGTTCGTGACACGACTCTTGAGCAGGTAGCCGGTCCGTTGCCCGCTCGAGAGCAGCTCCATCGCATGCTCCATCTCGACGTGCGCCGAGAGGACGAGGATGCCCATCTCCGGGAACTCCTCACGGATCACACCCGCCGCTTCGAGGCCCTCGGTCGAGTGCGTCGGTGGCATCCGGATGTCGACGAGGACGAGGTCGGGCGTGTGCTCGCGAACGAGCGAGAGGAGCTCAGTGCCGTCACCGGCCTGCCCGACGACCACGAGGTTGTTGCGCTCGAGGAGGCTCGCGAGCCCCTCTCGGAGGAGCACGTCGTCGTCGGCCACGATGACCCGGGTACCGGCGGGGACGCCTGTGTCGGGCTGAGGCTCGGAGGTCGTCATCCGCGTAAGTATCCGTTAGCCTCGATGCGATGACCACATGAAGCAAGGGCTGACTCGCCGGATGGTCGTGGCGAGCAGCCTGCTCGCGATCGTCGTGGTCGCAGCCTTCGCGGTCTTGCTCGTTTCGATCGCGGACCTTCGAGAGACCGATCGGATCGCGAGGCACTCCGAAGAGGTGCTGTCGGCCGCGAACCGGCTCGAGAGACTCGTCATCGACATCGAGACTGGTCAGCGCGGGTTCGTGATCACGGAGGAGGACCGCTTCCTCGAGCCGTGGAACACGGCCAGGGCCAGGTTCCCGACCGAGGCGACGTCGTTGGAGAAGCTGGTCGCCGACAATCCTGAACAGGAGGCCCGGGCAAGCCGGATCAGGCAGGAAGGCACGTCCTACATTCGGGACTACTCGATCCCGCTTGTGAACGCCGTGCGGCGAGGCGACGCTTCCGCACGGGGAGTCGCCGTAACGGCGGAGGGGAAGCGGCTCGTCGACGCCCTGCGCGGCCTGTTCGACGAGTTCACCGGTGCCGAGCGCGGGCTCGCCGCGTCTCGAGAAGACAGCTCGGACACAGCCGCTCGCCGCGCGATCCTCGCTGCGGCAATCGGCGTCGCGGGATCCATCCTCCTGATCCTGCTCTTCACCGGCTACCTGGCGCGCGTGATCGTCCGGCCGATCCTGCGAGCGGCGGTGATGGCCGACCGGCTCGCCGGCGGCGACCTGCGGACACGCATGCCCGAAACCGGCGTCGGCGAGATTGGGGTGCTGGAGCGTTCGCTCAACGCGATGGCGGGCGCGCTCCAGGCCACCCAGGCCGAGCTCGCAGCCTCGCGGGCACGGATCGTCGCCGCCGCGGACGAGACCCGCCGGCGCATCGAGCGCGATCTCCATGACGGGACGCAGCAGCGACTCGTCTCGCTGGGGCTCGAATTGCGCCTTACCCAGTCGAACGTGCCGCCCGGCCTTGCCGAGCTGGACGCGGAGCTCGGTCGAGTCGCGAACGAGCTCGACGGTGCGATCGACGATCTGCGGGAAATCGCGCGTGGCATCCATCCGGCGATCCTCTCCGAGGGGGGCCTCGTGCCCGCGTTGCGAACTCTCGCACGTCGCTCCGCGATTCCGGTGGAGCTCGACGTGCAGGCGGAGTCGCGGCTTCCAGAGCAGGTCGAGGTCGCCGCGTACTACGTCGTCTCGGAAACGCTCACGAACGCGACCAAGCACGCGCAAGCCTCGCGCGTGCGTGTTGCCGTCGAGGAGCGGGACGGCACCGGCACCCTCCAGCTCTCGATCGGCGACGACGGTATCGGTGGGGCCGATCCGGAGCGGGGCTCGGGGCTGATCGGCCTCCGCGACCGCGTCGAGGCGCTCGGCGGGTCGCTCGAGGTCACCAGCGTGCCCGGCGACGGGACGCTGGTCGTGGCGCGACTCCCCGTCCAGCCCGACTGACCGTCTTGAAGCTGGCTGGGTAGCCAGTTTGGTGCTGGCGCCGAAGACAGGCGATCCCTCGGGCGCGACCCTGTTCGCATGGAAGTCATGCAGAAATCAAAGCCCCCGACGGCTCAGCTAGGGCGCACCGGCCTCGAGATCAGCCGCGTCGGCTTCGGCGCCTGGGCGCTCGGAGGCGCAGGCTACGACTGGGGCTGGGGCGCGCAGGACGACGAGGACTCGATCGCAGCGATTCACCATGCGCTCGAGCTCGGCGTCAACTGGATCGACACGGCCGCGCAGTACGGCTTCGGACACTCGGAAGAGATCGTCGGTCGCGCGCTTGCGGGCCTTGCCGAGCGCCCGTTCGTGTTCACAAAGGGCGGGCAGCCCGAGGGGCCGGGGGGAACGACCGTCCAGAGCCTCGAGCGCGACTCGCTCAGGCGCGAAATCGAAGGAAGCCTGGCCCGGCTCGGCGTCGCAGCAATCGACCTCTACCAGATCCACTGGCCGATTCCGGAGGAGGACATCGAGGAGGGCTGGTCGACCCTCGTCGAGCTGAAGGACGAGGGGCTGGTTCGCCACATCGGCGTCTCCAACTTCGACGTCGAGCAACTCCGCCGCATCCAGTCAATCGCGCCCGTCGAGACACTCCAGCCCCAGTACTCGCTCGTCGCCCGTGAGGTCGAAGACGAGATCCTGCCTTACGCAGAGCGGGAGGGAATCGGCGTCATCGCCTACTCACCGATGGGCTCGGGCCTGCTGACCGGCGCGATGACCCGCGAGCGAATCGCGGGCTTGCCGGAGGACGACTGGCGCAAGCACAGCGAGCGCTTCCAGGAGCCGCAGCTCTCGGCGCACCTCGCGTTTTCGTCGAGCGGCTGCGGACGGTCGCCGACTGGCTCGAGACGACCCCCGGGGCTGCCGCCGTCGCCTGGACGCTGCTCAACCCGGCCGTCGACGGCGCGATCGTCGGCTTCCGTCGGCCTGACCAGGTCGATCCGATCATCGGAGCGGCAAATCTCGTGCTCAGCGACGAGGACGTCGCGTGGATCGAAGGGAGAGCGTAATGGCCAAGACGACCGCAACAAGCATCGGCTTCGTCGGCCTCGGGCACATGGGCGGCAACATGGCAGCGCGCTTTCTCGCCGCCGGCTACCCGGTCTACGGCGAGGAGCGAAACCGAGCGCACGCGGATGGGCTCGTGCGCGACGGCCTGCGGTGGTGCGAGACACCGCGCGAGGTCGCCGAGGCCGCGGAGATCGTGTTCACGTCCCTCCCCGACGACGGAGTGCTCGAGCTGGTCGCCTCAGGGCCCGACGGGGTCCTCGCCGGCCTCAGTGCCGAAAAGGTCTGGGTCGACATGAGCACGGTCAGCCCGCGCGCGAGCCGCGAGCTCGCGGAGCGAGCGCACGAGCGCGGAGCGGCCATGCTCGACGCCCCGGTGTCGGGAAGCGTTCCCCAGGTGCAAGCGGGAACGCTGACGATCATGGTCGGCGGAGATGAGCAGGCGTACATGCGGGTTGAACCGATCCTGCGTGAGCTCGGCTCGCCGACGCACATCGGCGAGAACGGGCAGGGACTGGTGCTGAAGCTCGCGATCAACATCAGCCTCGCCGTGCAGATGCTCGCGTTCTCCGAAGGCCTGCTCTTGGCGGAACGCGCCGGTATCGACCGTCAGCTCGCCATCGGGGTGATGACGGAGAGCCCGATCGGCTCGCCGATGTTGAAGGCGCGCGCCGCGCTACTCCTCGACTTGCCGGACGACGCCTGGTTCGACGTCCGCCTGATGCAAAAGGACGTTGTGCTGGCGCTCGACACCGCACGTGAGATGCACGTCCCGCTGCCAACGGCCGCGGCCGCCGACGAGCTGCTCACCGTGGCGCGGGCGCTGGGCTACGAGCAGCGCGACCTGGCGGCGCTGTTCGAGGTGCTCGGCCAGCTGGCAGGCGACTCGGCTACGCCGGCGCGTAAGTGAGGATGGCCACCCCCTCGCCGACGACCTTCGAGTCGACGAGCTTCAGGGTCTTCTTGTCGCTCGTCTCGCCGAAGAGTCGCTTTCCGCTGCCCAGCACGACCGGGAAGACCATCAGCCGGAGCTCGTCGACGAGGTCGTGCTCGATCAGCGCCTGCACGAGCTGAGGGCTGCCGTGGACCACGATGTCACCGTCGTGCTCCCGCTTGAGCTTCGCGACCTCCTCCGCGACGCCGCCCTTCAGCACGGTTGAGTTGTTCCACTCGGGCTTCTCCAGGGTCGAAGAGACGACGTACTTGGGCATGGTGTTGAACTTGTCGGCGAACTCGCCTTCCCGCGCTGGCCAGGCCTTGGCAAAGCCCTCGTAGGTCCGCCGCCCCAAGAGCAACACCTCGGACGACATGGTCTCATCGAGCTTGAATTTGTCGCCCTCGTCTCCGCGGCTGATCTCGAAGCTCCAACCTGAATGCTTGAAGTCCTCGGCTCCGCCCGGGTCTTCGACGACGCCGTCCAGCGACATGAACTCCGTTACGACGATCTTGCCCACTCGACTCCTCCTTTTCGTTGACCGGGTGTCTCGATACCATACTCAACCAGGCGATTGATAAACCGATGGGATGATTAAGGATGGCAATCGACGAGCTCACACATACCTTCGCGGCCCTCGCCGATCCGACGCGGCGCGCGATCCTGGCGCGCCTTGCGGAGGGTGAGGCGACCGTGAACGAGCTGGCCGAGCCGTTCCCGATCAGCGTCCAGGCGGTCTCCAAGCACCTCAAGGTGCTCGAGCGTGCGGGGCTGATCTCGCGCGGCCGCTCGGCGCAGCTTCGGCCCTCGCGCCTGCAGGAGGCGCCGCTGAAGGAGGCTGTCGAATGGCTCGAGAAGTACCGTCGCGTCTGGCACACAAGCTTCGACCGCCTCGAAGAGCGTCTCGCGAACGAGAAAGGACCCAAGAATGGCTGAACCGCCGGGGATCACCATCACGCGAGTCTTCGACGCGCCGCGTGAGCTCGTCTGGAGGGAATGGGTCGAGCCCGAGCGCTTCGCGGACTGGTTCGGCGGCAACGAATCCGAGATCCCGCTGTCCACGGTGGTGATGGACGTACAGCCGGGCGGAAAGTGGCGGGCGACGATGTTCTTCGGCCCCGCGCGCCACGAGATCAACTGGAAGGGCGAGTATCGCGAGGTAGTCGAGCCCGAGCGGCTCGTGCTTACCGTGTCCGACCAGCCCGGCGACGATCTCTATGAGCTCGTCACCGTCGTGCTCACCGATCTCGGCGACGGTCGGACCGAAATGCTCCTCGAGCAGCGCGGACAGATGTCGGCCGAGCAGTACGAGCGAGCCGAGAGCGGGTGGTCGACCTTCTTCGATCGCATGGCGGAACGCCTGGCCGACGCTTGACTCCGCGGCGGCGTTACGCTCCGCCCGACCAAGGATCAGAGGAGGCGAGCGACATGGCTTTGACGATCGGCGACCCGGCTCCGGACTTCCAGGCGGAGACAAGCCAAGGAAATATTCAGTTCCACGACTGGATCGGGGACTCATGGGCGGTGCTGTTCTCGCATCCGAAGGACTTCACCCCGGTCTGCACGACCGAGCTCGGCTACATGGCCAAGATCAAGCCCGAGTTCGACCGCAGGAACGTCAAGATCGTGGGGCTCTCGGTCGACCCGGCGGCCAGCCATGAGCAATGGGCCGCCGACATCGAGGAGACGCAAGGGCACGCGCCCAACTACCCGATCATCGGCGACGCCGACTTCGAGGTGTCCAAGCTCTACGGGATGCTCCCTGCCGACACCTCCGGCGACGCAAGCGAGCGCACGCCGGCCGACAACCAGACGGTCCGCAACGTCTTCGTCATCGGCCCGGACAAGAAGATCAAACTCGTGCTGGTCTATCCGATGACGACGGGGCGCAACTTCGACGAGGTCGTCCGGGTGATCGACTCGCTGCAGCTGACTGCCGAGCACAAGGTCGCGACGCCGGTCAACTGGCAGCAGGGTGACGACGTGATCATCGCCGGCTCGGTGTCCGACGACGAGGCGAAGGAGACGTACCCCGACGGCTGGCAAACGCCGAAGCCGTACATCAGGATCGTTCCGCAGCCCCAAGCTGACTCGTAGAAAAAGGAGGGCCAAAATGAGGGGACGTCTACCCCTTTTCCTTTCCATCGTCGCGCTCGTTGTCGCCGTCACCGGCTTCACCGGGCTGGGCGAGGCCGCGCGTGACGCGCTGCCGAGAGCGAGCTTCGCCAACAACGCCCACAGGGTCGACGGCATTCACGCCTCGAGGCGGCCGAGAGCCGGCTACCTGTTCCCCCTGGGGCGAAACCGGAAGTTTCCCGCTTCCGTCATCGGAACGGGGCCGGCCGGCCCACCTGGGGTCAGCGCTCTCGAGATCGTCACCCTCGCGAGCGCCTCGGATACGTCGAACACCAAGTCGGCGACGGCCAACTGCCCGGCCGGGAAGCGGGTGATCGCGGGCGGAGCGCGGGCCACCGGGACCGCTTCGACCGAGGTTTCCCTGACCGAGTCCTACCCGAGCAGCGCCACGCAGTGGACGGTGCTGGCGAGGGAAGTCAACGTGGTCGGAACTACCTGGATGCTGACGACGTACGCGGTCTGCGCGATCGTGCGGTAGCCGGATTCGACTGGAGCGGCGCCGCCGATCTGTGCGCGGCGCCGCTTCAACTTGCGGCGCGCCGTTGGCCTGTTCTGCCACGATTGCCCTGTGGCGAAAACGCGGAAACGATGGCGGTTCTACGCCTCGCTCCCAGAGCGCACGGTCCGGGGCGGTGCGGCCGGGCTCGGCGGCGCGCTCCACGAGACCTTCGAGCTCACCCTGCCACGGTTCGTGCGCCGCTCGCGCCTCTACGAGGCGACGGCCAAGAACCTCCTGCGGGTGGCGATCGAGCTCGTCGGCGGCGTCGAGGGCTCGCCGACCAAGGAGCCGGGCGCGGGGGCTCTCGAGATCGCCAAGCGGAAGGGCGCCGGCAACGTCGTCGAGCTCGGCTCGATCGCGGCCTTTGGCTTCTCTCCGCTCTGGCTTCTTGCCGCCGCTTCGGATCTGACCCGAGGCTCGCGCGTGTACCTGAAAGCCCTGACGGAAGAGCTCAAGGCTGCGGGCGTGATCGCGGAGGACGTCGACGCGGGCTCGGTCGACGAGCTGCTCGGGGTGCTCGAGCGCACATCGGGCGGCACGGCGCGTCTGATCGACATTCCTCCGATCGAGCTCGAGGGCATGCGAACCTCACTGGCTGAGCTCCGCTCTCACTCCGATTCTCTACCGTCGGCCGACGAGTTGGCAGGGCTCTACGCCGCGCTCCGTCGAACGGCAGCGGACGAGGACCGCTCGCTCCTCGAAGTGTCGTACGGAGTGGGGCTAGCGTTTCTCAGCGCGGCCCAAAAGGTCTCCGCCACGCACATCGCCGCGCCTTATAGAGAGGACTGGAAGCCCGTGCGCGACGAAGGTTTTGCTGCCTATGCCCGCCGGGTCGGCGGGCCTTACCGTGGCGCTATCGCACGGCACTCCGCTGCGGAGCATCCCTCTCGAACCGAGCGTCTTCTGGAACGCCTTGCGGAGTGGCGGGCAAGACGTCGGGCGGGGAAGGCTTAGCGCCCTCCCGACGCACCGCGACGAAGACCGAGCCGACGATCAGCGCCGCGCCCAGCCCGGTTGCGAGTGACAGCTGCTCGTCCAGCAGAGCGGCGCCGAGGATGATCGCAACGAGCGGGTTCACGTACTGGTGCGTGACGACCTTCGAGATCGGCGCGTTCCGCAGCAACCACGCGTAGGCCGTGAAGCCGATCAACGAGCCGATGACGGCTAGGTAGAGCCACGCCGCGACCGACTCGAGGCTGAACCCGGCCGGGTCGACCGTGCCGAGCTCGCCCCCAGCCACGCCGAGGACGAGCAGGAAAGCGCCGGCGCCCAGCATCTCCCACGTCGTCGCGACGAACCCGTCCCGCGGGAGGGGCAGCCGATGGCCGAAGAACGAGCCCAGCGACCACGAGATGCTCGCTCCGACGGCGAGCGCGAGCCCGACCGCGCTCCTCGAGCCCTCGCCGCCGGGCAGAACGACGAGCGCCAGGCCGGCCAAGCCGACCAAGACACTGAGGCGCGTGGCGAGCGCGACCCGCTCGCGCGCGAGTGTGCGGAGCGCAATGACCTGCAGCGGCACCGTGCCGGCGATCATCGCGGCGGTGCTCGAATCGATACGCGTCTCGGCGAGGGTGACCACGCCGACTCCGAGGCCGAGAAGCGAGATCCCGAGGAGCGCGGAGGAGAGGAGCTCCCCGCGCGAGACCCGCATGCTGCGGCCGGTCACCGCGAGGATCAAAGCGAGGAGCGCACCCGCGAGCAGGAAGCGTGTCCCGGCCGAGAGGAACGCGGGCAGCGTCCGCACCGAGATCTTGATCGCGAAGTAGGTCGAGCCCCAGACGAGGTAGATGGTCCAGAGGGCGGTGAGGAACTTCCAGCGGGCAGGACCGGCCATACAGATCCCAACGCGGAGCGGCAGCTCGAGATTCCTCCGGCCGGTGGAGCGAGCGCGGCTGGTAGAACAGGTGGGTGGCGACGTTCCTCGTCCTAGAGCTGCACTCCGGCCCTGAGTGGGACAAGTCGCGCCCGATGGAGGAGCAATCCGACTGGCCCGCGCACGCGTCGTTCATGGACGGGCTCGTGGACTCAGGCTTCGTCGTCCTGGGCGGGCCGCTCGACGACCACCGCGTCGTGCTCGTCGTCGAGGCCGAGTCGGAGGAGGCGATCCGAGCCACGCTCGCGACCGATCCATGGCACGTGACGCATCTCCGTGTCGACACGATCGACCCGTGGACGATCCGGCTCGACGGGCGATGAGAGAGCAAGCGACAGCGAGTGAGCGGATCACCGAGGAGGTCACCTCCTGGCCGGGAGTGGAAGCGGGACCGGGTGAGCGCGGCGAGTTCGCTTTCAAGGTCGGCCGCCGCGAAATCGGCCACCTGCACGGCGACCACGTCGCCCACTTCGGCTTTCCGAAAGGGGTCTGGGCCGGGTTGTTCGAGCAAGGTCGTATCGACTACCACCCGGTCTTCCCCGGCAAGCCGGGCTTCGGCGCTCGCAGGATCGAGACTCCGGACGACATCGACGACGTGATCGCGCTGCTGTGGCTCAACTACGAGCGGGTAGTCGGCCGCCACGGCCTGCCGGTGGAGGCGGCCTGATCCAGGTCAACGAGGCGGAGCGTCGAGCCCGGCTGGCCCGTCGTCACCGCTTGGCGCCTGGTCAGCGGGCGGAGGACGTCGTGGAGGCGGCGAGGAGCATGGTCTGTCTGCACGGGACCGACCCCGCAACCGTCTACCTGTCGGCGTGGGCGCGCGTGGACGGCCTGACGGTGGCCGATCTAGAGGATTCGTTGTACGTCGACCGATCGCTCGTCAAGCACCTGGCGATGCGGCGTACGTTGTTTGTCTTCCCGCGAGAGACGATGGGCATTGCCCAGGCGGGGGCCAGCAAACGGGTCGCCGAGGCCGAACGGCGCAGGTTGATCCGCGACGTCGAGAAGGCAGGGCTGCATCGGAACGGCGAGCGCTGGTTGTCCGAGGCCTGGGAGGAGGTGCTGGCGGCTCTGTCCGATGGGCGGGAGGCCACCTCCTCGGAACTGCGAGACGAGCTCCCCGTGCTCGAGGGGTCGATCGCCTACGGCGAGGGGAAGCCCTGGGGTGGGCAGTTTCCGGTCGGTACGCGAGTCTTGACCACGTTGTCGGCAGCGGGGCACATCGTGCGGGCGACGAACAACGGCCGGTGGTTCAGTTCCCGGCCGCGCTGGGCGTCCATGAAGTCCTGGCTGGAGGAGGAGCTCGCGCCGATTCCGGAAGCCGAGGCCGTGGCGAGACTGGTCGAGCAGTGGCTGCGCGTCTTCGGCCCCGGTACCGCTGCCGACATCAAGTGGTGGCTCGGCTCGACCGTCGCGGTCGTGCGGAAGGCGCTGGCCGACCTCCACGCCGTCGAGGTGGATCTCGACGGAGAGATCGGCTACCTGCTGCCCGACGACGTGGAGAGCACCGATCCGGTCGAGCCCTGGGCAGCGCTCCTGCCGCCGCTGGACCCGACCACGATGGGCTGGTTCGAACGGGACTGGTACCTCGGCCCCTACAGGGCGCAGTTGTTCGACACCAGCGGCAACGCAGGGCCCACGGCGTGGTGGGAGGGGCGGATCGTCGGCGGCTGGACCCAGACCGATGACGGCGATGTCGTTCTGCAGCTGCTCGAGGATGTCGGTGCGGAGGGACTGCGTTCACTCGAGGCTGACGCGGCGCGCCTGACCGAGTTTCTCGGTGGGACCCGTGCGCTGCCGCGGTTCCCCTCGCCGCTGTCGAAGGCTCTCGCGGCCGCACGGGCCACCGGGAGCGAGGCCCCCGGTGGCCCGTGATGCAGCTACTGCTCAGCGAAGCGAGATCGCGACCTCCTCCAGCAGGTCCATCGCGTCCTGCATGCCGGCCTCCATGCCGGAGTCGATGATCGCGTCGCGGGTCTCCTTGCTCGGGGCCTGCACGAGGATCGTGAGCGTCGTGCGCCCGTCCGCCTCGGTGAACGTCGCGGTGTTCACCGTTCCCACTTCCTCATCGGACACCCCTTCGGGCAGGCCCTCGTAGATCTCGGTCGAGACGATCCGCTCGTTCGGCACGATCTCGCGGTACTCGCCGTGGAAGCCGACTTCGAACCCGCCATCGGCCACCATCACGTATCGCCACGCTCCGCCGACCCGCAGGTCGATCTCGGCGACCGTCACCTCGCCTCGCTTGGCGTTCCACCAGCGCTTGACCAGTTCCGGTGTGGTGAACGCCTTGTAGACCAGGTGCTTGGGCGCGTCGAACTCCCGCGTGATGAGGATCTGCTCATCCGTGGGGAGGGTCACCTTCGCCGTCCCGCTACTCGTCATTGCCGTCATGTCCTTCCTCCTTCAGTTTGAGTTCCTCCAACACGGCATCCAGCTCGACGAACCGCTCCGTCCACGTGCGCTCGTAGTCCTTCACCCAGTCATGGATGGGCTTGAGCCCGTGGCCGTTGAGCCGGTACAGCCGCTGCCGTCCTTCGTTACGCACGTCAACCACTCCCACTTCTCGAAGCACCCGCAGGTGCTTGGACACCTGTGGCTGAGCCTGCCCGAGCAGGCGCACCAGGTCGTTCACGGCGCGTTCCCCGTCGGCGAGGACGTCCAGGATCTGTCGCCGCCGGGGCTCGGCCACCGCGTTGAACGCATCTGCTGTTGTTGCCGCCCGTGCCATGTGCGGGAATCATATTCCTATATGGGAATATGTCAACCAGCTAGGT
>Ga0210378_10000866_pt1 | contig 15888 bp, 10 predicted proteins | sample PLM1_60_b1redo_FD_155465 | JGI IMG/M metagenome (GOLD analysis project Ga0210378, IMG submission 155465) | Groundwater sediment microbial communities from an aquifer in East River, Colorado, USA - PLM1_60_b1 redo | ecosystem: Environmental > Terrestrial > Soil > Riparian zone | place: USA: East...
ATCCGGTGCCGGAGTCGATGCCGCTCAACGGAAGGAAGTGGACCGCGCCGGCGGCGGCGACGCCGGGGATCTGCCGGACCCGGTCGAGCATTCGCTGCACGAGCGCGACCCGGCGCGCGGCCTCGGAATACTTCGTCGGGACGATCAGCATCGGCAGCGTGAGCACCCGCTCGGCCCGGAAGCCGGGATCGATCGCGTACAGGTGGGCGAGGCTCCGGATCAGCAGTCCGGCGGCCACGACGAGGACGACCGCCAGCGTCACCTCCGCCACCACCAGCACCGACCGCACCCGCCGGCCGGCGGACACGATGCGGCCGCCGGCGCGCAAGGCGTCGACGATGCCGCGCCGGCCCGCCCGGAGCCCCGGGAGAAGGCCGAAGAACAGGCCCGCGCCGAGCGACACCGCGGCGGTCCAGCCCAGCGCCGTGCGATCGACGCGGATCTCCTCCGCGCGGGGCAGCGGGAAGTTCGCCGGGAACATCGCGATGATGGCGGGGACGCCCGCCCGCGCGAGGAGAAGGCCGAGCCCGCCGCCGATGGCGGCCAGGAGCAGGCTCTCGACGACGAGCTGCTGCACGAGACGCCACCGGCCGGCGCCGAGCGCCAGCCGCACGGTCATCTCCCGGGTGCGCGCGCTCGCCCGCATGATGAGCAGGCTCGCGATGTTCGCGCACGCGATGAGCAGGACGCAGACGACTGCGGCGAAGAGCACGAGCAGGCCGCGCCGGACCTGGCCGATCGCCTGCTCCCGCAGCGGCACCACCGTCGCGCCCCAGCGGGTGTTGTTCGCGGGCCGTTCCCGCTCGGTCTGGGCGGCGATACCCGTCATCTCCGCCTGAGCGGCCTCGACCGTGACCCCGGGACGCAGGCGCGCGACCGTCGACGCGCTGCGCCCGCCCCGGGCCGCGACCGCCGGGTCGATCTGGTACGCCGCGAACGCTTCGGCTCGGCTGCCCGGCAGGACGAAGCCGGGCGGCATCACGCCGACCACCTCGCAGTCGTTGCCGTTGACCGCGATCTTCCGGCCGATGGCGTCGGACGAGTCGGCGTACCAGCGCCGCCAGAGCGAGTAGCCGAGCACGACCGTGCAGGGCGCGCCGGCCACGTCGTCCCCGCGTCGGATCGAACGGCCGAGCAGCGGCGACACGCCCAGAAGCTCGAAGAACTCGCCGGTGACGACGAGCCCCGGCACCTGCTCGGCGCCCGCGGGGCCGACCAGGTTCATCGGGAACTGCCCCACGAGGGCGATGCTCTCGAAGGACCGGTTGCGCGCGCGCCAGTCCAGGTAGTTCTGGACGCTCACGCTGTTGGTCCGGTTGCCGAAGGGCGAGCTCTCCCAGACCACGACCAGCCGCTCGGCGTCGGGGAACGGCAGCGGCCGCAGGACGACGCCGTTGACGACGGTGAAGAGCGCAGTGGTAGCGCCGATGGCGAGGGCGAGGGTGCAGACGGCGACGAGCGTGAAACCCGGGCTCCGCTTCAGCAGCCGCCAGGCGAAGCGCAGGTCCTGGGCGAGGTCGTCGAGCGCCTTGCCTCCCCACGTGGCGCGCGTCAGCTCCGTGACGAGGGTGACGTTGCCGAAGTCGCGGCGAGCCGAGGCGCCCGCTTCGGCCGGGGGCGTCCCGGCCTCGCGGCGCAGCCGCGCCTCCTCGTCGAGATGGAACCGGATCTCGGCGTCGAGATCCTCCTCTTCGCTCGCGCGGGAGTGAATCCCGCGCCCGCCATTCAAGCTGGGGGGACTCTCCGGTCCCCCCAGACCCCCCCGCCACAACCTGCGAAACCAGTCCATCCCGCTCTCCTCAGGCCGGACGCATCACGCCCGCGATGGCCGCGACGAGGCGCTCCCAGCGGGACTGCTCGGCGACGAGCTGCTTCTTCCCAGCCGGGGTCAGCCGGTAGTACTTCGCGCGCTGCTTGTTTTCCGTCAGCTTCCACTCGGCGGCGATCCAACCCTGCTTCTGCAGGCGGTGCAGCGCCGGGTAGAGCGAGCCGTGGTCGACCCGGAGGACGTCCTCCGAGCCGGCGCGGATGGCGAGCCCGATGCCGTGCCCGTGCCGCGGGCCCCACTGGAGGGTGCGCAGGATCAGCATGTCGAGCGTCCCCTGGAGGAGCTCGATCCGGCTCTGGTAATGGTTCGGGTCGGGCATGGGTAGGAGACAGTCTACTACCCGAGTGGTCGAATATCTACCCCTAGTTTTCGTCGCGACGGATCCCAGGCCTCGCGACGAAAACTAGTGGGAGGCCTCGGATGCGGCGCGGCCGGTGTCGCGCCGGGAGCCGGGGGCGAGGGCGGGCAGCTTCACGGTGAACGTGGAGCCCTTGCCCACCTCGCTCTTCGCCTCGATCGTCCCCCCGTGGCTCTGCACGATGCCCAGGCTCACGGAGAGCCCGAGGCCGGTGCCGCTCACGTCGGGCTTGGTCGTGAAGAACGGGTCGAAGATCCGGTCCAGGTGCTCCGGCGCGATGCCGGTGCCGGTGTCGCTGATGGCCACCAGCACCTGGCCGTCGCCCACGGTCGTGCGCACGGTGAGGATGCCCACGTCCGACATCGCGTACAGCGCGTTGTTGACGATGTTGATGAACACCTGCTTCAGCCGGGACACGTCCACCTCGGCCAGCGGCAGCTCGGGCGCGTAGTGCTCGGCGAACCTGATGTTGTCGACCGCGCGCTGCCGCCGCACCATGGCCAGGGTCTGGCGCACCACCGCGTTGAGGTCGGTGGGCTCGGCCGAGAACTCGTGCTGGCGCGAGAAGTCGAGCAGGTCGCGCACGATGTCCCGGGCGCGGCCCGCCTCCTCCTGGATGAGGTCCAGCTCCTCCCGCATCGGCTGCCCGGGGGGCACCTGCTCGGCCAGGTAGGACGCGAAGCCGAGGACCGCGGTCAGCGGGTTGTTGATCTCGTGGGCCACGTTCGCGGCCAGCTCGCCGATGGCCGCGAGCTTGGCGGACTGGATGAGCTGGGCCTGAGTCTGCTGCAGCTCGTGCAGGTGGCGCTTGACGCCTTCGTAGAGGCGCGCGTTCTCGATGCCGAGGGCGGCCTGCCGCGAGATGCCCTCCACCAGGCGGACCTCCTCCGGCGAGAACTGCCGCGGGCGGCTGAACCACAGCAGGAAGAGGCCGCCGATCGGCTCTCCCTTCACGGTCATGGGGACGAAGAGCATCGAGCGGTGCGGGAACCGCATGATGGTCTGCCGGTTCAGCCGCGGGTCGTTCTCGACGTCGGTCGAGTAGCGCGCCTCGCCGGAGCGCCACGCCTCCTGCAGGAAATGGTGGCCTTCCAGGGGGATCGCGCCGCCCAGGAAGGTATCCTTCATCTCCTTGGGAACGTGGTAGCCGGCGACGGCCCGCAGGTGCGTCCGATCCGGGTCGGCCAGGTAGGCGCCCACGGTGTCGGCGCCGAGCGCGCGTCCCGCCTCCCGGGCCACGCGCCGCAGCGTCTCGGTCGGATCGAGCGTGGAGCCGACGGCCTGGCTCACCGCGAGCAGCGTCTCGGTGGAGCGCAGGCGCTGCTGCGCCTCCTCGTAGAGCCGCGCGTTCTCCACCGCGATGGCGACCTGGTTGGCGACGAGCTTCAGCAGCTGCTCCTCGTCCGCCCGCGCGCCGGGCGGCACGATGTGGCGGGCGGCGAGCACCCCGAGCTCGTGGTCGCGTACCTTCAGGGGCAGGCGCCATTCCACCTCGCTCCAGTCGTCGGTGGCGAGGCCCGACTCGGCGAGGACGCTGCGGGAGCGATCGCCGCGGTCGCTGCTCGCCGTCACCCTCGCGCCGGAGCCGGCGACGTCCACCGTGAGACCGGCGCTGCCCAGGGCCCGGGCCACGCCGGGGAGCAGCTTCTCGAGCAGCGCGGTGACGCCCATCTCGGAGGTGACCGTCTGCACGGCCCGGTGCAGGTCCTCGAGCTGCCCGGCCCGGCGCATGAAGTGCCCGTTCAGCCGCTTCAGCTCTTCGACCTGGTTGAGCAGGCGGTACACGAGGCGCTGGTTCAGCTCGCGGAGGTAGACGCCTTCCTCCTGCGCCTCCACCCGCTCGCGCTTGCCACGCAGGAACTCCCCCACCTGGCTCGGGAAGGCGTCGACGTCGATGGGTTTCTGGATGTAGCCGTCGCAGCCGGCGACGAGCGTGCGCTGGCGGTCGCCTTCCATGGCGTAGGCGGTGACGGCGATGACGGGGGTGTTGGCCAGGTTGGGGAACGACTTGAGGATCGCCACCGCCTCGTAGCCGTCGACCCCGGGCAGGTTCACGTCGAGGAGGATGAGCGCCGGCCGCTCGCGGATGGCCGCCTCGATCCCGGACAGGCCATCGTCGGCCGTGCTGACCGTGTAGCCCTCGGCCTCCAGCACCGCCCTAGCGAGCACGCGGTTCTCCGGGTTGTCCTCTATGTAGAGGATCTTGGTCGATCGGTTGTCGCGGCGGGTGTTGGCGTCCGGCATGGTCGGGGCTTCCTTTTAGCTTGGCCGCGCGACGGGCAGCGTGAAATGGAACGTCGACCCGTGGTTCTCGCGGCTCTCGGCCCACAGGCGGCCGCCCTGGATCTCCACGAACTTCTTGCTGATGGCGAGCCCGAGCCCGGTCCCTCCCACCTGGCGCGACAGGGGCGAGTCGAGCCGGTGGAACGGCTCGAAGAGCCGGCTCAGGTCCGCCTCCCGGATGCCGATGCCGGTGTCGGCGACGCTCACGTGGACCACACCGTCCTCGGTCTGCACCCGCACGCACGCGCGGCCGGCGGAGGTGAACTTGATCGCGTTCGAGAGCAGGTTCAGCAGCACCTGCTTGATCTTGGTGCGATCCGCCACGAGGCGCGGGAGCGCATCGGGCACCTCCTTGTCGATGCGGAGAGGTTTGCCGCGCAGCAAGGGCAGCGACGACTCGATGCACTCGGTCACCAGCTCGTGGAGGTCGATCTCCTCGGGGTGCACCTCCACCCGGCCCGCCTCGATGCGGGAGAAGTCCAGGATGTCGTTGATGAGCTGGAGGAGGTGGGTCCCGCTCTTGTGCACCGAGCGAAGGTACGTCTCCTGGCGCTCGGTGAGGTCGCCATCGAGGCGGTTCAGCAGCACCTTGGAGAACCCGATGATGGAGTTGAGCGGCGTGCGCAGCTCGTGCGACATGCTGGCCAGGAACTGCGACTTGAGCTGGTTGGCCTGGACGAGACGAGCGTTGGTGGCCCCCAGCTCCTCGTAGAGCCGGGCGTTGCCGAGGGAGATGGCAGCCTGGTTGGCGAGCACCGAGAGCACCTCCAGCTCCTGGTTGTCGAAGATCTCCCCCGACAGCTTCTCGCCCAGGAGCAGGATCCCGATGAGGTTCATCTCGATCTTGAGGGGGACGATGAGGGAGGCCTGGGTCTCCTCCAGCTCGCCCTCCGCCGTCTCGAAGTAGGCGGCCATGCGGGGGTTGAGCTTGACCTCCTCCTTCACCAGCACCTCGCCCGAGAGCTGGAGCCACTGCACGATGGGGCTGTCCGCACGGATGGTCGTGATCTCCGGCCGGCCCTCGCCGTACGTTTCCTCGCGCTGGACCACGTAGGCGTTGGCGGCCCGGTCGTAGACGAGCAGCACGCAGTGGGTCAGGGGTATCCCGCGTACCAGGCCCTGGACGAGGGTGTCCACGAGCTTGCGGAACTCGATGATCGCGCTCATCCGCTTGCTCAGCTCGAGCAGCGTCTCGTAGCAGCCGCGCCTCTTGGTGAACATGAGGCGCTCGACCTGCTCCTCGAGCCTCTGCCCGAGGGGCCCGAGGAGGAGCGTCATCATGAAGCCCAGGGGCACCACGACCCAGAGCACGCTGGCCTGCTCGAGGTCGAAGTAGCGCTCGATGCCCTTGGTGCCCACGACGAGGGCCGACGTGATGACGACGCACACCGCCGCGTAGACGACCGTCTTCTTGACCGCGGTCGTCACGTCGAAGAGGCGGTACCGCACGATGGAGGTCGCGAGCATCAGCGCGAGCACCATGTTCGCGGGGATGCCGAGCGGGTACAGCTTGTCGACGCCGGGCAGGAAGCGCGTGCCGATGAAGCGGATGAAGTCGACGAACGCCCCCGACAGCGTCACCACCGTCCCGAACTGGATGAGCCGCGCGCGGTTCCGGCGGAAGCTGGAGTCGCTGTCTTCCGAGGCTTGGGTCAGGAAGTAGAGGCCCCAGATGAAGAAGGCGTTCAGGTACAGGAAGAACGGCGTGTAGAGCGGGCCGGTGTTGGGGACCCAGCCCCAGAAGTCGTGGGTCACCCCCGTCATGAGCGAGCCCGTGAGATCGGCGAAGAGGAAGAGACCGGCCAGCGTGTACGCGAGGGTCAGGGCCGGCCGGTGCTGCGTCGTGCTCTCGAGGAAGATCAGGACGAAGTGGAAATAGAACACCGGCACCACGACGATGCCGATGTGGATGACCACCTCCCACATGTAGGCAGTGGCGGCGTCGGGCGCGCGCCGCAGCATGTAGGTCCCGAAGTTCCACAGCGCCATCGCCGACACGAAATACGCGAACACCCGGTTGAGCCGGCTCCCGGGGTTCCGTAGCAGGGAGATCCCCGCCAGGGAGACGTTCAGCAGGAACGCGAAGAGAGGAAGGAGCTTATGGAGACTCAATCACGTCCCCCTCGTTGCCCTCGAGGGGAAGGAGATACCGGTCCTTGCGGCGCTGCTCTTCGATCTCGTCTCTGAGGATGCCGAAGATCATGATGTCCCAGTATCGGCCGTCGCGCAGCATCGCCTTGCGCAAGGTACCTTCGTGCGTGAAGCCGTTTCGCCGCAGGGTATTGATGCTCAGGGCGTTGTACTCATACGCCTTGGCCTCCAGCCGCCGCAACCCGAGAGTGTCGACGCCATAGTAGCCCATCAGGCGGCTGGCCTGCACGCCCAAGCCCCGGCGGACGGCCCTCAGGTCGCCCATGACCGTCTCGATCCCGGCATAGCCTTCGGACTGGTGGATGTTGAAGAGCCGCACGAACCCGATGGGATCGCTGAAGCCCGCGTTGGCCATCGCAATGAGCACGATCTGGGTGGTGTCGGTGAGGACGGCGTCGAAGAAGGAGGGGTCGTTCTCGTAGACGTCCTTGTAGAGCTGGAGCAGCTCGGAGCCCACCATCCGGCCCAGGACGACGTCGTCCGCCCACCGGGCCAGGTGTACGAGGTCGCCGGGGGTGAAGGTGCGCAGGTGAACGTGCCGGCCGCGAGCCACGACGATCCCGGGCTCCCCGGCCGCCGCCTCGGGCGTCCTTCCGCCCCCCGCTTGGGATGGGGGCCCGTCTCCCCTCACCTCGAGCATCGGCACGGGGAAGAGGATACCGAACTGGCGGCGAAGACGCTCGCGCTCCTCGTTGGCGACCGAGGTCGGAACCAGAATGAGCAACTCGGCCTCCGGCCCGGCGGGCGTGGGGCGCCGCCCCATTCCTACTTGTTGTAGAAGGTGACCACCAGCTTGACGAGGGGCGTCTCGGCCCGGACCATCCGGCCGTTCTCCAGGTAGCAGATCCCAGTAGAGCTGGCCTCTCCGCACGGGAACGGGACCTCGAAAACCCCGGAAAAAGTGCCGCCGACGTCGAAACCCCTCGTGCCGTGCCACTTGCCGCTTATGGTGGCCAGTGGTGCGCTGCCCTTCTGGGCCAGCGACAGGTCGAGCTGGCCGGCCATGTTCGCCTGTACGGTGCCGCCTGCGGTCTGGATGCGCATCTTGCCGTGGGCGGGGCCGGTCCAGTCCACCTGGCTCAAGATCGACGTCGCCTCGACAGTGATGGGCCCGCTGAACGCCGTGGGACCTTCGACCGTGCCCTCGAGAACCGCGTCGGCGATGCGGGTCCCGAAGCCGCGCGACGACTCTTCCACACAGAACGGGTCCAGCCACGGGTTCGCGCTGCCGCCCGGGTTGCAGTTGATGGTCTCGTCAACCTCGTAGAGCGCTGCCGTCGCGTAGGGCGTCTGCGCTTCCTGGGACACTGCCGGCGTCGGGCCCGACGCTAGAAGGCCCCCGGCCAGGAGGCATAGCCTCCAAGTCAAACTGTTTCGCGCCAATCCGCGCATGTGCGTCTCTCTCCCTCCAGCCCGCCCGGCTTGCGCCGTCGAGCACAAGACCGCAGGAATTATTCCCTGTCGGTGCTCTCCGAGTCGTCGTCCTTTTCCTGCTGGCTCATCTTCCCCGTCTTCATGAACGTCGCGAGCACCTTGGTGACGGGGTTCCCGAGGGACATCTCGTTGGGCTCCAGGCACAGAATCGCATTGGCAACCGAAGGATGCGCGTAGGCGAACTCCGTCGAGCAGGTGCCGGTGGGATCGGGGAAGGGGACGAAGAACGTGCCGGTGAACGTGCCCTTGACGCCGAGCTTCCTGCTCTTCCACTTGCCTTCCATGGTCGCGATCGGCCGGCCTTCGAAGAGAAGCGGCGTCAGATCGATCGTGCCCTCGACGCCACCCTTCGCCACCACAACGAGATCGGAGAGGAGCTGTTGATCCGGCATGGAGTCGACGAACAGCTGGAAGTCGCCATCCAGGTCCCCCTTGCCCCGATCGAGCGGTACCCGCGAGATCGCCGTGGTATCGAAGGCGCACGGATCCTGAGGAGGCGTGTTGGGCGTCGCGGTGGCGGCGCAGATGTCGCCGGTCGCCGTGCCGACCAGGGTCGCGTTGGCCAGGCGCAGCACAGGAGCGTTGCCCCGCGCCCGGAGATCGGTCCCTTCCTGCACCTCGTACAGCTTCAATTTGGCGAACTCTGTCGGCTTGTCGCCTCCTCGCCGGTTCTCGGCTTGCGAAACGGCCGGCGCCAGCCACAGGCCGGCCGCAACCAACGTGACCACCGCCCAGCGATTGCGCCCTCCCTCCAACATCTTCGTCCTCATTGACCTCATCTCCCCCGATCCTGCTCTTACCTCGAGCCGATCGCTCTCACACCGCGGGCCCGGCCGGCGCAGCCAGGGCCTCGCGCACGTCATCCTTGCTCACCCACGCGAGCAGGCTCGCTTCTTCGAAGAACGTCCGGCGCATCTCCAATACCCTGAACCCCGCCTCCTGGAGGTGGGCGGTGAACTCCGCCTCCCCCCAGTACTGCGGCCGCACCCGCTTGCGGGTGGCCTCGAAGATGGAGTTCGGCAGCACCCACAACAGGCACCGCAGGGCGGCCCCGATTCCCTCGCGCCGCTTCACCTCCCGCACCGCCGGCCGGAGCCAGACGCGGCGGGTGAAGTTCACGAAGACGGCGCGACCCCCGGGCTTCAGCACGCGGTGCACCTCGCGCAGGAGGCGCTGGGGGTCGGGCTGTACGTAGAGCGAGTGGATGTTGACCGCCTGATCGAAAGCGCCGTCGGGGAACGTTGCGCCCCGCGCGATGTCGGCGTGGCGGAAGGCCAGGTTCGCCAGATGATGCGCCTTGCGCTTCTCCCGGGCCAGCTCGACCAGGCCGTCGTAGGCGTCGATGCCCACCGTCTCGAAGCCGGCCGCGGCGAGGCTGAGCGTGAAGTTGCCCGGTCCGCAGGCTACGTCGAGGACGCGGATCTCGCGGCGGTTCACCCCCGGCTTGACGGCCGTCTCCACCAGCCGCAGTACCTCGCCGTGCAGCTCCCGGTAGGGACGGAAGCGCTCGACGATGTAGTCGTACATCACGCCATAGCCGACCGACACCATCCGGTCGAGAAGCCACTGGATCCCGCGAAGGATGGAGCTGGCCGCTTGGCTCGGGGTCGGCATCGCGATGATCATCCCACCGACGGCTCGCATCGCACCCTCCTCAGGCCTTCTCCGTCAGGGCCTTCTCCACCGCCGCGCGCAGCTCGGCCGAGCTGAACGGCTTGAGAAGGATGGAGCTGAAGCCCATCTGCCGCGCCTCCTGGATGATCTCGGGGGTCGCGTGCGCGGTGGCGAGCAGGAACGCCATGTCGGGGCGCAAGACCCGGGCCTCGGCGAAGACCTGGAAGCCGTTCATGCCCGGCATCTTGTAATCGAGCACCATGAGGTCGAAGTGCTCGGAGCGGATCAAGTCGAGAGCGTTCTCGCCGCGACTGGCCCCCTTGACCAGGTAGCCGAGGGACTGCAGCACGTTGACGCACAGGATGATCACCGGCCCGGCGTCATCGACCACCAGAATCTTCTTCGCGGCCGCGCTCACGAGCACACCTCCCGCTAGCACCGCGCGGACCCTTCCTGCCGCCGCCAGAACGAAGCGCCGAGCAACGCCTCCGGGACGCTGGCGGCTCCCCCGTCGGAGAGCGACTCCGCCCGCTCGTCGTAGAGGCGGCTGATTTCGACCAGCCGGTGGCTCGAGATGCGGCCGAAGGCCTCGGTCACCGTCGGGTCGAACTGCGCCCGCTCGTGCCGGCGGATCTCGCCGATCGCCACCTCGAAAGGCAGCGCACTGCGATAGGGACGGCTCGACGTCATCGCGTCGAAAGCGTCCGCCACCGCGATGATCCGTGCGGCCAGGGGAATCTCTTCCCCCTTGAGACCGGTAGGATAACCCTTTCCGTCATATCTTTCGTGGTGGCAGAGGAGCGCCTCGGCTTCACGCGCCAGGAAGCGGAACGGCGCCAGTATCCGGGCGGCGTTCGCCGGGTGCTGCCGCAGGAGCGCCGTCTCCTCGCTCGAGAGCCGGGTCGGCTTCCGGAGGATGTCGTCCCCCACCACGAGCTTACCGAGGTCGTGGAGCATGGCCGCCCGCTCCACCATCGCCACCTCGGCCTCCTCGAGCGCCATCACGCGCGCGATCTCGGACGCGTAGAGGGCGACCCGGGCCGAGTGCCCCTTGAGATAGGCGTCCTTGGACTCGAGGGCGATCACGAAGGAGGAGATCGTATCGACGAGGTTCCCTTCCAGGCTCTCGCCGAGGACCATCCTCTCGAGGGAGAGCCCGACGGTGCGGGCATAGCCGAGCAGGAACTCGTTCTCATCGGGCAGGAACTCGCCGCCCTCGCGGCGAGACAGGCAGAGCAAGCCGGCCGGCTGCCGGACACCCGGCACGAGCGCCGCCAGGGCCAGGAAGGACGGATCCGCGACCGTGAACGTGGCGCTCCGAGCGTTGCCGCCCGACTTCAGCTCGGCGAGCCACTTGTCGGCGCGGACGCGGACGCGTCCGGCCAGCGTAGGGTCGCCCTTTTCGCTCCAGGGCGGCGCCCCCGGCGCGTCTTCGAGCAGGAGACACACCGCTTCTGCGCCCAGGCTTTCCATGGCCAGGCCGAGGGCCTGGTCCAGGAACGCCGAGGGGTCGAGGCCCTGAAGGGCGAGGTCGCCAAGGCGCGAGAGGCCCTCCACTGCGGCTTGGCGCCGGGCCAGCTCCGTAGTGGGCACCGCGCCCCCCGCCGGCTGGGGACGCGACCGGCGCTCCTCGCGCACGCGCTGCAGGAGATTGTGCACGTCCTCCACCGAGAAGGGCTTGGTGAGGTAGTCGAAGGCCTGGTTCCGGAGGCCGAACACTGCGGAGTCGACCGAGGGCATGCCCGTGATGAGCACGACGGGCGTCCCCGGCTGGCGGCCCTTGACCGCCCGCAGCACGTCGAGGCCGCTGAGGCCCGGCATCTTGATGTCCGAGACGACGAGGTCAAAGGCCTGCTGCGAAAGGAGCTCGAAGGCTTCCTCCGCGCTCGCCGCCGTGGCCACCACGCAGCCGTTGGACTTGAAGGCGAGGGCCAGGAAGCGTAGCACCGGCGCGTGGTCGTCCACCAGGAGGACGTTCAAGACCTCGCGTCCCATGGAGATGTCCTGACGCGGGTCGCGTCCGTTCGTCATGTGGGCTGATCCTTCCTCGTTCACGCCGGGTGGCGCCGTCACGGCACGTCCGGCTGGTTGATCCCACTCCGCCGCGTCCGGAAGGCCGGCCCTCTCTCACGAGGACCCCGGGGGGCGACAGAAGCTTCTCTCGGATGTGCGATTGGTTCCCGCGCGCGGGTATTGCAACAGTCGTTCCGCGCACGGTCGATGCGCTCAAGCTGTTGAAGAGGCTGAGATTTGGTGCTTGCGAGAACCGCGTCGAGGGCAGGCGCGAGGTGGGTGATTCTGGATCAGCGCGGCCGGATCGCCGGACAGTCCACGTCATAACCTCCTGCGGCGTCGTGGGATCGGAAGCGGGGATGCTCGCCAACGAGCACCGGACCAAAACGGACCACTGGACCATTTCGGACCACTTAGGAGCGTGTCCCGGTAAGTGCGGAGGACACGCTCCTTAGGAGTCCGTCCTCCGCATTGCCGGACGGACTCCTAGACCCCGACCTTGCGCCGCAGCGTCTGCCGCGAAATACCCAGGATGCGCGCGGCCTGGCTCTTGTTGCCGACGCGCTCCACGACCCGCAGGATGTAGTTCCGCTCGACGTCGTCGAGCGTCTGCAGATCCTCGCTTCCGGTTGCCGGCGCGGAGGAGGCGGCGGCGAACGGCCGCGGCAGATCGCCGGCTTCGATCCGCTCGCCCGCTCCCAGCAGGACGAGCCGCTCGATGAGGTTCTTCAGCTCTCGAACGTTGCCGGGCCACGAGTAACCGTAGAGCTGACGCTCGGCCTCCGGCGCGAAGGCGCGGATCGCCTTGTGGAACGCCGCGTCGTACTCGGCGAGGAAATGGCGGGCGAGGGGGAGGATGTCGTCACGGCGCTCGCGCAGGGGCAGCAGGGTGACGGGGATGACGTTGAGCCGGTAGTAGAGGTCCTCGCGGAAGCGACCGTCCTTCACGAGCTGCTCGAGCGGACGATTGGTGGCGGCGATCACACGCAGGTCCACCTTGATGTCGCGGGTGCCGCCGACACGCTTGAAGACACGTTCCTGGAGGCTGCGCAGGAACTTGGCCTGGCTGCCGGCGGACATCTCGCTCACTTCGTCCAGGAAAAGCGTGCCGCGGTCGGCCAGCTCCATGAGCCCCTTCTTGCCCGCCTTGGCGTCGGTGAAGGCGCCCTTCTCGTGGCCGAACAGCTCGCTCTCGAAGAGGTTCTCCGGGATGGCCGCGCAGTTGACCTCGATGAGGGGGAGGTCCCGCCGGACGCTGCCGTAGTGCAGGGCCCGCGCGACCAGCTCCTTCCCCGTGCCGCTCTCGCCCTGGACCAGGATCGTCCGGGCCTCGCTCGCGGCGAGCTGGCGGGTCATGTCGCGTAGTTCCCGCGTGAACGACGACTCCCCCACCAGCCGGTCGGCTCCGTACTTCTTCTCCTGCAGCTCCCGCAGTCGGTGGATCTCGCGCCGGGCCCGGGACTCCTCGAAAGCGCGCCCGACGACCATGCGCAGCTTCTCGAGCCGGTCGAAGGGCTTCTCCAGGTAGTCGGTGGCGCCCGACTTGATGGCCTCGACCGCGCTTTCGACCTGGCCGAACGCCGTCATCATGATCACGATCGCTTCCGGGTGGCGGGCCTTCAAGGAGCGCAGCACCTCCAGGCCGCTCATGTCGGGTAGGCGCAGGTCGAGGAGCACCAGGTCGGGCTCGTGCTCGTCGGCCATTTGCATCCCTTCGGCGCCCGTCCCCGCGGAGTAGACGTCCACCTGGTCCTGGGCCAGGACCTTGGCCAGGAGCGCCCGGATGTTCTTCTCATCGTCGATGACGAGCACGCTGTCCATTCATCGACCCCCCACCCTGTCCCTCCCCACGTAGGGGGAGGAGAGGGCTGTTTTCCACGGTCGGCTCGGCATCGGCGGGGAAGGATAGACTCCCCCTCGAATGGCCGTCAACGACTTGACCGCACCGCGTTTCAGGTTACGCTGTTCATCCGCGGCGGCGAGATGAACTCGCCGCCGCTACTTGGGCGGGTCCGCTGCGCGGACCCGGGGCGCGGCGGCGAGATGAACTCGCCGCCGCTACTTGAGCGGGTCCGCTACGAGGCCCCGGGGGCGGCGCGCAGGCCCTCCGGACGCGCCAAGGGGGGGATTTTGAGCATTCGGTTGATGGCCGGCCTGGCCTTGCTCGTCGGTGTGCTGCTGCCCGCAGCAGCGACGGCGCAGGCCCGGCTCACGGGCGCCGACGTTCAGGGCACGGTCCGCGACGAATCGGGCGGGGTGTTGCCTGGCGTCACGGTCACCGCTACCAACCTGGAGACCGGCCTTGTCCGTACGGCGGTGACCACCGGCGAGGGCCGCTACGTCCTCCCCGCCTTGCCTCCCGGCACGTACAAGGTCAGCGCCGAGCTGACCGGCTTCGCGATCGCTACCCGTGAAGGGTTTGTGCTGCTGCTGGGCCAGCTCGCCACCTCCGACTTCGGGCTGAAGGTGGCCGGCGGCCACGAAGAGGTCACGATCACGGCCGAAGGGGCCGTGGTGGACCCCGCGCACACGGCCGTGTCCACGGTCGTGGGCCAGACGCAGATCGAGAACCTGCCCATCAACGGCCGCAACTTCATCAGCTTCTCCGTCATCACGCCCGGCGTCACCACGGACCGCACTCCGCAGCAGGGCGCCTCGGCTACCTCCGGGCTCTCGTTCGGCGGGCAGCGGGCCCGATCCAACAACATCATGGTCGACGGCCTGGACAACAACGACCTCGTGGTGGGCTCGGTCCGGGCCACGTTCAGCCAGGAAGCGGTGCGCGAGTTCCAGGTCCTCACCAACTCCTACTCGGCGGAGTTCGGCAAGGCCTCCGGCGGCGTCGTCAACATCGTGACCAAGAGCGGCACGAACGACTTCCACGGCAACGCCTTCTTCTACTACCGCGACGAGAGCCTCAACTCCAGGGACCACTTCGAGAAGTTCGACGTCTTCGGCAACGCCGTCGACCGCGAGAAGGCCCCGTTCAGCCAGCGCCAGTGGGGCGCCACCCTCGGCGGCCCCTTGCGCAAGGACCGCACGTTCTTCTTCCTCTCGGCGGAGCGGGTCGACATCACGGCCAACAACTTCGTGAACATCGAGCCCGGCGCGGCGACCGTCCTGCGCGCGGCCGGCTTCCCGGTCGAGCTCGGCAACGTGCCCTACGACTTCAGGACCACGGAGCTGCTGGCCAAGCTCGACCACCAGTGGGCCCCCAACCACAGCTTCAGCCTGCGCGGTAACTTCGCCGACACCACCAACGAGAACCTCGAGCCCTTCGGAGGGATCGTGGCGCGGAGCCGGGGCGCGGTGCAGTTCCGCAAGGACTGGGCCATCGCCGCCTCGCAGACGGACATCCTCTCCGCCCGATGGGTGAACGAAGCGCGCGTACAGTTCGCCCACCAGAAGCAGGAGATCAACTCCCTCGATCCCAACTGCGGCGGCCCCTGCCTCACCAACGAGCAGGGCGGGCCGACCCTCGAGGTCACCGGCGTGGCCAGCGTGGGCCGCCAGCGCTTCACGCCCCAGCCGCGCACCAACGACCGGATCCAGCTCACGGAGACGATCAGCTTCTTCGGCGGCGGGCACAGCGCCAAGGCCGGCATCGACTTCAACTACATCGACTACTCGGAGCAGTCGCTCCCGCTGACCTTCGGCGGGCGCTACATCTTCAGCTCGCTGCCGGCGATCCCGGGCCTGCTGCCGGCGCCGATCACCGCCATCCAGGCGGTGGCGCTCGGCCTGCCTGCGGCGTACGTGCAGGGTTATGGCCACCCGGGCACCTCCTACCCGTACAAGGACCTCTCCTTGTTCGTTCAGGACGACTGGCGCGTCACGCGGAAGCTGACCCTCAAGCCGGGGCTGCGTTACCAGCGGCAGTTCTGGCCGAACTTCCACTACGCGGTGTCGAACCTGGGGGGAACGACGCTCGCGTACGACTTCCCCCAGGACAAGAACGACATCGCCCCTCGCATCGCGGTGGCCTGGGACCCGAAGGGAGACGGCAAGACCTCGATCCACGGGGCGTACGGCCTCTTCTACGACAACCAGATCACCGCCATAGCCGGGATCACCGCGGGGATCAACGGGCGTGACGGCGTGCGGACGCTGGTGCAGAGGATCCCCGCCAGCATCCCCGCCTGGCGCGCCCCCGGCCACAAGCTTCCCGAGCCCACGGCGCCGTATCCCAGCCTGGTGATCTCGATCG
>Ga0210378_10000867_pt1 | contig 15886 bp, 11 predicted proteins | sample PLM1_60_b1redo_FD_155465 | JGI IMG/M metagenome (GOLD analysis project Ga0210378, IMG submission 155465) | Groundwater sediment microbial communities from an aquifer in East River, Colorado, USA - PLM1_60_b1 redo | ecosystem: Environmental > Terrestrial > Soil > Riparian zone | place: USA: East...
AGACGTCATCCCCGAAGACGCTAGCCAGCTCCTTGCCCCCCGGGTTGTCGGTGGAGACGACGGGCGTGCCGCTCGCGAGCGCCTCCAGGGCCACCGTCGGCGTCGCTTCGAGGACGGAGGAGAGCACGAAGAGGTCGGCCGCCGCCTGCAGCTCCGCGACCTCCTCGTTGGGGACGAGGCCCAGGAAGCGTACCGTGCTCCCGAGCCCGAGCCGTTCGGCGCGGGCCTTCAGGCCGGCCTCCTCCTCGCCCTGTCCGGCGATGAGGAGCACGGCGTCCTTGCGCTGCCGCCGCACGCGGTCCATCGCCTCCAGCAGCGTGGCGTGGTCGGCGAGGGGGTGGAGGCGCTTCACGTTCAGCAGCAGCGCGCCGCCGCCGGGTAGGAGCCTCGCGCGCAGCGCCTCGCGCTCGGCGGCCGTCCGGGCCCGGAAGGCGTCGGCCACCGGCGGGTAGACGACCGAGGCGCGGCGCAGGGGCAGCTCCAGCTCACGGGCCCGGTCGAGAAGGGCCTGGGAATAGAACGCGACGTGGGCGGCATCGCGGTTGAAGCGGCGGAAGCGCTCGTCCCGCCGGTCGTGGTGCCAGATCTCGGTGCCGTAGTGCGTCAGGACGTACGGACGGCGGTGGCGGAGGCAGAGGCGCGCCGCCACCTGGTTCATCCAGGTGCTGGAGTGGATGTGGGCCAGCTCGGATTGGCGCACGAGCGGGGCCGCCTTCCACCACGTCTCGGCCGCCTCGAGCGCCTGGGGGAGGCGGGTGGGGCGCAGCCGCGCCGCGCGGCGGCGGACGTACGCGGTCCCCGGCCGGCCGCCGTCGGCGCCGAAGGTCAGGAATCGCGCGGTGTGGCCGCGCGCGCCGAGGGCCTGGCCCAGCAGGTGAGGCAGCAGCGCGTTGGCCGCCTGGTGCGGCGGCAGGTGCGGCGTCACCATCAGCACGTTCACGCCCGCGCGTCCCACTCCGCCCGGAACTCGGCGTACGTGCGTCCCCGCGCGCCCAGCCGGGTCGTGAGGTGATCGAGCAGGCGCTTCAGGTCGTCGAGGAAGCGCGCCACGCTGGCTTCGTCCGGCGTGTAGGGGCTGCCCCCCGGCAGCAGCTCGCTCGAGTGGAAGATGATGTTGAAGCAGGGCACCCCCGCGCGGGCCAGCCGGGAGGCGAAGGCGACCATGTCGGGAAGCGCCGCGTAGGACGGCCGCAGCCACACCGCCTTCAGGCCCAGTCGCCGCAGCGCGCCCCGCCACGGTATGGGCCGCAGCCGGGCGTAGAGCGCCTCCGCGGCCTTCGGCAGCGCCGGCGCGGTGGCGGCAGAGATGGGCACTTCCAGGATCGTCGACGGGCCCGCGCGCCGCACGTCCGCGTAGTCGGGATGGTACGGGATGAGGGGAGCGCCGGCGAAGACCATTCCTCCCTTGCGCCGCTCGTTGAAGAGCGGGTCGACGCTCGTGTCGACGGTGTAGCCGAGCCGCTCGAGGATGGGCAGCGAAGCTCCGTCGAAGCCGTTCCGCCCGGCCCGGTAGGTGGTGGGCCTCACCCCCAGCTCCTGCTGGATGAGCGCGGTCAGATCGGTGAGCTGACGCTCGAGCAGGGCGGGGGGCAGGTTGTGGGGATACGTGTGACCGGCGACGTCCTCGGGCCGGACGGGCGGCGACGTCCAGGGATGGAGGTGCGCGCCGATCTCGCACCGTCCCTCCCGCTCGAGGCCGCGCAGCACCTCCGCGCTCTCCTTCCTCGAGGCCATCTCGTGGGTGACGAGGTAGCTGGGCCGGACGCCGAAGCCGTCGCAGAGGGTCTGGAGGGCGGGCAGGCGCTCGGCGTTGCGCACCGCGAGGCGGCGCCGCCCTTCGGCCGACCACTGGTCGTCGGCTTCCGTGTCGATCCCCATCAGCACGGCGGGGGCGCCGTTCCTCATCGATCCATGTCGCTGTCGCCGAACGTCACGTGCCAGCGGCCGGGATCGGCGAGGATGTCGTCGTCGTCACGCGCGCGCGAAATGAATTCGCGCGCGCTATTAAGCTGGGGGGGCTCTCCGGCCCCCCCAGACCCCCCACGCTCGCGGGGATTGGCGCGCACGCAGAACTGCATCGGCGAAGGCCCGCGCGAGAAGCCGTGGCGCAGGAGCTCCGCGCCGAGCCCGGCGTGCATCGAGAAGGCCTGGGCGCAGGCTACCCGTGCCCGCCGGAAGTCGGCGAGGACGGCCGCGAGCAGCGCGGAGCGGGCCGGGCGGTCGGAGGTGTCGCTGAACACGTCGACGATCCAGCCCAGACGCAGGCCGCGATGATCCTCGTGGCGGCTGACGGCGAAGCCCACCAGCTCCTCTCCCCGCCGCGCCTCCCAGCGCGCGTAGCCGCGGGGACAGCGCTCGTACTTCCACCCCAGGTAGGCGGCGTCCCGGCGCACGCACATGGCGTACGAGCCCCGGGCCCGCTCCCACAGTCTGTCGTACTCGGGCCCGAAGCCGGTAGCGGGGCCCACCTGCACCCCCGCCTTCCCTCCGGGAGCCTCGGGATTGAGCGACCGCAGTACGGCACCCAGCACGGGCCCGCCCAGGGCCGCCGCCGCCCGGCCTACGCGGCGCCCGAGGACCGCCACCGGATCGAGGACCTTCCGGTAGAACGGCACCGGTCCCACGTCGCGGTAGCGCAGCTTCTGGAAGAGGCCGTAGGAGGAGGTCGTGAGGCCCATGCCGAGGGCGACGTCCACGCTCCCGCTCCACGTGTCGAACAGCAGCGCCCCCACGCCCTGGCCCCGGGCCTCCTCGCGCAGGAAGACGTCCATCCCCCACGAGGCGCGGACCTCCCTCCCGCCCCACCACAGCCGGACGGGCATGGAGGCGTACTGGCCGAGGATGCGGCCGTCCTGTCGGGCCACCCAGATCTCGGGGTCTCCGCCGGCGTGCGGGTTGTCGCGGTACTGCCAGGCCCACCGCCGCCGGCTGGCCTCGGTCATCTCGTGCCCGAACACGTCGCGGTAAAGGCGGAAGAGCTCTTCGTCGTCCTCTTCCCGCCGTCTGTCGACCGCTAGCGCGGCCATTTCCCTCCCGGGCGAAACGAGGAGCTTAGCATGCTATGGTCGGGCCTGAGGATGCCCCGCTTCCTTCGGCCCTGGCTGGCCGGGCCTGTCGTGGGGGCTCTGGGCCTGGCCGCGATCCTGGCTCTGTTGCAACGGCCGGCGCCCCTCTTCGTCAACCTGGGCCCGGGCGACGAGGCGTTCGCCCGCGGCTTCCGCGCCTGGGAGCGTGACGGCCTGCGCGCCCGCGGCGAAACGATGTTCCGCTGGACGCTCGACGGCTCGCGCCTCGAGCTTCCCGTGCGCGTCCGGTCGGGATCGTTGCGCGCACGGCTGCGGCTCGCCCGCTTCACCGACCGGCCCGCCGACCTCGCGCTGCTCCTCTCCGGCCGCGCCGTGGACCAGTGGACGCAGCCGCCGCGCGGCTGGCGCGAGCGCACGGTCGAGCTGGGAGACGTGCGCGGCCATCCCGTCCTGCAGTTCCGTCATTCGCCCGCCGACCCAGAAGGCCTGGGCGTGGCCCTCGACTGGGTCGAGCTGCAGGGCGCCCGGCGCGTCGTCCCGTCGCCCCGGCTGCTCGCCGGCCTGCTCTGCCTGTTCGTCGGCGTGCCCCTCGCGCTGTCGATTCTCGCGGGCCCGGCTCCCGGCCTCGGCGCCGCCGGGGCGGCGGCCGCGATCGGGGCCGTCCTCGTCTTCTGGGACCGGCTGGGCGGGACCTGTGCGCTGGGCGCCGCGGGGCCGCCGGCCCTCGTCGCCGCGCTGCTGCTGGGGTCGCTCTTCCTCCTGCTCGCGAGGCGATGGCCGGACGCGCTGGCGGGCACCGGCCCGCGAGCGCTGGTGGTGCCCGCGGCGGCCCTGGTGGTCACCCTGGCCGCGCTGTCGCATCCTTCTTATTACTATCCCGACGTCGACACGCACGCCCGGTACCTGGCCGCGGCCCGCGCCGATCCCTACCTGCTCTTCGACCCGGCCGAGTACCAGCAGCGCACCGGGGCGTGGACGAGGGAGATCGCGGGCCGGCGCATCGCCTTCCCCTACTCGCCCGCCTTCCACCTCGCGGCGTGGCCCCTCGCCGTCGCGTTCGGGGAGGTCACGGCGATCAAGACGGCCGCGGTCGTGGCGCTGGGGCTCATGCTGCTCCTGGTCCACGGTCTCGCCCGGTTGCTCGGCCTCGGCCCCGTCGCCGCGATCCTGGCCCAGGCCCTGGCCGCGCTCCTGCCCGTGACGTCTTCGCGCCTTGCGCTGGCCCTCTACCCGACGCTCCTCGGCCAGGCCCTCGAGCTGCTCCTGTTCGTCCACCTCCTGCGGCGCTACCCGCACCTGGAGGGCGCGCGCGACGCGGCCGCGGCCTGCGCCTTCCTCTTCGCGGCCCAGGCCGCGTACACGGGCTCGATCCTGAACGTCTCCTTCGTGGTGGCGATCTTCGCGGCGTGGGAGCTCGCGGCCGGGGACCGCCGCAAGGCGCGGCGGCTGCTGGGGGCGTGGTCCATGGCCGCCGCCGTCGTGCTGCTGCAGTACGCGCCTTTTCTTCCCACGCTGTGGCGGGACGTGCTGCCTCACGTGAGCGGCGGAGCGTCGCCGGCGGGAGACGAGGGTGGCGGCCTGCTGCGGCGGATGCTGGTTCGGGCCGCGCTCTTCTACGACGTCGTGTACCCGTTGCTCCTGGTGCCGGGGCTCGGGTGGCTCCGCCGCGCGCCGCGCGCGGCGCGGAGGCTGCTCGTCTCGGCCCTGCTGGCCGGGGCCGTCCTGATCGTCCTGCGCTATGCGCTCCCCGTGCTTTTCCGGGATGCGAAGGAGGTGGAGCTGCTGGCGGCCCCGGTCGCCGTCACCGCCGCGGCCGGGCTGGCCTGGCTCGCGGAGCGAAGGCCCGCGGGGCGGCTGGCGGCCGCCGCCGCGGCCGGGATCGCCCTCGTCTGGGGCGCCCAGCGCGCGGTGGCGGTATACCTGGACCGTTTCCTCGCCGTGGGCCGCTAGCGGCTACTCGCTCTTGGCGATTCCGATGACTCCGCAGGCGACGCGGCCGCCCGCGTTGCCGGTGGGCTGCGTCTTGAAATCGTCGGGGTTGGCGTGGACGATCACGCCCCGGCCCACGATCGACTTCCGGCCGTCGAAGCGGAGTTTCGGATCGACGTAGTCGACGGTGCCGTTCCCGTCCGGCGTGGCGGTGATGTTCCCCATGTCTCCCTCGTGGCGCTTGGGGTCCGTGGGCGCCCCGTGGGGGTCTCCGCTGGGGTTGAAGTGGCCGCCGGCGGAGGTGAAGTCGGGAGCCGAGCAGTCGCCGAACTCGTGGATGTGGAACCCATGGGCCCCCGCGGCGAGCCCGCTGAACGCGCCGGTGACGTGGACGCCGGTCGCCTCCTTCTTGAAGTGGACCGCGCCCTTGACCACGCTATCCTTGCCCGGGTGGAGCACGGCGATGCCGTGGTTCACGGTACCCGCCTTGGCGGCGGCCTTGGCGGCGGGCTTCTCATCGGCGGCCGACCAGAGCGCGAGACCCGCCGCGAATACGAGAGCGATCGTCTTCATGCAGCCTCCTGTAGTGGATGTTTCCACTATAACCCACGCCTCAGGAAGCCGGTGGCGACGAGAACGAGAGGATAGGCGGCCACCAGCGCCGTCTCGAAGGCCAGCCGGGACGGGAAGGATGCGGGCGCGAGCGCCGAGAGCGCGTACAGGACGAGGGCCAGGGCGCCCGCGCCGAGCCAGCGCCGGCCCTCGAAGGGAATCGGGAAGAGGTGGCGCGAGAGCGCGAAGCCCAGGGCCGCCATCACTCCGTAGGACAACACGGTGGCCCAGGCGGCGCCCATCATCCCTAGCCGCGGGATGAGCAGAAGATTCGCGGCGATGTTGGTGGCGGCGGCCCCCGCCGTCACCAGCGGGTAGTAGCGCGCCTTCTTCTCGATCCCGATGCCGATCGACGTGAGGAGGAAGATCCCGTGGAGCAGGTAGGCCAGCGCCACCACCGGGATGATGGGGGCGGCGGCGCGAAAAGCGGGGTTTCGCGGCGTGAAGAGCGTGAGCAGGTCGTCGCCGAGGACGGCCACGGCCAGGGTCACGCCGGCGAAGACTGCGAAGACGTGGCCGGCCACGCGGGCCAGCGTGGTCCGCGCCTCCGGCGCGCCCATCTGCGCGTAGATGAAGGGACCCCAGGCCGGCTCGAAGGCCGAGCTCGCGAACTTCACTCCCTGGCCGAACGTGTAGCCCATCTGGTAGAGGCCGACCTCGCCGCGGGTCACGAAGAGGTCGAGGATCTTGCGGTCGGCGAGGTTCTGGACCTGGATGAGCAGGCCGTGGGGCACCTTGGGCAGTCCGAAGCGCAGCGCCTCGGCGAGCAACCTGGGCGAGAAGGCGAGGGCGGCGTGGCGGGCGAGGATCGGGAGAAGGGCGAGCGAGAACACGGCGGTGGCCGCGAGGTCGCTCCACAGGATGCCGGTCACTCCCCACCCCGCGGCAACCAGCGCGACCTTGAGGACGATGTTCACGGTGTGCCGCGCGGCGGAAAAGGCCGAGAAGGCTCCCGGGCGGTCCTGGATGCGCAGCAGGCTCAGGGGGACGAAGGCGAGGGTGCCGACAGCGACGTCCGCCGCCACCAGCAGCACCCACGTCGTGGGGACCGGAGTCGCGCCGAAGAGCCAGGACGTCAGGGTCCGCGCGCCGGCCGCGACGAGGGCGAGGGCCGTAACGCCGACCCCGGCGGCGAAGAGGGCAACGGTGCCGGCGAGCGCCCGGCGCTCGGCCTCGGTCTCCAGGTCGTAATAGATGCGGAAGAAGCCGGCGTCGAGGCCGAGCCGAAAGACGACCTTGGCGACGGTGCCGAAGAGGAAGAGCAGGGCCAGGTTCCCGTAGTCCTCCGGGGTGAGGAACGTCGTATAGAGCGGGACGAGCAGCAGGTTGACGACATTGGTGAAAACGTCGGCCGCCCCGTAGAGGGCGGACTGGCCGGCGAGCTTGCGAAGGTGAGGGAGGAGCCCGCCCGGCGGGGGCGGCTTCAGATTCTGGCCTTGTCCGACGTGAAGTATTCGATCACGCGGTCCAGGATCTCGTCGAGGTGGACCCTCGGCTCGTAGCCGGTGAGGGCGCGGAGGCGGCTCAAGTCGGGCACCCGCCGCGGCATGTCCTCGAACCCCTCCTCGTAGGCCTGGTCGTACGGCACCCGCACGAGCTCGCTCCTGGATCCGGTGCGCGCCTTCACCCGCTGGGCGAGGTCGAAGATCGTGACCTCCTCCCGGTCGTTGCCCACGTTGAAGACCTGTCCCACCGCCTTCGGCTCTTCGGCCAGGCGGACGAGCACGCCGACGACGTCGGACACGTACGTGAAGCACCGGCTCTGCGTCCCGTCCCCGAACACGGTGATGGGATGGCCGAGGAGGGCCTGCTTCACGAAGTTGGGGATCACCATGCCGTAGCGGCCGGTCTGCCGGGGGCCCACGGTATTGAAGAGGCGGAAGACCACGACCGGGAGCTTCTTTTCCTTCCAGTAGGCGAGGGCCAGGAACTCGTCGATGGCCTTGCTGCAGGCGTAGCTCCAGCGCCCCTTGTGGGTGCCCCCCATCACGAGGTCGGCGTCCTCGTGGAACGGGACGTCCTCGCTCTTTCCGTAGACCTCGGAGGTGGAGGCGATGAGGACCTTCTTCTTCTTCTTGTTGGCCAGTTTCAACACCATCTCCGTGCCGTGCACGTTGGTCTCGATGGTGTTGACGGGGCTCTCCACGATGAGGCGCACGCCGACCGCCGCCGCGAGGTGGAACACGACGTCGGCGCGGTCGATCAGCTCCGCCGTCACCGGCTCGTTCATCACGCTGTCGATCGCGTAGTGGAAGCGGGGCGCGTTCTTGAGGTGCTCGATGTTGTCGATGGAGCCCGTCGAGAGGTTGTCGAGGAGGAACACCGTGTCCCCGCGGGCGAGGAGCGCCTCGGCGAGATGGCTGCCCAGGAAGCCAGCCCCGCCGGTGATGAGGGCCTTCACCGCGAGACGCCCCGGCCCTGGGGGACGTCGCGCCGCCGCTTCCGGCGCTCGAGCACCGCTTCCGCCGCCCGGCTGGCCCCCAGCCCGTCCACGAGGGCCCGTCCCCGCTCGCTCATCTCGCGCCGGCGCGGCGCTTCGGCGAGGAGGCGCTCCACCGCGGAAGCGACCTGGTCCTCCTCCACCTCGGTCCCGAGGCCGAGGTACTCCACGGTGCCGTGGCGGGCGAACTCGCGCATGCGCCTCTCCTCCCTCGCGTTCTGGGCAAGCACGATCCCCGGCGTGCCGAGGGCCGCGATCTCGTAGACCGACATGCCGCCCGAGCCCACCACCACGTCGGCCTCCAGCATCAGCTCCGAGATGTGGCCGCCCGCCTCGTTGATGAGCTTCACCGGCCGGGGGAGCTGCGCCACCAGCGCCTCGAACTGCTTGCGCGAGGAGAAGGCGGGCCCCGCGACCGCCAGCACGTCGATCTTCGGGGGCAGGCGCTGGAGGGCCCGGGCGGCCTTCAGGGTCAGGCCCTGGGGGTCGCTGCCTCCGAAGCTCAGCAGTACGAGGCGCGGCTCTTCGCGCACTTCCTTCACGCGGCCGCGGAACTGCTCGCGGAGGATGGCGTAGGCCGGCCCGCCGTAGAACCCCTCCGGCGTCTCCTTCTCCTGGTTCATCACCGAGACGATGACCTGCGCGTAGTGCTCGGTCGTGTCCAGGTCGTCGAGCGTGTCGACGAGGTTGACGGTCGTGGTGCCGAGGTGGCTGAGCGCACGCAGGTAGGCGTCGTCGAGGGCGGGGAGGTCGTTGATCAGGATGGCGGGGGAGAAGTCGCGGATGTGCTCGAGGGCCGTCTCCAGCTTGCCGTCGCCCATCACCCGCACCGGATAGCCGTGGCGGGAGACCGTGACTAGGCCTTCCGCGTGGTCGGCGCTCATCAGGAACGCCACGTCGGCGCGGGAGACGTTCCGGAGGGCCCCCGCGATCGCGAGCGACCGGTAGACGTGGCCCATGCCGAGCGCGCTCCCCCCGTCGACGCGGAAGAGCACGCGCGGCTGCCGCAGCAGGCGCTCGGCCATCCAGAAGTCCTCGAGGTCGTGCACGGTGAAGCCCGCCCGCTTGTCGAGGACGAGGTAGCCGATCTTCTCTCCGAAGCGGGTGGGGGAGTCCAGCACGCGCCGCCACATGGCGACGACCGCCCCGTTCTCCTTGTAGACCGGCTCTTGCTCCTCGCGCCGCCCCTCTTTGGCGAAGAGGGGGACCAGCGCGCCGTCGCCGCGGGCCCGCCAGTTGAGGGTGCGGTCCTCGGTCACGGAGAAGACCGTGTCGTAGCCGCCCGACACGAGCCTCTCGACCGCCTCCTCGATGGCGAAGGACTCGCGGAAGGGCGTCGTGGCCTGGAGCACGACCACGATGTCCGGCCGCTCGCCCTCCTTCTCCAGCTCCTGGACCGCGTGGGCGATGACCGGCTTCAGGCTCGGGATGTCGGCGGCGAGGTCGCTCGGGCGCAGGAAGGGAGCCTCGGCGCCGAGGCGCCGCGCCACCTCCGCCACGCGCGGGTCGTCGGTGGACACGACGATGCGGTCCAGCGTGGGCGCTCCCTGGGCGGCCTCGAGCGTGTGCGCGAGCAGCGGCCGGTCGCCGAGGCGCTTGATGTTGAGGTAGGGGACGGTATCGGACCCTCCCCGCGCCGGCACCACACAGACCACCCGTAGCCCGTTCTTCATCTTCTGTGAGCAAGGGGGTGCTGCGGCGCACCCCCTTGAACCCCCGCTCGCGTCTTCCGCGGCGGCGAAGTGAATTCACCGCCGCTCATCGCACGGGTCCGCTTCGCGGCCCCGGGGTGTATGAATCCCGCTGCGCTCGCGGCTGTGCCTGTTGCTGCGTTGCTGCCGGTTGTTCTGGCTTCACACCATTTCCCACGTGATGGTGGTGTCTTCGGGGATGTCCACGCGGGCGACGCGGCCGACGACGAGGTCCAGGTGGCGGGGGTTGATCCCTGTGCCCGGGCGCTTGTAGGTCAGCATCTCGCGCGTGATCGTAGCCCCCCGCGGGATCGCGCGCCCGGAGGTGACGCTGCGGCGGGCGAAACGGTACGCCTCCTCCTCGAGCGGCTCCAGTCCCTTGCTGGACTTGCCGAGCGCCTTCTCGACCGTGCGGATGCCCTGGACCATCGCCTTCATGTCCGCGGGATCGACCGACAGGTGATGGTCGGGCGATCCGGGCAGCCTCTTGTCGACCGTGTAGTGCTTCTCGACGATGCACGCCCCGAGCGCCGCCGCCGCCTGCGGCACGCTGATGCCGAGCGAGTGGTCCGAGAGGCCGACCGGCACGTCGGGGAACGCCCGCATGAGGTGCTCCATCATGCGCAGGTTGATGCCCTCGGGCGGGCACGGGTACTTGAGCGTGCAGTGGAGGATCGCCACCTGTTCGTTGCCGGTCCGGCGGCACACCTCGAGCGCCTCGTCGACCTCGGAGAGGTTGGAGGTCCCGGTGGAGAGGATCATCGGCTTGCCCATCCGCGCCGCGCGCGCGATGAGGCCGTGGCAGGTGAGGTCGGCGGAGGCGATCTTGAAGGCGGGCACGTCGAGCGAGGCGAGCAGGTCCACCGCCTCGTCGTCGAACGGGGTGGAGAAGGCCGTCAGGCCCACGTGGCGAGCATGGCCGATGAGGGACTTGAAGTCGCGCTCCGAGAGCTTGTCGAGCCGGTCGAAGGTGTCCCACTGCGTGCCCTGGGGGTCCTCCGGCTCCACCCAGTAGCGGGGAGCGACGCGGGTCGCGATCTTCGACGCGGTGTAGCTCTGGAACTTGATGGCGTCGACCCCCGCCGCCCCCGCGGTCTCGATGAGCTTGTAGCCGAGCTGCACGTCGCAGTTGTGGTTGACCCCCGCCTCCGCGATCACGTAGCAGGGATGCCCCTTGCCCACGGCGCGCCCGTCGATCACGAATTCGCTCTTCATGCCTGAACGGACTCAACGCAGAGACCGCGGAGAACGCGCAGAGAAAGAAGAATAGGACTTGTGGAACCCTGGTTCTCTCTGCGAGCCTCTGCGCTCTCTGCGTTGAAGAGCAACGCTAGCCTCGCCGTCCGACGATGCCCGCGTCGAGGGCGACCGAGCGGAGGTTGGCGGGCTTGTGGCGCAGGTGGGCGTTGATGCGGGCGAGCTCCGGCTCGCGGTCGAGCAGCGCGATGGCTTCGCGCGTCGTCACGAGCCGGCCCGGCACCTGGAGCCGCGCGAAGATCTCGCGCATCAGCGCGACGTCCGCGGCCTCGTCCACGGTCAGCCGATACTCCGGCCGGTAGAGCCCCTCCGGCAGCGTCCCGGTCGCGACCTGGAACTCCTCGGGGTGCTCCTTGAGGTAGAGCGTGACGAGCTCCGAGCGGTGGCGCGGCTCGCCGCGCTCCCACGAGCGCTCGAGGGCCAGGCGCGACACGACCTCGCTCAGGATGCCCATGAGGAGGGCGTCGCCGGGCACGTAGGTATAGTCGGCGCGTTGCTCGCGGTGCAACGCGACCAGGCTCTCCAGCGTCTCGAGGTCGGTGAGGGGGTTGTCGCCGGTGACGCGAACGAGGTGGTCCGCCCCCACCTCGCGCGCGCACTCGACGTGACGGCGCAGCACGTCGTCCTCGTCCCCCCGAAAGACCGGCACGCCTCCGTCCTCGGCGAGCCGGACCAGGGGGTCGTTGTCCGGGCTGGTGGACGTGGCGAGCACGACGCCGTCGACGCCTCGCGCGGCGGCCATGCGCTCCAGCAGCACCGCGAGCAGCGGCCGGCCGGCCAGGAGGGCCAGGGCCTTGCCCGGGTAGCGGGTGGAGGCCATCCGGGCGCTGACGACCACGAACACCCGGGGGTGGCCGGCGCTCATTCCAGCATGTCCTCGCGGATCGTCTCGTCGGCCTGGATCGGCCGCGTGGCCCGGCGGCCGATGACGCGGTCGGCGTCGCGCGGAGGGAAGCCGGGGTCGAAGCGCACGTCGGTGCGCTTGTACGCCAGCATCTCGCGGGTGAAGACGTCGCCCCGCTTGATGAGGGCCCCCGCCACGATCGAGCGCGCCATGGTGCGGTGGTAGCGCCGGGCGCCCTCGATCTCGGCGGCGGGCGAGTCGCCGGCCGCGCGCTCCGCCTGGCGCAGCAGCTCCACCATCCGGTAGAAGTCCTCGGGGTTGAGCGAGGACTGGTAGTCGTAGGCCTTCTCGCTGCGGTCGAGCGTGAAGTGCTTCTCGACCAGGTTGGCGCCCCAGGCCACGGCGAGGGCCGGCGCCACGAGGGCGAACGCGCTGCCCCCGTCCGTGTGGTCGAGGAACCCGACCGGCACCCGGTAGCGCTCCTTCCACGACGCGAGCTCGCGGAAGCGGATCTCCTCGACCGGAGTGGGAAAGGTCTGGAAACCGTGGAGGAGGATGACCGGTGCGCTGCCGGCGATGTCCAGCGCCTCCCGCACCGCGTCCTCGGGCACGCCCCCGGTCGCGAACAGCACCGGCTTGCCCGTCTCCGCCACCGCCCGGATGAATTCCGGGTTCTCCATGTCCGTGGAGTGGACCTTGAAGGCGTCGGCCTCTTCCTCCGCGGCCAGCTCCAGCGACGCGCGGTCGAAGGCCTCCACCAGGAGCGTGAGGCCGGAGGCCCGGGCCGCTTTCAGCAGCTTGCGCCACTCCTTGGTCCCGAGCTCGATCGCGTCGAAGTCCTTCCGGCCCGGATGGCGCCGGACGACGAGCTGTTCGGAGCGGAAGATCTGGAACTTGATGCCGTCGGCGCCCATCTTGAAGGCCGCCTCCAGCATCTTGAGGGCGGTGTCGATGGACCCTCCGTGAGCGGAGGCGACCTCGGCGAGGACGAAGCAGGGCGCTCCATCCCCCACCGCCCGGCTGCCCAGGCTCACGGTGGTCGGATTCATGCCCCCAACCCTACCACGCCCCGCCGCCGGGCCGTCTCGCACAGCAGCGCCACGATGCGGGCCGTCGCGCCGCCATCGACGCCCTGGGCGACGTAGCCCAGGTAGCGCTGCCGGGCCGCGCCCAGCCCCCGCCGCGTGGCCTCGTCGAAGAGCAGGTCGCGCAGGGCACGCGCCGGGTCTTCGCCGGCGGGAACGCCCAGCGCCGCCCCCGCCGCCACCAGCTCCCGGAGGTGAGTGGGCATGCTCAGCACCAATACGGGCCGGCCGAGCACGAGCGCTTCCACCGCCGAAAGGGACTCGACGGTCACCAGCGCGTCGGCGGCGTGCAGGAGCTGCGTGAGGTCGGCCCCCGGGGGTAGCAGCCGCACGCGGACGGCGCCGGCGGCGCGCAGGTCGGCCGCGTAGCTTTCCTCCGGCTCCGCCGGGTGCGGCTTCACGAGCGCCTTCACCCCCGGCAGCGACTCCACCGCGCGGACGAGGCCGGGGAATGCCGAGCCGATCGACGCATGCGTGTCGCGGATGCCGCGGTAGCGGCTGGCCACGACCACCAGACGCTCGGCCGCGCCCACGTCGAGCCGGCGCCGGACCTCCTCGCGGTCCCACCGCGCGGCGGTGGCGAGCAGATCGTCGAACTTGGGACTGCCCGTCACGACGAGGCTCTCGGGCGGGTAGTGGCCGAGCTCGAGGAGGATCTTGCGGGCCGACTCGCCGAAGACGGCCGTGCGGTCCGGGCGCGGGCAGTCGCTCTCGTCGGCGCCGTGGCGGTACGAGTAGTACTTCGGATAGAGGATCCCATGCTGGATGGCCACCGTGGGCACTCCGGCCGCCCGACAGGCGGCGATGGCGGCCCGGCCCCAGCCGCTCGACTCGGCGTAGAGGCACACGACCGCCGGGCGAGTGGCCAGCAGCGCCTCCGTCATCTCCTCGTACGAGCGAACCGCCCACGGCAGCTGCCGCAGCAACGTGCCCGCGAGGGCGGGCCCGGCCAGGTCCGCGAAGCCGACGCCGCGATGCGAGAAGGCCTCGCTCATTCCCGGCGAGCGCCGCAGCGCGTGCCACGCGCGGCGGGCGGTGGTGGCGGCCCGCCGCACCTCGCCCAGTACGCGGGGGCTGGTGAAGCGGTTCACGTGGACGTAGGGGCCGGCCTCGGGGTGGAGGCGGGCCCACTCCGCAAGGCGATCGCTCATGCCCCGGCGGCGAAAGGCCGCCCGCGGACCGACGGCCACGACGAAGGCGCGCATCCCGCCCTCGGCCGCGACCGCGGGCAGGATCCGGTCGAAATAGTGCTCATATTCCGCTGTCTCGTCGGTCTCCGGGTTGCGTCGCTGCCGCCAGAACGCGGCGTGGGAAAGAAAGAGAGCCACCGGCGTCCCGTCCGGGTTCGCAGGCGCGGGCGCCCCGGCCAGCGCCGTCTTCCGGGCCGTGACCGCGCACTTGACGAGGTCCAGGCGCGCCCTCAGTGAGACGCGCTGCGTGCGCAGCCGCCGCGGAAGCGTGCGGGGCCGCGCGGGGCCATGAAAGAGGATGCGGCGGGTGGTGCAGGCACGCCCGAGCAGCACGGCCTCCTCCTCGGTCAGGCCCTCGGCCTCCACCTCGTCGGGCTGCTCGGCCTCGAGAACGCGCAAGAAGCTCTCGATGAGCCGCACGTAGCGCGGGCATTCGGTGGAGTGGTGCAGGTAGAGCTCGGCGAACCACCACAGCGAGACGCCCTTCCACACGAGCAGGTCGCGCACGGCGCGCCCGTCCCACACGCTGCGCGCGCCCCAGGCCTTCGTCCACTCGATGGCCGCCTCGTCGATGCGGTCCTGCTCGTCGGCGGAGACGTAGTCCGACGCGGTGCGGAAGCCCGCGCCCGCGGCCCGCAGTGCGGCGGCCGCGTCGTCCGTCCACGCGACGATGATCCCGTCGGCGGACGGCTGGGCGCGGGCCCGGGCGGCGGCGGCGGAACCGACGACGACCAGTGTCTTCAAGCGGGCGAGGGCTCCCGCACGGCATATCCGCCGACCTCGCGCAGCAGACGCGCGGCTTCGCGGTGCACGTCGTCCACCGCCACCAGGCGCAGACACTCGGGAGGAGCGCCGGTGTCGCACTCCGCCGGCGGCCGCCGGATGAGGTTGCAGGGGGCGCACCACAGCTCCCCCCGCACCACGACGTGGCGCTGGCCCGTCTCGCCCGTGCCGCCCGAGAAGTAGCGGGCGGGATCGGACGGACCGAAGACGCTCACCGAGGGCGTGCCCACTGCGCAGGCGGCGTGCATGGTGCCGGTGTCAGGGGAGAGGAAGAGGTCCAGCTCGGCGACGAGGGCGACCGTCTCGCGCAGGCTGAGGCGGCCGGTGAGGTCGACGGGCCGGAACGCCAGGTGGCGCGAGAGCTCGTGGGCCAGCGGCCGGTCGGCCTCGCTGCCCGTGAGCAGGATCGTGGCCCGGAACTCCTGCTGGAGCCGCCGGGCGACCTCCGCCCACCGGCCGATGTCCCACTGCTTGACGGTCCGCCCACCGCTGGCGTGCACCGCGACGAGCGGCCGCCGGGAGGCGAGGCCGAGGTCGGCCACCAGTCGGCGGCCGAAGCCGCGCTCCTCCGCGGTGAGCAGGTCCACCCGCGCGGATTCATTCCGCGCGAGCGAGAAGACGTTGGCCACGGCGCGGCGATTCTGCTCCACCCAGGAGATCGTCTCGTCCAGGGGAACGACGTGCGTGAGGAGCCATCCGCCGCCGGTATTGGCGTAGCCGACGCGGTGGCGGGCGCCGGTGAGGCGCAGCAGCAGCGCCGACCGCACGTCGCCCTGGAGGTCGATGGCGAGGTCGAGATGCTCTTTCCTGAGCGAGCGTGCGTGGCGGACGAGATCGGGAAAGCCATCGGCGCCCTCGGCGGCCCGGCCGACCCAGGGCGCGCTCCAGACGAGGACCTGGTCGACGGGGGCGGTGCGGGCGATCTCCGCGCTCCACCGGCCCACCGCGAGCCGGAGGCGGGCGTGGGGCAGGGCCGCGCGCAGGTCGGCGAGAGCGGGCAGGGACATGATGACGTCGCCGATGCGGTCG
>Ga0210378_10000868_pt1 | contig 15879 bp, 15 predicted proteins | sample PLM1_60_b1redo_FD_155465 | JGI IMG/M metagenome (GOLD analysis project Ga0210378, IMG submission 155465) | Groundwater sediment microbial communities from an aquifer in East River, Colorado, USA - PLM1_60_b1 redo | ecosystem: Environmental > Terrestrial > Soil > Riparian zone | place: USA: East...
AAAGATCTAGATTGTCTTTTAAGAGAAGCCTAACAAACATAGATTATACTTATGAAATGTTATCAAAAAACAATAAAGAAGAATGCATAAAACAACTTGAGCAAATTCAAAGTGATTTAAATTTCTTACATAGAAAAGGAAAAATTAATGAATCACAGTTAGAGTTCCTAGAAAAGAGAATTAATTGGTATATTAATCGAGCTAACATATCTAAATAGAATAAAGCCCATTTTCTTATAAATACGCCTAATTCACGTCACTATGCTGGGAGATTTAGAACTGACCCTAAGATAAATGGTTATTGAAATCTAATAGGGAATATGGTGCAAGTCTATAACCGTTGTTTATGGGAGTCAAAGCTCGACTCAGTTTGTGGTTTGTACTGAATGAATTAAATACTAGAATCAACTTACAGACAGTTAGCCTGTTTTGTTATTACAATTAATGGGGTGAATTGGATTAATACAAGATAAATCAAACTCAACCAAGGAGAGGGTATTGACTTTTATTCAAAAAAACCCTGGGTGTTATCTTCGGCAGATAAGAAATGAGTTGTCTTTATCGATGGGATCTGTTCAATATCATGCTTATCAGCTTCAAAAAAGTGGGAAGATAACCTCTAGTAGAGAAGGCTTGTACAAACTACATTTTCAGTCAGGAGCCTATCAAGATCATGAAAAGTTACTGTTCCGGGTATTAAACCAAGAAACACCAAGAGAGATTATTATGTTTATTATTGAACAAAAATATCCTACACAAACGGATATTGCAAAAAGATTAGGAATATCTGCACCGTCTGTAAACTGGCACGTTAGGCGATTGATTGATTTAAATTTAATAGATGAAGTTAGGGAAGGAAAGTACAAGAGATACAAGCTATGTGATGATTCGATTGATTCTGGATACATAGTGGAATTGTTAAAGACTCACCATCCAAATCTCTGGAATAAATGGAGCAATAGACTGGTTGAAATCTTCCTTTCACTATCTGACGAAAATAACTAGTTATTGTGAATATTTTGGAATTTTTTCCTGAAAATGGACTATTTGATTTGGTTGAGAGTCTCCTATATGTTGTAGGTACAATCTTCGCTGCCATACTAATTGCTTTGTCGATATCTGCCTATCGGAACACACATTTGAGAAAACTGCTATATGCCATTATAGCATTTCTTCTATTTGGTATTTTTCTATTTTATGAGTATTTAGAACATAGCATACCATTAGACAATCCCTTTACTGACATTATATTGCCTTCTATGGCACTTTCTATTTTAGTGCTATTCTTTTTGGCCATTGTAAATAAAAGGTAATCATAACTCATCATCGAATTTCCGTAGGCGCCCTCCGATCCAAGAGGCTATAACATTAATTAGTTAACTTCCAATGAATTTCCTGATAACATTCTGGGCACATATCTAAATTATTTGTGTGATCACAAGAATAAGTTGTCTTAGAATAGATATTACATCGAGTACACTTTTTCATTAGTTTGAAGTATGATATGAGGGAATTTGAACATTTTGTCAAATGTTTCCTTGTATAACAGCATCGGGTTAGATTAAAAAATTTATTTATGATTACTTTTATCAAATGGCTACCTAACCAAAAAGATTGCTTGTGATGTTCCTATATTGGTAACAAACTACAACCAATTGTAATTAGTAACATCGTAGATAATGACAAGAGAATAGAAAAATTACAACGTTGCAGATAGTATAGAGATGGTGATAATATTTATTGGAATCAGGTAAAGAACGGATGCATACTAATTCGAACAGAAGATAGCAAAGAATGCGTACGAGAACATGAAATGGGACATAATCACACTAATTATGAAGTGTATGCAATATCATGAAATATATTGTATCTCATATTATGGTGCTGTGTTGAAATATGTAATCATGACAATTATGTGCATTGCGGTATTCATAATAATGGGTATTGCGGTTTCTCCCAAATTCGGATACCAAGTTCCATCTATTATTGCCTTCGATGAATCAATCTCATCACTCATCTATAACTCTGGCTCTAATCTTACAGATGATTTTATGATTTTAATGTCAATGTATGGCAGAGAAATAGTGTGGTTGGCTGTGATTGTGTTTATGAGTATTTTTGCAGGTTGGAAAGGAAAAAAAATTGCTGTAATTATTGTCATTTCATTTTTGATTATAATTCCACTAAACACATTATTTAAGAATTTATTCGAAAGAAACCGTCCGCCAGTGGAAAGACTGGAAATTCATATTCCTGAGAAAACAGATTTTGCATATCCATCAGGTCATGCTTCTATCGTTGCTGCTGGGGCATTGACACTGATTATACTGTTTCGAAGGGAAAAAGAGCTAGCATTTACTATAATACTTGCATGTGAGGCAGCACTTGTTTGTATATCCAGAATTTATGTTGGTGACCATTATTTCTTTGATGTGATAGGTGGTGCATTATTAGGAGCTGGAATCGCTCTTTTGTCAATTTCGTTATCTAGGTATCTTGACCCCATAATGACTGGCGTCCGTAAATATCTAGAAAAAGAACACTAATTTGATGACCTTTTACCTTGCAAATCCCTTACCATGAAACATACCATCTTTAATCCACTTCATGAATTCTCTGTCAGATAATGAGTTTCTCATATGAATGGAATTTGTGGCATCATTTCCAATTATATATCGCATATCAGGGTCTCTACAATTCACTGCATGGAGGATGGTGTTCGCAACTTGATCACTAGAAGATACGCTATTTTTCATAGCCTCTTTTAAAAATGCTATTCTCTTGTCCATTAATTTATAATACGGTGATTTAGTATCATTTCCCTTGATCTTTAGATTCTGAAAAAAATCAGTCTGGATAACTCCTGGTTCAACAAGTATAACCTTTATTCCAAATTCGTCTAGCTCAAATGAAATAGACTCAGAGAGTCCTTCTAATGCAAATTTGCTAGACACATATGCAGCATTAAGTGGAACGCCAAATCTTCCAACCATTGAACTAATATTTACAATAGTTCCATTTCGTTGTTTCCTCATTATGGGAACTATTGCCTTTATAAGTCTGATTGTTCCAAAAAAATTGGTTTCAAATTGTTCCTTAATTTCTTTAATGGAAATCTCTTCAATAGGACCAAACATACCATAACCGGCATTATTTATTAGAATATCAATTCTTCCTGAGTCAGCAATTATCTTTTGGATAGCTATTCTGATAGTTTCATCTTCGTTTACATCAAGTCGTATTATTTTGAGAGGTAGTTTTTCTTTATTTGTTATTTCTTGAATTCTACCAGCTTTTGATAAATCTCTCACAGAACCATAGGTCACAAAGTTGTTACGCGCAAACACAAGACATGTGGCATATCCTATTCCAGAAGAACATCCGGTAACCAACACAGTTTTTTTATCTTTCATAGATAAAGTGGTGAGACATGATTAAAAAATTTTCGGATTAATTTAGCTTACACAGTAGAATAAGTAAAATTAAGTTTAGTAATTTAATTATACCACTAGAGTGCAAATCTAGATATGCAGCTAATACCAAAGTTGGAAATAAAATCTTTATCTAATATGATTAGCTTTCTAAATGAAGAAAGAGTTGGTAGAGTTGCATCGATTGATGAACAAGGTTATCCACAAATAATACCAATGAATTTTGTTTATGTTAAGAATGACTTAATTGATACTCAATCAGATAATAAAAATATTGGTGCAATATATATGCACTCTCATCCAATTGGAGAGAAAATAGAAAATATCAAAAGAAACTCAAAGGTTGGATTTGAAGTTGATTCTTATGTTTGTTTTTTACCATCATATTATTTTCATCCGACTGATGCTTCACAGGCAGACACATTGTATATTAGCGTCGTGATCAAAGGAAATGCTGCTATTGTCCAAGATCCAGATGAAAAGGCAAACGCTTTAAACGCTTTAATGAAAAAATATCAAAAGGAAGGAGGCTATGAATTACTTTCCTCGAACATGGGATCAGTTAGGGAAGTAACGGTTTTGAAGGTTGTACCAGACCAAATTCGTGGGAAGTATAAGATAGGACAACATTGGATACCAAGATATAGACTAAAAATGGCAAGAAATATTATTCAGAGGGAGGCAGAAGACGATGCCAGAAGAATACTGAAAATCATGGGAATCGAGATCATGAATAACGGAGATCTAAGGGTAATTAAAGAACCTAATATGTAATTAAATATTATATATATTGGTATTTGATTTTAAATTACTGATATCATATTAGTCACAAAAGTTAGAATAAATTTAAGGTTAAGACTACAAAAAGTATAATAAACTATTTACCATATATAAAGCAATGAATGACTTGCTCGTAAATGATTTTATGTACACAGTGAAAAGCCAAGAGTCACAGAAACTGTACATGAAATATTTTGACTATTTCTATCAATTCAGCAAAAAAACACCTAGTGAACTGTTATCTATGAATGTCAAAGATATTGAAACGTTAATAATTCAATATGTAAAAGATATGAGAGATAATATATTATCATCAAGTTCGATAAAAGGTAGAATTTCACCAATACTGACATTCCTGCAATTAAATGATGTTGTGGTAAATAAGAAAAAGATTGTAAGATATTTTGGTGAAGAAAAAAAGACAGTAAAGGACTTGGCTTATAGTAATGGGGATATACAAAAAATGTTAGCAAGATCCAAACTTCGTACAAAGATAATGATACTAATCTATGCTTCTACTGGTATAAGGAAATCAGCTATACTTGACCTAAAGTTAAAACATTTGAAAAAAATACCAGAGTTTAACTTGTATAGATTTACCATATATGAAAACTCAAAAGAGGAATACTATACTTTTTGCACACCTGAATGTGCTAGTATGATAGACCAATACATAGAACATAGGAGACAAGCCGGAGAGAAAATCACAGAAGAATCACATTTGGTAAGAAATGATTTTGATTGGAGTAAACTTACTGCTAAAAACCCCAAAAAATTAGATGATAAGAGCATTAGTGCTACATTCAGAAAAATGTTGATAGTTAGTGGACTAAGACAAGGTAAAGAACCAAGATTTAAGAGACATCAAAAGGCTATGTTCCATGCATTCAGGAAATTTTATAATAGCACATTAGTCAATGCAAATGTAAATCAGCTAGTCAAAGAGCTATTGATGGGCCATTCAATAGGTCTAGATGACTCGTATTTCAGACCAAATGAACAAACGATGTTAGTCGAATACTCAAAAGCAATTAACGATTTGACAATAGATGATGCTTACAAGTGGAAAGAGAAATATGAACAGAACAAGATAGACAATGAAGTTCTACAGAAACATGAGATAGAGATGGCATCTCTACGTCAAGAAATGGATAGTAAAATGGACAAATTGATGGCAATGTATGCCAAAGATCCAAGGATGGCGAAAATAAAACTCGACGCGCTTAAAAGAAAATTAAAGTTAAAGTAACGTTGGCATTCTTTCTCTTTACTTTACTACTAAATAGAATTTGATTTGCTATGTTTCTATAAATTAGTATCTTACAGGCGTTAGCAATAAACCTGCCAAGAGTGGCTTATCAATCTAATAAAGATGAAACTTATTTCAGCTCCAGAATGGCATTGGTGATAAAACCAGCTGTTTCCGCTCTACTGGCCAGAAAGAACTCAATTTTGGAAATGATGCGAAGAGAAATGCTTCCTGTATTGACCAACATATCACAAATGATGCATCTAAGCAAGATAAATCTCGTGATTAATTTGACTGGTATAAGGGAGTCTGTATATAATATTCTAGGGCAAAATTTGACGAAATAATTAAAAAGGTATTGCATACAGCTGTTGAAGTTGCTTCGGTTCAAGGAAAACAAAAGCTGCAGATGATTCTAGAAGAATTGCTATGGTTACAGTTGACAGTAATACACGTTTAGCTTCTCTAGACTCGGCAAAATATAGGAGTGTGTATCATCAAGCTGGCTACGATACTATGATAAAATCTTATTCACAAGGTCTTCTTATAAGAGGCAGGAATTTATTTTCAGACGCTCTTGGATAAAGGGCGAAAATAAAAATTATTTCTGATAAGGACATCAATATTTTATTTTTGTAATAATGATACTGAATGAAATATTTTAAGCCTTCATTATATTATTATTTAGTCAGATAATATTTTTAAGCTAAGCTATAGCTGTATAAAGGGGTATGGCAAAAAAAGTATTACAATCTGGTTCAGGATTTGCAACCCCCATGACCAGAATTGTAAGTCGTAATTCACTCTTGGGAGAGAGAATTAGCAATGGTTAATTGCACAGAACATACTATAAAAGTTTGCGATAAAGAACAAGTCTGTGAAGCAGTAGATTGCTTCAATAAAGGAACAGAACGAATTGAAGTTTCAGCTGGAAGTTATGGTTCTATAACTCTTTACCTGTGCTCCAGATGTTCGCCCCAATTCAAGGAGAAACAACAATAATGTCAACTCATGAAGAAAGATCAAGACGGATAGAAACAGAGTCACGAATTCTGGAAATTCAGTATCCTATGCAAGTCAAACAGATGACAAAAGAAGAAACAAAGGATTATCACAGAAAGAAACTTTACGATTTATCTCTTAAATCTACGGATAAGGATAAAGAACAGCGTCAACAAGAATCAAAAGAATTTCGTAATGATGATAAGGACACTAACAATAAAGATAGAAAAGAAGATAAAAGAATTCAAATTGCTTATGAAAGGGTAAAACAACAAGCACACAAATTATTTATAGATGAGTACGGAGAGGCTCATATTGCTCTAACAATATCAGATCATCTAGAAGTTTTTACAATAGATAGTAACAAGTTTAGAGATTGGTTTAGATTGTTTAATTTTGAGCAATTTCAGAGTATTATGTCTGATGATCAAATAAGTAAATTATGTAGTATGATGCGATCCTATGCTTCAAGTGAAAAGTACGGCGGTGAACAGATTAATCTTAATTTAAGAACGGCTTTAATTAATATCGATAATCAACAAGAATGGCTTTATGATCTCACTAACAAGAATTGGGAATTTATTAAGATCACCTCTGACGGCTGGTATATAATAAAAAATGAGATAATTTTCCGAAGGTATCTAAATCAAAAACCTCAAGTAATTCCAGATCGAAATTATGAACCTAATATATTTGACAGATTTATGAGACTAATTAATGTCAAAGATGATGATAAAAATACTAAATTACTCTTAAAGGTATATATCGTAAGTCTATTTATCCCAGAAATTCAAAAAGTAGTTTTAATGCTTCATGGATCTCAAGGCTCGGCTAAAACATTCTTGCAAGAACTAATAAAATCATTAGTAGATCCCAGTATACCAAAAACGATTTCCTTACCTAGAGATAAACAGCAACTAATACAGCAATTATCCCATTATTACGTAACATCCTATGATAACATAAGCCATATACCCGCTTGGATCTCTGATGAATTTTGTCGAGCCGTCTCAGGCAGTGGATAAGTAGTACGAAAGTATTACACTAATGAAGAGGATTTAATCCGTATATTCAAAAGATGTATAATGTTCAACGGGGTAAATCTAGGAGCAACAAAAGCCGATCTATTGGATAGAGGTTTAATCATATTACTAGAGCGAATATTAGAGGATAATCAACGTTTACCTGCTGATATATGGAAACAATTAGAAGAGTTAAAACCACAACTATTAGGCTATATTTTAGATATTTTGGTAAAGGTTTTAACTTGGAAAAATAATGGGGAATTGAAATTACAGAAATTGCCTAGAATGGCCGAATTTGCACAATATGGCGAGATGATTTCAAGATCAATGGGTAATAAAGAAAATGAATTTATAGACGCATTTACTGAAAATAGAGAATTACAGACAGATCAGGTAATTGAAGAGAATCAAATTGCTAGATGTTTGGAATATATGTTTTTCTACAAATATGAAACAATGTATAATTATGCTGATAAAAAGGATCCTTATTGGATTGGTACAGCATCCCAATTATTAGGTGAACTTGATAGTATAGCAATGTCAGTTAATGATCTTCATGTAGACGTTAACGGAAGATATTGGCCGAAGGCTTCTCATATACTAAGTAGAAGAATAAACGAAATATTGCCAATTCTTAGAGAGATCGGGTTAATAATAGAATTTGAAAAGACTAAAGATAAGACAAGGAAGAGACTTATCAAGATTCGGAAAGTAGCGTCCACTAGCGTCCAGCGTCCGATAAATGAAAATCAAGCACAAAATGAGCCTAAAATGTCGGACGCTACTTCGGACGCTTATGTCAATAGTGTAGTACCGTCCATAGTAGCGTCCGTAAATAATGACCAAAATCAAGCACAAAATCAGGCTTCGGACGCTTCGGACGCTTCGGACGGTATTATCCGAAACATATTATCCAAAGATAATGACATTAAAGGAGAGGGGTAGTAGAAGATAACTTCATAGATTGTATCAAAAGAGGTAAATGAAAACGGCAATCTATAACTGTAATTTATCCCAAACAATAGATGACAAAGGAAGGCGTTTATGAGCCTTTGAAGACGTTTCTGGATGAATTTTACAAGGAGGAGAAAAGGGAAATAGAAGTTTATCAGTTAGATAAAGTATGCTTTGAATGTTGGCAGGCAGAATGCTTATTATCTTTTGTTGATCAAGTAACAATACCAGAGACGTAGAGCAAACACGAAGACAAGACCTACAGACTTAACATTCTTAACAGTATCAGTAATAGCAGCAGTTACGATAACAGTAATTTATCTTCTCAAATAGTTAATTTCTAATGGGACTTTATCACACTATTAGTATTATCAATGACTAGAAAATCTAAAACACAAACAAAGATAGAACGAGATTTAATCTGCCATTTCTCATGCTCAAATTGACACATTTTAGGTCATAAAAAGTGCATAAAAAATGAACAGATCACGCTTAAAACCATGTATAAAACACACAATTGGAGCGATTAAGCAATGCGAATTAGAGACTCAATTCGTAAATGAAGGATATTTAGCTATACCAGAAAATATGATAAACTGATTATTTCCCTTAGAACGGCACAGGCCAATGAGTTAAGCCTAGACAAAGATCATACTGTTCATGATGATTTATTGGATGCTCTAAGATTATCATTAAAAGGTTATGTTATAGGTAGGTGATAGAATGAAAGATAGAGTCGAAGGAAAAAATAAGTTCTAGCATAATTTATTTGCAGTATCGTTACTAGTTTCTCACCAATATGGAGTATCTGCTGTAAAGTTCCCATATATCTTTAGCGAATAATTCTTTGCATCATATATGCCAATTGTATCATAATGCCAAGTCTTAGAGTCAAAATTTCTGCTTATGGTGCTGTTCCCGTGACAATAAAACAGTTCTTGTCCGTTCTCTTCTATAATATCATAAACCCTACAAGCGGACATTTCTGAGGTAAACTGTTCCACGAACTCTTTTTTCTTTGGACCTAGTTCAGCATTTGTTTTGTTATCTTGCAGTCTAAAGCCCATATCATAAGACATACTGATGCCATCAGCGCGAGACCTAAATAACATTGATAGATTTCTTTAGGTATTCGTATTATTTAAAGTCCCTTTAATTTTTAGTCCAAACGTTCAATTCACTGATATTAGTTTTCTAGAATGTTGAATATGGCATTATTGATGCTTTAGATTATTAAAAACTAGATGAGTCTCAGGTTACGGAATTATAACTGATGGGCCAATTTGCAAAGGCCCACCAGCCACGCGCGCGTACTCTTTGCCCTTGTCGACACTTGCATGTTTATAGTCAACAAGTTATAAAAAAGTTAAAACCTACTGAAGTTTATACCAATTTCTGGATAAAAAAAGTGACGCTTGTCTTAATTGTAAGCATACAAGGAGTTCACATGCCGCATATGGAAACTACAGTTACTGTTTAGAATGCACTTGTAGACAATTTCGAGAGTAGAAACGATGTCGGAAGAAAAAAGGGGAAAATTCGCAAAATTGTTCTCTCTGTCACCACTCTAAGAAAGTTCATTTTATCGATAAGGACGGATACAAGTATTGTGATATGTGCGAATGTCACGGATTTATAGAAAAAACAGTAATTATTTACGTATTTCACCGCACTCACCAGTTTGAAAGGTTATAATATTAAATAAACACTAAATTGATTGGTTGTAAATTATATGAGTTGAAAATATTATTGTAATCGACATTCCTTATTGCGGATCGCGTTACTTCTGCCGTAGATCTTTCTTCTATGGCTTGATTTATTTCATTTGCAGTATCCATTGGCATCTACAGCAACAAGCGGTAATTCTTTGGTAAATCGATTACCCGATTGACTTATAGACCAATGTGATGGATATTCTATCGAGAATCTGTTCTCTGAATCAGTAAAATTACTCCATTTGGACACATTGATGTTTGCGTTTGGAGTAGTATCAACTGTAACACTGGATTCTTTTTCAGCAGTTTCGATGGGAGGAGTGGATTCTTTTGAAACAACAATTTTTGCTGATGACTCTTGCTATATTGGTCCTATTCTTCTTGGCAATAGTTAGAACAAAAATTAGTTAAATTAGAGATATTGATACTAATTGTTGCATTACTTTTTGATAATAAAACATATACTTAAACTAAAAAACCTGGCATAGTAGTACAAGATTCATTTTATTTACATTTTAAACGTTCTACATTGAAGTAAATCAAATTCGTGATGATTTTTAGATCCATCGGGTTTAATCTCAGTTGAAATTAGCACTTGATACAGATTGATATAATACCTATCTAGTAGATTGGTTATGAAGAAAAAATTGGTTTTGGTTGTTATCGTAATGATAACACTTGGAACTGTAGTAATAGCAACAACCACAACAATACAACAACAAGTAGATGCAGTTACTAGTAAAAGAGATTTTCAGGGAGGTACGCAAACATCGATATTCGAAAATGATGTTTATGTTGCATGGTGGACCAATAAAACGGGGAACGATGAGGTAATGTATCGATTGTCGTCTGATGCAGGCAAAACATTCACCGACAAAGTTAATCTCAGCAATACTCCTAATTCTGATTCAGTGGACGTAGAAATATCGGCAGATGAAGGGAGAGGAGTTGCAGTTTCTTGGTGGGAAAGAAATCAAACCCTAAACGAGCCTGTAATCAGAATAAGCAATGATAATGGCAAGACTTTTGGACCTGTATTGAAACTTGCGTCCGATGGACCCATTGGTTGAATGAAAGACTCAACACCATTTATTCAACAATCCAATATTAGCTATTTTGACGTTGATCCGAGTGCGGTGGAATGAGGCACAGATTTGACACTATTTTGCAACCCCATTGGTATTGTGATTATTTACATATTTTGAGTCCTTGCAAGAATGAAAATACTTTTACGTCAATTCTCCTAGCTTTTGCGTTTTCTAACAGTTCTGGGGAAGGATCACCATAAATTATTACCGAGTGATCTGAAGCAAATTTTTCAAAAAGTATCCGCAATGGCTCACGAAGATTTGATATGTGTGCTAGGAATGCATCAGGACTTTCGTACGTCTCACGAATTTCACACTCGGTCTTATCACTACTAATAAACCAATCATATTGCAACGTTCCTGGGTCCTTGTCTTTTGCTACGGAGATACAATTGGCTGCCTGTCTCTTGAATTCTTCCAACATACTGTGGTTAATTTTCATCTTGGCACTAACTTGTATTTTAGACATAATATCTCAATGATTACAAACTACAAAAAGCTATTCGCTTGAGTCTTCCTAAACGGAAGCGTAATTTGTAATAAACATTGCAATGTTTAAATCTTAAATCTAATATTAATTTACTAATTATGGTATCGATATCAGTCGGGGTTCAGTGGAAACCATGTGGAATTTCACACTAGTCCAGTTGAGACTGGTCGTATGAATATTGTTCGCGATAGCAGCAGACTACACATTATTGTCAATTAGAGTGTAGCTCCTGTTTGTTGCAATAAATTTAACTGATCTACTATGTCCCTGTGTTCAACAATTATGCCATTCTCTATTCTATATAGATCAGCAGATCTGATGTTTACACGTTTGTATGTAGGTGCCGTTCCTTGAAATTCACCTTGGTGTGTGCCAGTTCCGTTAAGGAATATAACTACAAGATTATCTTCTGCAACTATTTGTTCTATGTTTGTATGCCAATCAGGAAACGCTTTAAATAATGCACTCAAGAATTGTTTGAATCCTTCACTTCCCTTTCCTGCAACCGGATTCAGATATTTTTCAATCGCTGACAAATTGTGTTTATTGAAAATTTCTCCTACAAATAATTCGACTAGAGTCTTATTCCTTTTCACCTGTGAATTATTTTTTTCTGATAATGACATATCTGATTTTATATACTCAGGTTATTTATGTCAGATACTTGATATTGTCCGCTTAGCCACCTTCTAATTTTGCTATTCGGTTGATTGAAAACCTTATCTGTTATGCTCACTATATTATATGCAAATGTCGATCGCAGAGCAATCTGTGTATACACCAAAACCAAAGAAACTGAAGTGTGAGATATGTGGAAAAATCTTTGAGACTTGGTATATGCTAAGCTATCACAAATCCTTGGAACATAGTCAAGACAAAAGACCACCAATAGGCGTCTCCTAAAATGAGATAATCCATAAGTGGTTGTTTGTAGGCTTTGTTCGCGTGGAATTAAAGTGACATATAGAGATATTCATGAAGTTTTATTCTTCGGTTAAATCTAGAGAAGGGATCCATCGAAAATAAGATTCAAACAATCTATACTGGAAATTTAGCTGTTAATCATGTTACTAATAAAGCATATGTTTCAGATAGTAAGAACAATCATTTATACGAGGTAGATAACTAGTTACACCTCCTGGAGTAAATTCTTGTTGAGAAACCAATAAGGTGCGGATGCGGTGGGATTCGGACACTGCATGTATTCGGGTTCTGTTAATTCTCTTTCAGTTGATTCTCTCTTCAAATAATTTTTGGAAGTTGTGTATGTAGTTTGAAGCTGAGAACTTAAGAACCGAGTCACTTATTTGTCTTCTTTCTGTGGCCGATAGGTTGAAAGCCGATGAGACTATACATGCTGCTTCGTCCAACGAATCAAACTGAAATCTTCGTGGAACAAATTCAGTTGGCCCACCTATAGTGGGAACGACTGGAACCAAACCAGCCGCCATTGACTCTGCTATTGATATTCCGAAATGCTCTCCCACCATGGGGTGAAAATACACTTTGGCCTTCCGCATAGTAATGAAAAGGCATTCTAATCCGATATTGGTCTGAAAAGTAACATAGTCTTTTATCTCTAAGTCTCGGGCAATCTTTTGAAGCTTATAGAAATACGTCAAATTTCGTTGCACCAGAGTGCCAATGATAATCATTCGTTTCCCTATAGCCCTTTTCTTTAAAATTCTGGCTAGACGTAGTGCTTTTTCGATATTCTTATCAGGATCGATCCTACTTATTACAAGTATAATGTCCTGCCTTTCATCGGATTTCAAACTGTGACTACGGAAGGCTTCAACATCCACGGGTGGACTAAGCACTTGGACGTCAGTGGATTCGAATGATTCCAATATTGCCATACGGCTAAATTTAGAATTGGTAAGGACGGTAGATTTTTTCATTAGACTATTATAGGAACGCTTTAGTAACTTGAATATCTGACTTTTTCTGTCACTGTATCCTTTGTTAAAAGGATTTGGCCGACCTGTCTCACTATAATCCTTATATGCTCCAATATTATTTGTTAGTTTTATATTGAGTTCTTTTTCCAGGTAATCTAAATTTTCCCTTTCAATGTAGTCCTTTGCACTAGGGAAGTGGCAATATACAATAGAGTTATCTTTTGAAATACTGGGATCAAAATATGGAACTTTATCGCCGTGTGTATTTATTGTAACAGCATATCTTTTTGACAGATCTTTGAATGCTAAGTTTGATTTCTCCAGGTATTCCAGCATATCTATTACTTGAATTTTGTTAATTCTTCTCATAACAGATGAAAGCTCCTTTCCAAAGATTTGATCCAACCTAGATATATTAGGTCTATAGAAAGTAGTAAGATCGAAAGAGTTTATTCCCATATTCAACATGGCCTTCATTGTTACAAGTGTAAGTCGTTCTCCACCGCCACAAGGATTCAAATTGCCAAAAACGAAATTGACCATTCCATGTGACATGGTATTTAATAGCCAAAGTGTTTTCCGAGTTCTTAAATCTAACTACATTGCAATCAGCATGTTAGGCCTCTTTACTAAAATAATTAATTGCTTCTATGTTATACCAATTTATGAGAACACGTATAAACCGCCTTACCAGCAGGGACAATGCAAATCCTTTCATGATTCCCACCCTGTGCGTGGGTTAAATCCAAACATTTTTGTCTGTTTGACCAGATTCGGGGTAATTAGGTTCATCTCTACCGCTGGGACTTTCGGAATTTGGCAACGATACATACCAATTCCACCATTTGTCAGCTATTCTTCTAAGCTGGAGTCATATCCTGTCTCCTTTGTCGAGAATACTTGAGGATTAATGATCCAATATTAAACAATTGGTGGGGTTGTTTCTTGATTATAAAATCAAATTAACTTCCTCTTATCAATTGTTAATTTTTACTTTCTTAACTGCCTCATTGGGCGAATTTAAAGTTCAAATCTTAGTAGCATTAGTAAGCTCTAGCTGTTTATATCGATATTGTATAGTCTCTTTTGTCATGTGTTCATATGCCCAGAATATAGACAAGTGAGGATAATAATTGCGTAATTGGTTTCTTTGCTGGTCAATATTATGAAAAGAAATCTCCTAAAAAGAAACAAAAATGAAAAAAAAATATATCCGTTTTTAGGTAGTATCATTATGGCAATAATAATTAAAACGGCGCTCTTGGCTTTACTTTCCATAATACTTCTCACTGACTCAACAACTCTAATGGTGAAACCAGTTGATGTATTCGCAGAAGCAGATGATTCTGTTGATGCTGATGCTGCTCAGGTCTATATCTCAGATGATAATAGCGACAACAATGATGGAGGTGGCGCCGCTGCGGCTGACTCGACAACAATCAACAACAAGGAAGAGAAGAAAACAGGCTGGTCTGATATTGAATATCTTAGTGATGCAAACAATAACACGATGGTGGACTACAAAAACCTCTTTGGCCTGAATATAGGTAAAGTCTATAATCCTAACTTTGTCGACAATGCTGACTGGTTCCTTGGCAGCAGCAACTATGAAGACCATGTAGATTACTATCTGATACCGTACAACTACAATTGGCACTTTTACTCTGACATATCTGCGCCTTGGTATGGCTGTGAAGCTCAGAGTAAGGCGATGCTTGTGACCGCTAAAAAATACAATGAAACAGGGGATTCCAAATACCTAGAATTTTCCAAAAAAGTATTCAACGGCTTAAATTCTCCTGTTCTAAATCAGGACGGCTGGCTTTTGGGAGTGGTGGCTGAAAATAACAATGCTACAATACTGAACAGTCAGCTGTTTTGCGTTGCGAACCTGATGACTTACTACGAATATACCGGGGACGAGCGAGCGCTGACACTATTCAAGAAGGGTGTAGACGTACTGGAGAAAAATATCAACGACCTATCGGTAGATTGTGGAACCTACTACTCTTTGTCTAAGGATAATATTGTATCGCACCAGAAGCATCCTGAATACATGAAGATGCTGGAAAGGTTGTATTTGATGACGGGAAGCAACACGCTGAAAAATACGCTGGACAAATGGCAGCATGACTATCTGTTTCCTTGTTATTCTTGAGCTTCTTGAGTAACCATTCTAGCAACTTGAATGAATCCCGCCTCTGATTCCTAAAATGAATCCGATGTTTTGTCGAAAATCTAAAT
>Ga0210378_10000870_pt1 | contig 15862 bp, 12 predicted proteins | sample PLM1_60_b1redo_FD_155465 | JGI IMG/M metagenome (GOLD analysis project Ga0210378, IMG submission 155465) | Groundwater sediment microbial communities from an aquifer in East River, Colorado, USA - PLM1_60_b1 redo | ecosystem: Environmental > Terrestrial > Soil > Riparian zone | place: USA: East...
CTTTGGGCGCATTTGATACGGCCTTACCACCACGGTACGCCAGAGTGGCGACAGTGTGTCGTAGCATTTCTTTCTTATTATCAACAACCATACTCTCAGCTTCATCCCTCTGTTTTTTAAGCTCTCCGCTTGTCCCCTCGCATATTCAAATTATAGCCGTTGAGTGGCGGTCAGCTTCGCCCGCTTGTTATGACGGGTGGTCTCACACAGCCACCACTTATCTCCAGGCGCCCAGCAGTCTGCGCACCGCCACTACTTCACCCAGGTGGTAGGCGCTGTGATCGGCAACGAGCACTACCTCGCGTAAGTACGTCTGCCCTTCGCCGTGCGGAATTCTTGCATATAGGTCGAGCGCCGGGTCAGCAATGAGCTCCTCCAACGCCTTCCGGTCGGCGCGGAAGGCAGCCACGCTCTCCTGCCAGGCTTCTGGCGTGGGCGGAATAGTACTCTTTGGCCAGTAATCATCAGGCCAATTCGGCGCCTCATATGCAGAGTCACGACAGAAGTCCAGGATGTCGCGCTGCGTTAGGCGCATGTGCTCCAGCAATTGCCAGAGCGAATAGGGCAGCCCTTCTGGACGCACACCTTGCAACTGCGGAGGAATGCCTTTCACGGCGTCATCGAAATTGACATGCGCGTCTTGCCAGCTGAGGAGTTTGATTAGCTGCTCACGCAGCACGTCGGTCTGTTCCATTGCGTCATCGCTCCCAGACGAACTAAGGGGACCCAACTTTGAATGTCAACCTGGCAGTTTGGAGAAGGCTCGGTCGAGATCCGAAATAAGATCATCCGGTGTTTCCAACCCGATGTTGAACCGAACCAGGCGCTCTGTTTTCGGCGCATGTTCCCTACTGAGATCAAAGAATGGAACGGCCAGGCTTGTCACACCGCCCCAGCTATAGCCGATCTTGAAAAGCTTAAGGCTGTCCAACAATTGGTTGATGCTCTCGGTTCCTATGCCATCGTTGAAAATCACTGAGAAAATGCCGGTCGAGCCCGCAAAATCCCTTTTCCAAATCTCGTGTCCGGGACAGGATGGAAGTGCCGGATGAAGCACAACTTTGATTGACGGCTGCCTGGCAAACCATCGGGCAACTGTCAAGGCGGATTGTTCGCTCGCCTTCAAGCGAACGGCCAAAGTCTGCAAACCTCTTAAAGCCAAACTACAGTCGTCGGGCGACGCCCCAAGTCCAAGTCGGTCGTGGACTGTCCCGAGAACTTTGTACCTTGCCTCGTCCTTGACGGTAACAGAACCGAGAAGCAGATCACTGTGGCCGCCGACGTACTTCGTCAAAGCCTGCATGGTCACATCAGCCCCATGCTTGAACGCGTCGAAGTAGACGCCGGCGGCGTAGGTATTATCGAGTGCGACAGTGACCGAATGCCGGCGGGCGACTTCTGCAATCGCAGGCACATCTTGAACCTCCATAGTCACCGACCCCGGGCTTTCGCACCAGATCAAGCGGGTGTTGCCTTTGATAAGCGCTTCGATCCCGCTTCCGATAAGCGGGTCGTAAAAGGTGACCTCAACGTTATAACGTCTGAGCACGTCTTCCGCGAGCCTTCTGTTAGGCCCATATATGCTGTCGGGCACGAGGGCATGCTCGCCGGAATTCACGAAAGAAAAGTAGATCAGAGCAAGGGCTGACTGTCCGCCCGGCGTGATAAACGTTCGATAGCCGCCTTCAAGTTCCGCTATCCGGGCCGCAAGCTCGAGCGTCGTCGGCGTCCCGTACAGCCCGTAGGTGTAGGCGGCTTCGTTGTGGTCCCATGTGTCCTTAACTGACGCCGCGTTTGCAAACAGGGTCGTCGACCCGCGGTAGGTGGGCGGTACCAGAGATTGAAATCCCTCAGGAAGACTCACATCGGGATGGATTACTTTGGTTTTCCAGTCAGTAGTCAATTTCATCTCCTGTGTTGCTTATGCCGGAAGCCGACAATAAATGTGTGTTAACCATCGAGGCGTCGGGGCGAATAGATTAGTTACGAGCGTCTTACGGAAACGTCTACGGCTTCTTGTACAGATTAGAACTCACCTGCTGGGCAACAATTCTCCATTGCCCCTGCTGCTTAACATACATTTGTGTGTAGCGACGCTCCTGATTAACCTCCTGACCTTTATATCTGAATCCCCATTTGGCAAGACCCGTGACAACCGCTGCGTCTTTATAAATCTTTACTCGCACATCTTCTGTGGTAAACGGACGAGTCCAGACGAAATCAGGATCGGGAGCACCGGCAGCATCTTTTATTTCCCCCGCCTTGTCTCTTATTGCTCCACTACCGCTTGTCACAATCATGTCGTCAGCAAAGAGGCGCTCAAGTGCTGCCGCGTCTCCTTTCGTTATTGCATCAGCCCATGCGCGATTTAATGCCATAACTTGTTGCTCAGGTTTGCTCATCCCTTTGGACTTTTCATCCTGCGCCTGACCATAAGCCACAAAGCACATGAGGACGCTCAATAACACAGTCACGAGAAAATGTTTCATCTGGCTTCTCTCCTAATTCAAAAAAGTAGAAGCATAACCGTTCGACATCTCGATTGAGGGGTTAGGCGCGTGGTGGGTTAACATACGGAACCTACCGGTCTTGCTCCCAGTGGAACTTGTGCATGACACGGTGCACTATCGGCGTCAAGATGAGGGCCGCCGAGACCAGGAATACTAAGCCGGCGTAGAGTGCATACAGGCCAGCGAACAACTTGCCTCCATTCGTCTGTGGCGCGTTTACCGGCCCCATTCCGCCCAACAGCATTGCAGAATTCAAGAATGCATCGCGCCAAGGGAGTTGCTCGAAGTATTCGTAGCCCGCCATACCGAGCATGAGTGAGACCAGCACCAGAGCAATCGCGGTCGCGCCATGGAGCAGCACTCGCCTGACGAACCGTTTGCGAGGGATGGGTGGATGTGTTTTGGGCTCGTACACGGGAGATCGAATGCTCAGAAATCGAAGCGCCTAAATAGATAGCTTATTTCTTACCAGTAATTTAAATACTTGATCAGTAGCGCGCTCCTGGACGCCTTTCACCCAACATGCGGTAGTCCTTCATCTCAATGGCGGCTTGGGGAATGCTGCGATTGAGGTAAAGGGACGTATGAGAAAGATGATTGATGGCCAAGCCAATATGGAAAATGATACCGCAGATAATAAATACCTTCGCAAAAGTCTGCCACCGCTTTTTGCTTAAAAAGCGGCTCCAGCAATAAAAGCTATAGATCATGGCTACCGGCAGGGTTAAGTAAAACAGGTGAGCAAATGGCGCCCTGGCAGAGAATAAAAAGCCCACATAGAGCAGAAGTACCGTTAAAAGTGTAAAGAATTTTATAGCCTTCCAATCTTTCTGCGAGCTACTTTTGAAGAACCACAAAATGACCATCGCGAGTGGCTGAAGAATACCTACTACACCGAGGAAGAGAATGAAAGGAGCGAGCCACAACTGTCCTTTAATGAATTCAATGCGTCGCACTGAATTGTTTCCAATGAAGCGTGGAAGTTCAAAACTGGCAAAGGACAAAAACCTATCCCAGATGCCTTCAACTGGACGAAAGAGCTTCGGCAGATTGTTGGTGTTGAATAAGACTGCAGCGCTTCCTGATCCACCTGATCCGCCTCCCAAGCCGTACTGCAGATAAGTGGGCAGCACCAGGCTACCCGTTAATACAGCACCAAAGGCGAACCACCCGAACGAAGCTAAAACACATTTGCGATGAAACCTGTACTGGAAATAAAAGGAGGCGACAATGTACGGCAACAAGATCGGCCATGAAAGGTGGACTTGCATTACCCAGAAGAGGGAGAAGCCCATCATGAAGTTGGCCCACTTAAGCGGGATGAGATTGGCGCTTGTATAGGGACAGGTTTCGAGGACCGCTATAAAAAACAGAATGGCTCCCGGTAAAACGTATGAAATGTTCACCACATGTGTCGAATAATTGAGCGTCCAGGGGGATGTCAATAGCCAGGCCCAAATGAACCACCTTGGCATTTCAGGCAATCGGCTGGTGCAATACCAGGCTAAAAGGCAAAGGCTCAGGAATGACAGGACATTTAGTAAGAGGAAGGGCGCCTCGGGAATTGGCAGGACCCAAAAGGGGGACCCGACTAACACTCCTTGTAGGGCACCTGGAGTTTGCACCGCCTGGTAAATGACTTCCGATGTCCCGGGCGCTTGAGTGTCGATGTGAGTATCCGGACCGAAATATGGCCACGCCCCGGTGGTATAGAACTTAAGACCGATGAGGTAGATTTGTTTTTCGTCGTCAAGCCAAAATGCGGAACATAAGCCGTACCATAGACGAAAAAAGAACGCGCAAATCAAAAGAAAGAAAAACTTTTTCCGTGACGCGACATGCTCTATAAACCTTAAATAATATTTCATTCCCTATTCTTATACGGATTGAAATGTTCACGCGTAGACGGACTACTGCTTTTTCTTCCGGCGCGCCTTCGGTCTCTGCTGTTCCAGATAAAACTCATCAGGAAATGCTGAAGCCCTCACGAGCTTCTTTCCCGTAACGTTAACGGCGTAATGGATACCGTAGTGCGGCTGCGACCATCGGTCGAACGCCAGCATCCGGTTATTGACCCACGCCAGGTCCGAAAAAGGCCGGTGCGGGAGCGGCAGGCCGCACACCTCGTAAATCTTGCCAGTCCTGCTTTCGGCAAAGTAGATGCGGAAGCTCGGGGACTGGTCAGGGTTATACGAGGTGAAAGCTTCGTACCTCCCGTCCCGGCTTCGCGCAAGGTTCTCTTTCGACACGCTCTTATCTAAGGTCACCTCGGCGATCTCCACGTCAGGCAGGATCTGCTCCCTAACGTCGCCGAGCCTGAGATGGCGGTGGGCGTCCTGTGCTACGACGTACGCTGATGAGGCGGCCTCCCCGCTCAGCGAACCGAGTAGGAGAAGGAGTGCGGCACAGACAATGATCCGCGTCGCGTTCATCGCTTGGTTGGTCTGCTGGGTGATGGCATGTTCAACTGCTCCTATTTCAACTACGCGCTACACGCACCGGCACCTTACCTTTATGAAATCGCCGCAATAGTGCCAGCCGCAGCCGCACTGTCCATGTACATCATCACAGCTATGTACCAGCCGAGCATTATTACCCACGGCAGTTCCGGCACTCCCGCGGCGTCGGGCAGAATCTCGACGTTCGCGGACAGGTGCACCAAGCCACCAGATTTGAAGCGAACCAATGTCTCGCCCGTTTCAGTTTTAAATTCAAAGTTTGTCTGCCAGAGGTTGGTGGTCGCCGGGAGCTTGCGCCCGTCCGGAAGTTCCAGCGTGCCGCCGCCGCTCCAGGTGTTGTTCGTGAACATGGCGATGTCGGTGTCTGATCCGCAACCGCGAATCGTCACTCTGGTCTGCCAGAATCCGACACGCTTGAATGTCCAGCAACCATCTGCGCTTTCCGCCGTTGCGAACGAACCGAATGAACTCCTGAAGCGCAGAGTTGCGATGAGTTCGTCGCCCGCGCGTAACTCGTATTCCATCTTCCAGGCGCTTGGCTGCACCCACTTCAATTCTCGACCAATCACTTCGGCTATCTTTTTCACCGCTTGAGCCTCCTTCATGGCTTTGCCGTAGCGCACCTAAATCGCGTGTCAAACTTTCTATGCCCTACTACTGACCTGAGTTCTGCCGCCCAACGCTGTCCCGCCTTCCTAACCTTTCGATCGCACCGTTGACTCAAGACCCCACCTGCCGACGATCACCCCAATAATAAGCCCTCCGACCGCGCCCAAAATGAGGATTGGCGCATAAGCCTTCGTAATAATGGCATCAGGCAGACTCAGAAGTATGCCGAAGATCAGACCGTTTGCCCAACTCGGCACGGGAAGGCGAGCCGCACCGATGACGAAGCCAATGGCAAAGCGGTTAAGGAAGGCGCCCGTCAGCGCAGCCGTCTTATCATCGAACTGGAGCGGTAACATTGAGGCGGCAGACAGCGCGCCATAAATGACGCCGCAGATAGCACCTAGGAGTAGTCGAGTCATCGGGGTGTCTCCAAAGCTGGAATCAATCACTCAACAGAAATCTAACGCCGGGCTGGCTGATCTGTGGAGACCACGTTGAAAGGATGCTGTCGAGGGGTCGGGTTGAATAAGTTGTGATGCCGCGCCCTGGGTCGACAGTAAGGGCATTGACAGCACATGGCAGTCAGGATTTTTCATCGAGCAGCTTGGTAGTGTTCTCTGTCACGCTCGGTACGTTTACCATTTCAGTCGTATTGCCACGCTTTGTGCCGAAGCCTGTAACAGGCACGCTCTGCGATGCAGGTAAGGCAGGATAGCGCCCGGCAGCATCTAAATGCGCGCGCTCTTTCTGTGGGAGCGAAGAGGGCGATCTGCGTGGGGCACTACCTTCCAGTAACAGCGCGTAAAGTAAACGAACAAACCCAGCCACAACACAGATGATGGCGGGGCTGAACAGAAGGAGGATTCCTGCCAATCCGAGGTCGTCTACGAGATTGGGGGTCCTGGAGTCATTTATTATCCCTCCAATCATCGCTAACAGAATACCTGTAAGCAGCAGTATTACACTTAGCCGCTTGCCTCTTTGCCGTGACGTGAGCTTAGGTGCAGAAGCTTCTGCTTCACGCTCCGGCAGAGTGCCACCCCGAATGAGCAACTCGCTCACGACGCTGAGCGAAAAGCCACAGCGCGAACAAAAGCGCATTTCATCGGAGACCTGTTGCTGACCACATTTCGGACAATGCATTGAAAGAGTCCTCACTTCATAAACAACTTACGGTATTAGACGCACAGCACGAGCGCGCCACCATTGATCCCTATAGATGTTTACGCACAACGTATCAGTGAAGTTCATCAACATCGGGTGAAGCGGAATAGCGTTGGAATTGAGCCGCCGCGCGCACACGCATCAAGCCTTCAAATCTCGCGGATGAAGCCGCGCTATTCCCGTGTCTTGAATGGCGCAGAACGGATGCGGGCGAGACGCCTGTGTCAGATTTTCCGGCCGGCAGCATCGGCGATTGATCTGACCAGCGCTTCGGGTTCGATGGGTTTGGCGAGGTGCACCTGGAATCCGGCGTCGAGTGCGCGAGCGCGATCCTCAACTGTCGCGTAAGCCGTGAGGGCCACCGCAGGGATCTCCCTGGCCCACTTCGACTTCATCTTTCTCAACTTCTGGACCAGACTGTAGCCATCTTCCTTCGGCATCCCGATGTCGCTCACGAGTAGATCGGGTTTCCATTCACGGAGGGTCTGCATTGCTTCGGCGGCCGACTCGCTGCATCTTACTTCACTTCCGCAGCGCGTCAGAATAGCCGTTATCAACTCACGCGAATCTAATTCATCGTCCACCACTAGAATCCGCAGGCCGCCGAGCAATTCGGAAAAACCAGCAGGCAGGCCATTACCTTCGCGCTCCAACACCGTGGCGCTATCCAGATCTGCATCAGCCGTGGCTGATGCGACCGGCAGGCTGACCGTAAACGTTGTCCCCTGATCGGTCCCGTTGCTCTCAACCTCGACAGTGCCCTGATGAAGTTGCACGAGATGTTTCACAATCGCCAACCCCAGACCCAACCCGCCGTGAACTCTGGTAGTGGAGCCGTCCGCTTGCCGAAAGCGATCGAAGATGTAAGGCAAAAAATCAGGCTTGATGCCAATGCCCGAATCGCTCACAGAAATCCTGGTCAGCGGGTCTGCACGCTCGACCTCTACACGAACACGGCCACCTGGCGGCGTAAACTTGACGGCGTTACTGAAGAGATTCCAGAAGATCTGCTGCAAGCGGTTTGCATCGCCGGGCACTAAATAAGCCTGCGAGTCCATCACCGGTTCAAACTGGATATCCTTGGCTTCAAACGCCGGCCGCACCGCCTCAATTGCCGATTCAATCACCGTTGAGAGGTTAACCGGGCGCAGCTCTATTTGCAGTTTGCCGGTGATGATCCGAGAGACGTCGAGCAAGTCGTCAATCAACTGCGACTGCGATCGGGCGTTGCGTTCGATGGTTTCAAATGCACGCGTCATCTGCAGCTCGTCGAGTTTTCCGGTGCGTACCAGGTGGCTCCAGCCCAGAATGGCGGAGAGCGGGGTGCGCAGCTCGTGCGACAGCGTGGCCAGGAATTCGTCCTTGGTGCGGTTCGCTTGCTCTGCTTCGGCGCGCGCAGACTGCTCGCGGACTAATAATTGGGCACGCTCTTCTTCTGCCTGTTTGCGTTCGGCGATCTCCATTTGCAACTCGCTGGCATGGAGTTGCGCATCGCTGTAGAGGGTCGCGTTCTCGTAAGCGATGGCCACCTGCGTGGCGAGCGTGGCGGTGAGGCGCTCGTCGGCTTCGCTGAAATCATCGGCATTGAGCTTGTTCAGTAAGTAAACCCAACCGCGAACGCCACTGGGCGTCAGGATTGGGGCCCCCAGGAAAGAATGCACTGAGTCCGACCTCTCCTCGCTGAGAAGTAGATCGTCGGCTTCATTCAGGCGCAGCGGCCGGCGTTTGGTCATCAAGGTGTCCAGGGCCTTCTGGGCCACCGCGGGAACCCCGTTCGAGGGACCGTTCTCTTCGCCGTGCGCGCAACTGAAGAAGTAGCGCAGGGTCTTACCGTCGCCACTGAGTATGCCGATAGCTGATTCCTGGGCTTCCACAATCGATCTGGCAGAGCGACAGAAGTTTTCCAATACCCGTGATGGATCATGTTCGGCGGCCAACTCCTGTCCGAGCTCGATCAGCATGTTGAGTCGGGCCAGGTTCGCATTCTCGAGTTCCAGGTTCTTCTCATGAAGCAACTCGGCCTGACGCTGGATCTCCCGAGTTTTCTTGAACAGCTCGACAAAGACCGCGACCTTCGAACGCAGGATGTCCGGCTCGATCGGCTTCACAATGTAGTCGACGGCACCCAGGGAATAGCCACGGCTCAGATGACGTCCGCCCATGCTGTTGGCGGTGAGAAAAATAATAGGTATGTCGCGCGATTTATCGCGAGCACGAATTAGCTCGGCAGTGTCAAGTCCGTCAATTCCCGGCATGAAAACATCAAGCAGAATCACCGCCACATCGTTATTCAACAAGTACCGGAGGGCATCATCCCCCGAGGAAGCGCTGACAAGATTTCTATCCGGAGCCTGCAGGATCGCCTCCAGCGCCAACAGGTTGGTCGCACTGTCGTCCACCATCAGAATGTTAATTCGCTCGTCAGCTTTCATAGTGCTGGACGTTGTTATCTAGTTTATGGAGGCCGGCTGCCATCTCCGGCAACGGAAGAATCCAATCAACTTTTGTCAGATTAAGGGCGGCGTCTGGCATTTCCCGGCACGCGGCGGTGACGGGATCTTCGACCAGCGTTAGTCCGCCCTGCGCTTTTATGGCTGCCAGACCACGCGCCCCATCGTGGTTTGCGCCGGTCAGAATCACTCCGATGGCCCGATCCTGATACTCAGCAGCCGCCGACTCGAAGAGAACGTCTATTGAGGGCCGCGCAAAACCCACCGGCGCGTCCGTCGAAAGGGCGAAGCTCCCGCTTTCAATCAGCAGGTGATAGTCGCGTGGCGCCAGATAAGCGCGGCCGGGCAACACGGTCTCTTTGTCTTCCGGTTCCGTGACGGGCAGACGACTACTGCGAGCCAGGAATTCACACAACCCGGTTTCCATGTCTTTTCCACGGTGCTGCACAATGACCATAGGCAAAGAAAATTCCGCCGACAATCCGGAAAGCAATACCTGCAATGCCTGCAGGCCTCCAGTGGAGGCGCCAATGACAACGATCTCAAAGGCCACTACATTACCTTTCGATAGAGCTTGTCCTTATCATTAATATGCTCATAGAAGGCTGCCCGCGGCGTAAACTTCAACGACTCCTTGTTACCCAGACCAAAGACGCCAAACATACTCAAACTGTCGTAGAGCAGATTGTGAACGCGTGTCTGCAGATCTTTGTTGAAATAGATCATGACGTTGCGGCACAGGATCACCTGAAACTCGTTAAATGAACCGTCAGTAGCAAGGTTGTGCTCCGAAAACACGACATTGCTCTTGAGAGAGGAGCTGAAAATCACACTGTCATACTGAGCTGTGTAATAGTCGGAAAACTCGTTTGCGCCGCCCGCCTGGTGATAGTTGTTGGTGTACTCTCGCATGGCGGCGAGCGGAAAAATCCCATCGCGGGCTTTGCGCAAAACTGCCTGGCTGATGTCGGTGGCGTAAATCCGGCATCTTCCGTACAGATTTTCCTCTTGCAGCAGGATGGCCAGAGAATAAACTTCTTCACCGGTCGAGCAGCCGGCGACCCAGATTTGTACTGTGGGATAAGTCCTGAGCAACGGCACGACTTTCTTGCGAAAAGTCAGATAGAAACTGGGATCGCGAAACATTGCCGTCGCGTGCACCGAGAGGCCCAACAGGAAGCGATCCAGGCAGGCCGCATCGTGCAGCACCCGGTTCTGAAAGGCCGATACCGTCCCCAGATTCTCGGCCCGCATTAATTCCAGGATTCGCCGTTTTATCGAAGCGCGCGAATAATCCCGGAAATCAAAGCCATAGGCGCGATAAAGACCTTCGAGCAGTAGACCGATCTCGATGTCTTCCAGATCATTTACTTCTGTCGCGACTCTGCTCACGTCGTCTCATCTTGCCGGTAAAGCCATACTCGCAGCAGCGAGAGCAGCTGGTCTATGTCCAGGGGCTTCGAAATGTAGTCTGACGCGCCAACTTCCAGACAGCGATCCCGATCGGCTTTCATAGCTTTGGCCGTCAGCGCGATGATCGGAAGCTGCTTGAACTTTTCCATCTGACGAATCGTCGCGATTGCTTCGTAGCCATCCATCTCGGGCATCATTATGTCCATCAAGACGGCTTCGATACCGGGAGTGGACTTCAGCAGATCAATGCCTTCCTGCCCATTCTCGGCGTGGACCACTTCCATGTGGTGCGCTTCCAGCGCGCTAGTCAAGGCAAAGATGTTTCGCACATCATCATCGACCACCAGCACCTTGCGTCCGGCCAACACCGGATCGCTGCGGTGAAACTTCTCCAGCATGCGCCGCTTCGGCTCTGGTAGATTCGCTTCCACGCGATGCAGGAACAGGGCCGTTTCGGCCAGCAGCCGTTCGGGAGAACTGGCCTCTTTTACGATGATTGCATCCGCCACCTTCTTCAGATGCAGTTCTTCTTTCCGGGTCAATTCTTTTCCGGTGTAGATGATGATGGGCAAATCGTAGCGACCGAGATCTGTTTGTAGTTTCTCAATCAGCTCGAATCCGCTCATGTCCGGAAGTTTCAGATCCAGCACCATGCAATCGAATCTCTCGTCCTTGAGAATGTTCAAGGCCTCCTGACCGGTGGCCACGGCCGTGGTTTTGACATCGCCGTTGCCGATCAATTCGACCACGCTCATACGCTGCACGTCGTCGTCCTCCACGACCAGGAGTTTTCGAATACGACGGTCAGTGAAGTCCCGCATGTCGTCGAAGGCCTTACCCAGGTCCTCATGAGTGGCGGGCTTTTGTACGTGATTGAAGGCTCCTTGCTGCAAGGCCCGCTGGCGCTCTTCCTCAACCGTAATAATGTGGACGGGAATGTGCCTCGTTTCGGGGTCATGCTTCAGGCGATCCAGCACCGTCCAGCCGTCGCGATCAGGCAGGCGGATATCAAGAGTGATAGCCGCCGGCTTGTATTTTTGCGCCAGCGCGAGGGCCATGGTGCCGCTGGTGGCAACTAAACCTTTGAATCCCTTGTCGCGCGCCAGGTCTAGAAGAATGGCGGCGAAGCTAATATCGTCCTCAACGATCAGGACTGCGCGGTCGCCGGCCTGAATGTCGTTGCGATCGTCGAGAATTGCCGCCGACTCGCTGGTGAGCAGGGCCAGGGATTCACTGTCGAAGGATTCAACCGGGGTCCAGGCAGCTTCGATTTCCTTGGCGCTAACGATGACTCGGCTTGTCTCCGCTGTCGTAGCTCCGGCCGGCGTGTAGTTGCGAGGCAGATAGAAAGTAAAGGTGCTACCTTCGCCCGGCGTGCTAAGTACGCGAATCTCACCACCAAGCAAACGGGCGATCTCGCGACTAATCGACAGCCCTAGGCCGGTGCCGCCGTACTTGCGACTGGTGGTGCCATCCGCTTGTTGGAAAGCCTCGAAGATGATCCGCTGCTTTTCCGCGGGAATTCCGATTACGGAAAACGCCACCACGTCACCGGCCCGGCTCAGCGACTCGAGCTGATAGCTTTCATCCTTTGGCGCCGGAGCGATCGTAAGAACTACCTGGCCCTCGTGGGTAAACTTGAACGCGTTCGAGAGCAGGTTCATGAGTATCTGTTGCAGTCGTTTGTCGTCGGTGCGAATGGTTGAAGGCATTCTTTGGTCTCGCACAATCCGAAACTCGAGGTTCTTGTCCTGAGCCAGTTGGTGGAAACTGCGCTCCAACTGCTCGGCCATATCGGCTATGGCAATCTCGGTAAGCTCAATACCCATCATTCCGGATTCAATCTTCGACAAATCGAGAATGTCATTGATCAGCGAAAGCAGATCCGCACCCGACGAGTGAATGGTCTCAGCAAACTGCACCTGTTTGGGTGACAGATTCTTGTCGGTATTCTCAGCTAACTGCCGTGAAAGGATCAGCATGCTATTGAGCGGAGTCCGCAGCTCGTGGGACATGTTGGCCAGAAATTCCGATTTGTATTTTGAAGTAAGCGCCAGTTGCTCGGCTTTTTCTTCCATCTCCCAACGGGCTTCTTCCACCTCGCGGTTCTTGGCTTCCACTTCGGCTTTCTGCCGCGCCAGGAGCTCCGCTTTCTCCTGCAGCTCTTCGTTGGTTTGCTGCAACTCTTCCTGCTGATTCTTCAGGAGTTCTTCTGACTCTCGCAGTGATTCGGCCTGCTGCTCGAGTTGTTCGTTGGTCTTCTTGAGTTCGTCCTGTTGGCTTTGCAGCTCGCCTGCGAGGGATTGCGATTGTTGCAGCAAGTCTTCCGTGCGGGTGTTGGCGGCAATCGTGTTCAACACGATGCCGATGCTCTCGGTCAACTGATCAAGGAAGGTGAGGTGCGACTCACTAAACGTTTTGAAGGTTGAGAGCTCGATTACAGCCTTTACTTCACCTTCAAACAGCACCGGCAGGACGACGATGTTATTGGGTGGCGCCTCGCCCAGACCCGATGCCACGTACACATAGTTCTGTGGAACGTTGGTAACTAGAATTCTCTCGCGCTCGAGGGTGCACTGGCCTACCAGGCCTTCGCCCGCGCGAAATTCGTTGGCCAGATTTTTGCGCTTCTTATAAGCGTAACCGCCCAACAGTTTCATTAACGGTTGTCCGTTGGAGCTGGTGTTTACGTAAAAAACACCCTGTTGCGCGTCAACGAGAGGAGCAAGTTCGGAAAGGACCATTTGGGCTACCGTAGTCATGTCGCGCTGGCCCTGCAGCATTCTGGTGAAACGAGCAAGATTCGTTTTCAGCCAATCCTGCTCCATATTTTTCTGGGTGGTATCTTTGAGATTGAGAATCATCTCATTGATGTTGTCTTTTAACGCTGCGACTTCACCCTGTGCTTCCACCGTAATCGACCGCGTCAGATCGCCCTTGGTCACGGCTGTGGAGACCTCAGCGATAGCGCGTACCTGGGTCGTCAAATTCGCCGCGAGGCCGTTCACGTTATCAGTCAGATCGCGCCAGGTGCCTGCGGCGCCCGGAACGTTTGCCTGCCCGCCTAATTTCCCTTCGACACCTACCTCGCGAGCGACGGAAGTAACCTGGTCAGCAAAGGTGGCCAGCGTGTCGGTCATGTTGTTGATGGTGTCAGCGAGTTCGGCGATTTCACCCTTGGCCTCCACCGTCAGCTTGCGTTCAAGGTCGCCGTTGGCCACGGCTGTAACCACGCGCGCAATACCTCGCACCTGATCTGTCAGGTTGATGGCCATGGAATTAACGTTGTCGGTAAGGTCCTTCCAGGTGCCGGCGACACCAGGTACATCCGCTTCACCGCCCAGCTTGCCTTCGGTACCCACTTCGCGGGCCACACGCGTCACTTCCGAAGCGAAGGAGTTCAACTGGTCCACCATCGTGTTGATGGTGTTCTTGAGTTCCAGAATCTCGCCCTTCACGTCCACCGTAATCTTCTTTGAGAGGTCGCCGTTGGCCACGGCCGTCGTGACATCAGCGATGTTGCGCACCTGGCCGGTGAGGTTGCTGGCCATTGAGTTCACGTTGTCAGTGAGGTCTTTCCAGGTGCCGGCCACGCCGCGCACATCGGCCTGGCCACCCAGTTCCCCTTCGGAACCTACTTCGCGGGCCACGCGCGTCACTTCCGAAGCGAAGGAGTTCAACTGGTCCACCATGGTGTTAATCGTGTTCTTGAGTTCCAGGATTTCGCCCTTCACGTCGACGGTAATTTTCTTGGAGAGGTCGCCGTTGGCGACGGCGGTGGTCACTTCGGCGATGTTACGCACCTGTCCGGTAAGGTTGCCGGCCATGAAGTTCACATTGTCCGTAAGGTCCTTCCAGGTCCCGGCGACGCCCATCACTTGCGCCTGACCGCCTAACCGGCCCTCCGTACCAACCTCTCTCGCTACGCGGGTAACTTCCGAAGCGAAGGAGCTCAGCTGGTCCACCATTGTGTTGATGGTGTTCTTCAATTCAAGAATCTCACCTTTGACGTCGACCGTAATTTTCTTCGAGAGGTCGCCATTGGCCACGGCGGTGGTGACGTCCGCGATATTGCGCACCTGACCGGTAAGGTTGCGGGCCATGGAGTTCACGCTGTCGGTAAGATCTTTCCAGGTGCCGGCCACACCGCGCACATCGGCCTGTCCGCCCAGCTCACCTTCGGTTCCTACTTCTCGCGCTACGCGGGTCACTTCCGAGGCGAAACCGTTGAGCTGGTCTACCATTGTGTTGATGGTGTTCTTGAGTTCGAGAATTTCGCCCTTTACGTCGACCGTGATTTTTTTGGAGAGGTCGCCGTTCGCTACCGCCGTGGTAACGTCGGCGATGTTACGCACCTGTCCGGTAAGGTTGCCGGCCATCAGGTTCACACTGTCAGTCAGGTCTTTCCAGGTACCGGCGACGCCCTTGACGTCAGCCTGCCCGCCGAGCTTTCCTTCCGAGCCTACCTCTCTCGCCACACGCGTCACTTCTGAGGCGAAACCATTAAGCTGGTCCACCATAGTGTTGATAGTGTCTTTGAGTTCCAGGATTTCGCCCTTCACGTCGACCGTGATCTTCTTGGAGAGGTCGCCGTTCGCTACCGCAGTAGTCACTTCCGCGATGTTGCGCACCTGACCGGTAAGGTTGCCGGCCATGAAGTTCACATTGTCGGTGAGGTCCTTCCAGGTGCCGGCCACACCAATCACTCGCGCCTGACCACCCAGCTTGCCTTCAGTACCCACTTCGCGGGCCACACGCGTCACTTCCGAAGCGAAGGAGTTCAACTGGTCCACCATCGTGTTGATGGTGTTCTTCAGTTCCAGAATCTCGCCTTTCACGTCGACCGTAATCTTCTTGGAGAGGTCGCCGTTGGCGACGGCGGTGGTCACTTCGGCGATGTTGCGCACCTGGCCGGTAAGGTTGCCGGCCATGAAATTCACGTTGTCAGTGAGGTCCTTCCAGGTGCCGGCCACACCAATCACTCGCGCCTGGCCACCCAGCTTTCCTTCGGTACCCACTTCGCGGGCTACACGCGTAACTTCAGATGCGAAGGAGTTCAACTGGTCCACCATCGTGTTGATGGTATTCTTCAGTTCAAGAATCTCGCCCTTAACGTCGACTGTAATTTTCTTGGAGAGGTCGCCGTTGGCGACGGCAGTGGTCACTTCGGCGATGTTGCGCACCTGACTGGTCAGGTTGCTGGCCATGGAGTTGACGCTATCGGTGAGGTCTTTCCAGGTGCCGGCTACGCCTTTGA